>Ga0115566_10003295_pt1 | contig 13097 bp, 7 predicted proteins | sample COGITO_mtgs_1204_3_FD_87173 | JGI IMG/M metagenome (GOLD analysis project Ga0115566, IMG submission 87173) | Pelagic marine microbial communities from North Sea - COGITO_mtgs_120405 | ecosystem: Environmental > Aquatic > Marine > Epipelagic | place: Germany:Helgoland, sampling site Kabeltonne...
AACTAAAATAAACCTACAAAAAAACCTTAACTGCCTATATTAAGGCTCTATACGGAGAGAGCCGAATATTACTTAGCATTTAAAGAACTGAAAAAGCTGGTAACAGGGGCCAAATAAGAAATTGGTGCTTCTGTTGTAAATTTGAAACGAATGAACTATAATAACCCAAGCGCCGAACAGTCTTCCACAGAAAGCCTACTAATCAAGACAGTAGGACGTTAAATTATACAGAGTACAATCTTAGGAAAGTTGTTATTAAACAACTTGATTTACATTCACTTTTAATATTCCACTAACCAAGAAAACTACTAAGTTTATGGTTCTAAAAATGGTATTAAATACGGTGTAAAATTTTCAATATATGACAGAATCATTCCTATCAGATAATTGTCCTCCCATGGGGATTTATGAAACTTTATATGCTTTCAAAGACTCTTATGGCAAATTCATGGGGGAAGAAGGTACACATCCTTGGTCGCAAGGATTCCCGCTCACCACTCCATTAGAAAAATTCAATGGACCTTCCATACCCAGCAGTATAGAAGTTACTGCTGAAAATCGATTCTATCCCAAAGCCTGGGGACATCCAAAGTTACGAGATGCTATTGCAACTTATTATAATTCCCAATACGGTTCCTCAATTGCTCCTGAAAATGTAATGGTCTTTGCAGGAGGAAGGCCTGGAATCTACAGTGTCTTGGCATTCCTCAAGGAGCAGGTTCAAGTTAGAATTGGAGGTATCGAATGGCCTGCATACCTAGACATATTACATCAAACCAAAGCGAATGCGCAAATTATTCCTTACACGAAAGAGAATAACTTCCATCCTGCTAATTACGAGTACTTTAACCGGAATGGACTTAACCACAAAACGAGCGTTTTCCCTATTATTTCTAATCCTCAAAATCCATCAGGCCAAACGCGCTCTGGCGATGAGTTGAAAGAACTAATACAAATGGCTGAACAGCCAAAGTGTGGGATACTTTTAGATGAAGCTTATGAGATGTTTCATTCACCATCAGTAAGCGGAATTCAATATGTTAAAGATTTAGATAACAGCAATGTCTTTCTTGCTGGCGCTTGTACCAAAGGGCTTCAATCTCCGGGCATCAGAATCGGTTGGATGGTTGCCAGCAAGAAAAACATTGAAACCCTTTCTAATTACTCAAGTTTTGGAATGGGCGGAGTCAGCCATCCATCTCAGCATTACGCTGTGAAGCTCCTTGAGCCAAACAGAGTAAAACAAGCAAGAAAAGCCGTTGCAGAGCATTATAGCTGGCAAAGAGATCGATATGGAAAAGCTTTTGAGGAAATGGGGCTCGGAATTTACACCGGTAAAGGTGGTTTCTATCATTGGCTAGAACTTCCTGAAGGTATGACTAATAATGAACTCAACAAGCGTCTTTTTAAAAGAGGAGCGGCAATTTTGCCCGCCACGGATTGTGATATGGGAAGACCACACGCTAAAGATGCTGACTATGTATCCCCTTATGATAGATTCTTCCGGTTTTCTTTCGGGCCATTACTTCCTGAAACTTTTGAAAACGACATTCAACTTTTCCGCGAAGTGTACGACGAATACAAACGAGATGTAGGTGTCTGAAAGAGGAAAGGAGACTTCTAATAAAAGACCCGGTTTACCATCATAAGCAAAATTATGAAAGACGTTCATGACTATTGTCCTTCTGACAAGCAAGATTGGAGAAAATGGCTGGAATTGAACCACATAAAAGAAGATGCCGTTTGGCTTATTTTTTATAAGAAAAAATCTCCTAACTACAACCTAAATTGGAGTGAGTCTGTTGATGAAGCACTTTGCTTTGGCTGGATTGATAGCACCAAAAGAACAATAGACGACGAGAGTTACAAGCAATATTTCAGCAAACGGAAACCAAAAAGCAATTGGTCCAAGATAAATAAGGACAAAGTGGACTTTTTAGCTTCAGAAAACTTAATGCAAGAAGCTGGATATAAAGCCATTGAAATTGCAAAAGAAAATGATTCTTGGTCACTTTTAGATGAGGTTGAGGCACTTCGTATTCCAGCAGATTTAATAGACGAATTTTCAAATTTCAAAGGTTCAATGGAATATTTTGAAAGTCTAAGTAAGTCAGCCAAAAAGATTTTATTATACTGGATCTTTTCTGCAAAGCGAAAAGAGACTCGACAAAAGAGAATTTTAGAAGTCGTAGAAAATGCAAGCAAAAATTTAAAACCCAAACAGTTTAGATAAAATAAAAACGGATTCCTCCACAATAAATAGCCATTGGATTAGCACTTCTAGGTACGTCCATGAGGCTAAAATTTATACTATTGAAAAGAAAATAATATTTCAACATGTTTACTCAGGTTAATTACAAATTAAAAAAAACGTTGTTTCTTACTGCCTTATTCGGTCAGGTTAACTTAAACCAATAATGCCCTACTCACTTCTTTCCTCTCCTTTACAAGGCTTTACCGATGCCACCTTCCGCAATGCACAGCAAAAGTTCTTTGGAGGAATAGACACCTATTATGCTCCTTACATCCGTTTTAATAGGAAAATGATTATTAAAGGATCTTACCAGCGAGATTTAAATCCAGAAGTAAATACTAGTTTAAAGTTAATACCACAAGTAATGACAGCCGATGCCGATCATTTTATTTTTGTGATAAAGTATATTCAGTCTTTAGGTTATAATGAATTGAATTGGAATTTGGGCTGCCCCTACCCTATGGTTACAAAAAGCGGAATGGGCTCTTGTCTTATTTGCAATACCGAAAAAATAGATCACATTTTAGATCGTGCACATAACGAGACCGATGTCACCATTTCTATGAAAATGCGACTGGGATATGAAAATACCAATGAAATATTAGATGCTTTTCACATTCTAGAAAAATATCCGCTTAAAAATGTGGCGATTCATGCACGGCTTGGCAAGCAACTTTACAAAGGAGGCGTGGACCTCGAAGCCTTCCAGAAATGCCTTGATGTTGCTAAGCATACCCTATATTACAATGGTGATATTACAACTGTGGCACAGTTTAAGAAAATGCGAGAACGATTTCCTTCTATCGAGCATTTTATGATTGGGAGAGGGCTTATCGCAGATCCATTTTTACCTAGTATGATAAAAGCAGATACTACTGAGTACCCCGCCAATCGTTGGGATATTTTCAATGAATTTCATGATACTATTTATCATCAGTATGATGATATGCTATCTGGACCAACTCCAATAAAGATTAAAATGCTTGGGTTTTGGGAGTTTTTTTCTCAATCAACACATAACCCTCAAAAAGTATATAAGGCTATTAAAAAAGCGGGGAATCCTCAAAAATATAGGCAAGCAGTAAGCAATATTATTGAAATCCAAAAACAAGAGGAATAACTCAATAAAGAACTTCAAACAAATGGATAATTATATAGAAATAAACAAGAAGTCTTGGAACAATCGATTAGAATCACATTTGAATTCTGACTTCTACGACATGCCCAATTTTTTAAATGGGAAATCATCCTTAAATGAAATTGAATTGAGTTTATTAGGCGATTTAAAAGGAAAAAGAATACTTCATTTACAGTGTCACTTTGGTCAGGATACAATTTCACTGAGTCGGATGGGTGCAGAAACAGTAGGGGTCGATTTATCGGATGAGTCTATCAAAAAGGCAAAAGAGCTAGCCACAACATCCAACACTTCGGCTAAATTTATTTGCTCCAATGTTTATGATTTGCCAAAAGTGTTAGATGAAAAATTTGATATTGTATTTACGAGCTATGGCACCATTTCATGGTTGCCAAATCTAGACGAATGGGCAAAAGTAATTGAGCATTTTTTGAAACCTGGAGGTCGATTTGTTTTTGCAGAATTCCATCCTGCAGTTTGGATGTACGATGATGATTTAAAAGAAGTGGCCTATTGTTACAATAATGCAGAACCTATTATTGAAGTAGAAACTGGAACGTATGCGGATAAATCAGCTGATATAAAACAGAAATATGTGTGTTGGAATCATGGAATTGGTGAAGTCGTCAATAGTTTAATTAACAAAGGATTAAACATCAATCAACTCAATGAATTTTGTTACGCCCCCTACCCTTTTATCAATAACTCGGAAGGATATGAACCTGGGAAATATAGAATAAAACATTTTGGAAATAAATTCCCTTTGGTTTACTCTATTGAGGCAACAAAACAGTGATTACAAAAAATGATACTTGAAACGAAAAGATTAAAAATAAGACCTGTTGAATGGACTGATAGCAAAGCCTTATTTGAATATCGATCAGATAAGGAAGTCAACCAGTTTCAAGGTTTTGTACCCAGCTCTGAAGCCGAAATGCTTAGTTTCATACAAAAAGTTAATCCAGAAATAAACCAAGTTGGAACTTGGTTTCAGTTTGTAATTATTCTAGAAAATCAAAATGAAATAATTGGTGATATTGGAATTCATTTTTTAGTCGAGGCTCAAGATCAAATAGAATTCGGCATTACAATTAATAAAGAATATCAACAAAAAGGATTTGCAACTGAGGCGGCAGCATGCGTTTTCCACTACCTTTTTAATGAACTAAAAAAGCATAGAATAATTGCGTCTGTTGACCCACGAAATACAAGTTCGATAAAATTATTTGAAAAATTAAACATGCGAAAAGAAGCTCATTTTAAAAAGAGCTTGTTATTTAAAGGAGAATGGGTTGATGACGTGATTTATGCCTTATTGGAATCAGAGTATAAAGAGAGGAATGATTAAAATGATCATTGGGATTAAAAATTAATTTGTCACGTATGGATCATTCTCTTTTCTTGTATATTTCCTTTTATAAACTTTGGTTTTCTTAAAATCTTTTGCTAATTCGTATGTTGAGTGGCTATTGCTAAGTAAATCATTATAAAGTCGACTTCGATCGAGAAACAACTCTCGACCATGCAAGTATTCATTAACCCTCGAACTGTCTAAAAAAGAGGTATAAACATCGTTCTGAATAACGATGTAATCAGGATTAAACTCTTCTATTAGAGCGGTAGAAATGCCCCAATAGGCCGTATAATGAAAATGGGCTCGAGCAGGAACATAAGTGTATTTATCCGCCAGAATAAACACATCTTCAATTACGTTCTCATCCAACCAATTTCCTGCGGCAATTCTGGAGGAAGATTCAAAACTTTCAATTTTCTTGTTTTTATATGAGAATGACTGAATAAGTAAAGTACAGCCAAATAGTAAAGAAATTCCCAATCCCATATTCGAATTCGTTAACCACCCTACTCTTTTTGAAACATAGTCTGTCAAACTTGATATCAAATAAGCGATATAAATAAAAAAGAATGGAATTACTGGAATTAGATAATGTTCAAATTTTGAGCTTACTCCAAATGTGATTACTAACAAATAGGTAAAAATCCAATAAGAAGGAAGTAAATGAGGATTAAACCAACTGCTCTTGTTCTGGAAATTCTTTTTAAGTAAAAGTGAAAATCCCAATATAAATAAGACTAGCCACAAAGGCTTTACCACCCTAGCATTTACTAAAGCTTGAATCCAGCCAATAAAACCGGTGTCATTTCTAAACCAATGTCCGTCTACATGGTCACCCGTCATGGTTAAAAATGAGGTAAAAAACTGAAGGTTTACCATGCCTTGAGGAGCTGCAATGGAAAATGTAATAAAGAATAACGTGCCAACTAAAAAGGAAAGGGTAATTAAGAACGCAACCAAACTAAACCAGTCTTTTTCAATAAGTTTTTTATTGAAAAGAGCGGAGATATGAAATATAAATACTAAAGCAGAAACAATTATACCAGCCAGTAGAACGAAAGCTAACCAAGCCACTGAGTTTATATAAACGATAAAGCTGGTTTGCTCAAAAAGCTGAATTACAATAAAAACGAGTGTAGAACCCAATAAATTAATAAGTATAGAAGCTTTTATTGGAAGCTTATCCTTAACCCTATTGTATTTCAATAGCACAGAAATCACTATTAATGGGAGTAGAATTAAGCCACTGTATTTGGAAGAAAAAGCCAAGCCAGCACATACTACGGAGAGAAAAAACCACTTGAGTTTATCGTTCTCGAGGTAAAACGAAACACAAAACAAGCCGCCACTAATAAAGAACAGTTGTAGTATATCGGGATGAAGCATTAACCCGTAACGAATTAATGTAAGGCTTCCTGCAAGAGAAAGAAAAAATACTACAAGCCAATTTCCTAACTTAAAATGTTGAACATATTTGGCAATTAATGCAGAACTTCCTAGTAAGGCTGTATATGATACAAGCCGAGTAATAATTATTATGTGCGTATCGTTAACATGGGTAAACCAACTCAACACATAAGACAATCCTAAGCAAATATTATAGTACAGTATTCCATAAGGACTTGAACCTAAATCAAAGGTTCCATTCCTAAATGCTTGTATGATTAGCCAAAGCAAATCACTCTCATCGGTATTGATAGCTTCAATAACTCGCAAATGTGAGGTCCCTAATTTTGCTAATGGGAAAACAATAAAAAAAGTGAAGCTAAATATAAAAACTGCTGCTAATAGTAAATATGTGCGATTGACGTATTTCAAAATAGCCTAGTTGTTTTGTATGACTTTGGAGTACTAGTGAATTTCAGCAGTTAACCCGCGTCTTAAAAGCTCGTTACAAAGTGGAGTCAACTTCTTTTTGTCCCCATTTTTGACATCACATCTACCTTTATAATGAACTAAAATTGTAGCTTGTTCTGCTTGAAGTGCATCATGTTTGCATACTTCCATTAATGAATCAATTACAAAATCGAAGGTATTGACCTCATCATTAAACAAAACTAAACAGTTGTCTTTTTTTTCGTTCGTTTGAACTTCTACTAATTCTTCTGTTTCTGTGTTATTAAATACCATTGTTACTTAATATTAATTACTGCAAAATTAATTAGAAAATCTATTGTCCCAATTTGTTTAAAGCATCTTGAACTTCAATGCGAATTCCGTTTTCATAGGCAACTACAAAAGCTCCATTTAAGCCTTGCCCTTTTACTCTATCTAATACTTGTTTGGCTTCAGAATAATTCCCATATCGTCCAACGGTATAGGTAGTCAAATCCGCATTTTGTTGAACATCTAATCCAAGATTAGAAAGACTTAATATAATTTTTGCATCCGCAATTGGCACCTCTTGTCTGTAAGCGCCAACTTGAACTCTAAATACAATGCTACCTGCAGTTGCTCTTGATCCCTTTCCAATACTAATTGGAGATTCTTTTGCAAATACACTTGGCCCTTGTTTTGCTATTGTCGCAGCCTCGTTCAATGATATTCGTTTGCCATTATAAAATGCAGTTACAAATGCATCTTGAACTCCAGCAGCCAGAACTTGCGATTTAGCGCTTTCGGCTTTATTCTTATCATTATAAACTCCAGAACCATACTTATATAATCCACTTTGCTGATACTCAACCAATGGTGTAATTCCAAATAATTGGCCGGTAGTTACTTTATTTCTAAAAGCACCAACTTGAACGGTGTACAGTAGTCCTTGAATTTCAGAAACAGGAAGAACCTCTCCGGGTTTAACAGCCGCCTGATCAGAAGACGAGGCAGTTGCACTTGTAGAACCAGAACTTGCTGGCGCCTTATAGCCTTCAGTAATAAGTTTCTCAGCATCAGATAAGCTTATTCGTTTTCCATCTTTATATGCAACAACAAAAGCATCAGAGTATCCTAGTGCTCTAATTTCATTTCTTTTGAGTTGTGCTTGATCTTTAGCCATAAATAATCCGGCAGTATAACGCACCCAACCTGGTCTTGTATTTTCTCCTCTAACTGGTGCAAAACCTTTAAACACATCTTCTGGTGGCGGTTTTCTAAAGGCTCCAATTTGAACTTTATAAACAACACCTCCAGGTAATTTTGTATCAACCGGAATAGGGTTATCACTATTGTATAATGACTTATTAAAATCCATCATATCAAATATGGCATCGGTAAGCTCGGCGGGATAATCATCAATACCTTTAACTACTCTCGAGAATTGCTCAGGAGAATATCCAACAGGATCTTCATTAGCCAGTGAACTTCCTTCTATCGGTGCTATATAATAAGTCCCTTCACGCTCCAATTGATTTGCATAAGCCACTAAATTTTCTTGTAATTGAGGCTCTTGCGATTTAATCATTCTTACCGCCTGATTATTCGTGTGATTATATTCACTGTAATAGTCTTGCGATTCTTTTTTGTAGGCAGCAGCACTTTGTTCATTTAAGACTATGGCGTTTTGTAAGGTTTTAATGGACTCTTGTAATTCACTTATTTTATCGACATCACCTTCAGCATCCAATTGATTGTTCAATTCTAATATTTCGACTTTTTTCTTTTTGTTATCATTTTCTAAATTTTCAGCTTTAACGTAAGCGACTTGAGCTTTTTTATAATACTCTGCCGCTTCTTTTCTAGTACCATCATATTCAGCAAAAGCAGAAGTCTTTCTTACCTCATTAACTTCAGCTTGAGATAATCGCTTGTCTGAAACTGGCATAGCTTCTGGAGTGTTTTTGTATGTAAAAACCACCTCATCCTCTAGGTCAGCCAATTCTACTGCTAGTTTCTCTGAAGCACTTGCCTGAGCCAGTTTTCGTTCGCCTTCTCCTTTCAAATTACTAACTTCAGCAGACTTTGCAGCTTTCTTCTTTTTTCCTCTAGCCTTTTCAGCCTCTTTTTCATCGGCAGCAACAAACTTCTCTTCTGCCTCTACTTTTAAGGTTTCAGCTCGTTTCACTTCTTTTTGAGATTCTCTTTCCTCTCCAGGTTCAAGGGCAATGACCACATCAGCAGCTCTGGCCAATGCTGAGATACGATAATCAGCAATTTCTTGTTGATTTTTAGCATCAGCCACATCTTTTTCTTGTTGGGCAACTTGTGGAGCCAACGTCTTTTTTTCTTTTCGTTTTGCCGTTGTAAGTTTAGTTTGGTTTTGGGTTAATTCAGTTTCCATTTCGGCAACTTCAGCATCAACTATTTCCTTCTCTTTTATTGCACTTTCTGTTTTTGATCCAACAACTTCTTGCATAGATTTCTCTGGAGCATCATATACTCGAGCTAAACGATTACTGCTTTCACCAGGAACTATTTCTGTTTTAGGTATCTCACCTTTTCCGTTTGATTTAGAATTAGTTGAACCTTCGGTAGCATTTGAATTTACAGATTTCTGTGTTCCTTTTCTATCTCCTTGATTAACTCCATTTGAAGAGCTAGAATTAGACCCGGAATCAGATTCAGAATTCGAGTTTCCTTCGTTTGAATTTCCAGAATTATTTTCAAGGTTTGAAGAGCTTGAACCTTGATTCGAAGTTCCAGTTTGTCCTGATGCATTTTGACCTCCATTTTCATTTGAATTTCCAGAATTCGAAGAACTACTATTTCCAGTATTTCCATTGCCGTCTTCAGATTCATTTGCCCCAACTATTTCATTGTTGGAGTTATCCGGATCATTAGCATTTGATGAGTTATTCTGTGATCCATTATTTTCGTCAGTTCCGGACTCATTATTATCTGAGACCTCATTTAAAGCAATTGCTTCATCAAGTCCATTTACATTTGATTTATTTTCATTTGAGTTTGCACCATCATTTAAATTGGATTCCGTTGAACTCGTATTTCCTGAATTTGAATTACTTGAAGATTCATTGTTTGATTCAGAACCATTACTATCATTACCTGAATTATCTGAATTTGAACTTTCAGCTTCATCAGAGCTAGAGCTATCTTCAGTAGAGTCGCCATTATTTACATTTTCAAAACTTTCTTCGTTTCCATTTTGATTTAAAGCTAATGCACCATCAGTAGAATTTTCAGAAGTATTGTCTTTATTCTCATTACCTTCATTTGAAGAATTGTTTTGAGCATCAGATTCTGAACTTCCTTCGTTTTCAGAATTAGCATTGTCTGAATTATTTGCTGGGTTTGATTGGGAAGCAAGAGCTTCAGTCTCTTCTGCTTTTAACGATTCGTCAGACGCTTTGGCAACCAAAACAGGATCAACTTTTTCGTTCAGTTGTTTCCTTGAATCATTTGTTAATGTCTTTAAATCATCACTTGTACCTTCCGACTCAGCAAGAGCAAGCATTCTTTCACGAGAATTTAAAGTGTTGTTAAAAACAGTATTCTGAAGATTTTCTAAGTTTGCTATTCGTTCACTTACATTTCCTTGATACTCCTCAGGTACGTCATTCTCGATAGCATCTAAGTAACTTATTTCTTTTTCGATATCCAGTAATCGACTTTCATTAATCACATAAGTTTTCACTGCTTTTTCGTAATCTGAACCGTCTTCTTCTATTAAATCTAAAAATTGGTCATTGTATTTTTTATTGTACCCTGTTCTATTTATTGATGCAAGGCTTTGGTCACTTTTTGTTATTTCATCATTTATTTCTTCAGGTATAAATGCAGATACTTTTTCTGAATTAGAATCCAATAAAACTGCCATTTCATTTGCAGTTAAATCATCTTCAGTATTCACATCCAGTACTTCATTTGGATCAATATCTTCTGCATTCCATGCTGCTGAGCTAGACGATACCGCAGCGCCAACTGCAATTCCTTCTGCGCTTGTTGGAGTATTAATTCTTGATCTAGCACTAGAACTTTCTCCATTATCGCTATTTACAGATTTAGAATTACTTGAACCTTTACCATTCTCAGCGTCATTAGTTTCAGTGTTTTGATTTGAAGTAGAGGTGTTATTTACAACAGCTAATTCTTTTTCGTTTTCGCTTTCATCCTCATTATTTGAATTGTTTCCAGTCCCATTTTCATCATTGGTATTATCAGTTTCAGACAACGAATCTGCATTCTCATCGTCATTCTCTTTTCTTGAACCTTCATTTCCTGAATTTGCGGCTAATTCATCAGCATTCAAATTTGAAGAAGATTGTTTCTCACCTTCACTACTCGACTCATTAGTTAAATTTTCATTTTCTTGATCATTATCATTACTGTTTGAAGAAGAAGAAGACGCTTGTGCCAATTCATCATTAGATACTGAAGAAACAAAATCTGTTGAAGGTGTTACTTCTTCAACATAACTAGCCTTTCTGGTTAACTCTGCAATTTCTTCATCGCTATTCGATTGAGAAATCAGCTCATTTATAGCATCAGCGTCAGCTTTTAAAAGATTTACTTCTTTAGCAAGCTTTTGCGTTTTTTCTTCTTCAATTACTAAACCTTCCCTTTCAGTTTTTAAATCGGCTTTATCAGTTGCTATTTCAGCTTCCAAGGTACTTTTTTCTTTACCTTTTGCACTAGCCAATTTAGTTTCTTTAACTTCAATATCTTCTTCGATCTCCAAAATTTCTTCGTGCATAGCATCAGATTTTGCTTTCTGATTTCTGGCTTCGACATTTTTAGATTGATACGCTTCAACATATTCTTTCTGTAAATCTCCAAGGTCATTTTGTTTGCTTAAATTTTCATTTAATCGAGTTTCATAATCATCGTAAGTTTTATTGTTGGTTGTCTCGTCATTCTGATTTTCTATTTGAGAAGAGTATGTACCCGAAACTAACTGCAAGTCTTGAGAACGCTGTGCATTCTGCTCTAAGTCATTTGTTATTTTCTCACTTGTAACAGCCTTACGGTCCAAGTAATTAGCCTCACTTAAAAGTTCTTGCGCTTCAATATAATCAGGGTTTTTTAATTCTTCTTCTGACGAAGTTTCTGAACTATTGATCTCAGCTAATTTTTTATCAGCCTCTAGCCTTTTGGCGGCAGCTTGTGAAGAAGATAGTGATGCAATTTTTCTTGATATTTCAGCTTGCTTATTATAAATTTCTTCATCATTCGCTAAAGCCTCTTTATTATTCGAAGTAACTTCTAAAATTTCTTCCTTACTTCCATTTTCCGCATTCAACGTGAGTTTTTTAGAAGTAGCAACTCCAGCCGCGGCAACTGTTCCAGCCCCGATATTGACGGCAGAACCCCCGACAGAACTAGCAGAACCTGATGAGCCAGTTGAGCCAATACTCGATTTTGACTTCTCGCTATCTCTAGAATTATCATTTGAGTCACCTTTTGCTTCACCTAAATTAGAATTTCCAGTTTCGTTTGAGTTCGAAGCAGAAGAATTATCCTCTTCTCCCATTTCCAGTGATGGACCATCTGTTTGAGTCGTTTCATTAATCTTTTTCTCACTTGCAATTGAAGTCGCTGCCTTTCCCACATCTGCAAGCTCTTGACCATTATTGGCACCAGTAGCTCCACTGAGTGTGCCAGCCTTTTCTTCATTTAAATCTGGATTGTTTTCTGCAACTAGCTCAGGTTCTTTCTTTTTTCGATCTTTAAATTTATCTTTATTAATACTAAGTTTTGCTTTGTTTTTTAAGTATTCTGCTGTTAATTCCACGTCTTGCTCAACATCATCATCAATCAAGTTTTTAATGACCAATTTTTCATCATCTGTCCCTTGATTTAAAACTTCCATTGACTGCTTTAAAGGTTTGAAAGCATCTCTACCCTGAATTTCTACTAATCCTGAGTGGGCAACTGTACTATTCTCATAATCAACGATAAAATTAAATTTCCCTTCATTTGGTAATTTGACTTTGTATTTTCCATTTTCATCAGTATCATATTCTCCGATAATGGCCTGTGTTTCTGCATTAACTATTTTTATATGAGCTTTTTTTGTGTTGTCAGAATTGAATGTTCCATAAACAAACGCAAAATCTAAAGGAACTCTATCCATATTGATTCGATATACGCTAACCTCGCCGATGGGGGATTCCCGATTGGAAGTGAAATATGCGGTTTCACCTTTCAAATCCGTGATAAACAAATAATCATCAGCCGGGGTGTTTATCGCAAAATCCAAGTTTTTTGGTTCTGTCCAATTTCCTTCTGCATCAAGGCGAGTTACAAAAATGTCATAGCCCCCTAGGCTGTTATGTCCTTTGGAAGCAAAATACAGAGAAGTTCCATCTGGGTGCATAAAAGGATAATCCTCATCGAACTTAGTATTAACAGGCTTTCCCATGCTAATTGACCTTGACCAAGTTCCATCAGGGTTTCTTACTTTGTAATAAATATCCTTACTTCCATCTTGAGAATTTTGTCTAGTAAAGAATATT
>Ga0115566_10003305_pt1 | contig 13089 bp, 10 predicted proteins | sample COGITO_mtgs_1204_3_FD_87173 | JGI IMG/M metagenome (GOLD analysis project Ga0115566, IMG submission 87173) | Pelagic marine microbial communities from North Sea - COGITO_mtgs_120405 | ecosystem: Environmental > Aquatic > Marine > Epipelagic | place: Germany:Helgoland, sampling site Kabeltonne...
AATGATCTTGCTGATCTGTAAGTGTTTTATCGGCAAGCTAAGGAGCGCTTTGATTCAGATGCTGATTTCGCCAATGCCAGCCGGGAAAACGTGGTTAAGCTTCAGGCCGGTGACGCCGAATGCCTGGCGCTATGGCAGGAATTTATCAATATTTCCATGGAGCATTGCGAGAAACTCTATACCTTGCTTGGTATCACATTGAGTCCCAATGACATTCGAGCGGAAAGCTTTTACAACGACAAGCTGGCCCCGGTCATTGCAGACCTTGAGACAAAGGGTTTGCTTACGGAATCTGACGGCGCTTCCTGTGTATTCCTGGAAGAATTTACCAGCAAGGATGGCACTCCTCTTCCAGTAATTGTAAAAAAATCTGATGGCGGCTTTCTTTATGCCACAACAGATCTTGCGGCGATTCAGTATCGCAATGAAATACTCAAGGCTGATCGCGTTCTGTATGTCGTTGATGCTCGCCAGAGTTTACATTTCCAACAGGTTTTCAAAGTCGCTGAACTGGCAGCTTATAAAAAACAATCATGCTCTCTGGAACATCTTTCTTATGGCACCATGATGGGCAGTGACGGAAAACCTTTCAAAACCAGAAGTGGCGGCACAGTAAAACTACTCGATCTCGTAAATGAAGGGGTTACTCGAGCTCATACATTGGTTGCAAATAAAAACCCTGATATGCAGGACGCCGAAAAACAGGCTATAGCAAATGTCGTGGGTATTGCCGCGATAAAGTATTTTGAATTAAGCAAAAATAGAAACAGTGATTATGTGTTTGACTGGGACACCATGTTGTCTTTTGAAGGAAATACGGCACCTTATCTGCTTTACGCCTATGCCAGAATCCGCAGCATATTCAGAAAAGAAGAAGCAGCAAACATCGACTCTTTTGACATCGCGGTCATTGAAAAAGAAGAAAAAGCCCTGGCCATCAAACTATTACAATTTACCGAAACTGTTGAACAAGTTGCCCAGGACTGTTTTCCCAATCAGCTTTGCCTGTATTTATATGAATTGGCAGGCATATACATGCGTTTTTATGAAGCATGTCCTGTCTTAAAAGCGCAAACAGCGGTTAAAAACTCACGGCTTGGTCTATGTCAGCTGACAGCGCTTACCATCAGAGAAGGACTTAATTTACTGGGCATTGATACTCTGGATAAGATGTAAACCTGACAAGCTTTTCAGTTTATTCTCCCTCTACTCTAGCATCCTGCATGTTGCTATAATGCGCCCCGCAGAATATTGAGTCACTGTACTTAATATTTGGTCCCTAATTTAAGTCTTACTGTTTGCATCACATTTTAAATCATCAGGTAAAACATGACCGATAAAACAACGATTATCTACACACTGACAGACGAAGCTCCTGCTCTTGCAACCTATTCTTTACTTCCTGTTATCAAGGCCTTTACCGCCTCCTCGAATATCGATGTGGAAACCCGGGATATCTCACTGGCTGCTCGAATACTAGCTGTGTTTCCGGATTACATGCCTGAAGAAATGAAACAAACGGATGATTTGGCCTACCTGGGCGCATTAGCAATGAAACCAGAAGCAAATATCATTAAATTGCCCAATATCAGCGCTTCATTGCCACAAATGAATGCCACGATCAAAGAATTGAAAGATAAGGGCTTTCCATTACCGGATTACCCCGAAAATCCAAAAAATGACGAAGAAAAGGACATTAAGGAGCGCTATGACCGGGTCAAAGGAAGCGCTGTAAATCCAGTACTTCGTGAAGGCAATTCTGATCGTCGTGCACCTGGTGCGGTAAAACAATACGCCAGACAGAACCCCCACTCCATGGGTGAATGGTCTGCTGACTCAAAGACCAATGTTGCCCACATGAATGAAGGCGACTTTTTTGGCAGTGAACAATCTCTCACCTTGTCGAAAGAGGATTCGTATCGAATTGAATTTGTCGATCAAAGCGGCGCTATAAACACTATGAAATCCTTTGCCCCGCTGCTCGAGGGTGAAGTCATCGATTCCTGTGTGATGAGCTGCTCGGCACTCAGGGCTTTTCTTGAAAATTCTTTCCAGCAAGCCAAACAGCAAGGTGTATTGCTTTCACTCCACTTGAAAGCCACCATGATGAAAGTATCGGACCCGATTCTTTTTGGTCATGCGGTCTCGGTATTCTTTCAGGATGTATTTGATAAACATGCTGATACTTTCAGGGAACTCGGCGCCAATCCCAATAATGGTTTTGGTGCAATGCTTGCCTTACTCGACAACTTACCTGCTGAGAAGAAAGCCGAAATTGAACAGGATATCCAGGCCTGTTATGAACAACGACCGCCACTGGCCATGGTAAATTCAGACAAGGGAATTACCAATTTACATGTACCCAGCGATGTCATTATTGATGCATCAATGCCCGCGGCTATCAGAGCTTCAGGAAAAATGTGGGGTCCTGATGGTGAGCTCCATGACACGCTGGCTTTGATACCTGATCGTTGTTATGCCGATGTCTATCAGGAAACTATTAATTTCTGCAAAGAAAATGGCGCTTTCGACCCTTGTACTATGGGCTCAGTACCCAACGTTGGCCTGATGGCACAAAAGGCTGAGGAATATGGTTCCCATGATAAAACCTTTGAAATGAGCGCTAAGGGCACCATGCAGGTAGTTAATGGCTCAGGCGACATTCTGCTTTCTCATGAGGTAGAAAAAGGCGACATCTGGCGCATGTGTCAGGTTAAAGACGCGCCAATACAGGACTGGGTCAAACTGGCGGTGAAACGCGCCAGAGCTTCAGGAACCCCTGCAGTGTTCTGGCTCAATCCTGAACGCGCACATGATTCTGAATTGATTCAAAAAGTGAAGGTCTATCTCAAAGATCATGATACTGAAGGTCTGGAGATTCATATCATGTCGCCTGTGGATGCAACACGATTCTCTTTACAGCGCTTAAAGGAAGGAAAAGACACTATCTCGGTAACGGGCAATGTTCTGCGTGATTACCTGACAGATTTGTTCCCTATCCTTGAAGTCGGTACCAGCGCAAAGATGCTATCTATTGTTCCCTTGATGAATGGAGGCAGTATGTTTGAAACTGGAGCAGGTGGTTCTGCGCCGAAGCATGTTCAGCAATTTCAACAGGAAAACCATCTGCGTTGGGACTCTTTGGGCGAATTTCTGGCCTTGGCCGCATCCCTGGAACATCTTGGACAATCCACTGACAATCCCAAAGCACTGGTTCTTGCTCAGACCCTGGATGAGGCTACTGGAAAATTGTTAATGGAAAACAAGAATCCATCGCGTAAAGTTGGTGAGTTGGACAATCGTGGCAGCCATTTCTACCTGGCACTCTATTGGTCACAAGCATTGGTGGCACAAAAGGAAAATGCAGCGCTAAAAGAAGAATTCACCACTCTGGCGCAATCCCTTGCTGATATGGAATCCGCTATTGTGGATGAATTGAATGGTATTCAGGGAACTCCTGTTGATCTTGACGGCTATTACAAGACTGATCCTGAATTATGTGCGAAGGCCATGTGTCCGAGCCAGATGTTCAATTCTGTTCTGGCGACATTTACCGCTTAATAAATTATTTATTTTATAAGAAACAGGCTCAGTTCAGGGAAAACCATCAGCACAATGGTGACCAGCAAAGTAATGAAGACAAAGGGCAAAGCCCCGCTAAATATCATACCCAGGCTGATTGAATCATCATCAACACTTGCTTTGATGACATAGACACTCAGCCCTAATGGCGGGGTTAACAAGCCTATTTCGATCCCTATCACTGTAATGATGCCAAACCAGACCAGGTTCTCCCCCATCGCTGCTACGACAGGCAATGCCAGCGGAAGCAGTATCAACATAATGGAAGTTGAATCCAGCACAGTGCCAAGAATGATGAGCAAAGCCAGGTAAATAACCAAAAACCCGGCAAGACCCAGGCTTGAATCTCCCAGTATGGCCGCAATAACCTGAGGCAACTCTGTCAGGGTTAACATCATGCTGAAAATACTGGCACAGATAATCAGAAACAGGATACTGACTGAGACTTGACCCGCTTCCTGCATTACTTCCCATAAACGTCCTTTATCTAGTTTGCCACGCACTAGTGCAATTAACATCGCAACTAAGGCACCAGCGGCGCCAGCTTCGGTTGGCGTGAATATGCCTCCATAGATTCCTCCCAAAACCACCACCACGAGTACAACGACTGCCAACAAACCAGGCCAGGCAGGCCCATAGGCATTCTCTTCATTGATTGTTTCTCCCTTTATGTCTCCGACAAAGCCGGGAGCAAAAAATGCCATCAATAAAACGCCTGCAGCAAAACAACACGCAAGGATGATGCCTGGAATGATAGCGGCAATAAATAAGTCACCGATTGAGACTTCTGCGATTACCCCGTAAATAATTAGAAGCAGACTGGGCGGGATCAGCATACCAAGAACAGAAGACCCCGCTGTTAAGCCCACAGCAAAACGTTTTGTATAACCATGGCGAACCAGTTCGGGCACAGCTATCTTGGAGAAAATTGCTGCCGATGCTATGGATATACCCGTTATTGCAGCGAAGACTGCATTCGCAGCAACTGTTGCTACACCAAGACCGCCTTTTATCCAGCCAAAACTCTTCTGGGCAGCACGAAATGCATCCCTGCCAATATCTGCGACATTGACAAAAAGCCCCATCAGCACAAACAGAGGAACAGTAGCAAACACATATTCTGACACTGTGCCTTCAGCAGCGAGAGATAAGGTGCGCGTTGCTATAGTGAAATCCTGTTTCAGGACCGCCAGACCTAGAAAGCCTGTTAGCAGGAGAGATATAGCAATAGGCATGCCCATAGCAATCAGTATTAATGCAAGAGCAATCATAAACACGCCAACAACACGCGGTTCGGCATTGAGTGTCCAGAGCATAAACAACACTCCAAAAACCGCAACAGGCAAAAGGAAGGCTTTTAGAAGAGGCAAAAATTTTAAGCCCTTGCCAGCCCCGAGGCCATGGTAAATCTGTCGACAATATTCAAGCGCAGTAACAGCAGCTCCCAGCACAATAATAAATTTTACCGGCCAAACAGTGATGGTAAACACCGATTCCACACCAGCGAATTCGTTTGTCGCAAAAGCTCTGACAAAGTCCGGCCATGCCCCCAGCGCCATGAAGAACATCACTACAGTGGCACTGAGCGTCATCACCAGCTGCCATGCCTTGAGAAAGTCGGGTGATTTAACGGCGTAACTGTGACGGAAAAATTCAGTACTGGTGAGTCTGTTGTGATGAATAGCATTGGCCAACTGCAAAAAGACTGCTGCAACCAGCGATAAAGATGCCATTTCTGGTACGCCGGTGATTGGATTATCGAACAAATTTCTGCCGGCAATATCTGCACAAATCAAAAACATAATGGCAAAAATCCAGATGACCCCTGCACCATTCAATCGACTTATGAACCGGTTAAATATAAATCCGGCAGTATTCGTTTCGACGGTTTCTGGCAACAGAGCTACCTCTTTTATTTTGAACTCTTGCAGGGTTAAAACCCCTCATACAAGGTTTGGCCAATCTATGTAGGAGGGACTTCAGTCCCCAAGAAATGTGCTCAGTTCTTCGGGGTTAAAACCCCTCCTGCACACTTGCGACTTATCATTCCTGATCCCATTGACGTCTGGGCTGAGCACCAGCCGCCCGTATCGCATTCATATATGCCTCTAGCACTTCACGCGCGGGATAACCCCTGGCTTCAGCAGCATCTGCCCAGCGTCCTGCAATATTTGGTAATTGTTCAATCCACCGTGTTTTTTCGACTTCCGAGAGCTCGGTAACAATTGCCCCATCTGCAGCCATAGCTGCCAGTCCGTTTTCATAACGCACTGCAAGCTCATCGGCTACTTTAAGGCTGTATTCTCCACCAAGATCCGACAGTACCTTTTGTATATCATCAGGCAAGGAGTTCCAGGCATCCAGATTAACCGACATTCCACCAGTCAATTGGCCACCAATTCCCACCAGAGTAATATAGGGGGCTACTTCATGAATTCGATATGCCGGTGCACCAGTCATCATAATAAGCACCCCATCTGCGACACCAGTCTGAATTTGAGTGTAATAACTGGTTAGCCCCCCTTCTACAGCAATGGCACCAGTTCCCTCAAGCCATGCTGAAGTGACGCCTGGCGCAAGTATTTTACGGCCACGTAAATCATCAACCGACTCAACAGGAAAGTTTGTCATCAAATGATAGGTGTCCAGAACGCTACCTCCAAGAAAATGCTGGTTTTGAGTGGCCCAGGCAGCATTCAAGGCAGGCATGGTTTCGTGCAGCTCATTCATGATTCGGCGAATCAAATGAAAATCATCAGTGGCAAAAGGGGAAAAATACGTGACATTCTGCAAGGGCATTTTTGATAGCTCCCACAGGGTGCCAACCCAGCCAATATCCGTTAAACCAATTTCTACCGCTTCAAGTGTATTTTCAAGTTTATATAAAGATCCTCCATAAGCTTCAGTCCAGCGAATTTCATAGGGACTTTCCACTTCCGATAAACGCATATTTGCTTGCGCTACGACATGACTCTGCATCACTCCTACCCAGGGCAATGCCGTATTGTGACTTGAAGCAATTGTCAGACGTATGGTTTCTGCTTGGCTTGCAAGCGGAAAAAAAACAAAAGCACACAATAAAAAAGGTGTCAGGACATGAGTCCGGACACCTTTAATATTAAATAGAAACTGCGACCAATTGGGCATATCTATTCTCGGTTTATACATAAGTAATTAACGCGGTTTCTGGAATATCAGTAATGCCCTGTCCGTGCCTCCTCGCATCCCTGGAGAAAATACCATCGCAGTTCTGTCATCTTCAGGATTGGCGAGAATATTACTGTCTACAATCAGCTTAAAACCTGCCGCAGAAATCTCGTTTACGATTGCTTCCTTGCCAATACGGTGAATAGTGGTTGTGTCACGCCATCCCGAACCATCTTCAGCCAGATGATCAACAATGACATATTTGCCTCCCGGTTTCAGTGCAGCAAAAATCTTGCTGTTCATCACCGCTGTATCTACCTCCACTCCCTGCAGATCATGGTAATAAAGTATGTTGTACACAGCATCCAGACCAGAAGGCAAACTTAAATTACTATAATCAACAATATGATATTCAGCATTGACGCGCTCATCAGCAAAGGCTTGTCCAGCGACGCCAACATTACCGTCTCCGAATGCTGCCAGATAAGGCATATCATACATCTCCACCTTACCGGTTGGCCCTACTGCTTCGACCAGCATTGGCGTGTAGTACTGTCCAAAGGTAGTAATTTCAGCAACATGATCACCTTCATTCAAGTCAGCCAGAGTCAGTACTTGCGCAGGTAGACGTCCCGCATCTCTAGCAGTTGCCTCAGCATTCCTGGCATCAGACTCAACTGCGCGTTTGATATGGGCAGGTGTATTATCAGGGACAGAATAGTCTTGAGCGACAGCTGTATGGCCTGGTAAAGCAATCGATAGCAAAAAAGCCAGCCAATAATATAATGTCCTCATATATGCTCCTTGATACTGCAAAATAAATACTTAAAATTATTTCTGAAAAAAAAGAGATCTGCAAAAAAAACCTCAGGCAAACAATTGTAAACCTGAGGATTTTTTATGCAACACTACCAGCACTATTTATCTAGTTACTCAAATCAAGCAACAATTTGTTTAGTTTCTGAATGTAGCTGGACGGATCATCCAGTTGACCACCTTCAGCAAGGCTGGCCTGATCAAAAAGAATGGAGGTTAAATCATTAAAACGATCTTCATCGGCTTCTTTATCCAGCTTTTCTATCAATGGATGGCCAGTGTTGATTTCAAGGTTAGGTTTTGACTCAGGCATAGCCTGTCCCGCCGCTTCCATGATTTTCCTCATCTGTGCACCCATATCATCTTCAGCAATGGATAAACACGCTGGCGAATCAGTGAGTCGATTTGTAGTGCGCACTTCGGCTACTTTATCACCAAGGGTTGTCTTGATTCTTTCCAGTAAAGACGCCGCATTTTTGTCCTGCTCTTCCTGCTGTTTTTTGTCTTCGTCACTATCCAGCTCACCAAGATCAAGTTCACCTCTTGTCACATCCTGAAATTGCTTGCCATCAAATTCCATTAGATGACTAATGAACCACTCGTCAACGCGATCTGTGAGCAACAAAACTTCAATACCTTTTTTCCTGAATACTTCCAGATGCGGACTATTTTTTACAGTATTGAATGATTCACCTGATACATAGTAAATTTTCGTCTGACCTTCCTGCATTCTGCTGACATAATCTTCCAATGACTGGTCTTGAGTCGGCTCGCCGTTATGGGTGGTAGAAAATAAAAGTAATTTAGCAATTTTTTCTTTATTCACACCATCTTCAGCAGGTCCTTCTTTCAGCACCTGTCCAAACTCATCCCAGAATTTTTGGTAGCCTTCTTTGTTTTTCTTTTTTAATTTGCTCAGCATATCGAGAACACGTTTGGTTAAGGCGCTCTTCATCGAATCAACTGCAGGGTCTTTCTGCAATATCTCACGACTGACGTTCAGGGAAATATCATTGGAATCCACCACACCTTTAACAAAGCGGAGATACATGGGAAGAAATTGCTCTGCATCATCCATGATAAACACACGCTGCACGTACAATTTTAAGCCGCGAGCCGCATCTCTGTTCCACATATCAAACGGAGCTCTGGTCGGCAAATACAAAAGGCTTGTGTACTCAAGTTTGCCTTCTACCCTGTTATGACTCCAATCCAGCGGATCTTCGAAATCGTGGCTGATGTGCTTGTAAAACTCTTTGTATTCATCATCGTTAAGTTCATTGCGTGGACGTGTCCATAAAGCCCGCGCGCTGTTGACCGCTTCATATTCCGGTACTTTCTTTTTAGCTTTTTTACCGTCTTCCTTTTCTTCTACATCATCAATACCATGGTCTTCTTTAAGCATCATGACCGGGATCGAAATATGATCAGCATATTTTCTAACGATACCCCGAAGTCGAAAACCTTCAGCAAACTCTTTTTCTTCCTTCTTTAAATGCAGGACGATGCTTGTGCCTCTATCGGTTTTATCAACTGCCTCCACAATGAAATCAGACTCACCAGATGATTCCCATTTAACACCTTTCGCTGCTGGCTCTCCGGCTTTACGACTAAATACCTCAACCCGGTCAGCCACAATAAAAGCAGAATAAAAACCTACACCAAATTGACCAATAAGATTTGAATCTTTCTTCTCATCACCTGTTAGTGATTCAAGAAACTGCGCTGTACCCGATTTTGCAATTGTGCCCAGGTTTTCAACAATCTCTTCACGTGTCATGCCTATGCCATTGTCAGAGATTCTAATGGTCTTTTTCTTGGCATCGAAATCTACTGTTATTTTTAAATCTGAATCTTCTTCAAATAATTCAGGTTTAGCCAATGCAGCAAATCGAAGTTTATCTGCAGCATCAGATGCATTGGAAATAAGCTCACGGAGAAAAATTTCTTTATTGCTATAGAGGGAGTGAATCATTAAATGAAGCAACTGTTTTGCTTCAGTCTGAAAACCCAGCGTTTCTTTTTTAGCTTCTGCACCCATGTCTTTTACGACTCCACAATGTTTGTATAGATAAGCTCCCAAGATATGGGCAATTCCTGTAATTTCAAGGCAAAAAAAAACGCATCTTTTGATGCGCTTTTCAACTTATACAACTATTTTCTTATTATTGTAATTAATGATACTACCTGAAATATTCCGCAAGTTCCCGGCGTTGACGCTGAATAGTGTCATAGCGTTCTTTTTCACGTGTTAACACAGTAATCCACGTATTAGCTGTATCTTCACTGCGTTCGTCGTCACGGGCTGATCGCGCGGCTTCAATGCCTTCATCATAACGGTTCAGCTCCATTAACGAACGAGCCATGGACAGATAGACCTGATCAGGTCGATCCAGCTCCCCTTTTTCCAATGCCATCTCAAAAGACTCTACAGACTTCTCAAATTCCTGCATTGTGGAATAAATTCTGCCCAGTCGAGCATAATTTTCACCATCTTCTGTCATTACCGCGGCTCTTTCCAGGGGCTCAGCAGCCTTTTCGTCTTCCCTGGCAATCTGGTAGCAGGTTGATAAAAAGGAGAGGTTTCCGGCATCTTCTTCGATAATGCCATCTGACATGCCTTTTTCCATAATACGGGCACAGCCATAAGGATAATCACTATTGTAGAGTTGAGCGGCCAGATTCACTAGCTGGGCTTCAGAATCAAGATGGCCCAGGGCGTTGGTCACATAATAAGACTGCCCCTGCTCCTGAAAGCGTTCGATTTGACCAAGAACAGCTGGCATTAATGTCCAGTCACTCTGCTCATTAAACAGGATTACCGATTCTCTGAGAATCTGATAGGCGCTGACATAATCTTCCACATTGAAGTAGAGCGCTCGTAAAAGATCGTAAGTATTTTTGGAAATGTCCTCATTCTTGGAACGCAGAATTTCCATATTACGCAGAATATTAGGAATGGCTTCATTGTATTCTTCAAGCTGATAATAGGCAGTACCAATGCGGAAGTAGACATCCTCATTAGGGTCGAAAGCTATTTCGTTATATTTTACGAAATTTTCTATAGCCTCACGGAACTGTTCCTGAACATAATGCAGGGAACCCAGATAGAAAAGTGTTTGTTCCAGCTGTTCCTGAGTCATATTCGGAAGAACCAACATCTGCTGATACGCGCCTATAGCCTCATCATAGCGTTCCTGAATCTGGTACAGATTTGCATAAAACTGCCACATAACAAATTTTTCTCTGTCATTAAGGCGGTCTCTGTCATAGTCCTCTTTTATTTGCTCAAGAACCTCTAAAGCTTCTGTAAAAAGTTCCATATCACGGAGTTCCATCACTTCGTTGATACGAGTAACCATACGCCGACCCAATGTTTGCGAGGATCTGGCTTCCGGTGGAGCTCTGCGCCCTTCTTCTTCTGCGGCTTGTAGCTGACCACCTTTAATAATTCCAGAAAACCCTGAATCCACAACCATGGGAACTGACATCACAGCCACAGTTAAAAATGCAAAACCTGATAGTTTTAACAGAATCTTTGAAATAACTTTGTGTTTCATCATTCTTATTCCTACTCCGCAGCCAGGTTATATCGGAAAAGATACCTTACGCCTGGTACCTGTACAGCTTCACCATCCGACACACGTGCATTGAATTTGAAACGCGAAACTGCACGACGAGAAGCAGAATCAAATATATTCTGGGGATCAGCATCAACAACTTCGATGGAATCAGGATCAACAGTGCCCTGTGCAGTTACGGTGAAGGACACCAGACACCAACCTTCAATTCCTCTTGATGCTGCACGCTGAGGATATTGAGGTTCAATAGTCACAATAGGCAACATTTCAGAATCACTTGCAGAAATGGAGGCACTGTTATCAAGACCGCCCATATCTACTTCTACACGTGAAATATTAAGACCTTCACCTGATGGTGCATCCAGTGAAATATCCGGCTCTGGCAAATCCGGAATTTCTTCAGGGACATCAGGTTCTTCAGGTTTTGGTTCCTGGCGCTGAACTTCGAGCTCAATATCAGGCATGGTAATGTCTGCAATTTTACGTGCTTCGCCTTTTTCAGGTTCCGACGCATCCATGGATATCAGGAACTGCATCAAAAAGAACAATAAAAACGTGACAGCGGAGGCAAAAACAATCGCAAATCCAATGTTGAATAATCTGATCATAATTTATTCCTCTGCAGCAATCTGAGTACAACTCGATTGTGCTTCTCTTGCGGCATTCATAATCATTAAGACGAATTCATTGGGCGCATTCTGGTCGGCCTGAATAACAACACAGGCATTAGGCGTTTCTGCCAAACGTTGCTCAATTCTTAGTCTCAAATTGCGTGGCGGAATAATATCTCCATCCATCCACATTTCACCTATTGGGGATATCGCCATCAGTATCGGCTCACCTAATGTAGGCTCTACTGTAGAGGCTTCAGGATAATTTACTTCGTACCCTGCTTCCTTTACAAATACAGAAGTGACGATGAAGAAAATAAGCAGGATAAACACCACATCAAGCATTGGTGTCAGGTCTATCTCACCTGCTTGCTCATCTTCCTTCTCTCTCGCAAAACTTTTCATATTAATTCCTGTTCAAATTTCAAATGAGCCCAGATGAGCTCAAATGATCAGGCATGCTGGATTTCCAAATGATCTTCCAGCAATCGCAGCTCACGGTTAGTCCTGACTTTTAAAATGTTGCTGGCAAAAATACCAGATAAGGCTCCGACCATTCCCGCCATAGTGGGAATGGTTGCCCTGGCAACACCGCCAGACATTTGTTTGGCGTCTCCGCCGCCGGTTACTGCCATTACATAAAAGACTTCAATCATGCCTGTCACAGTGCCAAGGAGTCCAAATAAAGGACACACAACAACCAGCACTTCGATCAACGGAATGGTTGAACGAAGGTCCAGTGTCACACGTGAGACTAATTCCTGCCGGATGGCATGAGCATTCCAGGATTTCTTGTCAATCCTGGCTTCCCATTCTGATAATGCAGCTACCACATTTGTTTTATGGATAGTTCTCAGAAACCAAAAGCGCTCAATCATCAGACTCCATTTTACAAACAGTAAAATGGCAATGAAATTAAGAACTGGACCACCTCTCTCCATAAAGACATCAATGGTCTCCCAGCTTTCACTCAATGCTTCAAACATAAGCTATTCTCCAGCTTTTATAATTGCCTTGTTAGCTTAAGCAGCTGATGAACGGGCTTCTGAACGACGTGCAATGATACCTGTTGCCTGTTCCTCAAGAATCTGAATCACACCGTCACTGCGAGATTTCACAATGGTGTGGAACACGATAGTTGGAATTGCAACTACGATACCCAATACAGTAGTTACCAGTGCACCAGAAATACCACCAGCCATAATCTGTGGGTCACCAGTACCAAACAGGGTGATGGCCTGGAACACAGTAATCATGCCGGTCACAGTACCCAGCAGTCCGCCCAGAGGGGCTACGGTAGCAATAATCTTGAGTAAGGTAAGGAACCTTTCCAGTGGAGGTGTCTCCAGGAG
>Ga0115566_10003311_pt1 | contig 13073 bp, 8 predicted proteins | sample COGITO_mtgs_1204_3_FD_87173 | JGI IMG/M metagenome (GOLD analysis project Ga0115566, IMG submission 87173) | Pelagic marine microbial communities from North Sea - COGITO_mtgs_120405 | ecosystem: Environmental > Aquatic > Marine > Epipelagic | place: Germany:Helgoland, sampling site Kabeltonne...
AGCCCATCGAGTCCGGCATGCTCACCCAGTCCCTGGACCAGGCGCAGAAGAAGGTTGAGACGTTCTTTTACGACATCCGTAAGCAGCTCTTTGACTACGACGCCGTGCTCAACTCCCAGCGCGAGAAGCTCTACTTTGAGCGCCGCCGCGCCCTCGCCGCCACGCCCGAGCAGCTCGAGCAGCTCATGCTCGAGTACGCCGAGCTCACCGTGGACGACATCGTGCAGGCGAACCTGGACACGTCGGTGGACCCGGCGGAGTGGCCCCTCGAGGGTCTCGCCGGCAAGATGTCGCAGTACTGCTACTTCATGGCGGACATCGACGAGGAGGACCTTCGGGCGCAGGCGAACAAGGGCGGGTACGACGGCGTGAGGAACTACCTCGTGAAGCGCGGCAAGGATGCGTACCGCACCAAGCGCGAGGAGGTTGAGGCGATTCAGCCCGGGCTGATGGGCGAGGCTGAGCGATTCTTTGTCCTCTCGCAGACCGATAACCTTTGGAAGGAGCACCTGCAGGCGATCAAGTTCGTGCAGCAGGCGGTGGGCCTGCGCGGGTACGCGCAGAAGGACCCGCTCATCGAGTACAAGCTGGAGGGTTACAACCTGTTCGTGGAGATGATGGCGCAGATTCGCCGCAACGTCATCTACAGCGTGTACCAGTTCCAGCCCAGTAAGGTCAAAGAGAACCCACCGGCGGCGCAGGCTGAGGCGGGTGCGGCTGACTCGGAGTTCCCGGAGATGGGCGACGGTCAGCCGGTGGAGGACGAGGGGAAGGAACTCGCGACCGCCAAGGCTGGCGGTAGCAGGAAAAAGGGCAAGGGGAAGAAGTAAACACGACCAGAGGCGAGGGAGTAGCCTCTGACACGACACGCGTCGACCATTATTAATACATGCGCACTGTTTGTCTCGTCGAATTCCCTCGGACGGCGCGATTAGACTCCAAGATATCCAGATAAGAAAACCAAAGCTCCCGTGCGACGCCTCACACTTCCCTGCGCGCGTATCCACCACCTCAGCGTCATGGGTCACCGCTCATGGGTCGCCCTCCTTCCTCTCCTCCTCGCCATCCTAACCTTCCCCGGCGTCACCGCTCAGAGTCCGGGCACACTCTCCGATACAGCGGCTGAGCTTCAAGCCGCCTTATCGGAGCTGCCAAACGGACTCGGCCCGGAGATACAGGCTCTGATGACGGAGCTGGGCATGACCCAGAGCACGACGCACTATCGCCCGTTCTACGACCTCGCCACCGGCGAGAAGATTAACAACAGCATCGCGCTCATCCGATATCCCACCGCCGACAACAACTTCACGCTGGACTTCTTGAAGTTGACGCACAGCTTGGACGCGACGAAAGGCCACGCCATGATGGTCTGCGGCCACGCCCGGCCCGACCAGTGCCAAGAAACCGTGCCGCATCTCGGAGCCGAAGACGAACATCCCTGCGGAGCCAGCGACGCGAGCGACCCGGCCATCGCGCAGGCCTCCGGGTTCTTCTGCGAGCTGCTCAACGCCACGACCACCACGACCCACGGCGAGGTTCTCGTTTACGGCGCGGAAAAAATCGAGTTTCTCGAGCAGGCTCACGCGGAGGACCTCGCCGCGGGTCTGGTCCCTCAGCTCCCGGTTCTTCACCTCGAGATCGTGGAGATCGAGGACCTCCTCGAGAGCCTGGACTTCGACTACGAGGACTACGACTTTGGCCTCGGACCCGCGTCGGCGCCCGAGGCGTCCGCCCCCGTAGGAGCGCCCGGACCCGAAAGTTCTCCCGGTCCCGAAAGTTCTCCCGGTCCCGCGCTCGCGCCCGAGGGCAGTCGTCGTCGTGTCGCGCGCCGTCTTCTTCGCATCGGCGGCAGAGGCGGCCGCGGCGGAGGGTTCCGCGGCGGTATCGGCGGCGTCGGAAGGTTCCGCGGCGGTATCGGCGGCATGCGAGGCGGTATGCGCGGTCGCCGCGGCGTCGGTAACAACCTCGCGACCCAGATGGTCCTTCGATCCAGCTACTACGGCAACCCCGCCACGTCGGGGCAGATCGCGTACTACGGAACCAGCACTGTTGGCAAGTGATCGACCACGATAAGGCGGCGTACGCGTGACATGTTTCCATTGCGTGACACGTATTTCCTATTGCAGTTGATCCGGAACCAGTTTTCAGGCCTGTTCCTTTCGTTTCCAGGTCCATCCGATGAAACAAGTAATCCCATGAGTTACCCCTGAACTTCAATAACACTCGCTGGTACCCGCTGGATTACTTGTTCTTTGTTCTTTGTACAAGCCTTTTCGACGGCCATCATTTTATGGACCTGGAAACGAAATATGAACGCGCAGGAAATACGTGCAAACGAACATGTCACGCGTGCGTCACTTTCAGATACTGATGTCTCATTTCAATCAATAACAAGATCAGTCGCACTTTCTACCGCCACCCCCGTCCGCCGCACCTAAAATCTCCTTCAGAACCCTCAGCGCCGCGGACGCCATCTCGCGACTCTTCTCCAACTCCGGGTCCGAAGCCGCCGCCGCTTCGCCCCCATCGTCGTCCTCGCCCTCGTCGTCGCTCCCCGCCGCCTTCTTGGGCCGCGAACTCTTGTCCATGCCCCTCGCTCGAGCACCCGCCGAGATCGTCGTCGCGAGGCTGGTGAGGGCATCACGCAGCACCCCGTCGATCGCACCCCCGCGCCGCCACAGAGGCGATGGCCCGCGTCCCCTCCCCGCGGTTTGCACGGCGCGGAGCAAGCCGAGCGACGAGCCCGCGACTAAACCGCCGCTGACCGCTCTTCGCTTGGGATCGAGCAGCGGCGCCAGTCTCTCCGCACAAAGTCGCTCCGCATCATCCGGAGAGGTTCCTTTGGCGGGAAGTAAGAGTTCCCAGAGCGCCCCGTGCGCCGCGAGCGAACCCTCCGGCTGGAACTCGTCCCTGGTCTCAACCTCCGACCTCACCCCGGGCACGGAGGCTAGAAACTCGCCAGTCTTGGGCGCGGCGGACGCGACGAGCAGCACCGCGCGTCGCAACGCCTCAGAGTGCGGCGCGACGGCGTTGTCCGGCGCGGTGAACGCCGCGCACATCGCCCGCAACGCTCCAGTCCTGGTGAGGACGCCGCCCGGGTCCGCGTTGCCCGGCGCCTTGGCCGCGTGAAAGGCGACGACGAGGGAACACATCCCGATTCTCTGTTGCCACGCGTTGTCCCCGGTCGCCTTGACGTGCGCGAGGGTGTCGAACTTCTCGGCGACGACGTCGATGTGCGCATCCACGTGTCCCCACAGGTGACCCGCGGCGCCCACGCCAAAGCCCATCGGTTTTCCCGCCGAAGAGGAAGCCGCGGATGCGAAATCTCCGAGCGCCTCGCCCCCCAGCCGCACGCACAGAAACGCGAGAAACTCCAACGCCAGCCCCACGTCCTCGTCCCCGCCCCTCGCGCCGTCGTCCAGCCCGAGCCTCGCCATCGCGCTTCCGACGGCGCCGCCCTTTCTCTTCGATTCGAACCCGAGGGCGGAGAGGAGCCGCGCGACGGAGTCGTCCGAGCGGGGCGGCGGTCCTTTCGGAAGCGCCCACGTCTCCCTCAGGACCCTCAGCGGCGCGGATCTCATCGCCCGACGCGCGGGCCGCCCTTCGCATCGCGCGAGTGTCTCCGTGAGGGACACGAGCGCGGACGCGAGCGGAGGGAGTGAGGCGTTCGGGGGTGTATCCCAGACGTCGTCGCCGTCGACGCAAGCTCGCGAGAGTGCGCTGAGCAGGTGAGCGAGTTTGGCGTCTACCCGGGCTTCAGGGGGCATCGCGCCGAGGATACCGTCGGCGGCGGCGTCGTCCGTGGACGTCGGCGCGATGCGTTGGTGCGTCTCCATCGGTTCCCAGTCCGAGTCCGAGTCCGACGCGTCCACGGCGCTGGATTCACCAGGCGGCTCCTGCCGATCCTCGCAGTCATCCGCGGGATCCTCTTTAACCTGCGCGGGTGCCGTCTCCACTTCGACCCTGTACCGTCGCAGCGCATCGTCCGCCTCTTCGTCGGACATGGCGAGCACCCGCGATGTGAAGTACACGAGCGCCGTCGCGCACAGGCGCTGGTACGCGGTGCGAACCGCGCCCCGGTCCACCGCGGGCTCGTCGCCAACCCCGCCGGCGCCGGCGTCCTCCTTCCGCTCGTCCCCGTTCGACTTGCCCGAGATCCCCGGCGCTGCACCCGTCCCGGGTGCGGGTTTACACGCGCCCTCCACCGCGGCGTTGACGAGCGCCGCAGTGACGGGGTATACCATCGATCCCGGCGTGGTCCCCTCGGCGATCTCGGTCGCCATCTCCTCGACGAGCGCGTCCACCTCGGCGGCGTTCACGATCGGAAAGTCGTACTGCAGCTTGGAGTGGCACGCGCCGGCGAGGTCGGCGCGGCTGCGCGGCCGGGCGTTGGCGAGGTCACCCTCGGCGCCCCTCAGCGCGCGATAGAGCACGGCCGCCATCTGGAGCCGCTGCTTCTCGGCCTCCATCGCCGCATCATTCTCAGCCTCCCCGGCCATCGTGCCCGACGGAGTGGAAACTGGACCGGCGCCATCACAGAAAGCTTTGGCGCTGTGTAAAATTCATCGGTCCGCACACGATGCAGGCGACGACGTCGGAGTACACGGAGGGAGGGTTCGTGGTCAGGGCGCCGCCCGACCGCACCCTTCGCAGGGAGGTCCTCAAGTGGATCCAGGGCCTCGACCTGTCTCACTCGCTGAGGAACGTGCGGAGGTGAGCGAGCGTCCACCCGCCGAAAAGCCTTTGCATCCCGATTCGGCAAATGCCCCCACCGCCCGGTTGACCGACGGGTTCGCCCGCCCCATCCCACCCGCTCACCGTCGTTTCCCCTTCCACGCACACAGGGACTGCGCGAACGGGTACATCATCGCGGAGATATGTAGCAGATACTTCCCGGTACGTCCAAAACCGACCCGCTCGCGCCACTCCACCCACACGACCGACACCCGAAGATCACGTCCCACTTTCGCCCCGGCTCCCTCTCACGCGCGCCTCCTCGTTCCGTACCCTCCCGCAGACCGAGATCAGCATGCACTCGTACGCCAACGGCACGAGCACGAAGGTAAAGGAGAACAACTGGGACCTCATCGCGCGCTTCTTCGTGCGAACCATGCCGAGGATCGCCCTGGACCCAGGGGCCATCGAAGGAGTCATGAGGGGCTCGCCCGGGTTCGCGGTGGACATGCTGGAGATGCTGTACACCAAGTTCACGCTGAAGAAACTGTCGTCGATGGTACCCCTGATGGACGACTCTTCCTACGGCGGGCCACTCGACGTGAGCGTGCAGCGCGACAGGGAGGTATCGCTGACGGGGGAGACGTCGCCGGGGCATCGAAAGCCGCAGACGGTGACGCGGGGCGGGACGGCGAGCGCGGTTAAGTTCCAGGGGATCAGGACGTTGCCGCAGGAGACGGCGGCGGCGGCGAGGAAGAGGCTGGCGCATGGAGTGACCTACGAAGACGCGGCGGCGGGCATATACACTGCGTGAGTCGGTAGCAACGGTTGTGACAGAATGTCAACTTCACGAGAACTTTAAATTCGTCCCTCACTTCCACGCGCGCGGCTCGTTAGGAGCGCGACGCACGCACGGCGTTGGGGCCGCGTAGTTGAACAGTCAAGGCGGGATATCGCGGATGTCCGCGTAGTACTTACGCACCGAGGCGACAGGGAGCACCATGGTCGGACGTTACCTCGAGAGCGACCTAACGGCGCTCTCGCTCGAGGTGAGGCGCGGGGATGGTTTCGCCGGGCTGTTCACGTCCGATGCCAACCCCGACCTCAGGGTTGCCGTCGACCACGCGTTGCAGACGATACATTCCCTCCCGGTCGATCCGTCCACCATAGCCGGCGTGGAGGTGAGTCCCAAGGCACCACCCAAGTCCACCGACTGATCTAAACTGTGCCAAGATCCGAACCCCGCTCACGCGCCCGACTCTTCGCCTCCTTCCCCGCAGGACATATTCCACCCGATCGAGATGGCGTGCGCGTCGCATACCCCGAGCATCGCCGCATCCGGCATGACCCTCGCCCAGAAGCTCCTCGCGGACCGGGCGCTATCACCCGAGCAGACGAGGGCCGTCGCCGGGGCCATCTCGGACGCGGCGAGGGTCGACGCGGGCGGGGATGTGACCAGGCTCAAGTGCGTCCAGTGCGCGCTCGCGCTCGTCCAATCCGTCGATGACGAGGCGACGACGTCTACCGCGATGGCCGCGTGCGTGAGGGTGCTGATGGCGGAGAGCGAGGGTGTGAGCGCGACAGCCGCGGCGACGACGCGTCAGGCGGCGTTTCACGTATTTTCCAAAGTCCAACCGGACCCGGCGTCGGTCACCGCGACGCCCACGAGGGAAGGCGCGAGGGTCCCGACGCTCACCGCCGTGGCCGAGACCGCGTTGGTACTGTTCGAGGATCTGTGCGCGCTCGCGGGGGGTAAGGGCGCTGAGTGGCTCGGATTCGACAAAGGGTTCGCGACGGAGCGGGTGAAGATTTTCGCTCTCGACGCCGCCGCGGAAATCGCCGCCGACAACGCGGCTCTGTTCGTGGACGTGCCCGCGTTCCACCACGCGCTGCGCCATAAACTATGCGCCGCGCTCGTCACGCACTTGCAGTCGTGGCAGAGGAGCGACGTGGAGGAGGTGTCCGCGCCCGAGGGACGGGCCGTGCTTCGATGCGTGGATGCCGTGATTGGCGCTTTTCACGAGGCGGTGCCGGCGGAGACGGAGATGTTCCTCACCACGCTGCTCGCGTCGCTGCAGACGGAGATGGACCCGTGGCGCAGGAGCTACACCCTCGACGTTATCAAAGCCGTCGTGATGGACAAGAACCTGGCGCGGTTCCTACACGCCGCGTACGACAGCCACAAGGACAGCCACAAGATGATCTTCCAGGACTCGGTGTTGATGCTGGTGCGCGTGACTCGCGCGGGCCTCGCGCCGCAGCCCGAGAGCGGCGTCGAGGATATACTCGCCGCGGTCACCGTACTACACAGGAGCAAAGGTAAGGCTGAGGATGTGGTCCCCGACGACGAGGACGGCGCGGCGCACATCGCGTTCAGCGTCTTCCTCGCGATGGAAGGCGTGATGGGCGCCGCGCATTCAATCGCCTCGCTCGCGACTGAGGCGGCCGAGGGTGATCAAAAGGCCGGTACCGCGCCGGATGACCTCGCCGCTCGGGACGCGACGGAGATGGTCGCCTCGTGCTCGGAGATGTTGTTGGAGACGTTGGAGACTGTCATGACGCACGCGACGGGCGAGGCGCTGGTCAGGGATTTACTGAGGGCGCTACAGGCGTTTGCGCAGGGATGCGGCGTTCTCGGCGCGACTGACACGAGGGACGCGTTCATCGCGGCGATCTGCCACTTCGCCGCGGCGTCCGAGGTTGTCGTCCCGACCGTCATCAACATCCAGGACGCGGACGATGATCAGATGGACACCCCGACGCGACCATCGCCGCTGTTGAGGAACATCTCCGCCGATAGCTACGAGGGCGGCAGAGATACCTCGGGCGGTTCCATCGTCGGTAGCGTGGTGAACATGGGTCTGGGCGCGGTGGGGGCCGTGGGGAGCGTGGTGGCGTCGCCCGTGCGGGCACTCGTGGGTTCTTCGAGCGGCGGTGTGGATCCCGAGGTTAAGATTAACCCCGCGTCGCGCGTGGTTCTCACCTCGAAGAACCTCCAGGCGCTTCGAACGCTGCTCGGCGTGGCCCATCGACTCATCGATAGCCTCGGAGACGGTTGGGTGATGGTTCTCGAGACGGTGTGCTCGTTGCGGCGGATGCTTGCGACCAAAACTACCGCCGCGGGTGCCGACATGGACGCCACCGTCGCGGTGCTTCACGTCGCGGAGCAGCAGCTCTTCGACTCGACCGCGAAGCTGGACGACGACGCACTCGCCGCTCTCACGAAGGCGTTGGCGTGGGTGAGCGGCGCAGAGTTGGGCCGGCTGGGCGGCGGCGGCGGGAAGGCTCCGGTGATCGGATCTAACGAGCGGCTGTTCATGCTCGAGCGGCTCGTGGACGTCGCGCTCGTTAACTCCGGTCGCATACACAAAATATGGCCGGACGTCGAGGCGCACATACTGGCGTGCATCGAAAAGGAGCCATCCGCGGAGCTGTGCGAGATTGCCATGGCGTCGCTCACCCGGCTCTGCACCTCGGCGCTCGACCTGACCCGCACCCCCGAGATGGATTCACTCGCGCCCGAGGGCCAGGCCGGGTTCGAAATCGCGGTGTTGCGCCCGGTGAACACGCTCATCGCGCACGCCGTCAACCCCGAAGCCAGGCTCGCCGCGCTGGAGACTTTGATGACCGTCATAAACAGGGGCGAGGGTATCAGCCGCGCGTGGGCTTCGGTGCTTCGCGCGCTGCGGGCCGTGGCGGAGCGCGGCGGCGCCGGCATCGTTCCCGCGTTCAACGGCGTGAAGGTGATCGTGGAGGACCACATAGAGGAGCTGCCCGACGGCGTATCGGGTGAGGTCATCGCCGCGGTCGCTGCTTTCGCGGCGCAGCGCAGGCAGATCAACACCTCCATGTCGGCCGTTTCGTTGGAGTGGACCCTCTCCGATTATTTCGGTCGAAAGGTGGCCGACACGAGGGTCGGTAAAGAGGCGCTCGCGGAGCGTGAGATGATCCCGCTGCTCGCGGCGATGCGTGAGGCGTCGATGGACTCCCGCCCAGAGGTTCGAAACAGCGCGTGTCGCACGTTCACGTCCACTCTGGTGTCGAACGGCGACAAGCTCCCGGCTCGAATTTGGCGGATGGCTGTTTTCGATATTTTGTTTGCGCTGGTGGACGACGTCAGGGCCGCGACGGCGAGTGCGAGCGAGGAGGAGCAGGCCGCGCCGGAGATCGGCGAGCTGGACGGGCAGAAGATCCAGCTGATGGTGCACCACAGCAGAAACACCGAGCGCAAGCAGTGGGACGAGACCGAGACGCTCGCGCTTACGGGCGTCGGGAGGTTGCTCCGAGCACACTTCGACGCCGTGGCGAAATTCGACGGGTTCGATAAAAAGCTGGAGTGGTACCTTCAGTGGGTCACTCGATCCATCGCCGAGGGTTCCCCGGAGGTGTCATGCGCTGCGGTCAAGTCGCTGCATACCGTGATGGAGGCTGGCGGCACCGCGGGCATGACTCGTTCGCGGTGGAAGAAGGCGACGAGGGTGCTCATGACCGCGGCGAAGGGAATGAACGCGGCGGGATCGAAAGTTTCAGGCAAGACCCGCTACGACTTCATCGACACCGTCGGCAAGATATGGGCGAGTAAGCGAGCCGTTTTCGACAAGGAGGACATCCAGTCGCTCATCGGCGTGGTGGATATGCTGGCCCGGGCTCCTGACGAGTGGCTGGAGAAGTCAGCTGTCCAGTCACGGGCTGGTAGGTACTCGACGCTGCGGGTTCAGCGTCGGTGCCTCGACGTGCTCACCGACCTTCCGCCGCTGGACCAAGCCGCGGTGGACTCGGGCGCGTACCCGCAGGCCATCTGCCAGCTCCTCGCGTACATCGCCGAGGCGTTGGGCGGGGAGGTGGCGGAAGCTGTCGCCAAGGCTGATTTCGCCTATCCCGGGACGACGACCCAGGACGGCTCGATGTCGCTTGGATTCGCGCAGGAGGCGTGCGAGGCGCTGGGTAAGATTTACCAGAGCGAACACGTCCCCAAGGATGACCGCGCGATGACCTTCGCGGCGGCCACCAGGGTCATGTCCTCGGCGATGACAATCTCGGAGGAGGAAGGCGCCGCCAAGAACGCGGCCAACGAACTGCGCGTCACCGCGGCCAAGACGTTTTGTACCGCGTTGGCCGTCGGCGGCTTGACCGCGGTGACCAAATCGTCCGCGTTTGAGTTTCGCGCCGCGTCAGTCGCCGACGCGTGGGACGCCCTCTCCACAGCCTTCGAATCGACCCTGTCCAACGACGGGCGGGACCCGGCGCTGGAGGGCGGGATGATCGAGTGCCTGGCGCAGGCGGTGACGCCGCACTGCGGCTTTGCGGACGAGCACTCGCGCCGGCGTCTGGTCGCCGCCGTCGCGCACGGGTCGTCGGTTTCGCGAATCTGGGCGCTCTCGGCGCTTCACTTTGGGGGTGGACAGATGGGACGCATCGCGCTGTCGCACCTGGTGTCCGCCTGCGAACGGGTCATGCGCGCGTGCGATGAACCCGAGAAGGTGGCGTGCGTGCTGGACGTGGCGTCGTCGCTCGCGAGGGATCCGTCTCGGCGGGGCGAGAACGAGCCGGCGCCGCATTCGTCGTCCTTCATCGGCTGGATCAAAAAGACCGTCGCGGGCGAGACACGGAACGACCTCGGTCACCTCCGCGCGATACTCGACGCGATCGGGCCGTGTGAGTCGTCGAGTGACGACGTGATCAGGATGAAGGCTGAGAAGGTTCGGGGCGAACTGACGAACGCGCTAGAGATGTGAAAAGAAATTGAATGGTCTTAAAGAATTGACTTGCTTGCTATCGAACGATGATGCTCTCCTTCACCTCCGCGTTCTCCGTTTCTACCTCTGCTTCGCTCTTGCTGGACTCGCCCTTGATCTGCTTGACTTTCCTCGGACCGCGTCGCTTTGGCCGCTTCTTCTTGCCCGTGTCATCCTTAGCGCCGTCGAGCGGGATCATACAGAGACTCGCCCGAACCTTACCGCCCGTCTTCTCGTCAGCCTCCTTGATGGCGTCGTTGAGAGCCGCGACGAACGCGTCGGTGTCGTCGATCTTGATGTTCTCCTTCTCGAGGTGGGGGAGGATGAGCGCGATCCGTTCCGGCCGCTTGAGCTTCGCGAGGGCGCGTCTCTCGTAGGTTCGAACGGATTCGGCGGAGACGCCGAGGAGCGTCCCGAGCGTCTTGAAGTTGGCGCCGCCCCGCGTCCCCAACCGTTCGTCGTCCTGGATGGCGTTCAACACCTCGGATCGTGACGCCTTGAGCCAGTCGCCGCCTTCCGTGGCCGTCGACGCGGCGGCGAGACCGAACCTGTGCCTGAGGATGAAAGCCTCGCGGGGCAACAGGGTCGAGAACACCTCCTCCAGAGCCATTCGCAGGAGGTCGGCGTCGACGTCAGCCTCCGCCGCATCCGACGGCGCGTTGAGCCCGGTGCCAAAGTCCGAGCTCTTCATCGCAGCGTTCAGCGACGCAGCCTCGGCGACGGCGTCGTCCGAATCCTCGTACGGATCGCTCCTACTGCCACCCGTGGTCGCGTCCATCGAAACCGGGGTGCGAAACGCCCACTCCTTCATCTGCTTCAGCTTCGCGACGCTCCACCCCAGCTTGTCCGCCAGCTCATCCTCCGTCGGATCCCGCAACTTTGTCTGTCGCAACTCGCGCGTCGCCTTCTTCATCTTCTGGATGTTCTCGTTGACGTGGATGGGCAGCCGGATGGTTCGACCGCTGTTCCCCACGCAGTCGATGACAGCCTTCTTGATCCAAAAGAACGCGTAGGTGGTGAACCTGTACCCTCGCTGCGGGTCAAACTTATCCGCCGCCGTCGCGAGACCCGCGCACCCTTCCTGCATCAGATCCGACACCGAGAGCAAGCCCTTGTCCGCGTCGTTCAGCTTTAGATGGATATCGGCGGCGACTGTCCTGGCGAACCCGACGTTGCGGGTGACGAGGCACCGCCGCGCCTCCTGCCCCGTGTCCACCTTCTCCTTGAGCTGCGCGGGTGATGAGAACCCCATGACGCGCGCGAGCTCGCGCCGGAACGCGGGCGACGACGTATCGCGACCGATCCCGGGCGTCACCCCGAGTGGTGAGGACGCCGCCGGGCTCTTCTTCTTCTTCTTGCCGAAATCAACCGCGAACGGGTCGCCGACGCCCTTCTCGTCCCTCAGCTCAGCCGCGATGGACTCCTCCGCCAGCTGTGTCGCCATGGCCTCGATGGTGAGCAGCTCCTGGATGGCGGCGCCGCATGCCTGTTCCTCCTCGGCGGTCAGGTTGACGGAGGACTGGGTCATCCACGGTTTCCGCGCAGACGACCGTCGCCTCTGCTCTCGCCTCCCCTCCGAATCCTTGGGCTGCGACGTCCGTCGCCTGCCCGCGGTCTTCTTCTTGGCCGCGCCGGCGTCGTCATCGTCCTTGCTGGATGCATTACCGTTCGGAAGCGTCGAGTACCTCGCCCCGCCCCTGGCCCGAGCGGTCTGGCTGGGTTTGAGCGCCGCCTCCGGGTCCTCGTCCGAGGATGACGAGGTGTTGCTGTCCTGATTGGACGCCGCGACCCGCCGCCGCCGCTGCGACTCGGGCGCGCGGACCCATCGAGCGGCGCCGCGGGGGGTCGATGTAGACGACCCCGTCCTCTCAGATCCGAGACGTGATGCCACGATCCATCGCGCGCACCCGCCGCGTACGCAAGCGGCGGGAAGCATGTCGGCCACCTGCCAGATAAGCACTCAGCACCACAGCTCAGCACCGCGTTCTATGTAGACACCATGACGCGGCGACGCGCGTGAACGTGGGTGGCGTGAATGAACGGGGGGTCGATTTCGCCTCCCCGTGGGTTGCCCTGACGCGAAAACTCCTCGTCCACCGACGTCGAAGTCTCCGTGCACCAGGTCGGCGCCGGTTTGCTGTGCGGCCGCCTGTCGTCAATCCTCGGTCCTCGGGCGCCGAAGGGATAAGAAGAGGAGAACCTGACTGTACCTTCATGCATAGATAACACTTAGCTAGTTTGCCGTTACATTTAATTATTTCTCACTGTTTACTATGTGTAGAGATTTCCCGTCGAAAATGGCAGAAAATGGATCTGGAAAAGTCACGTCCCCACTTTTTCCTCTCTCGCGACGATGCACGCCGTCGTCACGACCAACGTGCGTGTCACGCTCGCCGGCGTCAACTACAGGTGCGCGTCCCGTCCATCTGCTCGCCGTTCAACCTCTTTTCGCGCGAACCCCTCAAGTCCACGCACTCACTCACGTCGCTGACTCGTCCCCTGGATAACCATTCGCAGACGTGGCACCAACCCTGGAAGGACCGCGAACGTGGTCCTTCCCCGTCTCGACAGGCGCCGCGCGTCTCTCGTGATCTCGCGCGCGACCGAGGAGGGTGAGGAAAAGGCTGAGGAGGCGCCGGTCGACGAAACGACCCAGGAGGACCG
>Ga0115566_10003316_pt1 | contig 13062 bp, 10 predicted proteins | sample COGITO_mtgs_1204_3_FD_87173 | JGI IMG/M metagenome (GOLD analysis project Ga0115566, IMG submission 87173) | Pelagic marine microbial communities from North Sea - COGITO_mtgs_120405 | ecosystem: Environmental > Aquatic > Marine > Epipelagic | place: Germany:Helgoland, sampling site Kabeltonne...
AGACAGCGCATATTCAAATCGAGTACAGACCATGCACGACAGAGTCCCAGGGGGTATCGAGTTAACACTCTTAGCAGCGGCGCCTTAAACTCTCCACGCTTTAATGTCTGGGAAAATACGCCAATTTCTTCCGTATCTGTGCTGGACAGATCAACATAGCTAGCCGTTGAATCAGGGAAATTCAACTCGAGAGATTCATAGCTTCGCTTCGGGGAACGCGACAATTGCACGCGGAAGCAGGCTTCCTCACCACAGAACACGTCTTGCGACGAACGACTGCTAAGGGTTAACTGATTTAGGTTGTTGAAGCCATACAGAATAGAGAGAATGAATATACTGGCCATAAGAAAGGCTAAGGCAAACGCCAAACTCACCGCATAGTTAATCGCAGCAATCAGAACTAAACCCGCAGAAAAAACAAACAGTAAGCCACTTTGTGTCGGGACGATGAAAATATTCTTGCGATTTAAAGTAGCCTGATCCAGTGTTGGAATTCGCTTAGCTAACTAACGCTGATAGTTCTTGCTGAGTGCTTCCCGCAGACTTAATGCCATCACGCTTACTCGGGGAATGATTGTGAGTTCGTTGCTTGCCGTACAGCGATAAGATTTACTCGATTACATCGACTTCGTTCAACAGTCGTTGCACTAGCGAGGCACCACTGTGCCCATCGTCATCCATTGTCGCACGTAAGCGGTGCTCTACGACGGATGGCAAAATAGCCTGAACATCCTCCGGCACCACGTGATTACGCCCGCTCATGAGCGCCCAGGTTTTAGCTGAACGCATTATTGCAAGGCTGCCTCGTGGCGATAGGCCAAAATGAAATTCGTCCTTCCCTCGAGTAAAAGCGATCAACCCTTGCACATAGTCCAGCAGGGAGTCGCTGACATTGACTTCGGCGGACTGGCGACGGAAAGCAATCACTTCTTCCAACGAAAGACACTGGTTAACTGCCTCGACCTTGTCACGCTCTGTGTTCATCTCCAACAATTCACGTTCCGCACGGTGATCGGGATAGCCAAGCCGCAGACGCATGAGAAAGCGATCGAGCTGGGATTCTGGTAACGGATAAGTACCCGCAAGCGTAACCGGATTCTGCGTGGCGATAACGAAGAAAGGATCGGGAAGGCTTCTTGTCTCTCCCTCAATAGATACCTGACGTTCTTCCATGGCCTCTAACAGAGCACTTTGCGTCTTGGGCGTAGTTCGGTTTATCTCATCGGCGAGCACGAGCTGGCTAAAAATAGGCCCGGGATGAAATGAAAACTCGCTGGTAGTTTGATTAAAGATTGAGATGCCCAATATATCTGCCGGTAGCAGATCACTGGTGCCTTGAATACGGTTATAACTAAGACCCAACGCCTTTGCCAGGGCATAAGATAAAGTGGTTTTCCCCATGCCAGGCAAATCTTCGATGAGCAGGTGACCGCCGGAGAATAGGCAGCAAAGGGCAAGCCGGATCTGATGCTCTTTACCAAGTAGCGCCTTGCCCACCTCGGCAACAGTAGTTTGCACCTGCTGCGATAGTTTATTGTCTACTAGATCAACCTGACCTGGCACATTTTTTTCGGTTTTAGCGGATAACATCGTCTACTCACCTGTCTGCTTCTTCGACTTGGCCTACACTGGAGAAAAAACCGATTCTACTCCGCTGCTGCAGCAGCTTTCTTGCTCGCCTTCTTTGCCTTCGCCGCATCGTTACGCAGATTTTCGAGACGCTTGAGATAGATCTCATCCACGTCGCCGGTTACGTACTCGCCATTAAATACTGAGCACTCGAACTCTTCGATATCGGGATTGCCCTCTACAGCGGTTGAGATCAGATCATCCAAATCCTGATAGATCAACCAGTCAGCTCCTATGGCTTCCTCGATTTCCTTCTCCGTCTTACCTGAGGCGATGAGTTCCGCCGCGGCTGGCATATCAATACCGTACACATTCGGATAACGAATCGCAGGAGCAGCTGAGGCGAAATAGACCTTGGCCGCGCCTGCATCACGCGCCATCTGAATGATCTGCTTACAGGTAGTCCCACGAACGATTGAATCATCGACCAGCAAGACATTCTTGCCCTTGAACTCCAGATCGATCGCGTTTAGCTTCTGCCGCACACTCTTCTTGCGCTGGCTCTGACCCGGCATTATAAAAGTACGACCTATATAACGATTCTTCACAAAGCCTTCGCGAAATTTTAAACCTAATCGATTTGCCAGCTCTAGGGCCGCCGTGCGGCTCGTGTCGGGTATAGGAATAATTACATCGATATCATGAGCTGGACGCACTCGCTCGATCTTGTCAGCGAGACGCTCACCCATTCGCAGGCGAGCCTTATAGACCGATATACCATCCATAAAAGAATCGGGACGGGCAAAATAGACATGCTCGAAAATGCAGGGTGTATGGACGCCAGGCTCTGTACAAACTTCAGTATGCAATTGCCCCTCAATATCTATGTAGACAGCCTCGCCGGGCGCGACATCTCGCTCTATCGTAAACCCTTGAGAATCCAGAGCAACGCTCTCTGAGGCAATCATATACTCCTTCTTGCCCTTCTTCGTCACCCTGCTGCCAAACACCAACGGACGTATGCCATTTCTATCCCTGAAACCTACGATGCCGTACCCAGACAGCATGACAACGGCGGCGAACCCCCCGCGACAACGATTATGCACACCGGCAACGGCCGCAAATACATCTACAGGTAGAGGCTTCATCTTGTTACGGCGCTGCAACTCGTGAGCGAATACATTTAGCAAGACCTCAGAGTCGGAGTCGGTATTGATATGACGCAGGTCTTCTTTGAACAAGTCGCGACTAAGCTCTTTGCTGTTAGTAAGGTTGCCATTGTGCGCCAGGCACAGGCCATAAGGAGAATTCACATAGAAAGGTTGAGCGAGAGCGGGGCTAGAGCTCCCAGCGGTGGGATAGCGCACGTGGCCGATTCCCATATTGCCCGTTAGTCTGCGCATATGACGAGTGCGAAAGACATCTTTCACCAGACCGTTATCCTTGCGCAGATTCAACTTTCCGTTGTCACTGGTCATGATACCCGCCGCATCCTGACCTCGGTGCTGCAGGACGGTTAAGGTGTCATAGAGACAGACGCCGACATCCTTACTTGCAACCACACCTACCAATCCACACATAGTACGCTCCGCGATTAACCGTATTTAGGGCGTCGGCTCGACGCTATTCATATCTCCGATAAAAACCTGCGACTTCTCGATCATAGCCATTCCATAAGGAATCAACTGTGATTGCTGCCACAACTGTGTTTCCGAAACGAACATACTGGCGATAAAAAGAATTACCAACACGATTATCACACCTCTGGCTACGCCAAAGGCGGCGCCAAGAAGACGGTCGGCTAACTTCAAGCCGGTGATCGTCAGCAGCTTCGACATGAGAAAGTTTAGAAACGTCCCCAGCATCATCACAATCACAAAGAGAACAGCAAAGGCCGTTACGTAGCGAATGCCGTCGTTCTCTATCATCCCCGTCATCATTTCAGCCAGGGGCTCACTGTAGACCCTAGATACCAGCAAGGCGGCGATCCAAGTTAACAACGAGAGCACTTCCTTTATCAAGCCGCGCCACAGACCGAATGCCGACGAGAGCACCGTAATTATAAGAATGACTATATCGACTTGATTAAATGCCATTTGCTAACCAGTGCTGACTATAACCGCTCTAGTTCGTAGCGAACTACCAGACCTGCTAAACTAAACTCCTCTTGCAACTTCCGCTGATACTCATTTACCTGACCTCTATCGAGCCACGGCCCGACGAAGACACCGGTTAGAGAACCCTGGTCACTGCTGATGTCTCTAGTATAAGCCTTGTAACCTGCTTCCTGCAGACGTCCTAATAGATTGCTCGCATTTTCTGCGTCGGAAAAAGAGCCCAGTCGGACACTCCAGCCCTGGGGCAGGCCCGCATCACTGAGCGTGGGGACTTCGCGACTAAAAATCGCTTGGGATTCGGTGATTTCGACCTCCGCGGCAGCCTCTTCAATTACAGCAGCCTCTTCGATCTCCGACACCACCTCTTCGACTAGATTCACGGTAGTCGCGATCGCCGGCTCATTGGGCTGCGCATCATTCACGATCACCGGGCGCGATTGTACTGGCTCGGGCAAGATAGAAATAATGGGGGTATCGGGAATACGGCTGGTGACGGGGGCTTCATAGCTGCCCTGGCCATCAAAAATGATAGGCAAGAAAATTAAGGCTAGGGCGAGTAGCACGACAGTACCGACGATTCGTTGTTTGGCGCCCTGATTCAAGCCGTAAACACCTCAATATCAATAAGATTGCTGGTCTTCGTTTCCGCTAGTCCTTCAAGCCGGCTCACTGAGCCCGTGAACAGCCGCCACGGTAAGGAACGAGCCTGTCACCAGCACGAGATCCAGTGCTTCGGTCTCAGCACAGGCGGCTCTATAAGCCGACTGTACACTGTCGAATCGCGAAATCTGGCCACGATCCACGCCAATTCCCACGCCTTTCATGGTTTGTGCCACTTCATCTGCGGCCATACTGCGGGCCTGATCGACCTGCGCAATATACCAGATGTCTACGCAGTATTCTAAGGCTGTGATCATTCCTAGCACATCTTTATCCGCCATCATGGCTAGCACCACCGCTACGCGCCCAAGCTCCGGTTTAAGGCCCTTATAGCGCTGCACCCTGGCAGCTAGCCGCTCCATCGCGGCAGGGTTATGCGCCACATCGAAGATTACATTTCTACCGCTGAGACAGTCCCTCCTGACTTCAAACCTGCCTGCAAGCCCCAAATCAGTGAGCGCAGCGCCGACAATCTCATCTTTCATCCGTACAGGTAGCAAATTTATGGCTTGTATCGCGGTGGCAACATTACTCAACATGAGACTAGTGAGCGGGAGGTCTGAATAGCACTTAGATGCCCCTTCCCTATTCAGGCCACTCCATTGCCAACTACCCCCATCGGCACTCTCATCGATATGAAAATCATGTCCGAGCACTAACAGGGGTGACCCCAACTCCTGTGCTCTGTTGATAATAGCGGATGGAGGACTCATTCCGCCGAAGACCGTAGGCGAATGCGACCGCATGATGCCAGCCTTCTCGGCAGCGATAGACTCGATGTCATTGCCCAGCCAATCGGTATGATCTATACCTATGCTGCTGATAATAGCAACATCAGCGTCGACTATATTTACCGCATCCAGGCGACCACCCAACCCGACCTCAAGCAAGCAGATATCGACCTGCGACTCGCGAAATAAGTAGAGCCCCGCTAAAGTTGCGTACTCGAAGTAACTTAGAGATTCATCTTCACGTGCGCCATCTATCGCTTCCAGAGCGGCGACAAGCGACTCGTCGTCAATACTCTTCGAGTCGATGCGTATACGTTCGTTGAAGGTATGAATATGAGGAGAGGTATAACAGCCGGTTTTATACCCTGCCTGCTGCAAGATAGCTTCCATGGTCGCCACACAGGAACCCTTGCCGTTGGTGCCTGCGACTGTGACTATAAGAGAATCGGGCTTCTCCAGCTGCAGGTGTTGCGCAACTCGTTTAGTGCGGTCAAGACCGAGCTCAATCTCGCGCGGATGCACACTGGAGATATACTCCAACCAGGAGTCGAGAGAGCTTCCTTTGGCGGGCATTGCTTTAACTCAGATGATTTAAGAGGCGGAGCGCTTGAAATAGAGTAATTTGTCTAATATCGATGCTATCTTGCCGCGCAGATTCTTGCGATGAACAATCATATCAATCGCTCCATGCTCGAGAAGAAATTCGCTACGCTGAAAACCCTCGGGCAACTTAACTCGCACTGTCTGACGAATAACATCCGGGCCGGTGAATCCCACCAGTGCATTCGGTTCAGCAATATTTACATCGCCAAGCATCGCCAAACTTGCAGAAACGCCGCCATAGACCGGATCAACCAGAACCGAGATATAGGGCAGAGAGTTTTGTTTCAGCTTCTCTAATGCGGCGGAGGTCTTCGGCATTTGCATGAGAGAGATCAACGCCTCTTGCATGCGCGCCCCACCGCTAGTGGAGAAACAAACCAGGGGAAGGCCCTGCGCTATGCAGGTATTGACAGCCTGAGTGAATTTTTCGCCAACGACTGCGCCCATCGAGCCGCCGATAAAGCTGAATTCGAAGGCAGCCACTATTACAGGAATCTCTTCAACCTTTCCTTTCACGACAATAAGCGCATCCTTCTCGCCAGTGCCCTTCTGAGCCGCGCTAAGCCTGTCTTTATACTTCTTCAGGTCTTTAAACTTCAGAAGATCCACTGGCTCCATATCGACATTGAGCTCTTCCTGATCGCCTGCGTCCAGAAATAATTCAACGCGACGCCTGGCTGTTATCCGCAGGTGATGCTCACATTTGGGGCAAACATCATAGTTATCGCTGAGCGATTTCTTGTAAAGCATTGCATCACAGCGCGGACACTGCTTCCAGGTACCCTCGGGAACAGCAGATTTCTTTGCGTCTTTTGGGGCATTCGCAATCGAGGGTAATATTTTATCTATCCAGCTCATTCTCTTGTCCGTCTAAACAGTCAATAGGATATTACACGAGTTTGTCTAAGGCTTCTCTTGCCTGCGCGATAACCTGTGTAGTCTCGCTTAAAACAGCAGTGTCCTGATCTACTTGATCGGCCAACAGAGCAATTTTTTCAACCAGAGCACTACCTATAATAACCCCGTCGGCTAGCTGCCCCATAGCACCAGCACTACCTGCGTCTTTAATACCAAAACCGATCACAATCGGCAACTTTGTACGCTCTCTCAGCTTGCTAATATTCGCCGTTACAGATCCGAAGTCAGTCAACGCGGCTCCGGTAACTCCTTTCAAGGACACATAATACAAGTACCCACTACAGAGCTCCGTAATACTTGCCACACGATCATCCCTCGTTGTCGGAGCGACCAGAAATATCGTATCTATCTCACTCTCTCGCAACATGGCATGTAAGTCGTGAGCCTCAGCCGGTGGCAAGTCGACGATCAACACGCCATCCACGCCCACACTGCTAGCCGTATCGACGAAAGTCTTGTAGGTCATTATCTCGATTGGATTCAAATAACCCATCAGCACGATGCCCGTCTGCGTATCTGCCTGCCTAAACTCGGCCACCAGCTCTAACACCTGCTTGAGTGTTGTTCCTTTTGACAGGGAGCGCTCTACACCTCGTTGAATTACCGGCCCATCAGATGATGGATCACTAAAGGGGATTCCCAGCTCGATAATATCTGCACCCTGCTCGACCAGCTTGTGCATTAAGGCACTGGTAGTCTCGAGGTTCGGGTCACCCGCAACGAGGTAGGGTATCAACAACTTCTTCTTGGCCGCTGCGGCCTTCTGCGCTATTTGCTCTATTCTACTCATGGTTTTCTCTAGGTCTTTTTTCCGCGCCTGCTTTATTTTATTTTCTACAAAAGTTCTAGGCTAACGATTTCTCTAGAGCTTGATACCTTCGATCTTCGCAACTGTCTCTATATCCTTATCGCCACGTCCCGACAGATTGATAATAATACACTTATCCTTTGGCATCGTTGCCGCTAGCTTCATCGCATAAGCCACCGCATGGCTAGACTCCAGCGCAGGTATTATACCTTCGAGTCGCGTCAACTTGTGGAACGCCTCCATGGCTTCTTCATCAGTTGCGTCTACGTAGTTAACCCGTTTCAAGTCTTTCAACCAGGAATGCTCTGGACCTACGCCTGGATAATCTAATCCTGCAGAAACCGAATGAGTTTCCAGGATTTGTCCTGACGCATCAGACATTAGATACGTTCTATTACCATGCAATACGCCAGGCGAGCCCGCACTTAGTGGGGCTGCGTGTTGTCCGGTAGCGATACCATGACCGCCCGCCTCTACACCATACATAGCGACAGATTCATCTTTCAGAAATGGATGGAACAGCCCAATGGCGTTTGAGCCACCACCCACACAAGCCACCAATGCATCGGGCAACCTACCTATCTGTTCCAGTGACTGCTCCCGAGCTTCTCTGCCAATAATACACTGGAAGTCGCGCACGAGTTTTGGGTACGGGTGCGGACCTGCTACTGTGCCAATAATATAATAAGTGTTATCTACGTTGGTCGCCCAGTCGCGTAGCGCTTCGTTCATTGCATCTTTTAAGGTGCGCGAACCGGAATTGACCGAAATAACGTTCGCTCCCAAGAGCTTCATGCGATAAACATTTGGCGCCTGTCTCACAATATCATCGGCACCCATATAGACATGACACTCTAAGCCCAGCCGCGCAGCTACGGTAGCGCTGGCAACACCGTGTTGTCCGGCTCCGGTCTCTGCAATGATACGCGTCTTGCCCATGCGCTTAGCGAGCAGCGCCTGTCCGATAGTATTGTTAACCTTATGTGCGCCCGTATGATTGAGGTCTTCTCGCTTGAGATACAACTTCGCGCCGCCCGCAGCATTGGTCAAGCGCTCTGCAAAATACAGAGGAGATGGTCTTCCCACATAGTGCTTTAACTCGGAGTCATACTCGGCCCAGAACTCCTTATCCGAAGATAAGCTCTCATACACCTCAGCTAATTCTTCGACTGCCGCTATCAGGGTTTCGCCGACGAATATTCCACCGTAGGGACCAAAATGCCCTGTGGCATCGGGTCCATCAAATTGAGCCGGATCAACGCTAGTCGCAGACTCTTCACTATTGATCACTTGCTTTTACTCCTTCGATAAATGATTTCATCTTTTCGATATCCTTAATTCCCTTACTCGCCTCAACGCCGCTGCTCACATCGACGCCAAAGGGTCTGACGGTTTCTATCGCCAGTCTCACGTTATCTGGCTTCAGTCCGCCCGCCAATACCAACCGTGACTGCTGGCGCTCGCTCAACCGCTCCACTTTATGCCAATCGAATGTCTTTCCGGTTCCGCCCGGCATTATCGGATCATAGCTATCGAGCAAGATAAAACGAGCAGTCTCGTATGGCGCAATCACCTCTTGCAGGTTACTGTCTCCCTTGACCGCGACTGCCTTCATATAGGGCATGGCAAACTGCTCACAAAATTCCGGCGATTCACTTCCGTGAAACTGCAGCAGATCAACTGAACCGGTCTGTATAACACTACGCACTAACTCGGGCTCTGGATCGACGAATAGGGCTACTACGACTACCTGATCCGCAAGCCCGGCCGTGATCCCAGGCAGCTCATCAACAGTTACCGCTCTTGGGCTTTTTGGATAAATGACCACGCCTATAGCGTCCGCGCCGAGCTCGGCCGCAGCCAAGGCATCCTGCGCCCGCGTAATACCGCAAATTTTAATCCAGATTTTTTGCAAGGTGGGTCTTGAGGCTGATGAAAGAGGGGTATTCTAGCAAATAGACCGATTCGCGCCTATCTAGCAGAGACAAAAAGTTTGAAATGCAGCCCCGCCTAGAGAGCCAGCAACAGTCCTGGCAGTGCGAGCTCAGTTGGCAGCTGATCGCTTTCAGGGTAAGCCACTCCGACCAGATAGAGCCCGTCAGATGGAGCAGTTGGGGCTGCCAGAGTCCGGTCCTTGCCAGACAGCAAATTAGCGATCCAGCTTGGGTCTTGCGCTCCCCTACCTACCTCTAACAGAGAACCAACTATGTTGCGAACCATATGCTGAAGAAATGCATTGGCTTTTACGTCAAAGATTAGGAACCCTCCCTGGCGGTATATATTTGCGTGCATTACATTGCGCATAGCCGTCTTCGACTGACATCCTGCCGCACGAAAAGAAGTAAAATCTTGCTCGCCGAGCAAGTATTGCGCTGCGGCGTGCATGGCCTGCGCGTCTAATTCTCTCCGCACATAGGTCGCCCTGCCATTCAACATCGCCGATTCGGTATCACGTCGATATATGAGATACATGTATCTTCGAGACAATGCGCTGAAGCGCGCATGAAAGTCATTGCCAACCTTACGCGACCATAACACCCGTATCGACTTTGGCAGCAAACTATTTACTCCCTCAGTCCATGCTTTGTCGCCTCTATCTATCTCACTCTCAAAGTGGACAACCTGGCACGTAGCATGGACGCCTGCGTCAGTCCTTCCAGCACAAGACACGACTATCTCACGGTCTGCTATCTTGCTAAGCGCTGTATCAATGTACTGCTGAACGGTTTCTTGCTGGGGATATTTCTGTTTCTGCCATCCAGAATACGCCAGACCATCGTATTCGATGCCTAGCGCAAAGCGCTGTTGCTTAGTGGAGGATTTCTCGTGAGTTGGCACAGATCATTTAGACCCAAGTAGTAATGGGTGAGCGAAAAAAGCGGACTATTCGCCTATGGTACCTAGCAGCTTTGTCGCTTCTGCGATTTGCTCATCAGAACCTTCCTTGATGACCTCTTGCAAAATTTCCTTAGCGCCATCTGTATCACCCATCTTCTGATAGGCATACGCTAACTCTAGCTTGGTTGCCGTTTCGTCAGCGTCGGAAAGCCTGTCGACCTCTTCGATATCTTCAACTGATTCAATTTCGATCTCGTCATCGGAGAGAAAATCAAGGTCATCTTCGTCAAGCAATTCGTCTTTATCCGACTCTGCGCTATCGGCTTTTACTTCCTCAGGTTCGTCGTCAATATCGAATTCGATCTCAGCATCGTCGCCAACAGAGAGCATTTCGGTAATATCATCTTCAGTAGCGGCAACGCTATCTTGCTTACCCGCTTCTGCATCTAAATCCAAAAAATCATCATCAAGACTATCAGGAGTAATGGCCGTCTTAGCAGCAGAGGAAGCGTCATCAGTAGATGGCTCAATCTCAAACTCATCTAAATCGAAATCAAAGTCTTCGACAGCATCACTCGTAGCTTCATCACTAGCTGGCTTTTCAAGGACTGTATCTCCCGCATCCTCATCAAGATCAAAATCGAATGTTTCAACTTCTTCATTGCTTGCTGGCTCTGGAGTTTCTGTAGAGTCATCGAGGTCAGCCTTATCGAAAGCAAACTCTACCGCATTGGGGTCTTCTTTCTCACCTGTATCTTGCTCAGCCTCCGCCGCCTGCGTAAGGCTCGCCGCCGCGTCAGCGTCAAACGAAAATGTCTCTAAATCTAACTCTTCGTCATCATCTGCCGCCACATCGGCCTGCACTTCTTCGGCAGCATCCGCATCAAACTCTAGAGTATCTATATTGAGAGCTTCGGGCTCTTCTTCCTCACTTTCAATAGTGCCAGCATCATCTAGATCGAACTCAAACGCTTCCGCCTCGTCGGCCTCTTCCTCTTCGGCAGATGATCCACCGTCAATCTCGTCACTCTGATCATCATCGCCGCCTAGGTCGAACATTAGGTCAACATCCCTAGGCTCTACACTGTCTGCGACTGGCGCTTCTATCTCGGTTGGTTTTTCGAGCTGAACTTCTGCCGCAGCCTCTTCGTCAGCTTCGTCGTAGTCGAAGGAATCCAGATCTATGCCCAGGTCATCTAGAAATGACTTAGTCTCCGAATCTCGATCTGCAGCCCCTTGTGCCTTTGCCGCCTCGTCATCGATTTGCTGTTCAGCGCTTTCAGCCTCCAGCAAGCTTTCTATTTCTGCTATTTTGGCTCTGACTTCTTCGTTCTCTCCCTGCTCCTGCAGAGATGTGTTCAGCATGCTTAAACCACGTCTGTATTGCTGCTCACTCACTAGCTGATCGACAATAGAGAGAACATCAAGTTGCTGTTGGTTTTCTTCTAGATCCTGCTTTTCCTCGACCTCATCGCTGCCATCATCGACACCTGACAGCCCGATAATATCATCAAGCTCGCTGTCTAGATCCGAGGGGTCGTAGTCTTGAAATTCCGCTGCCGATCTATCATCTCCAGCACTTTCTTCGCCGAGCTCTTCATTGAGCCCTTCATTGAGCCCTTCATTGAGTTCAGCCGCTGCTGCTTCAAATTCTTGTTCAACCAATTCTTCAATATCATTTTCGACTATTTTCGCAGCGCGATTTCTACGCAGCATCAATACCACTAACAGCAAGACAGCCAACGCAACGCCTGAAATCATGAATATGCTGTTACCGGTTAGAATGCGCAGAACATCATCGAATACGCTAGACGGAGAGTCGACTGGCTGCGCGGCTTCTGCGGCGGCTGCGTCTTGTATAGCTTGCTGATCGGCAAGTAATTGCGCCTCCGCGGCAGCGGCAGCCAGCGACTCCTGCAATTGCGCTAACTGAATATCCTGTAGGCGAATTATTTCCTGTGCGGCGGCGATCTGCGCTTCCAACTCAGCCATGCGAGAATCTAACTCTTCGCGCTCTACTCTGGCGCGATCGGCCTCTTCCTGGCGCTGTGCAAGCTGAGCTTCTAACTCCACTATGCGCTGATCCAGAGCTTCTGTTTCGGCGTCAGCTAATTCTGCAGCGCCACCGCTGGCATCGATAGCATCATCGGAACTAACAACGCTCAATTGCCCTTGTGGCTGATCGTCCTGAGCCGGCTCAACGTTGGTCGGCGCTGCAAGCGGCTGCACACCCGCTTCTGCAAAATCCGTGTTCTGACGCGTCACCTCGGCGGCAGCATCTCGCGGATCGATAGCCTGAATCTCTGCCAGATTAGGAATTCGTAGAACCTGACCGCTGCGAAGCTGGTTAATATTGCCCGAAGCGAAGGCGTCTGGGTTTAACTCCTGAATTGCCAACATGGTTTGCTGCATGGAAACAGAATCATCCGGCCTCACCCGCATAGCTATGCTGGAAAGCGTATCGCTGCCATCGGTTTCTAGCGTCTCTGGCTCGAGCACCTCAGGCGCTTGGGGTTCTTCAGCAGCTTCGATAGCCTCTTCAACTTCTGGCTCAGATTGCGCTACGACGGACTCTTCTTCTACGATATCTGCGGCGGGCTCTTCTTCAACAACTTCTTCAATGAGCTCTTCTTCAACAACCCCTCCAACGGCCTCTTCTTCAGCAACCTCTTCGATGACTTCCTCAACCGGCTCGTCGACAACAACTACCTGGTCTTCAGCGACGGCGGGCTCCGGCTCGGCAACTTCTTCGACCGCGATCGGCTCCGCCGCCGCAACTTGCTCGGCTACTTCTTCTGGAATTGCTGTTTCAGTCCGC
>Ga0115566_10003319_pt1 | contig 13058 bp, 10 predicted proteins | sample COGITO_mtgs_1204_3_FD_87173 | JGI IMG/M metagenome (GOLD analysis project Ga0115566, IMG submission 87173) | Pelagic marine microbial communities from North Sea - COGITO_mtgs_120405 | ecosystem: Environmental > Aquatic > Marine > Epipelagic | place: Germany:Helgoland, sampling site Kabeltonne...
AGGCCTGTATAAAAAAGCCAGAGCCGGTGAAATTAAAGATTTCACCGGTATAGATTCGCCCTACGAAGTGCCTGCCAACCCAGAATTACACATTATTAATGATGGTATCTCAATCGAAGAAGCTGCCATTCAAGTATTGGATTACCTTAAAAAACACGCCTATATCTAAAAGGATGGCCAACATTAAACCCGTGATGATAGGCCAGTAATGACAATCAATTTGTCACAAGGAAGATCCAGGTCCACAGGCTTCAAGTTGTAGGTTTTCGCGTCGTGTATGGAGATGTTTTTCATGGAGAGGAGAGGTTCCGAAAGGCAAATCGGAACTAATGTTCAGGGTGAGGAGTGAAAGCAAGGGATTTGAGAAAATTAAGAATACTGGATGGGTTTTGTCATACAATATTTCTTTGATCGTTTGTTCTATGGTGCTGTTTAATATTTAATAGAATTGTGTCCAAATTTTTTTGTTTTTCGTGGTTTCTTTAATTAGGTTGACGATGTTTGATGATTAGGTTTCTTTCTTTAGTTGTTCTCACCCTTTTCGTTCTTGGGTTTTTGGTTGTTGGCCCAGTAATCTATTTTTTTGGATTTTCTAAAATTCTATGGATATTTTTTTTGGTATCCGTGTTTATTTTTATTGGGTTATTTTTCTCTGAAAATAAATTTTCAAATTTAAATAGTGTTCCGGTTTTTATAATTATTGTTTTATTGTTTTTTCTTTTCATTATTTTGGGAGTGATAATAAATTATTCCAGTATTGGCTCTGCAATTCTATCTTTACGGTGGTACTTTTTTGTTTGGCCTATCATGTTCGTTTTTATGTTGGGTGACACAGGGTTGAAACTTGTGGATAGAATTTGGAGGTTTTTGCTTTTGGTGGCAGCCCTGCAGTTCCCTATTGTGCTATGTCAATATTTTTTCGTTTCTCTACCGAGTAAGCGCGCCTCTCCTTGGGATGCAGTGGTCGGCACCTTTCCCGGGGCTATTGATGATGGCGGTCAGAGTGCAGCCATGGGGTTGTTTGTAATTGTTATGATACTGGCAGCCTATGCTCTATGGAGGGCGAAAAAAATTAGCGCTAACCGTTTTCTTATTCAAGCTGTATGTGGTGTAATGACGTTGGCTTTTGCAGAGGTCAAGGCGGTAGTGTTATTGTTGCCTGTGCTATTCGTTTTATATCATGGCCGTGATATTTTCAGGCGGCCAGTGAAAGCCGGGTTGCCAGTTCTGGTGGCTCTTTGTGTGACAGTTTTATTGTTGTCTGCTTACAAGCTGATTCATTATGACCAAGTAAAAAGAGCCGAAGAGGTAGGTAAATATGTTGATATATCGGTTACTGAACGGGTTGTACGGAGTGTAAGCCCTCAACAAAAAATAGAGGGTGTGACTTCTATCAATCGGGTGTCGTCCTTGGCTCTATGGGGTGAGGAAAATTTGATATCGAAAGATATATTGCATGCACTTTTTGGGTATGGAATAGGTGCTACTCAGACTTCAAGCGTATGGTCTGGTGAGATAGCGAAACTCTATCCATATCCAATGGAGGCTAGTTCAAGTGTCATTTTATTATGGGAGACGGGGCTTTTTGGCCATATTTTATTTGTTTTGATGCTCTTGTATGCCGCACGAGAGTCTTCCCGCCTTTCGAAGAGCGATTTTATACCAGATTTATACCAGATATTTTTAAGGGTGGGGTATGTGGCGTTACTTCTGTTGATAATAACGCTTCCGTATAAAAACTTTATTTTGCGATCAGTCCCTATCCAGTTATTGCTCGCCCTGTTGCTTGGGCAAATTTTATACTGGTTAGGAGTTTTGAGTGGGGTTTCGAAGAGCTCTAAGTCACTAAGTCCACAGTAAGTAAGTTAAGGTATATTTTTTTGAGAATAAAGTTATATCAACTTATTTGATAGGGTTTAGCATGCATCTTGGTAAGACGGGTAAAGATATAAAAAGCTGGAAAAGTTTTTCTAGGGACGTTCGAGGTACCCAGGAGTGTCTTCTGGGGCGCTTGGATGAATTTCCTGATTCTGTACTTGTTACCGGATGCCAGCGTTCCGGTGGAACCATGCTTTCCCATCTGATTACAAATAGCGCGGGGATGGTGAACTACTGGTCGGGCGGAGATGATGAGCTGGATGCTGCGCTGCTACTTTCTGGCCAAACTCCTCATGAACCAAGAGGACGTTACTGTTTTCAGACGACCTATCTAAATGAACGTCTTTCTGAGTACTTTGAACATCCTGCGCATTATATTATTTGGTTGCTTAGAAATCCTCACTCCGTCGTTTATTCGATGGTATATAATTGGAAGCCTTTTTGCCCTGAACGAACTTTTTCTGCAGTGTGGTTATGTTGAAATGGATTATCGTGACAGGGTCCGTTTTCAGCGTTTTGGTATTCTGGGCGTCCCGCCTCTCCGCAGAGCTGCTTACTCCTACAATGGAAAGGTTTCCCAGGTTTTTAAGCTTAGAGAGGGTTATGCCAAAGACCGATTGATAGTCTTGGATTATGATAACCTTATTCGGGCAAAGGAAAGACTCCTTCCGATCCTGTATGAGCGAATTCATTTGGCGTATGATTCGGGGTATGCCGAATCAATTAGCGAGTATAGCCTTAATAAGAAGGATTGTTTGCGCGATCGAGAAAAAGAGCTGATCGATACCGTGTGTATGCCGATATACAATGCAGCATTAAAACTGGTAAATCTAGTATGAGCGGAAGCAGTCCTGTCATACTGCTGGGGGCTGGTAGATCCGGTACTACCCTGCTATATAAGCTGCTGTCTGCCCATCCAGATATAGCCTATCTCAGTAATTATCAGAATCGATGGCCAGTTTGGCCTGTAACAGCTATAACGCACCGTTTTCTAAATATATTTCCAGGTTTAATAGGGGCTGCCTGGTTTATGAGGGGAGGGTCCGCTTATTTTAATGAGAGGCGTAACTGGCTGAAGTCACTTGTTCCCACACCGGCAGAGGCTGAATCTGTATATCGTGCTTCCGGTTTACCTCTCAGTCCGGGCCCTGAATTCGACCCTTCCAATGAGTTGGTTAGATCTATAACCTCTAATTTCGAGAGAGTTCGAAGACTCTCGGGTGGGAAGGTTGTGGTGACTAAAAGGACGGCGAATAATCGTCGAATACCCGCGCTTAACAAAATTTTCCCCAATGCTAAATATATTCACTTGGTGCGTGATGGTCGTGCAGTTGCATACTCACTGCCCCGTGTTGGTTGGTGGGATGCTGATGTTCTCTTTTGGTGCGGTAAGTCGCCAAAAGAAATGGTGGCAGAAGGGGCTGACCCAATTTTTTTGGCGGCTAGAAATTGGGTGGAGGTGATGAAATATTTGCAAGCAGGCCTTCAGATTATTGATTCGCCTAATCTTCTGGAAGTTCGTTATGAAAGGCTTTTGGCCAAACCTTTCGAAGAAATTCAGCGTATGGTCGAATTTATTGGTCTGGAATCTAGCCTGCCAAATAAATACGTTAAACTCGTAGATTCCCTGCAGCTTAAACCTAGAGTGGAGCCTTGGTTAAAAGGATGGTCAGTTGAGAAAAGAAAGTGTGTGGAGGAAATTCAGTGCGAACACCTTCACCGCTGGGGTTACCTGTAAACCCTATGGAAATGACTTTCAGCCTTTCGTTCGATAAAAAAGGCGTCCACGATGTCCCCGCGTAATGATTCTTCTAGCTGGAGAGCGTTATACATCTGTTCAGCTGCACGCTGCGGATCCACGTTCGCCGACATGTTTATAGGCGGGCATAGTCAAGCAGCCTCTCTTGGTGAAGTGAACTTTCTAGGTAAGGCGATAGCTTTGCAAGAGAAATGCTCTTGTGGGGCGGATATATTCGAGTGTCCAAATTGGAGTTGCGTGTATGACGAACTTAGAGAGATAGCGAGTTACGATGTCAGGTCTCAACCCTACGCTTTTCGTCTTTGGGATGCTCTTGCCTATAAGGCTATCGATCACAGGAAGCAGACACACAGCTATAAGTTGGCGGTTAGTCTACGTAAAGCTTGGTTAGAAGCTCGATATAGATCTGGGGGTATGCTGCCGTTGCTACCCGCACAGATTAAGGCGTTGCGAAATAAGGCTTTGTTATATGAATCCGTGGCACATCAACGGAATAAAAACCTCATCATTGATTCGTCCAAAAATGCTCGTGAAGCTGTTGAGCTTAACAAGCTGATGCCGGGGCGGGTGAAAGTTTTAGTTATCACCCGAGACGGTCGTGGGGTATTTTCTTCTCGAAGGAATAGTCAAGTAAGTCAGCGTCAGAGTTTGTCTGGATGGATGAATTACTATTGCCGAGCCCTGCCTCTCCTTGAGAAAAATGTTCATGATGGCGACCTCTTAGTCCTACGTTACGAAGATTTAGCTGCCAATCCAATGTTAGTTGGTGAAAAGTTATGCGATTTTTCCGGTATTGAATTTGAGAGCAGTATGCTTGATTTGGGCTCAGTGGAGAGACACCTAGTTAACGGAAACGATACTCGTTTTTCTGCAGGCAAGGGGATTCAATTAGATGAAAGATGGAAAACTGAGCTGTCGGGAAATGATCTGTGCTTTTTTGATGAGTTTGGCGGAAAAGAGCTAAACCGGCGATTGGGGTACACATAGGTCATGCCGAGCGCGCCATTTTTTATCATGGCTTCTCCTCGCTCAGGGACAACTCTACTAGAGAGGCTCCTAAACCGACATAGTAGACTCTATGTGCCTCCTGAAACGGCGTACTTTTATCATCTTAAGCGGCTTGGGTTGCTTGGCCGCGAACCGACTCAAAAGTTTATTGAGCTTTTTGTAGACATTTATCTTGATACAGAAGCATCTCGCCTACTTAACTTGGGGGAACCTTGTGTTGTCAAAAAGGCACTTTTAGAGGGGGCAACAAATTACGAAGACGTTTTTATCAACCTTCTGGGTATGTTAAAGAAAATTGGTGAAAAGCCGATAGTTGGGGAAAAGACACCGCACCACCTACGGTCTTATGAGTACATTCTTACTAAGTTTACGGACTCAAAAGTCATCTGTGTTATCAGGGAAGGTAGAGCTGTGGTGAAAAGCTGTTTGGCTCATCCGCATTGGGAGCACAATTTGTTAGCCGCTTCACGTGGTTGGCGAAGAGATGCCCTATGTATGCGAGCTCTGTTAGCCAGTGAGTGGGCAGAACGAGTTCATGTCGTTCGCTATGAAAATTTGGTTGTCAATCCAAGATTTGTTCTGAAAGGCATTTGCGACTTTTTGGGTGAGCAATTTGAAATCACAATGTTAGAGTCTTCTGGTCAAATGGCTGTGCCTAGTCGGCACTTTGAGTATTACCAGAAAAGCTGGATGAGAAAGAGCACCACTGATTTCGACCCGAGTCGGGCTTATGCCTGGAAGAAGGAATATAGTTCCTGTGAGCTTGCTCTGGTTGAGAGGTTAATCTCATCAGAATTAGAGCATTTCGGGTATGATGTGTGTGCTGGAAATAGTTTTGGATGGCAGCCCTTGTTAATCAAAGAGTTTGTATGCCATCTTCTGTACCGTTTTCGACGCAAGGTCCTGAGTATTTGTACTTCTTCCCCCAATGTTGCCAAACTAGTTGCAGCGATGAAGACAACTCCCCAAGCTAGTGATTCAGAGAAATAGGTTGATAAAGGCAATGCAAAATCTTTATTTCCTCTAACTTATTTTTTATAAATAAGAAAAATAGTAATAGAAAACGATATGATTTAAGATTTGTTTATTCTGGTATTTGTATTTTTATATTTTATTAGATAGAAGCCAATGTATCTAGGTAAAAACCTAATCTTAATATTAAGCCCACCGCGTTGTGGGTCAACGATGCTTCAGCGAATCTTGGGTTCACATAGTGAAATTCAGACACACCCTGAACCGCATGTTCTGACGCCGCTTGCATTTCAAGGGTACTATTACCAAATTGAAAAAGCTGCATTCAATCATCGTGCTGCAGCAAAGGCTTTTAGGGAATTTGTTGATTTTTTACCAAGTAGTGAAAATGATTATTTAGATGCATGTCGCTCTTATTGTTCTGTCTTATATTCGAGAGCTATTGAGGGTTCAGGTAAACGATATTTCTTAGATAAAACGCCTAACTATGCGAATACAATTTTACCTTTTATTGAAAAAGTTCTTCCAGAGGCAAAATTTATTGTTTTGACGCGGCATCCATTGGCAATTCTTTCTAGTGGTGCTAACACTTTTTATGGCGGGGATTATGACCGATTTTATTATAATCGAGATGTTCTAGGCTCATTTATACCGCCGATTTCGAGGTTTATGCGAGAAACAAGTGTTTCACATATTCATATTCGTTATGAGGATATTGTTACAAAACCGGAATGTGAAGTTAAACGGCTTCTAGAGTTTTTAGATCTTGATTATGAGCAGGAATGTATACACTTTGGCAAGAAAAAACATATCACAAAGACCTATGGTGATCCAAGTATTGGCACATATGAAAAGCCTGAAACAATATCGCTCCAGAAGTGGGTTTTGGATCTAGTCAACCGTCGTGATCGTAGGCGTTTGTGTGAGCACATACTGAGATCTATTCCTGACGATGATATGAGCATGTATGGATATCCAATTGAAACTGTATGGGCTCCACTGAATGATGTAAATATGAGTGGGCAGTCAGTTGAAGTAGAAAATGCTTCACTGCGAGATCGGTTAACTTCGATGAAATGGAGTATTGTGCGTATTGCACAGTTTATTGCTAGTTTTCCAGCTGTCACCCGTATTGTAAGGAAGCTTGTAAGGCTTTGCGATGCACTGCTGAAACATAGGTAAGTCAGATAGTTAAATGAAAAAAACTGTTCGTTGTAATGCTGTCTGATTGATATGATTTAACTCCAAAAGTTTATGAAATCGTATACTCGCTTAGCGAAGTGTCCGAAATTGGTGGAGCGGGCCAGCCGGGTAGTTGCCACTGTTTTAATAGCTTCCTATAGCTGTCTTAAATCTCCAGATAGCGGAATCCCGCATCATTAGCACCAGAAAGAAGGAGGACTGACACGATTAAGATTGCATAGAATAATCCCGTTACAGCATCAGTAAACCATCCTGGCAATTGGTAAAAGCGAGACTTGATCCAATTATTTATCATGGTGATAGACCTGTTAAGACTTGCAGGTAATACATGGTTTCAACAAGCGAATCTACGCTGGTCAACGTGAAGCTGGCCAACACAAAATGCATGGTCAACAACCATGAAAAAATTGACCAACATGACACTATCGGCGAATTCAATATTGTGGTCCTCAAAGAAGATTTCTGCCAGAAATGGCAACAGGCAATACCCACACCATGCCATGCACCCCACAAAAGATAACGCCAAGATAACTCATGCCAAACGCCTAATACTACCATGCTGGCTACCGCTGCGATCAAGGGACTGCGGGACACAGAGATCGCTGGCATGTAGACGTATTCCCGGCACCAACTGGAGAGAGAAATATGCCAACGCCGCCAGAAATCTGATATATCCCGCGCCAAAAATGGAAAATTAAAATTTTCCATAACACGAAAACCTAGCAGCAAAGCAAACCCAATCGCTATGTCCGAGTAACCGGCAAACTTCAAATAGAGTGATGCCCCGTAGCGAAGCAGCGAAAAGTAATGATATGCCCAACTGTTAGCGGGTAATGATGACACCCAGAGCATTAGCTTGTCATCAATCAGATACAGCCCAAGGACTACCAGTTTTGCGTATCCAAATAACATACGCCTCATACCCAACTCAAAAAGGTTGGAATCCCAGCGACGACGGGCCATATCTCTCTGAAAAGGAGAAAAACGATGGATTGGACCAACTTGAATGGTAGGTAGAAACCAAAGCCAGGCTATCAATTCAGACCAACGTACGATGGCCAAGTTACCCTTATAGCTTTCGAGCAACACGTGGATAATGCGAAGCATATAAAATGCCAGACCTAGAAGACTCATATCGACGGCATCTAAACCTGCCCCGGTAATCATTCTATAAATCAGAAAAGTAAGAACACTGATTACCAGCGCTACGATCAAGACATCCAGTCGACCCCGAAAATTGATGACCGATACGCCGACCAACGCTGTCATGATAATAAGGACCAACACCGACCACGGAGAATAGATCGCCATAAAAAACGAAGTGCAAAGTACTACCCAAGGTATTTGCCAATCACGGCGTAGCAGCCATGCTCCGGAAACGGCAGCTCCCATCCAAGCAAGCATCGTCAAGCTTACTGTCTCGATGACAACCTATCCTCTACTAAATTAAGAAGCTGTGCCCTACGAACTTTACGACCCCTGTCATTTGGATGGCTACCATCACAATAGTGATCTTCGGGCATAGATTCTCCCAAGCTGACAAATTCAACGCCCTGTTCTTGCAGAAACGTCGAAAAATGATCTCTATATGATATTAATGAGGCGCCCACTTTTTCGGTTAAGGACCCAGCACGAGGCAACTCAACCACCACAATTTTTTTCGATACAGCTTTCAAGGATTGTAGGAATTGAGCACGTTCATTAAAAGTATTTTTATTGAAGTTATAACGTTTATTTATATTGTCAACGATTTTTTCGATACTTTCTTTATCTCTACTTTTACACCACCCTTGAGACGCTAAATAAAATTCTTCAAAAATATTCTGAATTGGATCAAACAACAGGCGCCTTTTTACCATGTTAGGGTAATTTTTTAACGTTCTTCGGCCTCTTCGAGAGGGGCCATGTGCCAACGTATCCAAATTAATGATTATCAGGTCATAATGCTGAGTGCTTTCCAAAAAAAAACCGGAAAAGTCTTTATAGGACGCGCCCCCGATCCAAACATTTGCCCAAGAATATTTTTCACCAAAAAAGTGTGATACTTCGCTTGAAAGTGGAAAAGACCTGCCCACTAGAGAATTACCAAGCACTACAATATTTGGGCGTGTTTTAGGGTCTGCCAAGTACGTCTTTTTCCAGTACTCTTCCAGCAGTTTTTTACGCCAATCAATCTGCGCGTCATTAAGCACCACAACCGACATGGTCGCTATTATTAATGACCAACCTAGCATCCAGACCCACGGCCTAAATAACTTTGGAACCATCATTGACCAATCTTCAATGCCGCTAGGCTAATAGCCCGCTGTAGGCTGTCAATTTGCATGATTTCCCTCGGCAAAAATCGTATACCAAAATCTTTTTCGATGGCCACCACTAGCTCCATATGTGCAAGAGAATCCCAGCCCACTGTATTTTCCGGACAGGACGTTAGTGACAACTCCGCCAAAGGTAATTTAAAGCTGCGAGCGGCATGATAAAATACAATCTCAGTATAATCATCTAAAGTATCGTCACCCCGTTCCGACTCAAGCTGTTTTAGAAGTTCTGTTCTGGCCTGTTCCTGAAGGATTTTACCAGAGGGGCCTTTTTGTAATTCGGATACGAAAAAAACTTGCTTGGGAACTTTGTAGTCAGATAAATAATCTCGACACCACTTCACTAGCGCCGTGTCTTTAACTGTTTCGGTTGGTACAACAAGTGCAGCCACCCGTTCCCCCCAGTCCGCATCTTCGATACCGAGCACCACCGATTCAATCACTGCAGGATGAGTGTTAAGGCATGCTGAGACCTCCTCTGGGGCAATATTGCGCCCACCGGAAATAATCAGATTTTTCAATCTCCCAACTAGTTCAATATGTCCTGATGACTGCTTTCTCACAAGATCACCACTGCGAAGCCAGCCATCTTCCAGTATTGCCGCAGTGGCTTCAGGTTCATTGTGATAACCATCCATTAATTGTTCAGAGGCTATCCAAAGCTCTCCCGTGTCACCTGCAGCCACATCATTGCCATCGGAATCGACGATACGGAGATCACAGTTGACTGGTAACCCAAGGGTACCTACTTTGCGGCTGTCCTGGTCGGGGCCACAAAATAACGCCGAGGTTACAGTTTCTGAAAGCCCGTACATGTTCAGTATCGGGACACCCAGCGTCACTTCAAGTTTTTCCCAGAGATCCTTTTCCAGATGACCCGCGGCAGAAACCAGCACGCGAAGATCCGGTGTTTGAAAATTATCTCGAAAATCCGTTCCCAATCGCAACATCAGAGAAAGCATGGTAGGCACGGTGATCATGTGGGTAATCCGCTCACGGTAAACAGAATCCATCAAGGCCTGAACGGTATTGGGAGAAAAAGCCACTGGCCGGAACATGGTGGCACCTGACGCCCAAGCCAATAATGGCCCTTGTACCAAACCATCTACATGATTAAATGGCAGCGCATTCAAAATACGATCCATCGGTTTGATTCCGTACCGAGAGATCAATACGCCCAGTTGTAAAGACAGTGCACGATGGCTGATTCTAACCCCCTTTGGCAGAGAGGTGGTCCCAGAGGTAAAGGCCAGGTAGGCCAGCTCGTCTGGCGCAGGCTCACCGCCCGAAAACATCGCCTGTCCTTTTACCAATGAAGGCCAGGTCAGCTCGGATTCTGTGCTTTGTTGTCGGGTCTTTAGCAGGCGATTAAAAATAGAACCTTTGGGTTGGCCAACAGAAACTTTTAATACAGGCAGACTAAGGCTTTCCAATTGCCATGCTTCCACCAGTTCTTGCTCGGCAATCACTGCCTTCCAGTTAATACGGTCGAGAATTGGTGTCATTTCACCTCGAGGGGAATCAGGGTTGAGTATTACCGGAGGTATACCCAGGCAGATCAGCGCACAAAGCAGAGAAGCCTGCTCTCGCTCCTGGCGCACTGCGACCAACACCAGGTCGCCTTTGCCAACACCCTTTTCCCGGCACCAGCTTTCGAGAAGCGTCATACGACGGCGCTGTTCGCCATAAGTGAGATTGCCATCTGTATCTTGATACCAGACTTTATCTGGCGGTTGCATAACAGCCAAATTTGATATTGTTGTTTCCATGAGTCGTCTTTGTTGTTCTGTCATATCAGTTCTGCAAGGACATTACGTTTAATTTTTCCGTTGCTGTTACGCGGCAAGAACTCGACCTGAAACCATTGCTCAGGCAGTTGACGTGCACCAAGCTCTGTCGGATGGTGGTCCATAAAGTGTCCCCGAATTTCCTCAAGTGGGCTCTGACAAACCATAAGGGCAGTTAACTTTCCTGGACTGCCTGTGAGGGTGACGGCAACATCCAGAACACCCGGAGTAGCTAGCAGCAGTTTTTCCAGTCCTTGGGGATGAAACAGGCTGCCATCACGAAGCTTGATGGCATCATCACTACGACCGATCATTACCAGATTACCATCTTCATTCCAGAGGCCTTGATCACAGGTCCAGATCCAACCGTTACGCAGAATAGAGGAAGTTGCGGCTGGATCATTCAAGTATCCAGACATCAACTGGTTTGAACGCACGCGAAGCTGACCAACTTCCCCACCTTTCACCAGATGGCCCTCATCATCTACGAGCTGAACCAGTGCATTCAAACTGGGCCGTCCCAGCGTTCCGCTATCACCTGCACTGTCAGGCGTTGTGCCGGCACAAATTCCACCAGTTTCAGTTAGACCATAATAATTACCGATACTGCACTCAAAACGCTCTTCTGCCTCCTGCTGTAACAATGAACTTAGAGGAGCACCAGTCAGGAGCAATTGTTTGAGTGTTGGTGAGGTTGTAGTCTGCGATCTCGCCAGCAGCATCGCCAGCCAAGCAGGTACAGCGGTGATCACCGTAGCGCCAGCCTGGACTGCTTGCTCCCAAGCCGTGGTGGGATAACGACGCGTACAGGTAGCGGGAATCAGCGACGTCGATGCCGATATAAGCGGAGAAACGCAGGCATTGCGCAAACCACTCATCATCGACAACGGCCCCAGAGACAGCAGCACTTCATTATGCCAATGATAATGCCGGGCCATTTCAAAGCCGCTGGCCATAAGGGCCTTTTGGGAAAGCATCACACCCTTGGGCTGTCCGGTGCTACCGGAGGTAAAGATAACGGCAGCAAGGCACTCAGGGTCCACATGCACTGCTGGCGGCGGCTGATCCATAAAAGGCTCGAGCCAGTCAGAAAAGGTCCGTTGAACAACAATTTTATCACAATCAAACAAAATGACAGGCTTGTCCAGACTGGCGAAACCCCCTTCTCTATCAGTAAATAAGATGCTCACACCGGCGGCTGCTAGAAGGGGGGCAACTCGCTCCAGTGGTAATTCCGGATCAATCGGTACGACAGCGATACCACTCATCCAGGCAGCCCACACTGTCAAAGTGGCCTCCGGATGGTGATGGCTGTAAACAGCCATACGGTCACCCGCTTTCAGCCCGGACTCTTCCAGGCCTCGGCGGAGGCCAGCCATAATAAAATCGGCATCTTCGTACCCAAGATGGCTTTCATCATTGAGCCAATGGAGCAGATCGCGATTTATAAAATGCTCTTTAGCATCAGCCCATACTTTGGCAAAACATTCCAAAACCTGCACCGGGATAGCACCAAAACCATAAAACTGTTGCAACTGAAACATCGCTCTGGAAACAGGCGCCGCATGTAGTAACTCGCGCTGACAAAGGCTGAGGGCAACGTCAGCAGCCATAGCGAAATTAACCTCCATAGCTGCTGTAATTTCATTAAGGTCTAACCCCTGCACAGCATACCAGTAGAACAGAGACTCCCTGACACTGACTGACTCCCCACAAACCTCCAGTCTCTCCCGATAACAGGGGTGTCGATCCAGCAAGCTTTCCCCCGCACCGGCTAAAGTTCCCTCGCGGCTGATCAGTCCATTATGGGGATTCACCTCTACAAGTGGATTTGAAACAAAACGGCTTTGACCACTGAGCTCCAACTCAACCCCGGGAGCCAGTGCTTGTCCCTCCCATTTAGCTGGAGCAATGGTAATTAATGCATTGTAATGCGGGGTGTTGTGATCATCTGCGAGCGGCTCGGGTTTTTCCAATTCAAAAAGTGCCACCTCGGGAATGACCGAGGCGGACCGTCCAGAAGCTTCCGTCAGTTTTTCCAGCCAACGTTTCCAATCGCGGCCGTGATATTGCTGACAGCCCCGTTCAAAAAACGGTTCCGGCTTGCTGTTTGAAAGGTGTATGTGGGGGAAT
>Ga0115566_10003320_pt1 | contig 13048 bp, 15 predicted proteins | sample COGITO_mtgs_1204_3_FD_87173 | JGI IMG/M metagenome (GOLD analysis project Ga0115566, IMG submission 87173) | Pelagic marine microbial communities from North Sea - COGITO_mtgs_120405 | ecosystem: Environmental > Aquatic > Marine > Epipelagic | place: Germany:Helgoland, sampling site Kabeltonne...
AATGCTTTCAAGGGAACAAAGGTACGACCGAATATTCCGGACCTATAAATTATTCATTGAACAGGGTCTCGTCTTCCCAGTTTTCAATGGCTTTTGGATAGGATTGAAAAACATAGCGAATGGTGTGCTCCGTGTAAATCTCATACACTTGGCCTACTTCAAATCCCCTTTTTTCAGCTTCCTCCGTGAGGAAAGGGTAGACACGAATCGCTCCGGCAATGATGGACAGATCATTCTTGTAAGGGAAGTCCACGTACAAGGCATCTCCGCCATAGATGGGAAACAATTCCAAAGAACCCGGGTCAATATTCCCCATGTAGGACCAATCCCCCGAGGCAATTAAGACCCCGACAAAACTGTGCAAACTATCTTTTTCAACAGCATTGGGATCGTCAAAATAGCAGCCGATTAATGTATCCGTGGGGAATCCCATAGAATCGGCCGTGGCTTTCACGCGGTTGAACGTGGGGCCAATGTCTTCGTAGGCCCCCGAGTGCGCATACCCCCCCAAAAGGTAGTCTCCTTCCAGGCCCTGTCTTACCTCAAGAGAGTTAAAGAAGCCCACATAATACATGAGGCCTGAAGTGGCTGTGCACAAAAGGATAACAATCCAAAGTAGAATGCGTTTCATAGGGCAAAAGTACATCGGGAACGCACCGACTACATCGACCCTCCAGTCAAAGTGCTGGGAAGGGGGATGACCCTATTTGATGGGTGCCTTTTCGCGGTATTTTTGACGCAGTTTAACCTGCCCTTGCAATGCTTACAACCATTCGATTTTCCATCATGTTCTCCTTAGTCAGCTTTGCCTGGTTGCTGATTGAGTTTCTACTCGGTCTGCACGGAGAACACATAGATCAATTTCTTTGGTTCGATTCCTTATTTTTTATTCCGGCCGTAGCGATGATGGTCTGGGCCTTAAGGTACCGTCGGGCCGAAATGCGCGAAGCGTGGACGTATTGGGAAGGAATTAAATTGGGCGCCATCATGGGCGCCATGATTGGCATTTTGAGTATTCCAAGCCTATACCTCTTCTTCACCTATGTGAATCCTAGTTTTTTTGAGGATTTCATTGCGTTTTCAGTCGGGGCTGGGCAAGCGACCCTGGAAGAAGCAACGGACTATTTTAATTTTCGCAGCTATGCGATGCAATCCGCCTTTTTCCCCTTGGTCGCCGGGGTGGTGACGAATGCACTGGTGGGATTCCTCTACCGAAAGCCAATCGCCTAACTTTGCCGCATGTTCGGATGGTTAAAATCAAAGAGCCCAGAGGAAAAACTGGAGGCGCTCTACAAGCAAAAGTTGAAAGAGGCTTTTGATCTTTCTAAAGTCAATCGTGCAGCGGCCGATCTTAAAACAGCGGAGGCGGAAGCGGTTGCTCAGGAGCTAGACGCCTTGCGCAAGCAGGCCCAAAATCCATCCAAATGAGAAATCTTCGCGGCGCACGGGTCACAGTTTATTGCGCTGGATCCGCCAAAACCAACCCGGTTTACCTTCAGGGGGCTGAAAGGTTGGCCCACGCTTTTTTGAACGAAGGGGCTGAGCTGGTCTTCGGGGGAGGTAAAACAGGCCTGATGGGGCATTTGGCTACCTCCATCATTCAGGGAGGCGGGACAGCCCATGGGGTCATGCCGCACTTTCTTAAAGACATTGAAATGAATCACCCGCTGGTTTCGGACTTCATTTTTGTCGATACGATGTCCGAACGCAAGCAATTGCTTTTGGCCAATACAGAAGGCCTCATCGCATTGCCCGGTGGATGCGGCACCTTGGAAGAGCTTTTGGAAGCCATCACCTTGAAGCGTTTGGGTCAATACCTGAAGCCTATTGTTATTGTCAACCAAGAAGGTTTTTACACCCCTCAGCTGGAGATGTTGGAAAAAATGATTGAGGAAGACTTCATGCGGCCGGAGCATCGGAACTTGTGGACCGTTGTCGGGGACCCCTCTGAGGCCCTGGACGCGATTCATGCCACCCCAGATTGGGATGCAAATGCCCTTCAAATGGCCGTCAACAAGTAGACTTAACCATTTCTTTTTATACCCCCTTTGGGAGGTGGGTCCAATTCCCCTACTTTTGCCTCTCTTGATTTAATCTGTTTAATCTAACCTCGCCCAAAAACCCATGAAAAAGGTTTTCACCCTGTTGCTTGTAGCAGGTGTATTGTTTAGCTCAAATGTGTTCGCTCAAGAAGCGACGGAAGCGGCCACCACTGAAACGGTTGCTGCAGACGAAACAGTTGCTGCCGACTCTAACGCCACGGCTGCCACCGATTCTACTGCTACGGCTGATCAAGCTGTGACAGAAGAAACTGCTGTTGAAGAAGAAGCTAGCTTCACCCAAGTGTTGAAGAAGCAGTTCATCGACGGTGGACCATTCTTTATGTCCTTCGTATTGTTGGCCCTGGTTTTGGGTCTAGCGTTGGTCATCGAGCGCATCATTTATTTGGCTATGTCCACAAGCAACAACGATAAGTTGTTGGAAGAGGTTGAAGCAGCCCTCAACAGCGGCGGTGTAGAAGCAGCCAAAGAGGTTTGCCGCAACACACGCGGCCCTGTGGCCTCCATCTTCTACAACGGCTTGGACAAGATGAACGAAGGCATCGAGATGGTGGACAAAGCGATCGTCTCGGTAGGCTCCGTAGAGAACGGTAAGCTCGAGCGTGGCGTTTCTTGGATTTCATTATTCATTGCCCTGGCTCCGATGTTGGGATTCATGGGTACGGTTATCGGTATGATTGACGCCTTCGACGCGATTGAAGCGGCGGGTGACATCTCTCCTTCACTGGTTGCCGGCGGTATCAAAGTGGCTCTTTTGACCACGGTATTCGGTTTGATCACAGCTATGATCCTTCAGGTATTCTACAACTTGATCATTGCTATGATTGACAACATCGTCAACAAAATGGAAGACGCCTCTATCTCCTTCTTGGATTTAGTTGCTGCGTATCAAGAAAAGAACAAGTAAAAACTAGCCAGATATGAAAAACGTGCGGGTAATTTCCATGGGAGCCGCCGTGCTGGCAGGTTTGGCAGGCGCGATCCCCACCTTGGGGATCTGGTTCTCGGGTTCTAATAGTATGGTAGGTTCGGCCGTTGTTTTGACGGTGGTGCTCGTGATCGTCGCAGCCCTTCTAGCCGTAGCTAGTTCTGTGAATGGAATGCTGATCAACCCCACGGGTCTCCGCAGTGCGGCGATTGGTGTGGGCTCACTCCTCGGCATTTTTGTCCTGAGCTATGTGCTAGCTGACGGTTCTGATTTCGCCATGTATGAAAATGTAGATGAGACGACCACCAAATGGGTGTCTACCGGCTTAAATGCTTTCTACATCTGCTTCATCCTGGCGGTGGGAGCTGTTTTGTATTCTTCTTTGTCTCGTATTCGTAAATAAGCTTTTGGCCTCATGGCTAGAAATAAACGATCCATTCCGGAAATCAATGCAGGGTCGATGGCTGACATCGCCTTCCTGCTCTTGATCTTCTTCCTGGTTACTACAACCATGGATGTGGACAAGGGCTTGATGGTGAAGCTTCCACCGTGGTCCGAAGAACCACCACCCGATAACAACGACATCCGTGAAAAGAACATTTTTGTGGTACTCGTCAACTCCAACAACCAATTATTGGTTGAGGAGGAATACATGGAGCTCCCGAATCTTCGCGCTGCAACCAAGTTGTTCATTGATAACAATGGAGATGGCTCATGTGAGGATTGCCGTGGAGCGCGCGACCCAAAGAGTTCAGAAAACCCTTCCAAGGCGATTATTTCGCTGCAAAACGACCGGGGCACCAACTATGACATGTTTGTCAAAGTGCGCAACGAGTTGTTGGGAGCCTATTCTGAATTGCGTAATGAGCTGGCCGAACGCAAGTACGGACGTCCATACGATTTGTTGAATGAAGAGGCACAGACGGCCATTTCGGAAGTCTACCCCCAATTCATTTCTGAAGCTGAACCTGTAAGTGTAGGAGGATAATGGCACAGATTCGCAAGAAAAAATCCAAAGAAACTCCCCCCGTATCCACGGCCTCTCTGCCGGATATCGTGTTCATGCTGCTTTTCTTCTTCATGGTAACGACGACCATGCGCGAGGTGACTTTGTTGGTCCGCGTGAAGAAGCCCAAGGCAACAGAGATTCAGAAGTTGGACCGCAAGGATTTGACGACGTACATCTACATGGGGGCTCCCCGGAACACAGAGCTCTACGGTTCAGAACCCCGTATCCAGCTGGACGACCAATTGGGCAGCGTGGGCGATGTACAGTCCTTTGTCATCCTCAAGCGCGAGGAAATCAACGAGGCTGAGCGTCCTAAGTTCACCGTCTCCATCAAGGCAGACATCGATGTGAAAATGGGTTTGATATCTGACTTGAAGCAAGAGCTTCGCAAGGCGCAGGCTTTGAAGATCAGCTACTCAACCAACCCTGCAGGTTCTCCGGAAGAATTGTACAAGACCTACTAAGCGTTCTAAACGTCTATACCACAAATGCCCGGCGCGAAAGTGTCGGGCTTTTTTATTGGCTAGAGAGCTAGAGAGCTAGAGGGCTGGGAAGCTAGAGGGCTAGGAGGAAGCAGGGCTTTTCATGTCTTCATGCTTCTTGACCGAATGGTGCTTCCTTTTTTCAGATGTACTGGTTTTGCTAAGTAAAGCGTTAAGGGAGATTTTGAGCTTTTTGGCTTCTTCTATCAATGCGGGAGTGTGGAATACACCTGGCTGGAGTTTTTCCAAAATGTACAGGAGACTCATGACTTCATCTAGAGACCCTCTGCTTATTCGGAGAAAATAGGCAAACTCCTTATCCCGGCCTCTCCCGGAGCCTTCGGCAATATTCAGGTGGATGGAAAGGGTCGCCCGCAAAAGTTGATTCTTGAGGTAAAACTCACGGCTAAAAAAGGAATGGTAGCTGAGTTCATGGACTTTCAAAAAGAAGTTTTGGCTCGAATGCCAGACGCGCAAGGAGGTGTAGTCAATCATGCCTACAAGTACGTACACCTTCTAAATGCAATCGGGAATAAACGAAACAAAGTGTTTTAAATGGTTGGAATATGAAGCTCCAGCTCCAGGGCGAAGCCCGAGCCCTCTAGCCCTCTGGCTACAGCGCGTAGCGCGTGCTCTCTAGCCCTCTGGCTACAGCGCGTAGCGCGTGCCCTCTAGCCCTCTAGCTACAGCGCGTAGCGCGTGCTCTCTAGCCCTCTACCCTCCTCCTATTCAGGAGAATCCCCAATAATATGGCTAGCCCAGTTGACACGATAATACCCCACCAAGGAACATCCACCTCCAGGTTCCCGTATTGATTGGGTCCAGCATCAAGGGTCCAATAGTAGGTGAGGCCATTATGGAGAACATGTGCGCCCATAGTGACCCAGAGACGCCCGGAAAGCCAGTACAGACCGCCTAGGATGAGTCCAGCGCCCAGCAAGAAGGGCCATTGCACGAAGTTCATGTGACCCAGCGCAAAGGCGAGGGAGGCGCCCAGGATGGCGAGAAGGGGGCTAGTTCGGTCGTGCAGGAGGCGTTGAACGGCGCCGCGGAAGAGGATTTCTTCGGAAAGTGCGGCGACCAAGACAAAGGTGGCCAGGCTAAAGAGTTGATCGGCCAGGGTGGGGAAGAAGAGCATTTTTTCGACGGCGCGGTCGGAGGCGTGGGCGGATTCGAAGTGGGGCGCCATGAAGGCCCAATCGGCGGAGAGGGTGGACCAGAGTTCGGTGCACCAGGAGAGGAAGGGAAGGCTCAAGGGGAGGATGGCCCAGGCGAGGAGGCTGTCAATCCACGACCAGGGACCTTGCGGCAAGGTGGGAACGAGGGGTTTTTCGCGCCAACGTTGCATCAGGTAGAGGCCGGGCAGGGCGAACATGAAGAGTGTGTATAGGGCTTGACCCAGGAGAAGGGCGCGGCCGGCGCTGGCTTCGGGGCGTGCGACAATGTCCTCAATGGTCATTCCGGTGTAGCCAAAAAATTGAAGGGCTTTCGGCGCGAAAAGACCGGCCAACAAGGTGCCCGCCAAGATGGCTAAAAGGAGGGTGAGGACTTCGCGTTGCTTCATAGAATGGGGAAGATAGGTATGCCGTAATTTTGCGGGACTAAAAATCGTATAAATGGCGCGGATTGCGGATATCGAATTAGGGGATTTCCCATTATTGCTTGCTCCGATGGAGGATGTGAGCGATCCGCCTTTCCGTGCGCTGTGCAAGCAGCACGGTGCTGATTTGATGTATACCGAATTTATTTCGTCGGAGGGCTTGATTCGGGATGCCACAAAATCGGTGGCCAAATTGGATATTTTCGAGTACGAGCGCCCCATAGGCATCCAAATTTTTGGAGCCGAAATTGACTCCATGCGCGAAGCCGCCGCCATCTGCGAGGAGGCCAATCCCGACATCATCGACATCAACTACGGCTGCCCTGTCAAGAAGGTGGCCTGCAAGGGTGCCGGAGCGGGAATCCTCCAGAATATCCCCAAGATGGTCAGCATGACAGCGGAAATTGTCAAAGCCGTCAACAAGCCGGTCACCGTGAAAACGCGTTTGGGCTGGGACGAGGATAGCAAATACATTGTGGAAGTGGCCGAACGCCTGCAAGACGTGGGCATCCAAGCGATCAGCATCCACGGCCGAACCCGCAAGCAGATGTACAAAGGCGATGCGGACTGGACCCTAATCGGCGAAGTCAAGAACAACTCGCGCATGACCATCCCCGTCTTTGGGAACGGTGACATCGACAGCCCCGAAAAGGCCATCGAAATGCGCGACAAATACGGCGTCGACGGCGTCATGATTGGCCGCGCCTCCATCGGCTACCCCTGGATTTTCAACGAAATCAAGCACTTCATGGCGACCGGCCAGCACCTCGCTGCCCCCTCCCTGGAGGACCGCGTTCAGGCTGCGCGCCGGCACCTAGAATTGGCCATTCAATGGAAGGGCGAAGGGCTTGCCATTACGGAGACGCGCCGGCACTACGGCAATTACTTCCGCGACTTCCCCAATTTCAAAGACTACCGCATGACGCTGGTGACCTCCAACGAGGTCGATGAACTCATGGCCACTTTTGATGCGATCATTGAAGAATACGGCCCGAGCTTGGCCCTGGTCTAAAGGCGATTAGGATTGGCCACGAAGTCCACTCAATGGACTCTGCAAGCGGGCCGTGGCGCCCCAGCCTAGGAGGGCGCCTACGAACAAAACGAAGGCAAATACGACCAAGGATTGCCCCGCATGGAATGCCATGGGGTAGGATTCCACCACATAGCCTGACCCCAATTTGACCCATCCAAACGTGGATTGACCCCAGACGAGCAGCGTGCCGAGAATCCATCCCCCCAGTCCTCCAACCGCACTGACCCACATGGCACTCCACCAGAAGCTGCGACGCACCTGTGTTTCAGACATGCCCATGGCGCGTAGAATGGCCCGCTGCTGGACTTTCTCCATGCCGAGCAACACGGTGGCACTGTAGAGCCCTAGAGAGGCTAGAAGCACGATAAATGCGAGAATAGCGCTCGTGATCATGCCTTCACTGCGCATCACCCGGAATAGTGCGGCCTCGCGATCTTCGGGTGTTTGGCCCATAAGGGCTTCTCCGTGCGAACCGACTAGTGCCAGCACTTCTTCCTTCGTCCGTCCCCAACAATGAATGGCATCTATCCGCTCGTCGTGGGTCCAACCTTGAAGGGTGGTCAAGTCAACTACGATGTGCTGTTGGTCGATTTGAGGGTGGACAAAAAAGATGGCCTCGGGAGACAGGATTTCCCGATGGAATGCGGAGGATAGGTCAAAACTGGCCCCCATGTCCGATCGCGGCCATAACAGTTCCAGGCTCTCGCGGCCGCTTAATTCTAGGTATCCCAGCTGACCAGCCACGCCATAGCCCAAATAAGTCACCCCAGGATAGCCCTGAGGCATGAGGGCGGATGTCAAGGAGTCCATCCATGGATGGGCGGTCCATAGGGGCTGAGGCATTCCCTCTACCGTGACAAGCACTTCGCGCTGCGCCGAACGCAACAGGGCTTTTTGAGATTGGACTGGTATCCAGGTGAGTCCGGAGTCTGACTCCAAGGCGGCGATGTGCTCGGATGTCAGATCAAACCGAGACCCCTCGCGGTGGACCAATGTGACCTCAGGGTGCACGTTTTGGTAGGTTTCCAGCACCAATTCTTCCAAGCCATTGAACGCGGACAGCACCAAAATCATCGCGGAGGTCCCGACTGTGACGCCCGCGGCAGCCGCCCAGGTGACATAGGTCGAGAGCGTACGCCCCCGCAAGAAGCGTCCCCCGAGTTTCGCTGGATGGGACGGATTCAAGGGCGTTTATTTAATGGGGTTTTCACCTCCTTCGCGGAGCAGTCGATCGATATTTGCTTCGTACTCCATGGAGTCATCGAGGTGGTAGTGCAAGGCGGGAATGATGCGCAACTGATTGCGCACTTTTTGAGCCAACGCGGCGCGTAATTTCGGGGCCTGGTCCTCGCAAAAGGCCATGACGGATTCAGATCGATCGGTGGGAAAAACGGACAGGTATACCCGACACAGGCCCAAATCCGGGGATACGCGAACTTTGCTCACCGAGACGAGGGTGCCGGGAAAATCACTGGCGGCGTTGGCGCGAAAAATTTCGGCGAGATCTCGCTGCAATAAACTAGCAATTTTCTTTTGACGCGTGCTTTCCATGAGGCAAAAGTACGCCGGTACTCGGGATAAGGCAGTACTTTCGTGGGGATGACCCCATTGCGACGGATTTTAGGGATGGCGGGCGCCTATCGCGGCGCTTTTTCCGGGGCAGCGCTATTTTATGTGCTGTATACCGTCGTGTCTCTCGTGTCCCTCGGGATGATTATCCCCGTACTGGATGTCATTCTCGTGCCGGAGGGCGCGCAGGAAGTCCGGCATTTTCCCGCGGGCTGGGGCGACATGAACGCCCAGGATTGGGTGGCCCATTATGTGGCTCAGGCGGTCAGCCGCTATGGTTCCTTGGGAACCCTTTGGCGTGTATCCTTGGCGGCATTTGGATTGTTTATCCTAAAGAATGCCTTCCGCTACATCGCCTTGTGGCACATGGCCACCCTTCGGACGGGCATTACGGCCACGCTTCGCCAGGCGCTCCATCAAAAAGTGATGCGTTTGAGTCCTGCTACGATGCAAGAAAGCCGAAAGGGCGATATTTTGGCCCGGTCCTCAACCGATGTCACGGAAATTGAATGGGCCATTTTAACCGGGTTGGAGCTGCTTGTGCGCGAACCCCTCGTCATTCTTGGCTCGCTGATTGTCTTGGTGGTGATGAGTGCTAAACTCACCCTGCTTCTAGTGGTGGTGGGCCCACTTGCAGCATGGCTCCTCAATCGGGTAAGTAAGCATTTAAAACGGAAATCTTCCACCGCTCAAGACCGCTTAGGTCAGGTCTTATCTGCCCTGGAAGAAAGCATTAGCGGGCTGCGTATTCTCCAAGCATTTCAAGCCGAAGCATACCAGCAAAACCGATTCGAGCAGGTCAACCAAGGAGCCTTTTCCGCGACGCGCGACGTGCACCGCCGAAGAGATCTGGCGAGCCCGCTGTCCGAATTGATCGGTGTGTTCGCCTTGTTGCTCATCCTGTTTTACGGAGGGCGTGAGGTCCTGCTCGGTCATGGGCTGACGGGAGCCACGCTGGTGGCGTACTTGCTCTTCTTCTACCAGCTCATCCCGGCCTTCAAGTCGGTTTCCATGGCCCTCTACAACCTGCAAAAGGGCAATGCGGCGGCGGAGAGACTCTTTGAGGTCTTGGACCTCCCCGAAACCCTGCGCGACCCCGACGTGACGGAAGCCTGGACCTGCCCCGCCAACGGTCCCGAAACCATTGAATTCCGGAACCTCCACTTTACCTACCCCGGCGCTTCCCGCCCCGCCCTCCAAAACTTCAACCTGACGATTGAGCGTGGCCAAACGGTCGCCCTCGTCGGCCCCTCCGGAGGCGGTAAATCCACCCTCATCCACCTCGCCCTTCGGGCCATGGACCCCGACCAAGGAGGCATCTTCTTGGAGGGTCATCCCATTGCGCCGTACCGAGGCGAAGCACATGAGGCGCATGAAATGCAACGCCCGCCCATGCCCTTGCAGGACCTGCGGGCCGTCATGGGCCTAGTGACCCAAGACCCCATCCTCTTCCATGGCACCGCACTGGAAAATATTGCCTTGGGGGATGCGTCTCCCGATTTGGATCGCGCCAAGAAGGCCGCCAAAGATGCCCAGGCCCTAGCCTTCATCGAGGACTTGCCCGGCGGATGGAATCACATCATGGCTGAGGGTGGGCAGTCCCTGTCGGGCGGTCAGCGTCAGCGCATGGCTTTGGCGCGTGCGCTCTACCGAAATGCCCCCATCCTGCTCTTGGACGAGGCTACGTCCGCCTTGGATGCCGAAAATGAACGCCTCGTGCAGGAGGCGCTGGACGCAGCAAGTTCGGGCCGAACGACCCTCGTCGTAGCCCACCGTCTGGCCACCGTCCAGAAAGCAGATCGTATCCTTGTGCTGGATCAGGGCCAAATCGTCGAGGACGGGAATCACCCGCAATTGCTCGCCAAGGGCGGGCTGTATGCTACCTTGGTACAAACGCAAGCACTGCAAAGCACATGACCTCCCCCCACTTCACTCACATCGACCACCTCGGGATAGCCGTGGCCAATTTGGCAGAGGCGGAAGCCCGTTATACGGCGATGTTTGGCGTGGAACCCTACAAACGGGAAGAAGTGGAGCGCGAAGGGGTAATGACAAGCTTTTTTCAGGTGGGGCCCAACAAGATTGAGCTTTTGGAGGCGACGAAGGCAGACAGCCCTATTGCCAAGCATGTGGAGAAGCGCGGGGAAGGGTTGCACCATGTGGCCTATTTGGTGAAGGACATTCGGGCCGAAATGGCGCGCCTCAAAGCGGAAGGTTTTCAGCTGCTGAGTGAGGAGCCCAAGCCGGGCGCTGACGGCATGTTAGTGGCCTTTGTGCACCCCAGGACGGCGGGAGGCGTGCTCGTAGAGCTTTGCCAGCCCCAATTCTAATCGATGCTAGATGAACTGCTTGGCCTTCCAACCGTGTTGGAGGGCGGCTTCGACGTTGGCGGCGTTGTCGTCGAGGAAAAATACCTGTGAGGCGTCTTTGATGCCCAAGTGGCGGTCGACGGCTTGGTAGATGCTGGGGTCGGGCTTTCGGAGGCCGAGGTCGTAGGAATAGAAGACGTTTTGGAAGCAGCGGGTGAATTCGGCATAGGCGCGGAGGCCCAGGCGGCGCTTGACTTCGTCGATGTGAATTCGGTTGGTATTGCTAAGAACATGCAACGTGTAGTTCTGGCCGAGGGCGCGAAGTTGGCCCATCAACCAGGGCTGCAGGTCCAAAAGCAGGGCATTCCACGCGTGGTCAATGCTGGAATCGGCCGCGGCATAACGGAGGTGCTGGCGAAAGGCCCCCCGGAATTCGGCGGAGGTGATGGCATCCGTTTCAATCGCTTGGTAGGCGTTGTGCGTTTGGTAGCCCAGCTCGCCCACGGTAAACGTGGGACGGGCCCCTAAAGCCGTAAAAGCCTCAGCGCTGAGGCGGGGCTCGATGTCAATGAGCACTTTGCCAAAGTCCAAAACAATGTGCCGGGCATCGCCGGCCCATTCGGCGATCTCGTGGGCACGAAACCGTCGAATGGGAGGCAATGGAGCCGGTAAAGCGGGGGTAAACAGGGGCATGCGAGGCAGTTAGGGCGTCCAGCGCGGCAAGAGGGGCAGCGCGGTGTTCTCAATGCGGCTCGTGAACTCGCGGTAGTCCGTGTCCAAGAACTGCGTTACTAGGCTGATTTCCTCGCGGGTGCGCTTCTCCCAGGTGGCATGCATGTTCAAGGTGTTGCTGCTGGGTTTGCCGCGCAAGCTCCAGAGGTAGCCGCCAAACTGGCCGTTGACGGAGGCCCACGTTTCGGGCTGCTCGTAGTAGCCTTTGACGTCTTCCTTGCCAAAGAGGCGCAGGCGGTGCTCTTCAATCCCCTTCTTCAAGGTTTTGATGTCCTCCAGCAAAGGGCTGACGAGGGCGCTGTCTTCAGGGCTGTCTTTGCGGTCCTTCAGGATGCGTTCCAAACTGCTCAGGCCCTCGTTGGCCTCGTAAAGGGCCGAAAGTGCCTCCGAGAATTCTTGGTTAATCCCATACAGGCTGCGTTGGAACTCGATCTGAGCCGCCCATTCCGCTTCGCCCATGTGGATGCGTGGGTCGTCGATAACCTCTACGCGTGCCGTGTCGCTCACCCCGTTCAAAGTGAAGACGGCGCTGTAGGAACCGGGAGCCACCGTGGCGCCGCGGGGATCAGATTTCTCACGCTCCTCGTTGCGCTTGCCCCAACGGGGACGTTGACTGCCTTTTTCAGCGAGGTCCCAGGTGAAGCGGTAGAGACCTTCGCGCTCGTCTTTGTCGAGCTTGCGCTCGATGTGGCGGATGACTTCGCCTTGCGCATTGTAGAGGTCGATAACCAGGGGCTCTTTGGAGTCCTCCGGGACATCGAGGTTCAGCACAAAGCGTGCGCCGCCGCCGCGGTTTTCCCCTTTGAAGTCGGCCCAACCTTGGAAGCGGATGCCGTCAGAAACCCGCGTTTCGGCGTGAATCGCCAAAGGCGCGTCAAAGGCGGTGAGGGTTCGGCCTTGAGCGGCCCCTTTTACCATAGCGCGTAGCGGGCGGAGATCGTCCAGCACCCAGGCGGAACGGCCAAATGTGCCCAAGACCAAATCCTGCTCGCGCTCTTGAATGGCCAAATCTTGGACCGGCATAGTGGGAAGACCTTTCCAGGACTGCCAATTCCGGCCATAGTCTGTACTGACTTGCAAGCCCGTTTCTGTACCCAAATACAAGATGCTGGGCACTTCATTGTCTTGAATCACGCTCAGAGTATGGCCCGTCAAACCGGCTTTGGCGACGAGGTTGGTCCAGGTCTTTCCGTAGTCTTTGGTGTGGAAGAGGTAGGCGATCCAGTCGTTTTGGCGGTAGTTGTTGACGACCACAAAGGCTTCACCGGCATCGTAGGCCGAAGCGTGGATGTGAGGCACCCAAGCGCCTTCTGGGAGGCCTTTGAT
>Ga0115566_10003323_pt1 | contig 13037 bp, 12 predicted proteins | sample COGITO_mtgs_1204_3_FD_87173 | JGI IMG/M metagenome (GOLD analysis project Ga0115566, IMG submission 87173) | Pelagic marine microbial communities from North Sea - COGITO_mtgs_120405 | ecosystem: Environmental > Aquatic > Marine > Epipelagic | place: Germany:Helgoland, sampling site Kabeltonne...
CTATATTTTTATTTGTTTCTAATTTTTTAAATACTATCTCTTTTTCTTTATTCCGTGTTTCGTTATAATTATTATCTATATTATTTGTATCAATTATTTTATCAATTTCACTATCTAAAACATCATTATATTTTAAATGTTTACGTCTTTTAATATTATATTTCATTTTTAATTTAAATTTTTTATCTGTAATATAATTAGGTTCTGATTCCAAATCATTATTTAAATTTTTTGTTAAATTATATTCCATTATTATTATTATAAATTTATTTTTATATTATTATTATTAAAATAATAATTTTGTGTCTTTCTTTTTATATGCGTTATTCAATGTTTTAAGAGTATTCGAATATAAACTTTTTATATTTTTAGTTATATTATTTGTTATATTATTAAATGATGATGTATTTTTAGAATTATTATTATTATTTAATGGTGTACTTTTATAATTACGATTATTAATAGATGATGTGTTTCTTGAATTATTATTATTAAATGATGATATGTTTCTTGAATTATTATTATTAAATGATGATGTGTTTCTTGAATCGCGATTTAATACTATATTTTTATTATTAATTGGTAAATTATCAAATTTATTTTTAATTTCATTTATTGATTCATTACTATTTGAAAAATTAATATCTATATTAGATGAACCATTCATATTATGTATATTTTGTATAGTTGGTGTGTAATTATTTACAGATCTATAATTTAAATTCATTTCTTTTTCTAATTTTTGGATTTTTGTATCAATCATATTATTATTTTTATTTTGTGGGACAAAATCTAATCGTAAATTCTTTTTTTTTTGAGGCCAAGTTATATAGACCTGTAATGGATGACAATATTTACAATTAAATCCTTTTTTACTTAATTCATTAATTATAAAAAATAAACAATCTGTCATATTATATAAAGGTGACCCACTTATATATTCAGGTAATTGATAAAAACAATATAATTGATCTTTTTCAACTGCTAACCGAATTTTATAAAAACATCTATTTAATATTTTTTTATACAATTTTATTTTTCTTATTTCTTTTTCACGTTGTTTTTTATGTATTTCATAAATACTAAATGATTTATCTTCTACTCCATAATTACCATAAAAATTATAATTATCAATATTCATATAATTATAATTTATATAATTATATTGTATTTTTATCATACTGTTTTTATAAAATGTACGCAATGATACAGTTGATTCACACAATTTGAAGTCCATATGGTTCATTCGTGGGTAAACGGGTGTTGGTCGGGTTGATGTTATTAAATGCCAAGAAGAACAAGACCCGAATATACAAGCGTGTTCCAGAACCAAGTGTTGACAAAATCTCTTTGTAGTAAGTTACCAAAGAATCAGTAGGGCGTTTTTGGGGGATGTCGTGTTTAACAATATCGTCGAATGAAAAAACAGGACACCTCCCACCAACCAATGAACCAATTTCACGCCCAGCATCATTGAGGTCTTTCGTAGCTTCCAAAAGGTCTTTCTTAGCTTTCCAGTAGAAGGATTCGGCTTTCGTGCGGTACTCCGCAAATTGCGAATGGTCGCTATTGATTTGAGCGGTCATCCGATTCAACGTTCGAATCAAAAATCTGTTTCTTGCCCAAGTGTTATTCAGAACCACCGCCTGAATCACAGACATCGTCAACAGAATAACGACAGAACCCATCAGCATGAACAACAGTGTAAGCAAAAAAAGGCTGTCCATTGTCAGAAGTGATATGATAATTAATATATATATATAAAATACTAATAATATATTATATTATTTTTATCTTTTTTAACTACTAAATAAATTTTATAATAACGTCTATTTAATATTTTTTATATAATTTTATTTTTCTTATTTTTACATTATAAAAAGTCTCGAACGAATTAGTCAGCAGTTGATGGTTTGATCAAGATGCTCAATGAGAGTATTGCACTCCCCTGAGTAACGAGTTCGTTCAATTGATTGATGAACCGGACACTCGCATCCCGACAAGGACCAAAAGGCGCTTTCGGCAACTGGCAGTGACCGATCATGATTCCGCTGACATCATCAATCATTTGTCGCAGCGTCGTTTTTTGGTCAGGGGTGACACCCAACCCTATTGACATTCCCCTCAAAATACGAAGGTGCGTCGCAAGAATCGATGCGTTTCCATTGATGTGGACCAGTCTTGGATGCAGGGGAGGTTCAGGCTTGTCATGTGGAACCACACGACGTGATCTCCGGGGACCCACAAAAAGAGAGGCAACAAAAAAAAGAAAGGCGATGAACAAAATGAGCATAATGAAGGACGCAAACACGTAATAATCAATAATATATATATAAAATATTAATAAATTTTACATCATTTTTTTAATTATTGTATATATATAAAAGTTTAATTATATTATTTTTTATATAACTAATCTATAATGAACAAATTATATATATATTCAATTATGATAGGTTTAATATTATATTCACAAAAAATTAATAATATTAATATAAATAATAATAATTTTATTAGTATTATTTTATTTTTAATTATCGTGTTTGTTATTTTTAATAAAATAAATATATTATATTTATTACTTATTTTAATAACGTTACTTATATTTTCTAATAATTTTAGAGAACATTTCATAAACGACCATAATATAATATATATATCAAAATATATATATCCATTAATTGCTAATTTAAAAAAAAATATTTCAAATAATATTCCAAATAATATTCCAAATAATATTCCAAATAATATTCCAAATAATAAATATATAGATAATACATATATTAATTCAAATAGACGTATATTAGTTAATAATAATGATAATAATAATTCAAATACATTAGTTAATAATAATGATAATAATAATTCAAATACATTAGTTAATAATAATGATAATTCAAATACATTAGTTAATAATAATGATAATTCAAATACATTAGTTAATAATAATGATAATAATAATTCAAATACATTAGTTAATTATAATAATTTAAATACAGTAGTTAGTAATGATAATAATTCAAATACATTAGTTAATAATAATGATAATAATAATGATAATAATAATTCAAATACATTTACAGATATAAAAAATGAAAATGAAAATATATATGAATTTAAAAAGATACAAAGTGAAATAAAAAAACTAAGGGATATATTTAATAAATTAAAGAGTAATAAAGGTAATGATATTTCAAGTTAAATAATATGTAATGAAATATAAAATTCAATATATTAGACTAAAAATATATATAATATTATATATGAGTTTAATAAATTATTTAAATTCAAGTTTATTATTTAATGGTTGTATTATGTTTATAATGAATATTGGTGCTAAATATATATCGAGTGAAATACCGATTACAATAGATTATTTATTTAAGAAATATGTAATATTAAAATGGTTAGTGTTTTTCTCAATAGCATTTATGGCAACAAAAAACATTAAAATTTCATTAATATTAAGTATATTATTTTTTATATTATTTAAATGTCTATTAAATCCTGAAAATAGTTCATGTTTAATAAAAATGTAAATACGTTATAGAAAAATGTAAAATATATTATATAAATTAACATTTATAATAATGTTTCGATATTTTATTATTTATAATAATATCAAACATTCCTTTATAAAAATCATTTTTATATTTAGGAAACATTTCAAAAAATGAATTTCCTGGATTATCATTTATTTCTAATATTTTTATATTAAAATCGTCAGTAATCATTATGTCCGCACCATAAAATTTAAAACAATTTTTTGATTCTTTAAAACAACTTACTTTTATTTGTGTTTTTATATAACTAAATAATTTTCTTATTTGATTATCTACTTCTTTTCTATTTTTTGTTCCATACATTTTTATAAAATATTCGGGATATGTTCCTGATTCTTTCTTTTTTGTTGATTTCAAATGTGTATCATGAATATTTTTTGTTAATTTTTTTAATGTAAATTCTTTACCTGCTAAATAAAATGAATAATGATTAAATATATATAATTCTATTTTATTATTTATTAATGTTATTAATATATTTACCCTAAAATGAAATTTCTTATTATATTTTTTAATTAATAATGGATTATCTATATATTGTTGTATTACCCATTTTGATTCTTTATATGAATACTTTTTATTAAAAGTTGAAATATATTTTATTAGATTATCACTATTATTAAATATTTTAACACCAAATCCGGAAGCACCAACTGTTGGTTTTACAATCCAATATTTATGTTTTTTAAATAATTTATTTATTTGTTTAAATGATTCTTCATTATTTTTTATTTCATAATTTTCCATAAAATATTGTTTATACATTTTATTATTATTATCTTTAACATAATTAAATAATTCTAATTTATTTGTAAAATTAAATACTGGATTTATATTTAATAATGATTTATATATTGAATTTATATTATATAAATTTTTATATTTTTTATATTGTAATTCTATAAATATAAAATCTACATAATCTGTATATTCATTCATTTGTTTCCAATTATTATCAAAATATATTTGTGGATTTTGTATATATGGACTCATTACAATATAAGTTTTTTCTTTATTTGTATTTTTATTAAAATATATTAATAATTTTTGATTATTAAATGATATTATCTCATATTTATAATTCTTATTTATTTTATCTTTTATTGTTTTATAATAAGAATATACGATAACACCGATTTCTTTAGTTGAATGATTTAAATATTTTTCTAAATTAGGTGTTTTATATTCTTTTGATTCTGTATCTATAAATATTAAATCATATCTATCTTTTGTTTTATTTAATGATTTTATAAATTTATATTTATTTATTTTATTTAATTTTTTAATATATGTATTTTTAATTCTATTTTTTATTTCAGTATTATCTGTTATTAAAGTATAATCTTTATTTTGTATTAACGAACCAACAATTCTTTTATCAGTTGTATAAAATACATCTAAAATATTATTAGAATTATATCTATTTATAAGTGCTAAAATAATAGTTTCAAAATATAACATATTTGTATTATTATAAACATTATATACAGCATTACTCATATTTTCTTGAGAAATTTCATTATATGTTGTATTACAAAATTTAATAATGGAATCTTTATTTTTATTCCAGAAATCAATATATATTTCTTCATCAAATAATGATGTATAATTCATATAATTAATTCGGGTATTATAAGTAACTGTTGATGAATAAACTAAATCAATTTCATTTGGATTTATGTTAAAAATAAAGATAGGTTTATATTCTTTAATATTTTTAAATATTTTATTTATATCATTTATATCATTATAATTTGAATAATCATTAACAGTCCATTTTGTTATTTCATTTTTTTGTTTAAAATAAATTAATAATTTTTGTTTATAATAATTTATTATTTCATATTTATATTTTTTATTTATATTATCTTTTATTTCTTCATAATAAGAATATACCAATACTCCACTATCAGATAATATTTTGAAATATTTTGAAATATTTTGTTTTTTATAAAATTTATATTCTGTATCAATAAATATTAAATCATATTTTTTATTTTTAGGATATTTATAAATAAAATTATATTTATATTCTTTATCATTTAAATATTTAATTTTAAAATAAACAGATAGTAAATAATCATAATCTTTAATATATTTATATAAAATTGTATAATTTGTATATTTAATAATAGATGCTGTTAAATTTTTTAATGTTGTAAAATGTACATCAAGTATATTTATTGGATTATACCTATAAATTAATGCCATCATAACATTTTCAAAATATATTATTTTCTTTTTATAATATAAATTATATACTTTATTTAATTTTTCTAAATCAGTATTTAAAGTATGTTTTAAAAAAAATTTATTAATTTTATCTTTATTATTATACCAGAATTTATATATTTTATTATTAAATGAATATATATCTCCTATATTATATTTATTAATATTATTTTTAATATCATTTTTAATATCTATTTCATTTTTATTATTAATTTTAAATAAAGGTTTATATTTTTCTAATTTTTGTATATTTTCAATTATATCAATTGCATATTTTAATTTAGGATAATTAAAATTTTTATTTATTTCTTTAATAATTTTATCTTCATTGTGATATTCTAAATTATTATTTTTTAAATATTTTAATGATTCATTAAATTGATACATTCTGTATTCCAATGGAACTTTTATATTATAATTTTTATTTAATAATTTAATAGTATTATCTAATATTATATTTTTTTTTTCATAAAAATCATTATTTAATTTTCTAAAAAAATCATAATTATTTTTTTTTAAATTTAATATTGATTTAATAAATGAAAAAGATTTACATATAGATACATCTTTTATAATATTATATTTATTTCTTAATTTAATATTTTTAATATTAAAAGATAATGATGTTTTATTTAATAATAATAATTTTTCAAAAATTTTATTTAATTTATCTAAATCTTCTTTTTTTATTTTTTGTTTCAATTTTTTAAAAACAATCATATATTTATAATGTTCTTCATCCATAAAATTTAAAGAATTATTTGTATCAAAAATTATATCTTCAAAATATTCTTTTGCTAATAATATTATATCACAACTAAATGTTGTATTTAAACTCATAGATGTAATTAATGAACCATTTATCTTTAATTTAGTTAATCCTAATAAAAAATTAAAAAAATATATATTATAATCAGCATATTCCATAAATTCTAACGATAAAGACCGCCAATTTTTTAAACTTAATAATATTAAATCATATTTATTTTCGATACTATTTAATAAATCAAAATCAAAACATCCATCATATTTTATATATTTATCACTTAATTTTATATATTTTTTTAATTGTTGTTTAATATATATCTGTCTATTTTTTAATCTTTTAGAATATCTAAATTTTTGTATATATATTATATCAATATTAATATTTAATTTTTTTTTATTATATAATAATGATTCTATATTACCAAAACAATTATTATTTTCAATTAAAGATAAACATTTTATATTATTTTTAATTAAATTATATTTATTTAATATATAATTATACATAATAAATGAATTATTTGTAAATTTATATTTTGTTAATACTTTTATATTATCAATATTAACATATTTATGATATAATCTTTTTCTTGATATAAAATAATAATTACTTTTTTTTAAATTTACTAATAATTTTCTTTTTTTAAATTTAGGTCTATGTTTTGTTTTTGCTCTATTTTTGATACATATTTTATTATTAACAAAATAAAATTTATTAGTTTCATTAATGAAATCATATGGTTTACCACATATGAAATAATTTATTTTAATACAACTTTTATTAAATAATAAATAATATTTATTCCACAATTTATTAACATATTCATCCATTATTGGATTAATATTTTTATCACATAATTTAATATTATCACCATTTGATATTTGTATTTTAATATTATTAATCATATATAATATTAAATATTAATAAATTATAGAAAAATGTAAATTTTTTTATTCATCTTTTTTATTTTTACTTATTGACATTCTATCACTATATTGTGTCGTTATAAAATTAATACATAAATATATAACTTTTGATATTTTTTTAATACAATTAAATGTATTCTTTTTAATATATGTTTCTTCTATAATATTTTTTTTAATGTCTTTAATATAATATTTTTTTAATAGTTCAATTGCTTCTGCGGAATGTCCTATATCATAAAAATCATTTGTAGCATCTTTATCTTCTAAATTAATTAATATATCTTCACCACCAGGATGTTCTTCCAAATAATTTGTTAAATCATATAATTTATTATTAATCACTAATTTTACCATTTAATTATATATTATATTTTATTTTTATATTATATATAATAATTATTTAAATGTTATATTTTATTTTTATTTTTATTTTTATTTTTATTTTTTTATTAAATATAATTGTTTAATTTTTATTTTTTATTTTTATTTTTTTTATTAAATATAAAAATTGTTTAATTTTTATAATATAAAACATTGCGTATAATATTTAAATAATATATTCTATACTAATTTAATAATATGGATAATAGAAACGACGATGATGATATTTTACTTGGGGAAGATGACAATGAAACGGAAACATTTACACCAGCAAAATTTTCACCTAGTGATTTTCAAAATTTAGCTAATCCAAAAAGAAATAATAGTGAATTATCTGGTTCTGATAATGAAATAAATAATGATGATATTAATTTATCAGATACAAATGACGAAGATACAGATGATGATATTGAATTAAATGATAATTTTAATGGTAATCAATTTAATAATAATAATCAACAATCATCAAATAATAATCGTAGTATGAATAGTGGTGGTGGTATGAATAGTGGTGGTGGTATGAATAATGGAGGTGGTATGAATAGTGGTGGTGGTATGAATAATGGAGGTGGTATGAATAGTGGTGGTGGTATGAATAATGGAGGTGATGATAATAGTGAAAGTGGTGATAGTGAAATGGGTGGTGGTAGAGAAGTATCATCTGATGAGGAGGGAGAAGAAAATGAAGAAGATGAAGAATACGAAGAAGGTGAAGAGGAGGAAGTAAATGAGAAAGAGGTAAATAAGAATGAATATCCGGATATTCCTCCAGAAAATTATAGAAAAAGAGCAAGTATTAAACAAGAATTATTAATTAAATTATTAAGATTAGAAAAGGCAGGATATTCACCATCTAAGAAATTTACAATGGCTTCAGGATATGATGATTTAATTTTTGAATATAGAAGATTAAAAAGACAAAGAGATATTGAAAAAAGTATTAAATTTTCTAGAAAAGTAATGATGGCGATTATTAGTGGTATTGAATTTATGAATAATAAATTTGATCCATTAAGTATAAAATTAAATGGTTGGTCTGAGAATATTATGGAAAATATTAATGATTATGATGAAGTATTTGAAGAATTACACGATAAATATAGTTCAAGTGTTACAATGCCACCAGAAATTAAATTATTAATGATGGTTGCAGGAAGTGGATTTATGTTTCATCTTACTAATTCATTATTTAAATCAGCAACACCCGATTTACAAGATATATTAAGACAAAATCCCGATATTATGCAAAATATTTCTCAAGCAGCAATGAAAAATATTCAAACATCTTCCGGTTTTGATTCAAATGACCCAATTAATAAAATGATGATGCAAGGTGTTAAAATGAAAGAAGATAAAAATAATAATTTAAATACATTATTAAGTAAATTACAAGCTGACTCAAATAATTCACCAGTTCAAAAAAATAATATGAATGTATTTGATAAAAAAGATACTAAAGGTATTAGTCTAAATTTATAAGTAATATCTTAATTTATAAATAATATTTAAAGATTATTATTTAGCAGTTATAAATTATTATCTATTAATAATTTATAATGAATATTTTAAAAAAAATTAAATCAACATTTAAAAACAAACCAACAACTAAAAACAAACCAACAACTAAAAACAAACCAACAACTAAAAAACAAACCACCAAAAAAAAACCAACTAAAAAGAAACCAACGACTAAAAAGAAACCAACGACTAAAAAGAAACCAACGACTAAAAAAAAACAAATAACTAAAAAACAAACAACTAAAAAACAAATCACTAAAAAGAAATCAACAACTAAAAAGAAACCAACAACTAACAAAAAATTAACCACTAAAAAGAAACCAACTAAAAAGAAACCAACGACTAAAAAAAAACAAATAACAAAGAAAAATGTAGAACCAAAGGATAAATTAGTTGTACAAAAATCATTTATAAAACATATTAATAAAAAAGAATTAATTAAAAAAATGTTTATGAATGGTTTATCAAGAAAATCTGAAAAAAATAAACAGAAAATGTTTATGAAAAATTTATCTAGAGAACCTAAAAAAGATAAACAAAAAATTATAATTAGGATTATTCCAAAAAGAAAATTAAATAGAATAAATAATAAACAACAACAATCTAAACAAAAATCTACACAATTATTAGGATTAATTAAAAGAATAGTAAATAAATATAAAAATGAGAATAGAGGTATTAGTAGAATTATTCCAAAAAATAATAGAAAAGTATTATTAAGAGATGAATTAAATGATAAAACAAATAAACAAATTATATCAAGTTCGCATATTCATAAAAAACTAATTAATAGTAACGGTAATGAACGAATATTAAATATTCGTGAAGATATCTTAAAAAAAGGAAATAATTATTACAAAGTTATTACAAACGGACATCAAATACATAAATTTATATATGCTGGTAATGATTGGGTAAGAATTTAATTTTTATATAATATTTGTATATAATATTTGTATATAATATTTGTATATAATATTTTTATATATTATTATAACATAACATGAATAATATTTTTAGTATTGTATTGATTTTATTTATAATAATTTTAATAATTATAATTATTGGTATTATAATATATGTATCAATGAATAAAAATGTTATTGTAATACATAGAAGAAATAGACATAATAATTCTCCAAGATATCCAAGATATCCCAGATTTCCAAGATTTCCCAGATATCCCAGATTTCCCAGATTTCCAATAATAAGAAGAATTATACCAAAAACTATTATTGTACCAGATGGACACGGAGGTCATCCTGAATATAATCCAAAGGCATGTCCTAAAGGTAAATTATGTTAAATTATAATTATAAATTATAATTTTTATTCATAATTTTAATACTTTGATATTCAGAGAAAAAATTCATATATATTTCATTATTAAAGTATAATGATAATCCATTTTCAAATTCTTTCCATAATATTAATTTATTTTTTATATCATTTGGTGTCCCACTTATTATAAATGTATTTATATATTTTAATATTTTTATTTTTAATTCATTATTGACATTAATATTATATGAATTATTATTATTAAAAAAATATAATAAATCTAATTCAAAACAACAATATATATCAATATTTGTTATATTTATATGTTTAAGTATATAAAAATAAGTATTCGCATAATTTGTATGATATTGTGCGATAAGTTTATTAAAATGTAAAAACATAAAATCGGTAAAATATCTTTTTATTGAAAAAATTTTATTATTATTTATATTTTTATAAATTTGATTTAGATTTTTAATATCAATTTTATTATATTTTATATTATTTATAGGATGAATGAATAATTTATTAAAACCAGAATTAAATAACATTTTACCATCATCATAATTATAGCCAATAATAATTGGTATTTTCATTTGTTTTCCATTTTTAAATAAAAAAATTGGATTATTTTTAATAATAAAACCATCAATATTTGCAAATAATAATTTATCTATATCTTTTATATTATTATATAATTGATTTATAATATTTTCATCTAAATTTCTTAATCTCAATAATTGATTTCTACCTTGACCCACTAATATATCACTTAATTCTATTGAATCATTTATTTTAGATTTTAAATTATATAGTTGACTACAAGAATGTAATATTGCTTTATGAAATAAATGATTATTAATACATTGTTGATTACACATAAGATATAATATTATATTTGCTCCCGAACCTTGTCCTTCGACCGTTATATTATTTGGGTCACCACCGTAAGATTGTATATTATTTTTTATCCAATTTAGGGCACATATTATATCTGATATTCCATAATTACCGAATGTATTTTCTTTTTTTAGTTCAGGATGTTGAAAAAATCCAAATATTCCTAATCTATAATTTAATGTTATATATAATACATTATTTAAATATTCTTTATTAATTCTTATATTTCTTGAATATCCATATTGATAATGACCTCCGTAAATACAAACAACAACTGGAATATTTATTCTTTCAACCGTTGGTGTATATATATCTAAATATAAACAATCTTCCGTTTGTGTATATTTTATTTTTTTTATAAAATATTTATAACAAAAATTATTATAATATTTATAATAAAAATATAAATGTTGGTTTGGTATTTTAGAATATACTGTTGCATCATAAATTTTATTATATTTTTGTTTCCAAAGAATCGGATATTTCCATCTTAAAGATTTAACTGGAGGTAAAGCATAAGGAATTTGATAGAATGTAAATATATCTTTATTATTTAATTTATCATGAATACCTTTAACTTTACCTAATTCTGTGTTAATTGTGATATACGATTTATATAGGTAATTCATATACTATTATTAAGTATTATTTTTATAAATAATAAAATATCTTTTTTTCATATAATATAAAAAAATAATATATTATATTATTAATTATAATATGTATAAACAAGATTGGGAAATATTAGATCCAAAATTAAATGGTATAATAAATAATTTAACAAATAATATTAAAGATTTAAAAATAGAAAATGAAAAATTAAATGAAAATATTCAAGAATTAAAAGATGAAATAAAAAATACAAATAATATAATTATAGAACAAACATTTTTATTTAATCAAATAAAAACATTTTTAGAAGAAAATAGAAAAAAATATATGAATTCATTTAAAGAATTAGATAAAAAAATAAATAAAAATAAAGAATTAAATGAAAATATAACAAATGAAATTAAAAATAAATTAAATGAAAAAATAAATAATAATAATAATAACTTAAATGAAAAAATAAATAATAATAATAATAATTTAAATGAAAAAATAAATAAATCAAATAAATTAAATAATGAAATAAATAATAAATTTAATGAAAATAATGATAAATTTATTGATAATTTAAATAAAAATAATGAAATTAACGAAAAAGTAAAAAATGAAATAATAAATTTAAAAGAAACTATTTCTAAAAATAATATTGAAGATAAAATATTAGATCCGAATTATAGAATGAGAATTAGTAATATAAAATGGCGAAATAATGGTATTTTAAAATTATTGAATCAATAATTATTCTAATATATTTTAAATTATTCTAATATATTTTAAATTATTCTAATATATTTTAAATTATTCTAATATATTTTAAATTATTCTAATATATTTTAAATTATTCTAATATATTTTAAA
>Ga0115566_10003324_pt1 | contig 13028 bp, 12 predicted proteins | sample COGITO_mtgs_1204_3_FD_87173 | JGI IMG/M metagenome (GOLD analysis project Ga0115566, IMG submission 87173) | Pelagic marine microbial communities from North Sea - COGITO_mtgs_120405 | ecosystem: Environmental > Aquatic > Marine > Epipelagic | place: Germany:Helgoland, sampling site Kabeltonne...
AACGAGAAATATCGAAAGACCAACAAAAAACAGCAGCGAAATGGCCAATTGTCCTGTCATGCCCAAGTCCGTAAATGAATGGACGCTGGTCTCGCCAAGTACACCGCTTTTTGTTAAGAATGAAGCGTATTGAACCAAACAAAAAGAAATGGTGGTCATGAAATACAAAGTCACGACCGAAACTCCTTTTTTCCGTTGAATGAGCATAAGATGACCTGCGCCAACAAGGGTTAGCCAAGGCACCAACGATGCGTTTTCAACTGGGTCCCAAGCCCAAAAACCTCCAAAACTGAGTGATTCATAAGCCCAGGCACCCCCCATTAATACGCCTATTCCTAAAATAGCGATAGAAAAGAAGGTCCACGGAAGCGCGGGTTTTACCCATTCGATGTGTTTCTTTTTGATAAGTCCTGCAATCGCGTAAGCGAATGGGACCACCGCGGTTGCATATCCGAACAAGACAAGAGGAGGGTGAATGACCATCCAATAGTTCTGTAATAGTGGATTCAAGCCTCGACCGTCTATAGCATCCGTGTAATTCGGGTTCTGAAAAATTGGAAGGTTTGAGAAATCGATATGCTCTCTAAGGAGCATAGTAAACGGATTGCTTCCTAACTTGTAATCAAAGATGTAAACACCAAGTAACATCGAAACCATGAAAAATTGAACTGAACTTATAACGCTCATAACTGGTGCTTCCCACTGACGAACTGATCTAAGGAGTAACAATCCTAGAATGACATGCCAAAACATCCAAATCATAAAACTACCTTCCACACCTTCCCAAAAGCAGGAAAAAATATACTTGATCGGCATATCCGTATTGCTGTGTTGCCACACATAGTGATACTCAAAATATTGATTGAAGATCATGGTGAACAATGTGCCCACCATGCCAATCACAGAAAATGCGTGTGCTAGAAACGCTATTCGTCCAATGCGCAGATAGCTTTCATCGTTTCTTTGGTTTGCAAGGAAATATGAGATCGCACTAAGCATGCTAAATGCAAATGCCAACACGGTAAATATGTTTCCAATATTACCTATCTGCAGATGTTCTCCGGGGTATTGCATATTTAGAAACTAGCCTCAGCTTTTTCAGTCACCTCGCCTTCGGTGTATTTAGAAGGACACTTCATTAATATGTCGTGGGCATGAAATTCATCTCCATGTGCTTTACCAATCAACACAATTTGTTCCGAGCGTTCAAAATCCTGAGGCTTACTTTTATGTAAAACAACTCGATGCTCTTCATTGTTGATGTCCGTCATGTAAAACGTGAATTTATCTGGATTCGCTACAGGATCATATTCGCTCGGCTTTTCGCGATTTAATTTCCCCACCACGTGAAACTCCGCGTCTGGGTTTTGAAAGGCCTCGTTAAAATCTGCGTAAGAGCTCGAATCGTTAATGGCAGTTATCATAGCGCCAATGAATACGGCAATTACTACAATTAATGCTATATGGGTTTTTTTCATGAGGTTTTATCGTTCTTTTCTAATGCACTCAGTCTTCGATCTAAGAGCATTAAATAGGTAAATAGTACAACAAAGATCAGTGTCACAACGCCCACTACTACATAGATTTTTCCGTTGGACCGCATCGTGTCGGCCATTTCTGCTGGTTGTGCTTTCGCTATTTGGCTAATCGCCATCAAGGTGAATAGGGCTAGCATTCGAAAATTCTTCATCTTTCTTGTGTAAAGTTTCAATTCGATATTTTAATTCACTGATCCAAAGGCCTAATAAGATCCAGCCAATTGTGGCTGGATAAAACACGATTCGCATGCTATTATCTAGGTCGTAGCTACTAAAAGCAGGGTTCCCACCGTTTCCCGGGTGTAAGGAGCTCGTCATTCTTGGTAAAATGAAAATGAAAATTACCATCATGACAAAGGCGAAAATGTTATAAACCGCACTCACCTTGGCTCGGGCTAATTCGTCCGTCATGCTGTTTCTTAAAACAACATATGCTAGGTAGGCTAGCAAGGCGACTGCCGCACCGTTTAGTTTTGGATCTGGTACCCAATAAGATCCCCAAGTATATTGGGCCCACAACATACCAGTGCTTAAACCCGCAACCCCGAAAACCATTCCGGTTTGAACGAAAATTTTCGCCAATAAATCACTCTTTGCATTTCCTGTATTTAGATAGTGAATGCTATAGCCAAAGGATGCAATGAAAAGAAATACCATGGCGAACCAAGATGTCACATGAAAGAACAAATTTCGAATCGTTTCATTCAAAATATCCAAACGTGGTACATCAACCAGGAATCCCGCAATTAATGCGAAAAAAACCAGAATAATGGATGCAATTTTAAGTGCGAAAGGTAGCTTCAAAGTGCCGTTTTTCTTATTCGCGCCAAAGGTATGGAAACAAGATGACCGAGAGGGAAAAACAGACCACATTAAGACCTAATAACACAAAGGCATATTTCCACTGTACAGCCCAATCAAGGCCATCGATTGCATTTTTTGTTAGTGCGCTGGAAACAAGAATCAGAGGTAAAAGAATTGGTAAACCTAAAATAGCTAAAAGGGTCAGGTTGTTACCTGCTTTTGCTGCAATCGTACTTAGAAGGCTTAGAACGAAGGCCAATCCAGTACTTCCAAGCATCGCACCTGTCCAAAATAGCAATGGGTCTTGAATGGTCATTTGAAAAAGGGTAGAATAAATGACTACTCCAGCAATCGAAAGCAACAGCATAAGAACAGCATGGTAGCACATTTTTGCCAGAATAAACTGAGCGGGATTTATAAGCGTATAGTAATACAACATGCGAGACCGCGATTCGTTAACGAAGCTTTTCGCAACGGCATTAAAGCTTGTGAAAAGAATAATTATCCAATACAACGCTACCCAAATGGATGGGGTTGAAATGCGCTTAATGGTGATGTAACATACGAACAGACTCGAGAGCATGAACAATCCCGCGCCTGACAGCGTGTATGGATTGCGGAAATCGGACATGAACTCTTTCCTTAATATTGCTGTGATCTTATTCAACTGCTTTTGCGATTTCCCAAATGGACTGGCAAGTGTAGGGGTATTCTATCTAAAAATGTGATTATATGCTAAATGAAAATTTGAAAATAGGAAAGGTTGACATATTGGCAATTGCCGCTCATCCTGATGATGCAGAGTTGGGCTGCTCAGGTACATTGATAAAGTCTGTGGCTGCAGGTAAACGGATTGGCGTGTGCGATATGACTGCCGGTGAACTCGGTACGAGGGGTAGCGCTACTTTAAGATTGGAAGAAGCTAATAAAGCTAATGATCTGCTGGGTTCAAGCTTTCGGGTTAACCTTGGAATGGCCGATGGCTTTTTCGAATCAAACAAGGAGAATAAACTGAAGCTTGTCCAAATCATAAGGGCGTGTCGGCCGGACGTTGTGCTTTGCAATGCCATTTCCGATCGTCATCCCGACCATGGTCGCGCATCGGATCTTCAAAAAGTCGCTTGTTTTTTGAGTGGACTGCAAAAAATAGATACCCAATTTAATGGTGAAGTTCAACTGGCCTGGCGGCCTAAATTGGTGTTGCATTACATTCAAGATAACTTCATGATTCCACATATCGTTATTGATGTCACCAAACACTGGGATCAAAAAATGAACTCAATAATGGCCTTTTCGAGTCAGTTTTATAATCCGAATAGTAATGAGCCAGCCTCAGCCATATCATCGAAAGAATTCATCGATCTTCAAGAGGGAAGAGCATTGCAGATGGGTAGATACATCGGAACACGATACGGAGAAGGGTTTATTTCTGATCGTCCGCTTGGTATCGGTCAATTAACTGAGCTGATATAAAACAAAAAAAGGGGCTGCAATTGCAGCCCCTTTTTACTATTCACATATTCGTTATACTATTCTATAATGATAGAATGTACGCTTACTCCAGAGTTGCCCTCAACTTTTAATTGGTAAGCTCCTGTTTCAATTCCGCCTAATTGAATAATCTCAGTTGAGTTAGCATTAGCTTGAACTTTCGATGTATACACGATTTGTCCAAGTGCATTTGTCATTGAGATATTCATGATTCCAGAAACATCAGCAAATCGAATTTCGAAGTTACCATTGTTCGGGTTTGGATAAACAGTCAAATGATGAGCCAATCCGGTCAAATCTTCTAAACCTACTATTGAGTTAGATGCATCCGAAGAACAACCGTTCTCATCAATATACACACAATAAACCGTGGCGTTTTCGCTAACAGCATTTCCAGGAAGTGTACTTCCTGTCTATCCAGCAACCAATGTACCATTGATATACCACTCGTGTGTTCCGGTTCCAGTTTGTGAAGAACTGTAGCTTGAACCATTGAATGTTAAGGCAGGTGCAGCTGGTGCAGCAAAAATTGTCAAATTAACTTGAGCTGTATCTTCATCTCCACAATCGTTTGTTACAGTAACGGTGTATGTTCCAGACTGATTGATATCAGAAATAGACAATGAAGGATCATCGCTACCATTTGACCAAGTATAACTTGTTCCACCGTCAGCAGTAACGGTTAGAATATCTCCCTCACAAGCAGAGAAATCATCACCATTGATTACAGCAACTGGTAAGTCTTCTAATGTTACAACAGCACTCGCCTGACTTGTTCCAGAGCAGTTTTGAACTACTACGGTGTATGTTCCAGCTGCAGTAACTGTTGTTGAGCTAGTTGAAGAGCCACTGCTCCATAAGTATGAGCCACCAACTACAGGAAGAACAGTAAGTACATTATTGTCGCCTGGGCAAAGTGTTAAGTCACCGCTGATTATAGCTTGTGGCGCTGCAGGAGCTGCTACAACAACAGTTTCAGACGTAGTGCCAGAATTGCAATCTTGAACAACAACGGTATATGTGCCTGGGGCAGATATTGCAGTTGTTGCAGTTGTAGAGCCAGTGCTCCATTGATAACTAACACCACCAATGTTTGAGTTGGCAGTTAGTGTCTCGCTACCACCTGCGCACATTTCGAGTGCTGAAGCTGTGATAGAAACTGTTGGTCCGCCAGAGCCATTGTAAGCAACAACGTTGAACGACTCAGTTTGTGTGCCACAACTAGTTGTCATTTCACAAGTGTAAGTTCCAAAAGCACTTGCTTGAATCACTTGACTGCTGCTCGTGAATGAACTTGGTCCTGTCCAAGAATAGGCACTGGCACATCCTAGAGCTTCAAGCTCAGTCACTCCACCTAAACATAAAAACGAATCACCGGCAATTTCTGTAGGACAGAAGTCGATTGTATCAAAACGCGTTGCATCTTCTTTCAAGTAAATGATTTTGTTGATTACTGGAGAATCCATATCTCCCGAAACTGCGATTCCTGGCTCGTTATCAGCCATATAAACGATATGAATATCGTCATTAACTCTCCTAGCGATTGATGGGAAGGCACATTCAACGAAATCGTTGTTAGCGTTTCCTGTTACGTCTATAGGGAAAGACCATGAACAACCGCCATCACATGTTTTAGTAACATAAGTATGACGATAGTTTTGAGATCCATTTGTCAAGTCTTCACGAAGGCTTGTGTAAGAAAGATACATACAACCGTCTGCATCAATACCTGCTTGAGGATGAGAAACAAGTCCGGCAAAGCGATACTGTCCACCAGAATTGTCAATATCAAGAACACCATTTGCATTCAAATCGAGCATTCCGAATAATCTTAGGCTATTGTCGCTCGGGAAATCTTCATTCCAAAACTGAATGCTGTTAGTGTACGGATAATAGTTTAGCGTTCCATCAGTAATGTCAGGGTTAGCAATATACATAGTTCCGAACCAAACATGGCACATTCCGTCATTGTCAATAAGAACAGTTGCAGAACCATCGGAAGTGAATAGTCGATCTGCTAATGTTGTGTCAACAATAGTAGATGCTTCATCAAACCATACTGCTGAGGTCATTACATCAGTCTTCGTCCAAGTAACACCATTGTTTGTTGATTTAAACAATTGAACACCACGTCCAAGTCCACTAACAACAACGGCAACCGTATTTCCTTTGGCATCTATAGCATAGCTGTCACCATCAAAACCATTGAAGTAATTGACATTTGTTCCTGGGATTTGATAATCAACTATGTCAAAAGAAGCGCCACCATTGGTAGATCTTGTATATAGAAAAGCGCCATCCATTCCGTTGTATGCAGTTCCTCCATTTGCAGAAGGCAATGTCATTCCAACCATGTGAATTGTATTATTGTTTGGACCACCAGTTGCAGAACGACCCCAAACTTGTCCACTTTGAGAAGTTAAATTCCCTTGAGACCAAGCACCAGAACCAACCGTGTTTCGTTGTACTCTGTGAAAAATGCTATTTGCAGTACTGTGTGAAATGATAATTTCTTTTCCAGAACCAGTTCGAAGTGGATTTGGCCACCCTGTTCTTTCTGTTTCTAATTCAGATGTTGGAACAGAACCCCAAGTATTTCCATTGAAATAATTGTATCCGGTACCTCTATTTGACCAAGCGGCATCCGTACTGAATGTCCAAGTTGCAGAAATAGTGTTGTTCGTGTGTAAGAGAATTCTTCTTTGGATCGAAGAGTTTGTTTGTAAATCGTAGTAAGAGTTTCCAATCTGAGTTTCAGTCAGATTGCGTTGTTGAGCGTCAAATTGTCCAATTGGAGGCAATAATTTAGCGTCAGGGTGTTGCGATTCTGTAACGTGAACTGGCACCGTAATCATTGTACGGTTTTGTTCAGGAGTAAGCTTGGCTGTACTTTGAGCAATGCCAGCAGTCACAATCAGTGCCGAAGAGGCCGAGAGTAGAAACTTTTTCATGTGTTGCTGTTTAATTTAACGAATGTGAATTTAATATGAACAAATGTAATGAAATGAAATAGCTGATAGACGACTTCATCTTCTTCCAAATCGGGATTCAAGTCTAATTTATTTTGCGGAGTATGAAATCAATGTCTGCTTTTGAAATAATGAGGTCCTTAAAATCAATTTTGTCTTTTCTTTTAATAAAGAAAATTTGCAGGATTGCTTGGACGATGTAAACGACTGAAGTAGCTGCCGCAGCACCTAGTGAATCAAAATATAAGATAGACGGGTAGGCAATTCCTATTGTCAGCATCAATCCAATAATTGACGTAGTCGAATTAAACTTATGGTCACCAACACCGGAAAAAAAATGGTTTATGGCACCTGAAAATGAAAGAGCCAATATGCCAGGGCTTAAAATAAGGATGTGCGATTTAATCTCACCAAATTCTTCTCCGAAAATGGCTTTAAAGCCCCAAACTGGGATCAGCATTAAAACCAAAATGCCAAGAAAAGTGACTGAATAGTTTATGCGTAAGAGCTTCATTGATAGCGCTAGGCTAGAGGCTCTGTTTTTCATGTTAGAAATAACGGAGTATTGAACCGTATTCACACTCCGGGTGAACTGCCAAAGCGACTCAGCCACTTGAATGGCAGCACTGTAAATACCAATTCTAATTAAAGCCTGTTGTGGCGGAGAGACCACCAATTCAAGCACATAATAGCTAAATCGATAATTTAATAATTGAGCAATATTTCCAAATTGAACGATGGAACCATAACTCAAAGTTTCAAAAAAGGTAAGTTTGAGCTGGTTTGCTTGAACGCCCCAGTTTATTGATCGCATTACAATGAGGCTTGAAAAAATAAAACTCACAATCAAAGACCATTCGTAGGCATTAACGAACTGGGTAAGATCTTTACCTCTTAATTGAATAAAAAGGTATAGAAGGATTACGGTTATTGCGAGTTTAATGACTTGAATAATGTTGTGCAATTTCACGTCTTCCTTGCCGAGTATGATCATGAGGTTGGTCGCTACGATGCTCTCAATGATGGCCATTCTGAAAAACCGAAAAGGCGGAATGTCTGGGATAAGGTCAAAATGGACGAGCACCAATAAGAAACCTGTAACTGAGAAAAGTGTCCAAACAAGATTTACGAAAAGCAGCGATTTTATCGGGAACCTGGGGGTTAAATAAACGAGCGCTGGCCCACCCAGAAAACCACTGACCAAAGTAGCTAGACTGAAATTCAAGACTAAAAGGCTCACTTCGCCTTTTACTTCCGCGCCTAAGAGGCGAGTGCTAATTAGCAACAAAACCACGTTGAGCATCGAAATGATAACTCGTGAACCTAACGTATGGACTATTTTCTGAAACAAATTCAGTGGCTTAGAATTGCGTTAACCTTCAAATAGACTTCGTCAGGAGTGATCGATCGGATGCATTTAAAATCAGGACAATCATCGGCATTTTTCACCCTAGTTCTATTAGGTAAAAACCAACGATAACACGGGTGACAATCCAGTTTTTTTTGAATTAAGTGATGCTTTTCTGAATTAATTTTATGCCACCCGAAAAGATCTTCATCTGACCCGCCACAAATCGTCAGGGTTGGGATGCCAACAACTCCCGCGATGTGAAGCAAACCACTGTCACCGCCTATATGGAGCAAACTTTCTTTGAGCAAGCCGGGTAACGATTCTATTTTAGTTTTATTGAAAAGTATCAAAACTCGATCTCCTATGGATGCGAAGCCGGACTTCATCCATTCGTCATTTTCATCGCCTAAAACAAGAACATGAATGTTAGGGTGGTCTATGACAACTTTCTTGATCATTTCAAGCCAAAATTGATAGGGCCAAATCTTCCACTGCGTCTTGTTGTTTCCAGCTCCAGGTTGAATGGTAATGTACGGATTAGCAATTTCTCTTTCAAATTTTCGAGGATTCAAGGCATACATTTCCTCAGACAATAATTCGTCTAAAGCATCAAGTTTCTTATATCGCAAGTTTTGAATACCCTCGTTTAGCCCAGGTCGCGGAAGTATAAGATTTAGTTTTCGCTTTAAGAAATCATGCAGATTCACCGGGATTTTAGATGTAATTACCTTCTTTGAAATGAGAGAGGCGAGAAGTATGTTCTTGCGTGTAGCTCCAAAATAGTCAATGAAGACTTCATCATATTGATTAAAAGCCTTTGATAATAATTTTAAGGTCGGTATTGATCTTTTCATTTGAATAGTTTCTTCAAATAGGGAATCCTTAAATCCATCAAAAACTAATTCTGAATCAAAAGTTGAAGTGCTAATTGCTGTAACGGTTCCAGTCTTTTTTAATTCCTTGATTAAGGGGATTAAAAAAACTGCATTTCCAATTCCGGATGTTATGAAAACCGCGTATCTCAATCAAGTGTTTTAGGGAGAGCTAGCTTTAGCCTCAATGAATTTCCAATAACGACAACATCACTAAAAGCCATTGATAGGGCCGCGAGCATGGGGTCTAAAAACCCCAATGCGGCAAGCGGTATGGCAATCAAATTGTAACTAAAAGCCCAAAATAAGTTCTGCCGGATTGTTCTAACAACCGAAGAACTGATTTTTAGTAGATCTGTCAATCGGTCTAACGATGATCCAACAATAACAACACTTGCACTTTCAGAAGCTAAAGCATTATTAGTGCCGATGCTAATTCCAACGCTGGATGCGGAAAGAGCTGGGGCGTCATTGATGCCATCCCCCATCATTATAACCTTGTTGTTCTTTTGTTTGTTTTTAATGAAGGTTAGTTTTTCTTCTGGCAATTGATCTCCAAAAAAATCTTCTATTTCAAGCATGTCCGCGATTTCCTTTGTTTTTCGAAGAGAGTCGCCACTTAACAGGATAACATTCTTATGAGCCAGTTTTATTCTTTGGATAACCGATTTGGCTTCAGTTTTTAGTTCTTCTTTTTTGATGAGATATGCTATGAGCTTATTATCAAGCGTTAAAAAAAGATCACCATCGCCTGTCTGACTTGTAAAAGACGAAGATCCAAATCGAAGCTCTTTGTTTTCTAATTGAGCGATCATGCCCTTGCCTTTAATTTCTCGAGGATCTTCGACTTGAGTCTCAGTATTGGATCCCGCTGATTCAATTAGGGAGCGAGCAATAGGATGAGATGAGTGCTTCTCTAGTTCATATATATATGACCAAATTTGCTTCTCATTGAATGAAGTATCTTCTAGAAATAATTCAAACTGAATTTCGCCTGTTGTGAGCGTGCCTGTTTTGTCAAAAATGCAAACGGATGCTTCGTTAATCGCTTCGAATGTTGAAGCTTTTTTAATAATAATGCCTCGTAAATTAGCAAGTCCTAAGCCTACGCTAACGGCAGTCGGAGTAGCCAAACCCATGGCACAAGGACACGCAATTACCAATATTGCTATGGATCGAATCAATGTTTCGGAAAGCCCGACATCAAGTATCCAGAAATTAATGGCCCAAGAGAGAATGGACAAGGTTAAAACAGCAGGTACGAACCAACTGCTAATTTGGTCTGCGAGCTTTTGAATTTGCGGCTTGTCGGCACGGCTTCGTTTTGCCAAATCGACAATCATTCCCAATGTGCTTTTAGCTTCAATGTTAAGCGCTTCAATTGTAGCGTTTCCATCTGAGACGATGCTTCCTGACATTACTTTTTGCCCCCTTTCCAGGCTTGTTAAATCAGATTCGCCAGTGAGCATGGATTGGTCTACCTTGATTTTCCCATGTATAATTTTACCATCAACTGGAACTCCGTCACCTGAATTGATAAGCAAAACATCTCCAATGCGAATTTCCGAGGTGTTTATGATGGTTAAATCCTGATTTAGTCCATTTTGAATTAGCTTTTTCGCCTTTTCGGGCCGCCTCTTGATGATCGATTTTAAGGCCATTGTGGTCCGCTGTACCGCTTTTTCCTCAATAACGTATCCGAGTAATACCAGTGTGATAATGGTCGATGTGGTTTCAAAGAACAAAAAATCATGCATATGATCTGAAAACCAAAACATACCAACCAGACTATATATACAGGCACTCGAACTTCCGATTAGGATAAGAATATCCATATTAATCGTCCCACTTCTCAGTGACTGATATGAGCTAGAACCAAAGTGATGAACGCCAATAGCGAATACAGGAAGGCATAAAAACAATTGTATCCAAGCATCATTTATCAGCCAATGCATCGGTAGAAACATATGGCTGAAAAGAACAAGACTAAAAGGTATGGTCAGAAAAAGTTTCTTTTCAATACTGCTGTATTTTGAAGTTTTTAATGCTTCCCCGCCCATGTTTGCCTCGTAACCGGCCTGTTTAAGTCGTTTAGCAATAGCATTAAGCTTCTCTATGTTTTCTAAATTAAAATGAGCTTCGCCCATTAAATAATCCACGTGTATTTCTCCTCCGCCTTCTTGTTCTATTATGCCATTAACAGTAGAAGCGCAGTGATTACACGTCATACCGGTTATCGATAAATTGACTTCGTTAACTTCCATATTTACTTGTTGCTTCGAAATTACTTCTCAAAAAGTGAAACGAATGCGCGGAAGTTCAAATGAACTTTTATTTTCGCACTCCTTTTGAAAGAAAGGTATTTGACGGTGGTTGTAGCTCAGTTGGTTAGAGCGCCTGATTGTGGTTCAGGAGGTCGTGGGTTCGAGACCCATCTTCCACCCTAAGGTCCTAGGATTTCCTAGGACTTTTTTTTTGCTGCAATCGTCATATGATTTTCGACATAAGAACGTTAAAGTTGACAAATTTGCCAGAATTTAGATACTTGTTTAGTCTTATTATTGATGTCGCGATATATGAATTGTTGGGGCAGAATTGAAGATGATATTACTCATCTACGAAGGTGAGATTACGAAAAAAAACGTGTTTTCTCTTCATACGCGTCTCATGTATGCTAAAACATTTACTTTAGCGCCTGCTAATTTTAAAACCTTAATAAAATGAAAAAAGTAGTATTATTTGTTGCTGTTGCAGCTTTCGCTTTCTCTATGACTTCTTGTACTAAAGATTATACTTGTAGCTGTGAGGTTGCTGGTATTTCAACTTCTGTTGATTACAATGGTCTTAACAAGTCTGAGGCTGAAACAGCTGAAGCAGCTTGTACATCTTCAAGCATTTGTACTTGGTCTGAGCAATAAGCCAAACCAATCAAATTTAAAAATGGCCTTGACGGAAGTCGAGGCCATTTTTGTTTGTACTAATTCCTAGGGCTGTCTATTTTATCTTTCTTTGAAGCCAAAATGATAATCTCCGTTTAATGGAAATATTTCTTCATCCAGAAGCATGGGTGGCCTTGCTGACTCTAACATTTCTTGAAATTGTTTTGGGAGTCGATAACATCATCTTCATTTCTATAGTCTCAAATAGATTACCTGAAGAACAACAACCGAAAGCTCGGACTATAGGTCTGGTTTTAGCGCTATTTGTTAGAATAATTATGCTGAGCGGGATTAGCTACATTATTGGATTTACGCAACCAATGTTTGAAGTTTTTGAACATCCAGTGTCGGGTAGGGACATTATTCTAGCCATCGGAGGACTTTTTCTAGTCGCAAAAAGCATTACCGAAATTCACGATAAGGTAGATAAAAAGGAAATGGAATTATCCATGAAATCGAAAACACCATCGTTCAAAAACATTATCCTTCAAATAGTACTACTAGATATTATTTTTTCATTCGATAGTATTTTAACTGCCGTTGGGATGAGTCGGCAACTACCTGTAATGATAGCTGCTGTGGTCATAGCCATTTTGATCATGATGAGTTTTGCCTCACCCATTAGCAAATTCATTAATAAATACCCAACGCTTCAAATGCTAGCATTGTCTTTTCTTATCTTGATTGGATTCATGCTTATGCTAGAAAGCGTGCATGTAGAGGTGCCGAAAGGATATATCTACTTTGCCGTATTCTTCTCGCTATTAGTTGAGTTTCTAAATATTAAAATGAGAGGGACGCCTGAAAAGGAGCTGGAATAATAGATTTCATTAGTTTAGGAGCGAGTCTTACTGAATGAGAAGTAAAATCGGGTTTTAAACAAACATGCTTAATCAGATGCTCATCGTATAAATGTGATAACATTCATTTAAACACTTCGAATTGTCCGTAATTACCCAAATTAAGATAGTAGATCAGCCCTTTGAGGATTGCCTTCAACGTGTTGAAGTTTCTCTCGTGGATACCCACGGTCGAAAAAAAGAGAAGTTTGTTCTTGGAGTTGT
>Ga0115566_10003342_pt1 | contig 12984 bp, 6 predicted proteins | sample COGITO_mtgs_1204_3_FD_87173 | JGI IMG/M metagenome (GOLD analysis project Ga0115566, IMG submission 87173) | Pelagic marine microbial communities from North Sea - COGITO_mtgs_120405 | ecosystem: Environmental > Aquatic > Marine > Epipelagic | place: Germany:Helgoland, sampling site Kabeltonne...
CCTGCTTCAAACATGATGGTGGAAATCACACCGGGCATTGGGGCTCCGATTTGATTGGGATTGCCGTCGTCGGCCTTGGCCCGGGCAACTATCGCGTCACCACCATGCACCCGATCAGGAACACGGGCGCGGCGCGGCTGGCCGTTCAACTCGAAGAAGACGGTGACCATGCCCTGTTCATCCATCTCGCCAAAGGCAAGGCAACGGATGACCAGCAATTTGCCCTTTTCGATTTCAACCCGAATTTCGTCTCCGGCCTCCATGCCATAAAAATAGTTGGGCGTTGGCAGGGCACTCATCGGACCATAGGCAGATTGAGCAAGCGCGTAGTCGGTGAAAACCTTCGGATACATCAGATAAGATTCAAATTCCTGATCGTTGACGGCGCGTCCAATTGCCTTTTCTACGGCTTTGCGTTCCCGCTTCAAATTGGCTGGTTTGAGAAGTTCACCTACCCTTTTGGTCAGCGGCTTTTTGCCCTTGAGAACTTTCTTTTGAATTTTGGCAGGAAAGCCGTCAGCCGGGCGGCTTAGATCACCACGCATCAGCGCCACCACGGAATCCGGGAAAGCGATATCCTTTTTCGGATCCTCGACATCGGCAATGGTGAGATCCTGACTCACCATCATCAGCGCCATGTCACCGACGACTTTGGAAGACGGTGTTACTTTGACAATATCGCCGAACATCTTGTTGACGTCGGAATAGGTGCGGGCGACTTTGGTCCATTTGGAATCCAGACCAAGTGAGCGGGCCTGTTCCTTCAGGTTGGTGTATTGCCCACCGGGCATTTCGTGCAGATAGACCTCTGATGCCGGTGCTTTAACGTCCGACTCAAAGGCTGCATATTGCGCACGCACCTGTTCCCAGTAGAGCGAGATCTCCCTGATCGCATCAGGATCCAGGGCTGGATCGCGGCGGTTGCCTTTCAGAGCCTCGACAATCGAACCCAGACACGGCTGCGATGTGCCGCCGGAAAAGGCGTCCATTGCAGCATCAACGGCGTCTACTCCGGCATCGACAGCCGCGAGGATGGTCGCCGCAGAAATTCCGGATGTATCATGGGTGTGAAAATGGATCGGCAGATCGGTTTCCTGCCGCAGGGTCTTGAACAGTTTGGTCGCGGCTGCGGGCTTCAGCAATCCTGCCATGTCCTTGATGCAAATGATGTGGCATCCCGCTTTTTCCAGCTCATGGGTCAGATCGACATAGTATTTCAAATTGTATTTGGGGCGTTGTGGGTCGAGCAGATCACCGGAATAGCATATGGCCCCTTCGCACAGTTTTCCTGATTCAAGCACTGCATCAATCGATACACGCATGTTGTCGACCCAGTTGAGACAGTCGAAGACCCGGAACAGGTCAACACCACCACGGGCGGCTTCATGGATGAATTGTGAGACCACATTATCGGGATATCCGGTATATCCGACGCCGTTGGAACCGCGCACCAGTGCCTGCAACAGCAGATTGGGTGCCCGCTCGCGGATCATGGCCAGCCGTTCCCAGGGGTCTTCAGTGAGGAACCGCATCGCCACGTCGAATGTTGCTCCACCCCAACATTCCAGAGACAGCAGATTGGGCAGAGACTTTGCATAGGCTTCGGCAACCGCGGTGATATCATGGGTCCGCATGCGGGTGGCCAGCAGCGACTGGTGTCCGTCCCGCATGGTGGTGTCCGTGATCAGGACCTTTTTCTGCTTACGCATCCACTTGGAAAAGGCTTCCGGCCCGTCTTTCTCCAACCGCTGGCGGGTTCCCGGTTTGATTTTTTCTTCAAACCATGGGGCAACAGGCGCTGGGGCTGAGAAATTGGGCCGCGCACGATCTCTTGCTTCGGGATGGCCGTTGACCGAAACATCGGCGACATAGTTGAGCAGGCGTGTGGCCCGGTCCCGACGCTTCACTTCGTGAAACAGTTCCGGGGTCGTATCGATGAATTTGGTTGTGTAAGTGTTGTTGCGGAATTTCTTATGCGTGATGATGTTTTCAAGAAATGTCAGATTGGTTGCGACGCCGCGAATTCGAAATTCACGCAGGGCACGGTCCATACGGGAGATTGTTTCTTCCGGGGTAGGAGCCCATGCGGTGACCTTTTCCAGCAAGGGATCGTAAAACCGGGTGATGACAGCGCCAGAATAGGCGGTGCCACCGTCCAACCGAATGCCAAATCCGGTGGCGCCCCGGTAGGCGGTGATACGGCCATAATCAGGAATAAAATTCTGCTCTGGATCTTCGGTGGTGATGCGACACTGCAGGGCATGACCGTTCAGGGTGATGTCTTCCTGATTGGGGACACCGGATTCGGGGGTGCCGATACGGTGACCATCCACCAGATGAATCTGCGCCTTGATGATATCGATTCCGGTCACTTCTTCCGTCACCGTGTGCTCAACCTGCACCCGCGGATTGACCTCGATAAAATAGAAATCACCTGAATCCGCATCCATCAGGAATTCAACGGTTCCTGCACCAAGATAGTTGGTCTTGTTGGCAATCCTCAGCGCATAACCACACAGCTCATCGCGCTGCTCGTTGTTCAGATACGGGGCGGGTGCTCTTTCGACTACTTTCTGGTTGCGGCGCTGGACCGAACAATCGCGCTCAAACAGATGCACGGCGCGGCCCTGGCCGTCCCCCAGTATCTGGGCTTCCACGTGGCGGGCATTTTCCACCAGTTTCTCAAGATAGATTTCGTCCTTGCCGAAAGCCGCTGCCGCTTCCCGGCGCGCTTCCAGCGCTTCATTCTCCAGATCCGATTCAGAGCGAATAACCCGCATGCCGCGACCACCGCCGCCCCAGGACGCCTTCAACATGATCGGATAGCCGATTTCGGCTGCCATTTCCTTGATGCGTTTCATGTTTTTCGGCAGGGGTTTGGTTGCTGGAACGACGGGAACGCCAGCCGAAACGGCCAGATTGCGGGCAGCCACCTTGTTGCCAAGTGATCGCATGGTTTCGGCCTTGGGGCCGATAAAGGTGATGCCGGCTTCCTGGCAGGCATCCACAAATTCGGGGCTCTCAGAAAGCAGACCGTAACCGGGATGAATGGCATCGGCGCCAGACAGTTTCGCAACACGGATGACTTCTTCAATCGAAAGATAGCTTTCGATCGGTCCCATCGGTTTCTCCAGATGAGGCCCGGAACCGATTTGATAGGCTTCGTCGGCCTTAAAACGATGCAGGGCCAACTTGTCTTCTTCGGCCCAGATAGCAACTGTTTTCAAGCCCAGTTCATTGGCAGCGCGGAAGACGCGAATGGCGATTTCAGAGCGGTTGGCGACGAGAATTTTTTTGATGGCCATAGGGAGTGGTAATTTCCGAATTCAGGGAGCACTGACACTATAGTCAGCTCCCGGCCTGGCCGAAAGTCCGTGGTTATGCGGATTAGTCGATTTGACCCGCCGTAAGGCGCAATTGGACAATTAAATTTCAGTCTGCCGGCCTATTTCGGCCGCATCTGCTCCCGGGGAAGATGAATCGTAAAATTATTCCGGATCCAGGCATCGGTCTCAGCATCGACGTGATCAGGAAAGTTTTCCGCCAGAACTTTTCGTTTGCGTTCAATTGCGAGCTGAACGATGTCAGGTTTGCCCAATTCGGCCCATTCCTTTGGTGAAAACCGGTTGGCAAGATCGGGGTATAGATATTCTCGCTGCATCAGTTCCAGGGTCTGTTCGTGGCCAAGATAATGCCCCGGCCCGTCAACACAGACGTCGCGCATGGCATCCAGACTCAGGGTTTTTTCATTGACTTCAATTCCACGAACACACCGCAGGGCCTGACCGAGGGCATCATTGTCAAGAAACAGGCTTTCCAGACAGAACCCCATCAGGGAGCCGTGCATGCCTGCGGCTTCATAGACCAGATTGGTTCCGGCCATGCCGGCCAGCACATAGGCAATGCCCTTTTCCCATCCGGCCTGGATGTCCGGCATTTTGGCATCACACATGCCAGCGGCCGAACCGCCAGGGAGATTGTAGTAATTGGCCATCTGTCCGCAGGCAGCGCTGAGCAGCGCCTGTTCACCGGACCCGCCGGACATGGCGCCGGTGCGCAGATCGGAAACGAAGGGCCAGGTTCCAAAAATTGCGGGATGGCCCGGGACCAGCGCGTTTACAAAAACCAGTCCCGCCAGCACTTCTGCGGTGGCCTGAACCACGGCACCTGCAATTGCTGCCGGTGCAGTTGCACCCGCCTGCCCGGCTGACAGGAGAAGCACCGGCATACCACCATAAACACAGGCTTCCAGAACATCGGTTGCGTCGGCTGCAAAGCGCAGGGGTGGCACAACAAAGCAGTTTGAATTGGAGACGAAGGGCCGTTCGCGGAATTTTTCTTCTCCGCCTGCGACTTTATAGAGCATTTTCAGGGCGTCAGGCACGAAATCGGCCAATGTGAAGGATGTGCCAATGTGTTTCGTCGTGCCCGTCAAACAGGCATAGAGCGTGTTGAGGTCCAGTTCGCGCGGGTCAACGATATCGCGCGCCACCATCGGGCGCTGGAAAAAATGGATATTGTCCAGACCTTCAACAATGCGTGCGGCATCATAAAGGTCCTGCAGATAGCTTTCGCGGTATTCGTTGTTTTCCACGTCGACAACATGCACTGCGGCACCGGCGGTACCGAAATGAACCTTGTCACTTTGGGGGTGTAGATCGTATTTGGCGTCGCGGCCATGTATGGTGAGATTGCGGTTGGCGTTCTTGATCGTATCCAGCACCAGCGTTCGCGGAAATCGAAGGCGTTGGTCGTCGCCAAAGATCGCGCCAACTCTTTCGCACGCTTCAACACAGGTTGGTGTGGCTTGCGAAAGCCCGATATTCTCCAACACGTCCAGAACTGCGGCGTGTACCTGTTCGACATCGGTTTCAGAAAGCGGTTTGTAGGTATTGCCCGAAAGCCCGGCCCGCACCGGTTTGATGTCCTCGGTCAGCGGTGCTGCCCGCAAATCGCGGCGTGCCTGGCGGCCTCCGGACCGGCCTGCGCGGCGTGGAGATGGATTATCGGCGTCTTGCGAAATGCTCATATTTCCCTCCCAGGAAGTTGATCGGGCCTGTCGTCAGGCCTCCCCCGCTTTCATAATTTTGTCGACTTCGTTTCCGGGCATCGCCTTGCCGAGACCGGAAAAATCTCCCAACCCGAGCATTGCCGTTCCAATCTCGGCAATCAGACCATGGGTGACCCTTGCCAGAGCACCGCCGATGGAAATGCGTGCGACACCGGCTCTGGCAAAATCATCTTTGGAATATTTGGTAAATCCGCCCGCACACAGGGCGTTGACTGGCGTATCAACCGAAGCACAGATCTTGGTCAGATCTTCAATGCCGGGTGGCATCGGGCAGTAGACGCAATGGGCGCCGATTTCTTCGTAGGCCTGCAACCGGCGGATGGCTTCGTCCACATCATAGGAGCCCAGCATAACCCCGTCGGCACGGGCGCAGATGGTGAAGTCGTACGGCAGTTCCTCTGCTGCTTCCACGGCCGCGGCCATGCGGGCAACTGCGATTTCAAAGTCATAGGATGGGCGGGTTGGATCCATGGTCGAATCTTCCAGGGTGCACCCGACCAGACCGGTTTCTGCGGCCATATGAACGGTTTCGGCAACCCCGTCTGGATCGTGGGCAAAACCGTTTTCCAAATCGGCGCTTACCGGAATGCCAACCGCCCGCACCATGTCTTCACAATGATCAAGCATTTCGTCACGGCTGACATTGCCCATATCCGGACGGCCAATGGTGAAAGCAAACCCTGAACTGGTTGTTGCAATTGCTTTGGCACCGAGACCGGCAAGCATTTTTGCGCTGCCCACGTCGTAGGCGTTGGGAATGATGAAGGGATCACCCGGTACATGCATTTCCCGAAACAGTCGGGCCTTGTCATCCTGGTCCATCATGCTTTTACCCTTTCCGATTTTGGATCATACAGCGGTCGTAGACTGGCCTGCGCTCCAACGCGATTACCCGCAATTTCGATTTCATAACTCGAAGCCAGTATCTGATCAGGTGTTTCACCCTTGCAGGGAACATATCCCATGCCGATCGTGGCACCCAATGTGTGCCCATAATTGGCGGAGGTCACGTAAGAGACAATTTCGCCGTCCCGGATAATCGGTTCATTGTGATTCATCATCGCTTCGCTGTCGGTCAGCTTGAACTGAACCATGCGCATGTCCAGGCCGCTCTCACGCTTTTTCAAAACCGCATCGCGGCCGACGAATTCCGGCTTGGCGGTTTTGACGGCAAATCCCAACCCGGCCTCAAGAACATGGTCCTCTTCGGTAATGTCGTGACCAAAGTGGCGGAACGCCTTTTCGATCCGCAGAGAATCCATCATATGCATGCCACACAATTTAAGGTCGTGATCAGCGCCGGCTTCAATCAATGTTTCAAAAGCGTGGGCTGCCATGTCGGAAGAAACGTAAAGTTCCCAACCCAACTCGCCGACATAGGTGACGCGATGGGCGCGGGCGAGACCCATGCCAAGTTCAATGGGGTGAGCCTGACCAAATGGGTGGTTTTCGTTTGACCAGTCGTGGGGAGAAACCTTCTCCAGCACCTTGCGCGCGTTGGGGCCCATCAGGGCTAAAACCCCTTCACCGGCCGTAACATCCATCACTACGACGTTGAAACGGTGCTGGTATTTTCTCATCCAGGACAGTTCGCGCTGTACGGTGGCCGCCGGCGTGACAACGACGTAGGCGGTTTCGGACAAGCGTGTCACTGTGACGTCGGCTTCAATGCCACCGCGTTCGTTGAGGAATTGGGTGTAGACGATTTTGCCAACGGGCACGGCAACATCATTGCCGCAAATATGGTTCAGGAAAGCTTCGGCCTGCGGTCCTTCGACGCGAATTTTACCAAACGACGTCATGTCATACAGGCCGACATTATTGCGCACGGCTTCGTGTTCGCGCCGGGAATTTTCAAACCAGTTCTGACGGCCCCAGGAATATTCATATTCCGGTTTCTGTCCTTCATCGGCAAACCAGTTTACCCTTTCCCATCCGGCTACTTCACCAAAAACGGCGCCGCGGGCTCTCAGATGCTCGTGGAAGGGACTGCGTCTGATGCCACGCGCCGTGGCCATCTGGCGGTAGGGAAAATGGTCGGCATAGAGCAGGCCAAGTGATTCCTTTGACCGCTCAAACAGGTAGGTCTTGTTGCCCTGGAACGGTTGCATGCGCCGGATGTCGACATCGGAAATGTCAAACGGAGGATGGCCGTGTTCCATCCAGTGGGCCAGCGCCATGCCGGCACCACCGGAAGACTGAATGCCAATCGAATTAAATCCGGCACAGATCCAGAACCCGGACAGATTTGGTGCTTCACCGAGATGGTACGCATCGTCGGGTGTGAAACTCTCAGGCCCGTTGAAGAACGTATGAATGCCTGCCTGTTCCAGCATTGGCATGCGATTGACCGCACTTTCGAGGATCGGTTCAAAGTGATCGAAATCCTCGGGAAGTTGGTCAAAGCAAAAATCATCGGGAATGCCTTTCATTCCCCAAGGCTTGGAAACCGGCTCGAAGGCACCCAGCAGCATTTTGCCGGCATCTTCCTTGTAATAGGCACATTCATCGGGCACGCGCAGCACCGGCAATTGTGTCAATCCGTCAATGGATTCAGTGACAATGTAGAAATGTTCGCAGGCGTGGAGAGGCACGGTGACGCCCGCCATGCGCCCGACTTCATGCGCCCACATACCACCGCAGTTGACGACACAATCGGCCTCGATCGCACCGCTTTCATCGCTGCCATCAAGCGCCCATTTAACACCGGTAACCCGGCCACCAGCCGTTTCAATCGATGTGACTTTGACGCCTTCGATAACCTTTGCGCCATATTGACGCGCACCCTTGGCCATCGCCAATGCAATATTGGCCGGATCTCCCTGACCATCCAGCGGAAGATAAACGGCACCTTTTACATCATCAACATTGAGATGGGGGTAGCGTTGTTTGACTTCTGCGACGGAAATTTCATCAACATCGACACCAAAGGCGCGTGCCATGGAAGCCTGACGAAAAATTTCCTGTCGGCGCTCTTGCGTCAATGCGACGGTGATTGATCCACAGCGTCGAAAGCCTGTGGAGACACCAGTCTCGGCTTCAAGGTCTCCATACAGTTCCTGCGAATATTTTGCCAACCGGGTCATGTTCTTTGTGGCCCGCAATTGGGCAATCAAGCCCGCAGCGTGCCAAGTAGTGCCGCTGGTTAGTTGCTTGCGCTCCAGCAGAACCACGTCTTTCCAACCCTGCTTTGCAAGATGATAGGCGACCGAACAACCGGCGACGCCACCACCGATGATCACAGCGCGCGCTTTAGTTGGTATGGTTTTTTCCTTAGCCATTACAAACCACCTGTCAGTTTGTGGCCGGCCTGTTTCAGCCGTTGTGCCAGTTTTTCGATATGGGCGGGGCCTACTTCACAACATCCGCCAACGATGGTGGCGCCAGCCGAGATCCAGTCAAAGACGTGGTCGGCATATTGGTCAGGGCCAAGGTCGTTGCGCGTTTCGAGCACGTCGACAGTGCCACCAATGCCAAGAGCATCAATGCGGGTAAAACCATTGGCAAATCCCCCGAAGGGCAGGCCGGTTTGAGCGAGGACCGGCATCGCCTGAGTAACCGCTTCCGGCCATGAACAGTTGATCAAAACGGCTGCAGCGCCAGCCTGTTTGGCAGCGAGAGCTGCCTTATCCAATGCCTCTCCTGAACGCAGACGGGTCCCGTCCTCATCCATCACACTCATGCCACACCAGACTGGTTTGCCTGATTCAACGGCCGCCTGAACAGCGGCTTTCACTTCCTTGATGGATGACATCGTTTCACAAAGAAACAGATCCACTGCACCGGCCTGCTGTGCGACGACCCGGCGATAGGTGTCCAGGCAAATATCGAAGGCGGGGGCGTTTTCTGGATGATAGGAACCAAACAGCGGCGGCAGGCAACCGGCAATGGTGATGGCAGCGTCAGCATCACGCTCCGCTATGGCGGCCTGGGCCACCGTGATCGCCTTTGCCTGCAGGGGCTCAAACAGATCAGCGCTGGCGTCCCGCTCCAACCGTTCCGGGGTTGCTGAATAGGTGTTCAATGTCAGAACCTTTGCCCCGGCATCAATGTAGTCACGGTGCACGGCGGTCACGATTTCCGGCTCATCCATCAGGACCTTGGCAGACCACAATGGCGATGGTGGCTGGTTGGAACGGTGTATCAGTTCCTGGCCCATGCCCCCGTCGAGAAGGACGATGTCGGTCATGCGCGAATTCTTTCATTCTCCGGATCCCACAAAGGGCGGTCTTGCTGAACGACTGCACGATGGCGCTTGCCGTATATCTCCACTTCCAGTTCAGTGCCGGGCTCCGCCAGGGACGCCTGCACCATGCCGAGGGCGACCGACGCATTGATCCTGTGACCGTACCCACCGGAGGTTGTTTCCCCGACCACTTTCCCATCATTCCAAATCGTTGACATGTAAGGAGCATCGCAGTCGTCAGCGTCGACAATCAGCGTCACAAACCGTTTGGACACGCCTTGTTGCTTTTCGCCCTGCAGAGCGGTTTTGCCGCGAAACTCTTCCTTGTCCCATTTCACAAAGCGTTCGAGCCCGCCCTGCAACACCGTGTAGTCGGTGGACAGATCACCTTTCCATGCACGATAGCCCTTTTCCAGGCGCAGGGAATTGAGGGCATACATGCCAAACGGTTTGGCACCGGCTGCAAGGATGGCGTCATAGATCGTTGGCATGGATGCATTGGGGGCATGGACTTCCCAACCCAGCTCACCGGCAAAAGACACCCGCGCAAGGGCGGCCTTCTCACCGGCAACGCTTGCCTGCTGATGGGACAGCCATGACAGGCTGAAATCTCCATCGGATAATCCAGACAGAATGTCCCGGGATTTTGGTCCGGTGACGATCAGCGTTGCGAAGTCATCGGTGTGGTCCGTGAGCTGCAAACCGTCATCAAGATGGCGTTTCAACCACTCATAGTCATGCCATTGAGCACCGGCAGCGGTGATCAGCGTGAAATGGTCCTGGGAATGCCGCATCAGCGACATCTCGGTTACGATGCGTCCTTTTTCATCAGAAAAATAGCCCAAATTCATCCGACCGACCTTGGGCAGACCACCGGTGATCTGACGGCGAAGCCAATCGGCGGCCCCCTCTCCGGACAGGTTGAAACGGGAGAAACCGGGCAGATCAAGCACGCCGCAATGGTCTTTCACGGCCTCGCATTCTTCTTTGATGCGGGCTTCCCAGGGTCCCTTACGGCTCCAGGTATGGGTTGATTCCTCGGACGTGTCATCACCGGGTCTGGCGTACCAGTTTGCCCGTTCCCAACCATTATAGGCTCCCATGACGCCACCGGCACCGATTACGCGGTCATGGATCGGGGACAGTTTCTTGTCGCGACCGTTGGGCCATTCATGCTGGGGGAAGTGCATCGCATATTCGTTGCCGTATACTTCCATGCCCTTCTTGTTGCAGTAGTCCTGGTCGCAGAATCCGGTGAATCGGCGCGGGTCAACCGCCCACATGTCCTGCTCCGTTGCACCCTCGGTGATCCACTCGCTCAACACCTTGCCGGCACCACCGGCCTGACAGATGCCGAAGGTGAAGACGGCTGCTTCGAACGCGTTGGGGACGCCGGGCATCGGACCAATCAGCGGGTTGCCGTCGGGCGTATAGGGAATCGGGCCGTTGATGACCTTGTTGACCCCGACCGTGCCCAACATCGGAACACGCGCCATGGCGTCTTCGATATGCCATTCAATGCGGTCCAGATCGTCGGGATAGAGCTGAAAGGAAAAATCTTCAGGCATCGGATCATCCGCCGTCATCCAGTGACCGCGGCAATTGTTTTCATAGGGGCCGAGATTGAGGCCATATTTTTCCTGACGCAGATAATAGGACGAATCCACATCACGCAGCAGTGGCAGCTTGGCACCCGCCGCTTCGCTCCATTCCTGCAGTTCCGGAATTTCATCGGTCAGCAGATATTGATGGCTCATGGTCATCATCGGCAAATGGCGACCACCATAGGGTTTGAACCATTCTGCAACGCGCTGGGCATAATATCCGGCGGCATTGACCACATATTCGCAGGTGATTGATCCCTGCTCGGTTTCAACCGTCCACTGGTTCCCGTCCCAGGAAACACCGGTAACCGGACAGAAGCGGACGATCTTGGCCCCCAGATCGCGGGCACCCTTTGCCAGCGCCTGGGTCAGCTGGGCCGGATCGATGTCGCCGTCATAGGGGTCGAACAGACCGCCCTCAAGGTCGTGGGTTTCCAGAAACGGATAGCGTTGTTTCAGATCGTCCACCGAACACATGTCGATTTCCAACCCCTGATAGCGCCCCATGCCCCGCACGCGCTCAAATTCCTGCATGCGTTCCTTGGAATGCGCCAGGCGAATTGAACCGGTGACATGGTAATTCATCGGGTAGTCAACTTCTTCGGCCAGCCTGCGGTACAGCTCTGTCGAATAGCGCTGGATGTTCATCACGCCCCAGGAGGCGGAGAAGGTCGGGATGTTGCCAGCGGCATGCCAGGTCGACCCGGCGGTCAATTCATTCTTTTCCAGCAGCACACAATCGGTCCAGCCGGCTTTCGCCAGGTGATACAGGCTGGAAGCGCCGATGCAGCCACCACCGATGATCACAACGCGGGCGTGGGAAGGCAGTTTGGTTTTTGGGGTATCACTCGTTTCGGACATGGGATCTCTCTTAGTAGACGGGTGGGCTGACCACCCAGATAACAATGGCGGGTTCCACCCCGGGGTTTTTCCAACGATAGGGCTTGTGCTCAAACCGGAAAGAATCTCCGTCCCTCAGATCAAACCACTGATCGTCAATGCAAAATTGCAATCTGCCGGAGACGACATAGCCCGCCTCTTCCGTCTGTCGCAAAATGCTCTGCTTCATCTCCGCACCGGGCTGGAACACCGAGCGGAACAATTCAAAGGAGCCACCCAGGTCGGGTGACAACAATTCTTCAACAATGCCAGATTCAGCTGTGCCCAAAACCCGACGGGAATTGGCACGCACGATCAGGCCGAGCTCTTCTTCGTTTTGGCTCTCATTGGCAAAAAACCAGCTGGTGGGAACGTCCAATGCCGCTGATATCGCTCGCAGATCATCGATGGATGGGGACGAAAGACCGCGTTCGACCTGACTGATGAAGCCAACTGAACGGCCAATTTTTAGCGCCAGTTCGCTCAGGGTTAAACCGCGCGATTTGCGCAGGCCACGGACATCGTTGCCAAGCGCTTCTGCAGTCGCATCGCTGATAGACTCGGCCACAATGCTCATGGTTGATCTCCCTTCAGGGCAGAAAAAACCATTCTCGTGAAAAAATCAACAAATTTTTCACGTAATCGGGAGAATTGACGAATGATTTCATTTCGGCAATCATCTGCTCAACACCATTATCTTTTGACAAGCCATGACCGATTTCAAAACTGTAGATGCGGCGATGTTATCCCGCCGATCCCTGCGCGCCTTTCTGCCCACGCCGGTAAGTAACGAAGAGATATCTGAAATCCTGCGGGTTGCGTCCCGCGCTCCTTCGGGCACCAACATGCAGCCCTGGAAGGTCTATGTTGTAACCGGCAAACGCAAACAACAATTGTCACAGGCTGTGCTTGCCGCACACAACGATCCCGACTACCCCCGTGAGCAGGCCTATTCCTATTATCCTTCGCCGCTGTTTGAACCCTATATTTCACGCCGCCGTGCAGTTGGCTGGGGGCTCTATTCCCTGCTCGGGATAGAAAAGGGCGACAAGGAAAAGATGCACGTTCAACACGGGCGCAATTATGAGTTTTTTGATGCGCCCGTGGGTATGATTTTTACCATTGATGAGCGGTTGGAAATCGGTTCCTGGCTGGATTATGGCATGTTCCTGCAGAACATCATGACAGCTGCACGGGGCCGGGGTCTCGACACCTGTCCGCAGGCGGCTTTTGCACCGTTTCAC
>Ga0115566_10003344_pt1 | contig 12980 bp, 14 predicted proteins | sample COGITO_mtgs_1204_3_FD_87173 | JGI IMG/M metagenome (GOLD analysis project Ga0115566, IMG submission 87173) | Pelagic marine microbial communities from North Sea - COGITO_mtgs_120405 | ecosystem: Environmental > Aquatic > Marine > Epipelagic | place: Germany:Helgoland, sampling site Kabeltonne...
AACCGTTCTGGCCCGAAGCAGACGCAAAGCTGTTCTTGCAAGCCATGCACGAAGTGGGCTCCATGGGAGGCATTGCAGACATTGAGCCCATCACCATCGAAATGATGGAATCCATTCAGAACTTTGTTCTGAAGTCGTCCATCGACCTGAACCATCTAAAGGGCATCGCACCAGCAGATTTATCAGGAAAGATATCCGATCAAAAGAAACGCGAACAACTCCTTCAAATCCTCATTCTTCTTCCTTATGTTGACATGAAGGTCGACCCGAGGATGGTAGAAATTGTAGATAAATTCGCAGAACATCTAGAGATTCATCCCAATACAATCAAAGACTTACATCGAGTTCGAGACAACCACTTAAAGCGACTTTTACTCGATTATGGACGCAGGAGCTTAGGCGAATTCCTAGGCCTTGATTCAGCACCTAAAGTGATCAAAGGTGTCATCACAATGTTCCATCAAGCCATCGGAGATAGGGGTGTTTCCGAGCGCTACCAGCAATTAGAGTCCTACCCAGAAGGCAGCCTGGGCCACACTGTGTTCCATTGGTACCGGGATAGAAATTGGGCACTACCAGGAGAGAAAAAAAGCACATCTGAATTGCTCTTAAATCACGATTGCTGCCACATTCTTGGAGGATTTAATACAGATGTCCAAGGCGAAATGAATGTAGCAGCCTTTCAGGCTGGGCTTTTTGATGATGGCTTTGGATTTGAATCACTTCTAGAGGTTATTCTCGACTTTCACTTGGGAAAAGCTTTCAGCACTGTTGGAGATATCATTCCACCCTCAACGGGAGCCTTTCACCCTAACGATGCAATGGCAGGATATGAAAAGGGTTTAGCTTGCAATTTAAATCTCATTAGGGATTTAAACTTCTGGTCAGAAGCAGACCAATCCGTTTTCACTCTCAGAGAGAAGTTTAATATTCCAGCCTCCTCTGGCCCTCTTTTGATTAAGCCCTAAATCAGAGATTAAGCAATAAAAAGCGGGGTATCACCCCGCTTTTACCTACTTGTTCAACGAGAACACGAGGAGATCAGTCAACCAACTTAGGGTCGATGTCAGTCATGTAGCGAGCTTCGCAGCTCTTGATAATCTCCACAGCCTTTTCGGTACCAAAAAATCCATTCACCGTGCAGGTTCCTGGCTTCTTCAAATCCTTGTAGTGCTCCCAGTAATAAGTGGTTTCTTTCTTCCATTGCTCACCAAGATCTTCAAAGCTCTTGATGTGATCAACACGCTTGTCATCGGCCAATACGGCGATCACCTTGTCATCAACCTCACCACCATCATCAAAGGTCATGATGCCGATGATCCTTGCTTCCACGATCGAACCTGGAATTAAGGGTTCGGTCACATTCACGATCTCAATATCAAGAGGATCTCCGTCCTCGTCCCAGGTGCGGGGAATACAGCCATAGGCAAAGGGATAAGCCAGAGAGGAGTAACCGACCCGATCCAACTTGAGATGGCCTGTTTCCGTAATGAGCTCGTACTTGTTGATCGTGTTGGAGTTGAGCTCCACGATGGTGTTGAGGCGTAGCTCAGCCTCATCAGCAAAGGCCGGCAGCACATGAAGCAGGTTGGGCATGCTGCGGCTTGGAGCCTGGTCGAGATTGGCCATGGAAGAGGACGATCAGCGCCGGAATCCTACGGGGAGCCAGATCCCAGCAATAAAGCACGCTGGCGCGTCATAAACGTAACTTTTACGTGCCGCCAACTGGGCTCGTCGCTAAAACCCGGTCGAGTTTGTCTTCCAAGTAGCGCAAGAATGGTTCAGGCGTCAGGGCTCGACCACTCACGCTCTGCACCAATTGTTCGGCATTCATGGCCCGTCCGACGGGATGCACATGCTGACGGAGCCAGTCCAACAAGGGTGAGACATCACCCCGACGAACATGGTCCTCAGGGCAACCAATCGCAGCGGCCATTGCCTCGCTCAGCTGAGCACTGATCAGATGTCCAAGCAGATACGAAGGGAAGTATCCAAACAGTCCTTCGCTCCAGTGAACATCCTGAAGGCAGCCCTCTGCATCATTGGCTGGTGTCACGCCAAGAAGCTCGCCGTAACGCCGATTCCATTCAGCAGGAAGCTCCTCCACCGGAAGGCCTTGCTCAAGCAAGGCAATTTCTAGATCCGTTCGAATCATGATGTGCAATCCATAGCTGAGCTCATCGGCCTCCACCCGGTTCAAACCAGGAGCTAAAGGATTCATCGCCCTCCAGAGAGCGTCTGCTGATGGGAGAGGAGCCCCGGCAGCCTCAAACTCCTTCCACCACTGCTGCGCAAACGGTTGACTTCTTGCAACCCGATTTTCCCAAAATAGAGATTGACTTTCGTGCACGGCCATGGATGTCGCCTGCCCCAAAGGCCAGGCGAACCATTGATGTTTCTGATCTGGAAGACCCTGCTCATACAGTGAGTGGCCCCATTCATGGGCCGTAGCCAGGAAACAGGACAGCGGTTGCCCTGGAACAACTCTGGTCGTGATTCTGTAGTCGCTCGGACCAAGCGTGATCGAGAAGGGATGGGGGGATCGCGCAACACAGGTGATCGACGCATCCCGTCCCCAGGAGCTCAACAACGTGTCGCAGAGCTGTTGCTGTACTGGTTCAGGGAGATCCCAACTGAGCTCTCTCTGACGTGGCTGCCCTCCAGCGCGTTGCAACAACTCTGGCAAGCGCTGGCGAAGCGGTGCAAACAACTCCTGCAAACGCTTCAAGGTGAGATCCGGCTCAAATGGTTGAGCCAGTGTTTCCCAACAACTGCGCGGCTCAGCAAGCTGTCGAGCCTGTTCTTGACGCAATCCAATGATGGAGCGCAAGGAGGGAGCAAATAAGCCGAAATCCGATTTGGCACGAGCTTGTTGCCAGTTGTTGTAGCCGTCGGCTTTAGCCGTTGCCAACGCTGCTACCAAAGCAGGATCTAACGCCTGTTGCCGGCCCAGATCCTGCTCGAGCAAGTCAAGATTCCTGCCGCAAGCCAACTTTTCCGTCGTTGAAAGCCCTGACTGGCTCCACTCAACACGGGCTTCATGAATTAAATCGGCATACTCCCGAGAGCTTTGCCGGGAATGCAATTGAATCGCTAATAGTGCCAGTTGCTCTCCACGCCAGGAGGCCCCGGCGGAGGGCATGCGCGTGTTTTGATCCCAGTACAGCGTGCTCGCAATGGAGCCCGTGATTTTGGTCTGATGCAGGTAATCGCCTAACCGATCCCAGGCCGTGGTCCTGGATCCCATCTGGGCTCCAACGCTGGTTAAACCTTATACAGCTCGGTGCTTTGAGGTGAAGACACCAACACATTTCAGCGAAGCAAATTCACCACGCTCAGGGTGGTGATTGGATTCAAGGAAGGGGTTGAATCTCCTCTTGCCTTCTATACGCAGTGGGCACAAGCACCAGAAACAACATCCACCAGGCCAAAATTGCCAGGGTGATGGGAAGCGTGATCCAAAGTCGATGTAGGAATTGCCAGCTGCCAAGTGTGATGACAACGCCTGTGAGCACAATGCTCCAGGGCTGACACCACCACGGTTTCAGAGACCAAAAAGCAACCGGCTGTTGATTCACGTTCAGACCTACTTTTTCCTGCAATAACCAGCCCCAACATTCATCCAACCGGAGTCGCAAGCCTCACCATTTGTAGGCCTCATTTGATAATTAATAGGCGAAACGCAGGTGGTACCAAGAGTATTCACATAACCCAACGGGCACTGATCATGCCCCTGTGCTTTGGGGATCTTTTTTTGAGCCAAAGCGTCGGTTGGTGCCATCAACGACAACAACACACCAAGAGCAAATAAACGGACCATTCGAGTTGAATTCGCTATCGGCAGCTTAGTGATGACGTTGTTGGGCGTCAGAAAGCAACAACTCATTGTTTGCGGCAATACCCTCCACCCACATCCAGCCATCCGGATGGGCAGGCTCGACCATCGATGGCTTGAACTGTATGAGTCATCATCCCGAGTGTGCTGCATTTTCCATTGAGCATGTCCACATAGCCCAAAGGGCAACGGCTCTCGATCTTTTCAACAATCCGCTGCGCCGAAGCGGATGGTGCCTGACAGGCCCACAACACAATCGATGTTGTGGCAAGGACAGCACTCACACTCCAGGTCCGCAAAGAGGACGAACGACCAGACAAGGGCGTCATCGCCATCGGCACTCAAAACGCCCTAAAACATTAGTGGTGGTTTTAGCTCTGTTTTGGGTCTGAACCAAACTCCAGACATCTCAAAATCCAGATTCATCTATGTCAAAGCAAGCTGTTTTGCTCGATGACGCGGCACGTCAAAGCCTCTGCTCCTCTTGTCCTTCCTGGACGATTGCAGCTGATGGACTGGAAAGGGAGTGGCGCTTCCACTCCTTCATTGAAGCCTTTGGCTTCATGACTCAGGTCGCACTTCTAGCCGAATGCGCCAATCACCACCCTGAGTGGAGCAATGTTTACAACCGTGTCACCATTCGTCTTACGACCCATGATCTTGGCGGACTCTCCAGCCGTGATGCCGAATTAGCCCAAGCGATCGACTCTCTCTCTCCAACCTTTTAAATCCGGCCATGTCAGCGACTGCTTCCAACCAAAGGATTCAGACCAACGGAACTCCTGTCACCATTCTCACCGGATTTCTAGGCGCAGGAAAGACCACTCTTCTCAATCACATTCTCAGCAATCAAGACGGTCTCAAAACAGCTGTTCTGGTCAACGAGTTCGGAGAGATTGGCATCGACAACGATCTTGTGGTGAGCACCAGCGCAGACATGGTGGAACTCAGCAATGGCTGCATCTGCTGCACGATTAACGGCGAATTGCTGGAAGCTGTCGATCGCATCTTGAAGCGCCCCGAACCTTTGGACTATTTGGTTGTGGAGACAACAGGTCTTGCCGATCCACTTCCCGTAGCCATGACATTTCTAGGCAGTGAATTGCGAGATCAGACCAGGTTGGATTCAATCATCACCCTGGTTGATGCTGAAAATTGCAATGCTCGCGTTTTTGAAAGTGAAGTGGGTCGCTCCCAAATTATTTACGGAGACATTCTTCTTCTCAACAAAACAGATTTGGTATCCACAGAGCGCGTCAAAGAATTAGAAGAAAGCCTGCGCAGTATCAAAAAAGACGCTCGCATCCTTCATTCCGTAAAGGGAGATGTTCCCCTGCCTCTCTTGATGAGTGTTGGATTATTTGAGAGTGATCGCGTGGCGACCAAAGCCGATCACGACCATCACGATCACGGGCACGATCACGCGCATGCGCACCACGACCACGCGCATCATGACCATGCGCACCACGACCATGCTGACCATCTCGACATCGAGGGATACACCTCCCTCTCATTCAGTAGCGATGGACCCTTCTCGCTCCGTAAATTTCAAAACTTCCTCGACAATCAATTGCCCGAGAGCGTCTTTCGCGCCAAGGGCATCCTTTGGTTTAACGAAAGTGAAAAGCGCCATGTTTTTCACTTAGCTGGCAAACGCTTCTCTATCGATGACAGCGACTGGGATGGCGAACGCAAAAATCAACTGGTGTTGATCGGTCAGGAGATGGATCACAGCACCCTCAGGAGGCAACTCCAAGCCTGTGTCGCCAAAGATGCTGGCCAAGGCTTTTCCTAAGCCAACCAACCCATTCCAACGGTTGAAATCCGATTGAGATGTCGATACCAAATCATTCTGATTAGAGTTTCCCCAGCTTTGGGTTGGCGATGTTTGAGCTCACCCTTCTGGGGACTTGTTGCATTCTGATTGGCATCCTTCTTTGGTTTAACGCCAACTCTGACGATGACGACAACAGCGGTGGCGGCTTGATGGAACCCGCACTCGTCCCGATCCCTGTACGGCAATACCGACGTTAATAGTGTGATCTCGGCTCAGTGAACCTCTTAAACAAGGGATTGATTGGGCAGAAGGACCAAGCCAAACAATCCACTCTTGAGTATCGTTCTCAACAGGCTCTTGGTGCGAATGCAAGTCAGTAGCAATCCATTGCGTGGACGTGGACCTGGCTGCTTCCTCCTTGTGAATGTTCGAGCCCTAGGCCTTCGCTACCACTCATGACAAGCAAGAGCTTGCAAGCCCAGTGGCAGCAAGGGAGGACCCTATTGGCAGTCGTGGCCTGCCTCCTCGCAGCGCTCGCGCTCTTTCCCTTAGGCGGATTAATCGGCGAGGGCGTCAGAGGCCTTCTTCTTGGTTCGGCCAGCCTGGGCGCCGATGGTCTGATCCAAATCCGAGGAACAACCCTCCTGCTGCTTGGCACCGCGAGCCTCGGAGCGATTCTTGGCTCCGCAAATGGCTGGCTCCTCGCCAATTGCCGCTTTCCAGGCCGACGCCTTCTTCGGATTGCCCAGCTTCTCCCGCTCGCCAGCCCCTCGTATCTTCTCGCCGCAACGCTCGTGGATCTGGGCAGCATCCATGGGATCCGAATTTATGGACTGGGTTGGGGTGTACTGGTCATGGCCTTGAGCACCTATCCCTACGTTTTCCTGCTCAGCACTGAAAGCTTCAGCATCTGCGGTCGCCGTCAACTAGAAGCCTGCCGTTGCCTCGGAGTGGGTCCATGGGAAAGCTTTCGACGCATCGCCCTCCCGATGGCTCTCCCTGCCATAGGAGCGGGAATCGCCCTGATGGGAATGGAGGTGGTCAACGAACTTGGGGCCGTTCAACTCCTAGGCATTCCAAGTCTCTCCGCTGGAATTCTCCAAGCCTGGCAACTCGAAGGAAACCCAGCAGGAGCGGTCGGACTTGCCCTAGTCACGCTGATCATCGTGACGGGTCTGTTGATTGGCGAACGCAAACTGCGTCGTCGTAGCCGTCGATGGTCGGAAGGCCTAACGGGTGGAGAATCCCCGAACTGGACTCTCACTGGAACGAGAGCCTTGGCCGCTCAGGCCTTGGGGTTCATTCCACCGTTTCTCAGTCTTGGCACGCCCTTGATCTGGGCCTGCTTGAACCTTGATCAACTTCAAACCGGTTTACAACCAGAACTGTTGCTGTTGACCTTGCGCAGTCTTGGTCTCGCCCTCGCCGCGGCAGGTTTGGCCTTGGCAGCGGCCTTGCTCCTGGCGATCACAAAACGCTGGACCACGGCCCCTTGGCTGCACAGCCTCACCTTTCTCGCCGGACTCGGATACGCGATTCCAGGTGCGGTGCTCGCCCTGGCCTTACTGCTCATCGGTGGGCCCTGGCAGCTCTCACCCATCCTGCTGTTGCTCTGGGGCTACAGCGATCGCTTCCTTGCCGTTGCCAAAGGGGGACTTGATGCAGGCTTGGAACGCATGTCACCCAGCCTGGACGAGGCAGCCACTGGCCTGGGCTGTCGCTGGCCGGATGTGCTCCGTCGCATTCACATCCCCCTGCTGCGGGGCCCGCTCGCGGTCGGTGCACTGCTTGTCTTTGTGGACACGGTGAAGGAGCTACCTCTCACCTTCGCGCTTCGCCCCTTTGATTTCGACACCCTTTCCGTGCGGGTCTTTCAATACGCGAGCGACGAACGGCTCGCCGCAGCGCTTTGGCCTGCCTTGATGATCCTGGGACTCGGACTCATTGCTGCAGCGGCCCTGATTCCAGGCCTCGATCACACAACTGAGACTTAATCCTTCGGTAATGACCGGCATCGAGGGCTACGGCGCGGAGCCAACAAACCCACCAAATTTCGTTGAACCAAACTGAAATTACCGTCACTCACAATCACGAGAGTGCAGCTCCCCTCGCTAACAATCCAAACCCCATGATCGCCCTTACGCACCAACCCAAGTCGGTTATCCGATGCCTAGGAAGCAGCTGCTGAAAGCCTCCCAGCGCATTGGGAGTTCAGGGAGTGGCCACACCATCAGAACAGCCGATTAAACGCGAACCTTTGCTGCCATCCAGGCATCACCCTTCACAGCAGCGGCAGCGATCAGATCGGCCAAGGTCACGAGCAATCTGTAACTGAGTGCCACCGCAAGCAACGGCGCCTCCGGCACCATCGTGCCCATACGAAACAACAGAACCACCTCAAACACCCCCAAACCACCTGGAGCAGCAGGAACAACCAGGCCAGCCGTCCAGGCGAGAGCAAAGGCCGCAAGCCAAAGGCCAAGAGGCTGCCCAGCCAGGAGTCCGAACGTCTGCAGGCAGCACCAAAACCCCGCAAATCGACAGAGCACGAACAACAGTTCAGAGACCAGGGGCCACCAGGGGTAAGACGTTCTGCCGCTGCCCAATTCCTCATCCTCAATGGAGGTCGTACTCCCAGGGTCCACGCGATTGAGCTGGCGCAACTTGCTGGTCTCCAGCCGACGCAACAAAGGCTCACGCCAACGCGGCATCAGCAGCGCGGAAGGAAGAACACAGAGCAACGCCAACCCGTTTTGAAACCCACCAAATGGCACCCACAGCAAGGCAGCAACGGCCATCACCATCGGCTCCATCAACACCGACACCAAAGCTTTGCCGCCACCAAGTTGAGGCCTGAGAGCACGAAAACGATCGAGGAAATGCCAAATGCCACCAGGCAGATATTTGAGCAAGTTGCTGCGGAGATAAAGCGGCACCAAGGCCAAGCGTCCAGGCTGATGCCCGAGCCAAACCACCAAGACCTTCCAAGCCAGGGCATTGACCACCAAACTGAGCCAACTCAAGCCAAGCCCCAACAACAACCACCACCATCCCTGTCGGCTAATCGTGAGGGCGCGCAATCCTGTGGCATGGCTTGCCAATGCCACTCCTACAAAGGCGAGGGTGAGCAGGGTGATCCAAAGCCGTAAACCACCAGGCAAAGAAAGCCGTTTCAGCACTGCCAGTCCTCCTCGGGCTCAAAAGCATGGGCCTCGAGAGCGAGGCGATCACGAAGCTCCATCACGGTGAGACCAGCCTCAGCAGACACACGCTGGAGCTCATCTTGCTCCCACTTCAGAGTGAAGGTCCCATCCGGTCGGCGCGTCTGCTTGGCGCGAATCATGCCCCAAGGGGTTGCACTTGCCCCACATCGACGGGGCAGCACCCAGCGACCCTGTTCTCTCTCCCTTAAGCCGATGGTTGGACTATGGCGCCACCACACCTCCCGCAAGGCAGCAGCCTGATCTGGCGTTGTAAGGGCGATCACCGAAGTACCAGGCCTTTGCTTTTTCATCAACACGGCTCCCTGAACCACATCCAACGCGCCAGCCAAACGCAAGTGCTGAGCCAGGCTTGCCAACTCTTCGGCAGTGGCATCGTCAATCCAAGCCTCCTGCACCACAAGCTCCTGCCAACCAGGCTGTGTTCTGCTCGCAGCACGAATGCGGATCAAGCGCAGGAGGTTGGGACGATCCAAACAGCGATGGCCGAGACCAACTCCGACGGCTTCAACCTCCATTCTTGATGGGCGTTGAAAGTGATCCGCCAACACAGCCACCAAGGCCAACCCGGTGGGTGTGGTGAGCTCAGCAGCAGGAAGATCTTCCCCCGTGAGGAGCGGCAGCTGATGACGCTTCGCCAATTCGAGTACTGCTGGCACCGGAACAGGAAGCACCCCATGGGCCGTTGTCACTCGACCATGGCCGGAGGGAGGGGCTGTGCAATAAATCGACTCAGGGGCAAGGTTCTCGATGCCAGCGCAGACGCCGATCACATCTACCAAGCTGTCGATCGCCCCAATCTCATGGAAGTGAACTTGATCAGGGGCACAACCGTGCACCGTGGCTTCCGCATCCGCCAGGGCCTGGAACACCTGCAACACCTTTGTCTTTAGGGAAGGTGACAGCGAAGCCTCCGAGATCAACGCGCGCAGATCTAACCAGCGACGATGGGGAGGGTTGGCTTCCTCGCTGCTCACCGAGAGCCGAAGCCCACGCAATCCTCCACTCTGAGATTCCTCAACGTTGAGCCCGTAGGCCTTGGCGAGACCAAGAGCATGCAAGGGCTCATGAACAACCGACTCCGGCACTCCTAAATCCAGGACTGCCGACAACAACATGTCCCCGGCAAGACCGGTTGGACAATCAATCACCAGGGCGCTCATGCTGGCTCTGGAGGCATGCCGTCCAGCAACCTGTTGGCGATCGATTCGAGCTCAGTGCGTCGCAAACGCAACAGCTGCTCCACCTCCCGACGTGCCCGGCGTTGCTCTCGCTGAGCCGTATCAACATCTTGTCCAGACACCCCCCAGATGCGTCCCAACAGAGCCTTGTCATCTTCCCCACCTTGAGGGGGCCCCTCAAGCAGCGTTTCCGCAGCCATTCCGGCCTGAAGAACCCGGCTCCAGCGACGCAAGTCTTCTAGAGACAAACGGGCCCGATCGGGTAGAGCAAATTCGGTGACACCATTGCAACGCAACCCTGCCTGAAGACAACCACGGGTTCCAACAAGAACCCGTTTGACCTCGAGATTTTCCTCTTGAGCAACCAACCAGTGACCAGCCTCGTGAAACGCAACTCTGCGCAATCTGTTGCGTCCTCCGGGCAGTGATTCCGCCAAAAGGTGACCTCCCATCCCGTTGAACTGAGCAGCGTCAACGGTGAGGCCCAAAAGGGCACCTCCCAACCCGAGGGCAATCCATGCCGTCGACAGTCCGATCAATGGTCCAAACACTGCCAAACCAGTAGCGCTAGCCACCGCGACACCGGCAGTGGTGTTGAAGGTGGGGGAAGAGGGCATCAGGTCAGGTTTTGGCAGGTCGAGGACGGGCGCCTCCCTTACGGGATCCCTCCCGACCTTTTCCGCCTCGCGTCGGCATCGGTGCAATCACTTCAACGGACTCAACAGAGAGGATCTGTCCTTGACGGCGCACATCCAAGCTGACGAAATGCCTTAGATGCTCGAGGGGCAGTTCTCCTGTGAGCTGAACTTTGAAGGGCAAAGGACGGAATCCATCAGCTCGAGGGAGCTGGCGCACCTTCACGACGAGCTCATTCGCTTCTGGCTTCGTAAAAATCAATTCGCCACGAATCGAGAAGAAGTCGTCACCTTCGGGCAGTTGATCCAGGGAACCCTGGGTCTCTGAGGCTTCGGCATCCACGCTCTCGGCATCCGAGGCCTCAGCTGTCGCCAGCGTGCTCGGCTCCCAAATTCCTGCAATTTGGAGATGCAGCTGATCTGACTCACGGCAGCGGGGATACACCACCCACAGGTGAGGCGTTGACATATCGAGATGACGACGCATGAGGGTGAGCATCCTGCCAAGAACGACAGCCTCTAATTCATTGCCATCGGAATCAATCAAGACCCCCCGGGTCAGCTGATCGTCAGATTCCGGTCGATAGATCCCCCTAACAACACCGATCGCCCGGTACTGAAGGGGTTCTGTAACCGGGGAAATCGGATGGTCGCGCATTGATGTGAGTGGCTTCCATTGGCCTTCAGCGACTCTAGCCAGCTCGGGGGATTCGAATCAGAGTGGGCTGAGCACTTCCCATGCAGATTGCCCGGCGCTAACCGATTACAGGCGGTTCGACATCGATGGATGATGGGGTTGGGACTTCCTTTGGCCCTGATCGCAGGCTGGCTTGTAGCCCAAGCACTGAATCAACATCCAAAGGTCAATCAAAAGGCCGATCAAAAGACCAATCAACAGCCGCTGTGGGGCGTCAAGCCTGTCGAACATCCAGCCAAGAGAAAAGCTCCTCAAGCCATTGAGCCAGAGCAAAGGCTTGAGCAACTCGCCCTCTCCCATCTACGCGAGTGGCCGTGGCGCATGCTCCTGGCCAAAAGAAAGCTCCAACGCGGTGATCGCGATGGAGCAGGGCGTGAGCTCATCACTCTTCAAGCGCTATGGCCAAATCGCCCAGAAGTGCAGAACCTCCAACTGCTGTTGGATCTGGGAACAAAGCGTCAGGCCACCGCTTTGGAACAGACAAACGATCGTTTCAAGAAAACACCCAAAGGTCAACGACTCACGCTTGGATTGCGCCTCGCTGATTTGCAACGCCTCTCCGGACAAGACAACGCAGCCATCGCCACCTACCGCCTCATTGCCGCAGAATCTCCAAAGAACATGCAACCTCTGCTCGCCCTCGCCCTACTCCATCGAGACAAGGGACAGCGAGAGCTATCGCAAAAGGTATTGCTAAGGGTCAGGAATCGTCTTTCTGTCAGTGAACAGAACAAGCAAGCCCTGGATCAGCTAGCAGTGCGCTGGCAACTTGACTCGTTCCGAAAGGGTGAGGACAGAACGGCAAATCGTCGCCCAAACGTGCTGCTCCCTCCTCCTAAGGCGCAGGCTGAGACGACTCCAAAGCCTTAAGCGCCGCATCGATGGCGTCTGCGGGTGGTGTGGCGTCATTCATCGCATTGGCCCTGCGCAAGCGATTCATCAAGTCCATGGGATTGGTGGCATCAAGCACCGACTCCTGGTCGTTCTGGCCTGGCACGGTCTGGAACACATCACGCTGCTGGGGAGACTGATAGCCGCTACCCATCGAGCTTTCCTGAGCCAAAACATCGACGGAAATGAGCAGCGACATCGCGCTGATGAGGCCAAGAAGATGAGGTCTTAACGCGGTAAGCGATGGCACGTTCTCAGCTCCCAAATAACGGTTCGATGCTAAGGGTCACCTTCAGAAGCCGCATCATCCGTGCAAATCGCCAGCTGGAATGTCAATTCAGTGCGAACCCGACTGGATCATGTTCTGAATTGGCTTGAACACTCGCAAGCAGACCTGCTGGCGTTGCAGGAAACCAAGGTGGATGATCCTCAATTTCCGCTAGAGCCCTTTCTCCAGAGGGGATATGAAGTTCAGTTTTACGGACAGAAGGCCTACAACGGCGTTGCACTGATCAGTCGCACACCTGTTGAAGACGTGCGGATGGGTTTCAGTGCAGAGCTCATTGACGACGCAGAAGCCGAGGAGCTTAGTGCTCAAAAACGCGTCATCAGCGCACTCATCGATGGCGTTCGAGTGGTGAATTTGTACGTCCCCAATGGATCGAGTCTCAGCTCGGATAAATACAACTACAAACTCAAATGGCTGTCCTGTCTGGAGCGCTACCTAAAGGCCATCCAAACCA
>Ga0115566_10003346_pt1 | contig 12974 bp, 5 predicted proteins | sample COGITO_mtgs_1204_3_FD_87173 | JGI IMG/M metagenome (GOLD analysis project Ga0115566, IMG submission 87173) | Pelagic marine microbial communities from North Sea - COGITO_mtgs_120405 | ecosystem: Environmental > Aquatic > Marine > Epipelagic | place: Germany:Helgoland, sampling site Kabeltonne...
CCTCGAACGGCGCCAGGTCGACGTCCTCGATGACCACCCACCGGCCACGCGCCACGGCCTGGGTCAGCGCGCCGGGCTGCCACTTGAACTCGCCGGGCGCCGCGCCGACGACGTAGGAACCGAGCAGCGATTTCGAATCCGTCTGCGCGTCCAGGTGCAAGGTGACAAAGTCGTCGTTTCCAGTCAGCGAGGCAACCTCCTCCAGCACCGCGCTCTTACCAGCACCCGCGGGTCCCTCCAACAGCAGCGGTTTATCCCTGCACAACGCCAAGGCCACCGCGCGAAGGTTACGCCTGGCGCTTCTGGTGGGAACCATGGCGCCGCCGCTCCTGTCGCTCACGGTGGCGCCCCCGTCGTCGGCACCGCCCCGCCGGCGAACCTCCACCCCGCCGATGCGCACGTGGCCGGGCGCGGCGGGTAGGCGCTGCAGGTTGTCGAGCAGAGCGTCGTCGTCATCGTCGTCATCGTCGTCGTCGTTTATCGTATCGATCGCCGGACCCGGGTCGAGGTAGGCGCCCGCCTTTTCAATTGCGATCGAGGCGCACTCCTCCTCCCAACCCTCGTGGTAGGCGTGCGACGTGGAGGCGTCGGGGGCGTGCGAGGACCTGAGCGCCGCGATCGTTTCCGCGGGCAGGCCGAGCGCGCGCTCCAGTGCCGCCGATATCGTCCATCGCACCTCCGGGTCGTCGTGTCGGAGCAACCGGAGCGCGCGGGAGCAATCCCAGTGCGCGAGCACGCCCGAGGCGCCCGAGTGCGCGGCGGTGGACGCGCCAGCTGTGTCGTCGTCGCGGTCGGGTGTGGACGGAGCTCGCGCGCCGACGCCATCCGCGGCGGGTCCCAGCGCTCTGAGAAGTCTCACGCACGCGCGCGCGATGAGCAGCGCGTGCTCGCGGCTCGCGCCCTCGACGTCGTCGCCCGCGCCACCCCCGCCGCCGTCGCCGCCGCCCGATCCCTCTCCGAGAGCGTCGCACAGCCGCGAGAACGGCGCGGGGGTGGCGCGGAGGTACCGCATCGCCACGGGTTTGGCGTGCGGCAAAAGCTCCAGCAGCATCCCGAGAGCCGCGCACGCGCGCTCGTGCATCACGGCGGCGCTCCGAGGCTCGTTAACCGACGCGAGCGCACCGGGGTCGCCGCCCTTCCGCTGCTTCTTCCGAGATTTCCCATCGTCCGCGGTGCTCCTCCCCGACGATGATGCCGCCGCTCGCCTGGACGCCAGCCGCGCGTCCAACGCGTGCGACAGCGCGTGCAGCGCCACGGGCCTCAGACACCCGCCCGTGGGCACCGCGTATTCAGGATCGAGGAGTAAGCTACCCGCGGCGGCGAGCATGGCGTCCTCGGACGCGCCCTTGCGCACCCGCCATCGCCTCGCTCCACCGGCGCCACCGCCCGGCACCTCCGTGAAGGACTGGCCGCACTGGGGCGAGGACTCCGGCGCCTCAGGGCAGCGCTCCGCTATGCGCTCCAAACCCCGGCGCAGGACCTCCTTTAGATCCATGTTGACGTAGCGCGGAGTGTCCCCTGACCACCCACACGCCTCGGCGCCACCTATCGGCGTGCGCTCGAGTATGCGGCGCATCCATTAACCTGTTTTGCAGGCGGCGGCGAGCCGTTACTCTATTTTTTTTTGTCACTAAAAGCCTTTTTTCTACTCCATCTGCCTGCTCGGATCCATCGCGAACTCGCCGTTCTTCCCGTCGTACGACCAGCCCTCGCTCTCCATCATCGTGAACCCCCGCTGCATGGCGATCAGGAGCATGGACAGCAGCGAAGACACCACGAACGTCACCGCCGCGGGTGTGGCTTTGATCTTACTGGCGAACACCTCAACCGGGTGACTCTCCTCCTCCTCGAGGCGAATGTACTGCTCCACCGTCTCTATGAGCCTGAACGCGCCCCGGAGCTCCTCGCTCTCCTGTTTATCCCCGTCGCTCCCTCCCGACGGCATCCACCCGTTGCGCAGGTACGCCATCTGCGCGGCGATGGCGACGCTCTCGCGCTTGAGCCACGACCGAACCCTCGGCACAATCTCATTTATCGCGGCGGCTTCGTAGATGGTGATGGACACCAGGGAGGAGACCATGATGGCGAGGAAGTACCAGGTCGCGGCCGTCGCCAGGCGGTGCGTCATGCGGTTCGCGCCAAAGTACAGACCGAGGATCATACCTGCCGAGAAGAACGCGGCGAAGAGGAAGATGGCCGAATAGAGTTCCATCCTCCGCCCCCAGGAGGATCCCATGTGTCGCATGGACCGCCTGACCAGCGACCAACACAGGCAGCTCGCGGGGTCCTTCAGGTCGATCACCACGTCGAACTCGGCCGTCTCCGCCGCGCGCCGAAGCTCCCGAAGCTCCGCGCTCTCCTCTTCTTTGTCGGCATCCACTTTAGTCTTGGACTTGGGCTTGGGTTTGGGCGGCAGGAAATTTATGAGCGGCTCGCCCGGGAACCTGACCATCTGGCTGAGCGCCTCCATGACTTCGTACTGTCTCCTGTAGTGCCAAGCGCACGTCGCCACATACGCGAAATTTCCCAAGAACATCATGACGTTGCCGATGAATAGGCCGGCTGCCGCGAACTTGCTCATGTGCGTCCCGCCGAACATGGGCACGCCGCACCACCCGCGCATGACCGGCCCGGTGAGCCCGAATAGTATGCTGATGAGCATGATACCTGCCATAATCGCGGAGGGCATCTGCCTGCCGATGTGAACGTCGACGAGAGCAGCCATGAGTTCCTTGCCGGACACAACCTCCGGGGTCTCATTCGTCCTTTGCTCCGACCGCTCGCCGATACCTCGGGACCGCATCCTGATCGCGCGCGCCGCTTGCGCGCTCCCCACGTTGATCTCAGTTTGGTTCAATTCCACATCAGCCTCAAGACACGCGTTCTCAAGCTCCATCTTCAGCAGGTCGAAATGCCCTTCGTTTTTGGGGTCAATCCAGGCTCCCAATATGAGAGTCCGGTCTCGCTCCTTGGGTGTCATCGATTGGTATATCTTGCCGAAGTCGTCTGAGGTGTACGATGCGGGCAAGATACCGTACTTGCACGCGATAACGCTGCGCTGCACGACCAACATCAGGAACAGTGGCAGCAGCTCCATTGGCTCGATGTAGGTGCGCGTGTTCCCGAGATCGGCAAATACCGCAACCAGCGGGACGATGAACAGGATGGGTGCCAACACGAATGTGGCGTTGGCGTTGGCGTCACATTGCCTCATCCCTTTCCGCATGCGTTCGCCGATGATGGGAATCGGAGCGAATTCGCGCGCACCGGCGCAATGCATGGCCTCCTGAACCGTGTGACCAAACACCAAAGTCTCCACGACCATCACCGCCATCCACTGCAACGTTGGGAAGGTCAGCATCTCGTACAGGAACGAGCGAAAGAACTGCGAGTAGTTGAACTTAGAGTTCGGGGTCAGGTAAAACCGGCGACTGTACGCAGACGCCACCCTCAAGCAGCCTTCCTCTTCGGATGCCTCCACCCGGACGTACTTGGCGACGCGCTCAGCCTTGTCCAAATCCGCTTTCGCATGCGAATCTTCCGCTTCCGGGACGATTGACGATTGGCCACGTGCTCTCGGGCGAATGGCCGAGGACGATGACGCGCCGATACCCTCAAAGTTATCATCCCCATCCTCCTTCGCGACGAGCTTCTTCGACGACAGCGAGAGGCTGTTCCTCAAACTCCTGGCGCCGAACGCGGCTTGGAAGGCACGCTCGGAGTTTACCATTTTGATGAATGTGCGCTGCTTGACCACGCGCGCGAACGCGGACCCATCCTGGATTCCGTCGTCGACGATGCGCTCCGCGGCAACCTTCGACACCGCGCGCTGCCAGTGCTCGCGCGGGGTCATGGTGGGGTTGGAGTCCTCCATGGTGGCGTGGGGAATGCGCCCCTGTAGAGTGTTGTTTTCCTCCTCGCTCTCGTCGGATGTGACAAACTAATGTTGCTGTCACTCTAGTTATACCTATGGGGCTATCACGAGTCGCTGTCCGAGGAGCTGTCCGACCGGTCCCTCCTCGACCTCTTGCTCTTCTTGGACTTTTTCTCCTTCTTACTCTTCTTGCTCTTCTTCTTGGACTCCTTCTTGGACTCCTTCTTCGCCTTCTTGGAGAACCTCCGAATCTCGTCATCCTCGTCGCGAGCAGCCGAGCGCTTGTCACCGGCCGCCGCCGGCAGACCCCCGGGAGGAGGCGCCGGGCCCGAGACCGTCATATGAACCTCCACCGGCCGCCTACCCTCCACCCCGTTGTCCATCGCCGAGGGCCTGTTCCTCTGCGGCGACGGGGACCTTCGCGTCCGTCTGGGCGGCGACGGGGACCTTCGCGTCCGTCTGGGCGGCGGCGGGTCGTCCTCGTCGTCGCTGTCGTCGAAGATGGCTTTGAAAAATTCCATCGGTCGCTCCGGAACGATCCCGAGGCCATCCAGAAAGCTCTCAGCCTCCTCCTTGACGCTGGGCTCGGGCGTTGGGGCGGTGGGACCACGCGCGGGCGTCGGGCCGGGTGCGTCGTTCGAGTGGGGCGGGGCGACGGGCCGCGAACCCCACGCGCCGGTGCTGTACCGCCGCAGGTCATTTCCGCCCTGGTCCCGCCTCGGCGGAGGGGGCACGGACTGCTGAGTGGGCACAGACTGCTGCGTCCGCGGCGGCGGCGGCGGCATCGCCGAAGCCTGCGACGTGGCGGCGACGGGCGGGGGAGGCGGGGGCGGGACCTCCTGGGTGTTTTGGACCTCCTGGGTGTTTTGCTCGCCCCGCGTCTGGGTACCCAGAAACTTGGGCGCCGCCGCGCTCGCCGCCGCGACAGTCTCCGTGAGCACGATGCTGTCCGACTTGAAGCTCTTCACCGGCCCGGGCTTGGACCGCCCCTCGAACGGGTCCCTCACGTCGAACCTCTTGCACAGGAGGCTCTCCGGGGCCCAGTCACCGCTCACGCGGGAGTTCAGAATCGGGGCCAACTTTGCGCGTTCCGCCCGCTCCTTCGCCTCCTTCGGGTCCTCCACCGCGCCGGCGGATACAAAGGACGACGCCATGGTGAGCCCCGGCTTGAGCGCGCGTGACCCGTGGCCCATGTCCTGCGTCTCGAGCGTGCTCCCCGACGTGAACATGCTCCCGAGGTTGGCCTGGATCCTGCTCCGGTCGCCCGCGGCGATTCCCTTGACGTTGATCACCTCCGGCTGCTTCTCCGGTACCTTGGTCCCGGGGGGAGGCGCCGCGGACAGCGGCCTGGCCGCGCCCCCGCCTTTCATCGTCGCCGGCAACGGCGTCTCCCCGAGCATCCTCGCGCGATCGTCCGCGTCGAGCGGCCTGGGCCGGGCCTCGCCGAGCGCCATGTTCGCCCAAACGCTCACCGCCCCGGTACCCGCGCCCAACTCCCGCCTGCACTCGCCCAGCTTGTACCTGTAGTACCCCTCGTCGGGGCCGCCGTGGAGGAAGCTGAACTTCGGGTCCCCGCGCTGCCTCTCCCGCGCCATTTGCTCGAACGCGGGTCCGTTTTTGGCCACGAACATGGCCGTCGTGTCGATAAATTTGGCGCGCTCGGCATCCGTCGGTGGGGGCACCGGCGGCGGCGGCGGCGGCGCCCTCGGCACGTTCGACGCGAGCGTCTTGGACGCGTCCCCACCGATCGGCGGTGGTTCCGTGCCCGGTGGGAACACGTGAAACGCGCGGAACGACTTCGGGACGGTCGGGGGTTGGTACCACTTGGCGGGAGCCAGCGAGTCGGCCGAGAGTAAAAAACCCCGTACCGCGGTTGCAACCCCTTCGTTTCCTCCGCCCGAACGTTTCTTACCGGCGGCGTCCCTCGCGCGCCGCCGCGCATCTTCCCCGTCGCTCTCCTCCTCCTCCTCGGACATGATCTCGTACGTGTGGCCAATCAAATCGCCTCCCAACGTCCGCGTGCGATACACGTCCTCGTCCGGGTCGTCCCCTTCAAAGACGCCAACCCCGAAAGCCTCCCCTCGCTCCGGCCGCGTGGACCCCAACCCCCGCGGGTCCTCGTTCGCGCGTTTGGCCCGAGCATGAGCCACTTTACGGAACTCCTCGGCACCTTCGAACGGGTCGTACCCGACGCCGTGCAGGTTGGTCTTCGGGTGGAGGACGTATCGAGGGGTGTCGTCTACGAGAGCCGCGGTTGACGCGCCCCATCGGCTCTTGCGACGTCCTTGTCCGCCGTTCTCGTCGTTGCATTCATCGTTGTCGTCGTCGCCACCCGCGCCGCTATCGTCGCGTGCACCCTTGCGCCCGATGCCCTTGCCCCGCCTCCAGCCCATCAGCCGCAGGAGCCTCGCGCCGACGGGATCTGAGGTTGGCACGACCAGATCCGAGGGCACCGGCCCGGGGATTATCGCCGGGCCGATCACTTTGCGTCGGCCTCCGTCCCCCGTCGCCTCGCTCGCGGCCATCGCGCGCTGCGCCCTCAGCTCCGCGGCGGTTCCGAACGTGTCGTAATCGTCCCGAGCCTCGAGCGCGGTCGCCCGCATCTCCTCGCGCTCGTCGTCGTCCATGAAATCCTCGGCAGTCTGTGCCACCTTGCCGCGGTTGGCGCGCGTGGACGTGAACTGCTGCGGGGTCCATCCCTCCTTGCTGCCGACGGTGTTGAAGTACCCGGCGGAGAATCCGCCGGTGAAGGCGCCGTGGAAGCGCCGCCTGCCCTCCGCGTCGGTGGCCTCCTGCTTGTGCACCGGGAGAGCCTTCGTGACCGCGAGGTCCGTCACCTTCTTGCGGTACCCGCGCTGCTCCTCCTCCTGCTCCAGGGGGGTGCCGACGTACACGAAATCCTCCGAGTCGGAGTCCATGGCGACCTACTGGGAGGTGACGCCCCGCCCCCAGTCGCCGTCGCCCGCCGCGCGTTCGCCCTTCTGGTAACCCTAGGTCATCAGGTGGGCACTTTTCGAAGCGTGCGATTTTGACCGAAAGTTTGACGTGCCAGTTGTCAATCCGCTTCTTGATCGGTGCACGAGTGGGTCCGCCTTCCAGACTCGACGCGCACCGCCCACACGTCTCCACGATGCAGCAGGCAACACTTCGCCGTGTGGCTCGAGCCGCGCTGACACAGGTGCGTCCATCGCGTGACTTCTCTACAAGAGACACAGAGGTCCCGGCCGCTTTTGTCGACCCAAAAACGCGATTGTCATGACGTGGGCACCGACGTTCTGAGCCCACCGTCCCCTCCTCCTCTCCATCCCACAGGTCGGCGCCGCGACCTCGCGCCGCGCCGTGCCCTCCATGGCGTCCTCCGTGTACACCGCCGCGGCCGCCGCGGCTGCCCCTACCGCTCGCACGGCGGTAGCCTCCGTCGCCTCGGTCGCTAAGGCATCGCTTCCCGCCAACTCGCGAGGCTTCGCCGCCTCCGCCGGGACGATTTCCGAGGCTGCGTCCGCGCTGGAGCAGCAGTACGCGCGTCCGCTCCAGGCGCTCCACTGGCTCATCGCGGGCGGCACCGTGGGAACCTTCGCGTTCGTCCAGCTCGCCATGAACCTCCCGAAGGAGCAGGCTGAGGATAAAGGCCGGTTCATGATGCTGCACAAAAGTCTGGGCCTCACCGTGCTGGCGCTCTCCGTCCCTCGGCTGGCGCTGCGTCTCACGACGAAGATCCCCGCCGCGGTGCCCGGCAGCCAGATCGAGCAGGTCGCCGCGAAGGTCGGGCACCTCGTCATGTACGGGTTCATGACGGCGATGCCCGTGTCGGGGTTCATCATGGGATATTATGGTGGAAAAGGACTCCCGTTCTTCGGCGTCACCATCCCGGGAGCTTCGAAACGAGACGGTAAGCTCGCGGGACGGGCTTTCAAGCTGCACAAACAGCTGGGCTGGTACTACGAGATGTTCGTCCCGCTCCACGTGGGCGCCGTGGGCGTGCACGCGTTGAAGGGACAGAACATCCTGCGCCGCATGGGCGTCACCGCGTTCGGGTGAATGGAGTTTATTCCGGCTTTTGTTTTATTAAAACTTGTACGTCACCGATCCGTCGTTCTCGTCGCCGTCCAGGTCCTCCTCCTCCTCGATCAGCGCCCGCTGCTTGGCCAACACCCGCTCAGCCTCCTCCATCATCTTCTTTTCCTCGCCGTCGTCCATCGCCTGCATCTTCTTCCCCGCGCTCGCCGCCCGTCTCTGTGCCTCAACCAGAACCGTCTCAGCCTCGGCGTCCTCATCCGCGGAGATGAAGTCCGCCATGGAGGTCATGCCGGTCGCCTGCATCACCTTGGCGATCTCAGCCTCGCGCTCCGCCGCCGCGGGGTTGGCGACAGCCGCAGCCTCCTCCGCGGCGACCTCCTCAAAGTCCAGCACGGGCTCCACGGCGCTTCCCACGAAGAAGAACACGTTAGCCACCGTCTTCCTTCTCATGTCGCGGACCATGTCGACGAACGCCCTCGCGCCGTCGATGCGGTACTCCTCCATCGGGTCCAGCTGCCCGAACGCGCGGACGTTAACGCTGCTCCGAAGGACCTGCATCTCCACCAGGTGACGTTGCCACCGCTCGTCGATGGCCCGCAGCGCCCACACGCGCTCGACAGCCTCCAGGTCGGTGCGATCGTACCGCTGGTTCAACCGCGCGAACCTGTCGAGGTAGAGCGCGATGGCGCTCTCGGACAGGTAGGTCCGGAGCATCCGTCCCTCCCCCGCGTTCATCCCCCGCCTGCCGTAGTCCTCCAGGGACTTCATGCCCTTGGAAATTTCCATGCGTTTCTCAACCCGAGCCGCGATGTATTCCTCGGCGGCTTCGGGTTCGGTGTCCACCACGCGCGCCGGTGCGGGTGGTGGGTTCATGTCCACGATGTCCACGCCCCTGAGCGCCGCCGCGACAACCTCGGGCGCAGCCTCCAGGTTGGGAAGCTCCGTCTGGAGCGGCATGGCACCCTTGCTCTTGAGCGCGGCGCGGATCCCTTCTCCGTCGACGCCCGGGAGAAAGTGCGGAAATTCGCCCATCTCCTGCCCAGACTCGTTCAGCCACTGGTCCCGCCTGCCCGCGAACACCGTGCGCAGGTCACCGAGAAGGCCCTCGATGTCCCAGTCGTCGATGGGCCGTAGACCGTCCACCTTGGCCCGGTCGCACGCGTCGTCCACGATCCACTCGATGTACCGAATAAGCCGCGCCCTCAGCGGCGTCTGGCCATCCTCCAACACCTTTCGCCGGACGTTGTATATGGCGTCCCTCTGCCCGTCGATGATGCGGTCCGTCTCGTACGTCGACGTCCTGTGCGTGGCGTGGAAGTCCTCGATGGACGCCTGGATCCCCGCGAGTTGCTTGTCCACCACGGCGGAGAAGAGCGGGGTGTCGTCGTCCATGCCCGACCAGTCCCACACCGACGAACTCGCCCACCCCGGGCAGTACACCGCCATGAGCTCATCCTCCATGGACAGGCAGAATATGGTACTCCCCGGGTCCCCCTGCCGCCCCGCCCGTCCCCTGAGCTGGTTATCCACCCGGCGGCTGTCGTGAAGCGCGGTGCCGATGACCTGCAACCCGCCGAGGTCGCGGACGAGCGTCGCCTCGCGCTGGCACTGCGTCGTGCAGTCGTCGAGGAGGCACACGGCGGCGTGCCTGAGCGCGTTCACCACCGGGTTGGGCCCGCCCACCTCCTTCTCCTTCTCGGCAGCCTCCTTCTCCGCAGCCTCCTTCACCGCGCCGCCCCTCAAAATTTGCTCGGCGTGTTCCACGGCTTCCGTGACGAGCGCCACGACGCTGTCGGGTGACACCGGGATGGCGCCGTCAGCCTTGGCGGTGACGTGCGCGAGGCCCACGGCAGCCTGCACCGCCGCCTCCGTCTTCGGGGACATCTTGACCGTGGACATGGGGTTCGGCTGCGACGCGTCCTCAGCCTCGGGGGTACCCGCGCTGAGCTTGGGAAAGAGCTTTCGCTCGAGGAAAAGCCTGGCGAGACCCGGGGGGTTACCGCCGAGGACGATGTCGGTCCCGCGTCCCGCCATGTTCGTCGCGATGGTGACCGCGTTGGCGCGGCCAGCCTGAGCGACGATCTCCGCCTCTTTCGCCGCGAGCTGGGGCCGCGCGTTGAGGAGCTTGTGGGGCACGCCCTCCACCAGGCCGCCGTCCTGGGACTGCCACCTGTACTCGGACAGGAGCTGTGAGAGGTACTCGCTGTGCTCCACGGACGTGGTACCCACCAGCACGGGCCGTCCTTCCCAGTGGCACGACACGATGAGGTCCGCGACCGCGTTCCATCGAGCGGACGCGGTTCGGAACATGGCGTGGGGCTTGTCCGTTCGTTTATTTTCCCGGTGCGTCGGGACGGTCACCACGGAGAGCCTGTACGTGGTGTACAGCTCCTCAGCCTCCGTGGACGCGGTGCCGGTCATGCCTGAGAGATTGTCGTAGAGCTTGAAGAGGCACTGGTACGAGATGGACGCGACGGTGGTGTTCTCGCGTTTGATCTCGACGCCCTCCTTCGCCTCCACCGCCTGGTGGATGTTATCGTTCCACCTGCGGTTGGGTTGCACCCGTCCGGTGCCCTCGTCGACGATCATCACCTGACCCTCCCGGACGATGTAGTGCACGTCGCGGAGGTAGAGGGACTGCGCCTTGACCGCGAGTAGCAGGTACCGGCCCCACGGGTCGTACGTGTCCCAGATGTCGGATACGCCCAGGAGCTGCTCGGCGACCATCATGCCGCGTTCCGTCAGGTCAGCCGTCTTCTGCTTGCGGTCCACGGTGTAGTCCGCGTTCTCCTTCATCTGCGCCGCCACCTGCGACGCGATGGTGTACTTGTTCATCTCCTCGTCGCCCTCCTCCGCCGGACCGGTGATGAGCAGCGGGTTGCGTCCCTCGTCGATGAGAACCGAGTCCACCTCGTCGACGATTGCGAAGTTGAACCCCCTGCGCATGACCAGCTCGTGCGCCTCGGTGGCCATGTTATCCCGCAGGTAGTCGAAGCCGACCTCGGTGTTCGTGACGTAGGTTATGTCCGCCTCGTACGCCTCCCGCCTTTGCTCCGCCTCCATGTCGGTCTGGATTGTTCCCACGGTGAGACCCAGCGCCTTGTGCACGCGGCCCATCCATTCACCGTCTCGCCTCGCGAGGTAATCGTTCACGGTGACGACGTGCACGCCCTTCCCGGTGAGCGCGTTGAGGTACGCGGGTAACGTCGCGGTCAGGGTCTTGCCCTCGCCGGTGGCCATCTCGCAGATGCACCCGTCGTGGAGTAAGGCGCCGCCCACGAGTTGCACGTCAAAGTGCCTCATGTTGAGCTCGCGTCTCGCGCACTCGCGGACCACCGCGAACGCCTCGACGAGCAGATCGTCCAACGTCTCGCCCTTCTTCAGGCGCCCACGGAACTCGTCCGTCTTGGCGGCGAGCTCCGGCCCGGATAAAGCGCGCATGGCGTCCTCGAGCCTGTTCGCGGGGACCACCACCTGCTTCACTTTCTGCTGAATGACGCGATCCGCACCCTTGGGTATGGCGTCCGTGAGGTCCGTCGCGAACTTGATCGGGTTCTTGACGATATCCTTGACGTTCGGCAACGGTCGTCGGGTCTTGGCGAACTCCGGGAGCTCGTCCTGCGTCGGCGCCGAGCCGTCGACGGCGGCCTCGGTGACGGCGGTCATCCTTTTCCTCGACGAAGAGATCCGACGATTGGCGGTCGGTCCGTGAGATGCTCCCCCGATGCGGTGTTTCGATCCGAGCTCGCCGCGAGCGCCGGGTCGAGCCCATGCGGTCGCCTGGGCGACTCCCACCGACGCCGTCATCGCCATCCTTCCACGCTTCGCCGCGAGCGCGCAAGTCTTGTGTGTACGTGTCGAGAGGTTTGTTGGGCGAAAGTGGTTGTGTATTTCGGCGGGAGCGACAAATTTGCGAAATTGGGCCAAATTTCAGGTTAAGATCACGAAGCGCGAGATCTCGATCTATCTGAAGCTAATCGGATCTCACTACTTCGTCGCGCCCTCATCGAGACGCCAACGATGAGCTCCGCTCTCGCCTCCGCGGCCTTCACGGTCCGCGCGGCCCCCGTTCGTGCCACCGCGCGCAACACCGCGCGCGCGTCCGTCGTCGCCAAGCCCCCCGCCGGCCTCAGGGCGACGCTCCCGGTCCGCCTGAACAAAACCGCCGGCGTGTCCGTGTCCCGCCGCGCCGTCGTGACCAAGGCGGTCGACGGCGCCACGCGCGACGTCTCCGTGAAGACCAACACCGACAACCTGATCATCGACCCCGTCGTCGGCGCCAAGCGCTTCAGCAACTACTTCTGGGCGGGCGTCGTCTCCATCGGCGCCACCGGCTTCCTCATCACCGGCGCCTCCTCCTACTTTGAGCACAACCTGCTCTTCTTCCTCGACGCTTCCGAGATCAAGTTCTTCCCCCAGGGTCTGGTGATGAGCTTCTACGGCGTCGCGGGCTCCCTCCTCGCCACCTACCTCTGGCTCACCATCAACTGGGAAGTCGGCGCGGGTTACAACGAGTTCAACAAGGACGAGGGCATCATGCGCATCTTCCGCTACGGCTTCCCCGGCAAGAACCGCCGGATCAACCTCGTGACCCAGCTCTCGGACATCCAGGCCATCAGGGTGGAGATCGCGGACGGCGTCAACCCACGGCGCGTGGTGTACGTGAGGTGCAAGAACAAGAGCGACATTCCCCTCACCCGCATCGGCCAGCCCATGACCCTGGCGGAGGTTGAGAAGCAGGCTGCGGACCTCGCGAAGTTCCTCCAGGTTCCCATCGAGGGTCTGTAAACGACGACTTCCGACGGAGCAGAGAGAGAGAAAGAGAAGGGCGAGCAGGGCAGAGAGGAAGACCGCGCGCGCGGCAGTATTAAACGCTATAGCACTATCATACATCAAGATACAGTAGTTAAAACACCGACTCATCACGCGTCGACTCGTATCCCGAGGGTCCTTCCGCCGTCGCCTTCGCTCTAATCAGCTCTTTGGCAAAAAGTACCTTCTTCAGTTTTTTGGCTTTCCTTCACTGTGATGGCGCAGCAGGCGCTGGCGTGCGCTCGAGGGCTGAGTCACGCGCGCAGTTTCA
>Ga0115566_10003355_pt1 | contig 12956 bp, 8 predicted proteins | sample COGITO_mtgs_1204_3_FD_87173 | JGI IMG/M metagenome (GOLD analysis project Ga0115566, IMG submission 87173) | Pelagic marine microbial communities from North Sea - COGITO_mtgs_120405 | ecosystem: Environmental > Aquatic > Marine > Epipelagic | place: Germany:Helgoland, sampling site Kabeltonne...
ATTGGCTGTGGCAACAAGCGGACATAACACACGAACCTGGAAATTTGACGACCTGGAATTCAGCCAGATTCTTGATACCCGACGCGGGTGGCCCGTTGCCAATGGATTGTATGTCGTGGTTATTGCTCCCGACGCAATGACTGCAGATGCAATGTCTACAACGCTTGCCTCACAATATCTCGGCCCCGCATTAAAATTCATTAACAGCACTAACAATGTAGAAGCATTAATTGTTGAACAAAATGGAACCATCCATTTTTCAGATAACTGGCAAGACTATTACGGCGGTGATTTACTCAGACAAGCGAACTCCAATATTGAACTGAACCTGACTTACACCATACCAAATCTACGCTCAAGAAATTACGAGCGCCCCTATGTATCTATCTGGGTGAGTGACACAACAGGCAGACCGATCAAAAACCTGCTCTTGCTAGGAACTGAAACCCAATGGGCTCGCACTAATGCCCTGTGGTGGCGTCGAGTTGGAAGGCGCGGTATAGTGCCGGCAAGTAATGTCACAAGACCAACCAGAATGCCTGGCAAATATCAGTTAAGCTGGAATGGTAATGACGATAATGGCAATAATATTCTTGAAGGAGATTACCAGCTTATGCTCGAAGCATCTCGGGAGCATGGCGACCATAACACCATAAGCATCCCTTTCAGCTTAAAGGCCGGCACTCAAAATATTGACCATGCTGGTGAAGGTGAATTGGGGGCGGTGAACGTTTTTATTTCATTAACCACTTCAGAATAAACAGCTCTCGCATGCAGCATTCAGAGAAAACAGTCCAAAATAAATAATGCTTCGAGTTGAAGAGCGCAGAGGGCGAGACCCGAATCCAGCTGGAAAGGCCTCGTCCGGAAAACTCAGAATCTAGCGCTAAACAGCAATCAATACTTTATTGCTCGCAATCTTTGGTGTTTTCTTCCTGACCAAAATTCAAGGCCACTTCAAGGCAAGCAGACTCTTCCACCTGAAGACCAGTAGTAGACGTCAAACTTTCAACCTGGTGTCCGGTTTGCAGTTGTCTGGCTTCTGCAATGCGCATAGGTGTCACTGCCCTGGGATCCATATTGACATAGGAGCAGGTAAAGCCCCTGAGCGTACACTCAGAGGTATTATGAACAATCCCTCGAGCTTCCATTTCTCTTGCCATCAACTCTACAGCAGGCTCATTTAACACAATGGCATTGTTGGGACGAAAAGTACCAACACCAATTGCATAATCAATTGGCATCAGCGGTTCAATACTGGCTCCAAAATTACCATCATTTTTCTTGCCCAGATCATAATCACCAAGGTCAGCACCCTGCTGGATAAGATATTCGATAATGGGAACATCCCCCAGGTTACCCGCAGCCATCAGCGGGGTAATCCCGTAATCATCATGCCAGTTCACTTCCAGATCATTTTCTTCAATCAACAGTTTGATTAACTCCAGCCTTTCGCTGTAGGGATGTTGAAAATGATATCCATGAATGAAGCCTGTTCCGGTCGCTGCTCCCAGTGCTGTCTCATTATCTCTGGACTTGATAAGCGGATCTGCGCCGTATTCCAGCAACAGGCGTGTCAATTCCAGGTCTGCTGAAAATGCGGAGCGCATTAAGGGCGTTGCAAAAACAATTCGAGGTGAGCCACCACGCATGCGCGCTCTGGGCGTATCATTAACCAGTTGATTGGGATCAGCCCCGGCATCCAGTAATTTTTTGACCAGAGGCAATGGGTCGTCAGTGACTACCCAGGGAAAATTCGGTGCAGTTTCCATATTACGGCGATCCACCGCCCAAAATAGCGGGTTAAAGCCGCGTGCATCTGCCTGATTAACATCGGATCCACGATCAATTAACAGGGAAGCCAGTTCATAATGACCATTGAATATGGCCAGGCCCAGCGCATTTTTACCATCGGCGGTAAGGGCATCTACCTCGGCACCCGAATCCAGAAGTAATTCTGCCGTATCCAGATAGCCATCTCGAGCAGCAAAATGAATTGCTGTTAATTCGCCGCTGGCATGTTGAATGGAGCCAATTTCATCCTGCAACCTGTCTCTGGGGGGAGAACCTTCAAATCCTCTGGCAGTATCCGGTGGCACAAAAATAGTGCGTGCATTCACATCCGCTCCGTTCTCAAGCAGGAGTTTTACGACACTGGTATGCCCCTCCGCTACGGCCCACATTAATGGTGTCGTGCGTCCCCATTCTTCACGTTCATTCACTTTGGCACCATTATCAAGCAGCACTTCCACTGCTTCCGGTATGCCTGTTCTAGCCGCTAGCATCAATGCCGTATCAGCGGTAATGGTGACTCTGGCATTGGGATCAGCTCCGGCGTCCAGCAGCAATTCCAGCATCTCAGCACTGCCATTGATAGCGGCAAGCTGCAAGGGCGTGGCCCCCGTCCTGTTAGCTGAATTTACAGCCGCATCATTACGAATCAAAAGCCGCGCTGATTGCACATCGTTCCATTGCGCAGCCCAAAGCAAAGCTGTCGCACCATCAATCTGGGGCTCATTAACATCAAGCCCTTCTCGAATAAGTCTCTGTACCTGGGAAAAGTCCCCAGCCTGCATGGCATCAGCAATTTGCGCACTCTGCACTGCGGGCACCAAGGCTATAGATAGCAATAGAGAGAGGATCAGTTTATTTGTTCTCATAAGAAGTCTCCGGGTACTTTACAGTCCAGGTTTAATCTGAATAAATTAATCTAAAAAGCTTATTCAAAAAGGTTTATGCCTCTGGCCCTGCCCAGCCATTCTGCCAGGCGTTCAAGTTCTTCATCATTTAACTGTGCACCCCGTTCTCGCTCACCGACAAGTAATACACGCCAACCCTCGGGACTGCGCCTGGTGCTCATTATCGGATCCAGGGAATGACAGGAAATACAACGCACTTCCATGAAAATTCTGGCATCGGCGTTGTTAAAAAATTCAGTGATTTCCGGGGGCACGTAATCCCTCGGGAAGGGAATAGAGTCCTGACCAAAATTACTGCTTAAATATTGTAATAAAATCGCTTTTTCTTCATTAGTGGTTACTACCTGACTATCACCTGTATGCTTTTCTGCCAGCAAGTCCTCCCACGCCTGGGAATCAAGTGCAAAGAAGGCATAATCGTCAATACCATGGCATGAGGTGCAATTGTCCAACAGTATGTTTCTAATTGGTCCTTCAGGTAATGGCACATCCGGCCAGGTAGGCGGCCTGATCTGGGCAGCCAGCTGATTACAAAAAAATACAGCAAGCAAAGCCAATAATAATCCGAAATTCTTGTTTGGGCTAACCCCCATCAGACCTTACTCCTGTCTATAAGCTCAAAAATATTAAGCAATTGGCAAAAGATGGGTACTTCCACCAATACTGCTTCTTTCAATACCATAAAGATGCAGCACGCTGAGCAGCATATTGGCATGTTTTTCAGTATTGTCCGGAAACACAATATGTCGATTACCTTTAAAAGTGCCATCGATCTTGCCGACCAGGGTTACCGGTATTTTTTCATGGGCATGACGATGTGAGTTACCCATATTGCTCCCCATATACAACAGAGAGTTGTCCAGTATATTGCCGTCACCCTCAGGAATGTTCTTAAGTTTTTCCAGGAACTCGGCAACAATGCTGTAATGGTAACGATTCATCTTGGCATAATTCGCGATATTATCGGGCTTGTCTCCATGATGCGAAGAACCGTGCCATGCGCCTGTTGAACCTGACTCCGGGTAGCTAAAACCACTCAAGTCACGTCCCATCATCATGGTGGCCGAACGCGTTATGTCCCCTTCAAAGGCAAGTGCGATAAGTTCATACATCAATCGGAAATGCAGATCCTTGTCCTGAGGTATACCAAAAGGCACTTCCTCGGTAGGCTCTTCTACAGAGTTATTAAGTGCAATCTGGATGCGTCTTTCCAGTTCGCGGATATTGTCCAGGTAGTTATCGACCCGTACTTGATCACCCGCGCCAAGATCACGTTTAAGTTCAGGAATTTTCGCCGCCACCGAATCCAGAATCGAGGCATCAAGCATACGGCCGCGTCTCCTTTCTTCAACGCTGCCCCCAGTACCAAACAATCTTTCAAAAGCAACTCGAGGATTTATTTCAGTAGGCAATGGCTGGGTAGGAGAAATCCATGACATCGAATTTGTATAAGCGCAGTTGTAACCCCAGTTACAGTTGCCATAATTTCCTGCATCTTCAACCCCCAATTGCAAAGAGGATAGAATAGTGTCACGGCCAAATTCCTCTGCAATAAGCTGGTCGATAGAAACACCAAGATAGGGACTAACAGCATTTCGCCTGGGACGGGCACCTGAGAATATTGCAGCTCCCCTGGCATGATTACCGCCTGGTTCCTCCTCTGTAGAAAAGCATTCCGGGATGTCCAGACCACTGATCAAGGTGACATATTCGCGCAGGTTTTCCAGTGGTTTAGTGATATAGGAAAAATCAAAATCCGAACCTGCTGTTGTAGGACTCCAGTATCCGGGAGCAACACCATGGGGATGCCAGACGCCCACAAAACGTCTTGCAGGAGCCGCAGATGCCGCTTTTGCCATAGATGTCATGGCAGGCAACATTGCGTCAAGAAACGGAAGGCCTACGGTAACACCAGCCGATTTCAGAAAAGTTCTGCGTGGCAGGGATTTCTTGGTAATAAATTTCATACTGAGCTCCTTGGTGGAATTTGCTGTCGCTTTTAATTAGCAGCCAGCTCCTCAACATTTTCACTGACTTTCATACGCATCTGAAATTGAGGACTTTTGACTACACCCAAAACCAGCGATGAAAAACGATAATCATTTCTTTCTGCATCATTCACAATCTTTCTGACTGCAGGCATATCAGAATACTCAACTCCCCTACCGACACCATAGGTCATGAGTTTTTCCACTGCAAAACGTACAAACTGCGGAGAATACTTAAGCAGTACTTCTCGCAAACCAACGGGGCCATTTACTGGCGTCCCGTCCCAAAGTTCAACTGATGAATCAATCGGTGTCGATAAACCACCAAATTGTCGGGGATGACCAGCATGAGTTCGGTACCTGCCATCAGCATTGAAATTCTCTAATGCGAAACCAATACCGTCCATAATTGCATGGCAAGTTGCGCAGGGTTCATTCTGACGGTGCATTGTAAGTTGGTCGCGCAAGGTCGTTATCTGATTTTCACCGGTATCTTCCAGGGCAGGGACATTGGCAGGTGGCGCAGGTGGTGGGGTACCCAACAGGTTTTCCAGTACCCAGACTCCGCGTTTCACCGGTGAAGTACGGAAATTCTCCGCCCAGGTCAATGCCAGAAAACTGCCCTGACCCAATATTCCTCGGCGATAATCAAATTCGTCATCAAGTTCCACACGGCGAAAATGTGCCCCATAAACGTTAGGCATCCCATAATGCTTGGCCAGCCTTTCATTGATAAAAGTGTAATCTGCATCAAGGAGAGTAAGAATGCTGCGATCCTCTCTCATAATACTTTCAAACAACAGCTCCGTTTCCTCCTGGAAACTGTGCCGCAGTTCGGCATCCCAGTTTGGAAAGAAAATACCGTCAGGTGCAGTAGTTGGCAGATTTCTCAGGTAAAACCATTGCTGGCCGAAATTTTCTACCAGTGCATCTGCCCTGGGATCATCCAGCATACGAAAGACCTGCTCTTCAAGAATCTCTGGTTCACTAAGCCGACCGCTGGCAGCCAGATCAATCAGGGTTTCATCAGGGATACTGCTCCATAGAAAAAATGAAAGCCGGGATGCAAGTTCAAGATCAGTAACAGGATAGACATCCCCATCATTTAAGTCGGCGGGTTCATGCTCTCGCCTGACCAGAAACTCGGGGTCTGCTAGCAAACGACGCAGAGCAAGCTCAATGCCATCCTCGAAACTGCCACCACTACGACCCTCCTCATAAAACGCCATCATGGGACTGATATCTTCCGCAGTCACCGGGCGGCGGAAAGCCTGCTTGGCAAGTTTCGAGATGATGCGAGTAGCACACCCTGGTTCCTCGTCCGCATTTGCAGGTGAACAGATAAAGATTTTTTCCTGGCTTACCGAGTTCTCGGGACGTTGGGCGTTAAAAGGGCCCTGTACTTTCATCATACCGATGGCCGGGTGATTATGAACTTGTGGAATGGGATCGTTCTCAACCGACTTTCTGTCATATTGCTGAATCAGACCAATATCCGGTCGGTAGTTGGTTGCCAGAAAAGTGGCGCCCACTAAACGTGTGCCAGCCTTTACCGGAACAGTCACATCCAGGGAACCGTCCTGACCACCGCCCATACCTGAAAACACACCAACCCCGGTATATTCAAAAAGGTGTACGCGCTCTCCATCTATACTCAGTTCCAGCTTCTCTCCTGGTATAAAGCTGCCCATACCGAAATTCTGCATAGAAAAACTGTAGTCCCCATCAGCAGGAAAGTTATGTTCAGCGGCAATTCCTCCACGGGTATTTAAGGGCATCCCATCCAACTGCATGTTCTGCGAATTATCAGCTTCCACGATATAGGTCATTTCATTTGGCGAGCTCCAGAATCCTACTGCCATCCTGGCAATCTGCGCAGCCGCTTTGGTATAAGCCTCTAACAATGTGGGAGATATTGTTAATGAGCCGGCCTGATTGTCAAAGCCGCGAGCCGAAGAATCTGCCGGTAGATATGACGAAGGGTCAATGGTAATGCCGGTCAATTCCTCAATAACATTGGCATATTCACTTTGGTTTAATCGGTGTAATGTTTTAGTGCCGGGGCTAACCTGGGCAGCTGAATCTATTTTATCTTCAAGCCATTCTGTTAACGCCAGATAGTTTCTATCATTGGGGCGATCCTGACCTGGAGGCGGCATCATGCCGGCTCTCATTTTTCTAATAGCTTTTTCCCAATGCTCAGGATTCTGAGGAATATCATCAGACAGGATAGTTTCAAGGTCCAGACTACCGGCATAGTCTTCAAAATTATGGCAGCCCACGCAATATTCTTCCAGCTGAGCTAATTGACGCCGATCAGCCCTGCTTTGTGAGTAAGCCATATTGGCAAAAACCACCATTGCGACAATTGAAGCCAGCAAACAAGAAGTACTAACACTGGCCCTAGAAGATTTGTCTTGCAACATTTATAGCTTCCCCTTTGCTCGAAATTCGTTCAATAGTCAGGTAGTTAAGTAGTTATTTACAAAAGAGAAGCTAACAAAGTTTCTCGCTCTTGAAGTGGATGTTAAAGCCATTAAACAACCGTTCAACAATTTACACCGGTCTGGAAAGGAGGTCAACATTTAGTATTTTACTTTCCTGGCTTCCTTTAGCAACCTCACCAGCTATAAATTTTGGAAACTATGTACTGAAAAATGCATTAATAATTATTTGATTTGGCTCTCTCCTGATCGAAAGCTATACTGGGCGCAATCCATCGAGAACTTCTCTAAAAAACAATCATTCACCATTGAACAATTAAAAATAACGAGAATTGATTAAACGATTATGGATACAAAAGCAGTAATAAAAAGCGAAGAACTGGAAACAAAATTTCTGATATTGGACAAAGCTGTTAGTTTATTTGCCGAAAAAGGCTTTAACGGCGCTTCCATGCGCGACCTTGCTGTTGCGTGCAGTATCACGCCAGGGGCCCTTTATTATTATTTTCCCAACAAAAAATCATTACATGAAGCCGCTATTATCTATGCATACCGGGATAGGGCTAGACCTGCCGTAGACAGTCTCGAGGAATCCGGCATGGGACCCATGGAAATCCTGGAAAAGTTTGTCTTACGCTTATCTGAAAGGTTTTATCATGATCATGAATTTCGCCGCATAGTGCAGTGGACGATACTGGATAGTGACTCAGATGAAGGTATCAGAAATATCATCATTGATGTTGTTTATGAGACACATTTTGATTCCCTGACGAAATTTTTGCAGCCATTAAATCTCAGTATTGATGCCTATCGACTCACTACTTTTATTTTTGGCATGGTCATGCATAACTACTTTACCTTGGAACAACGCAAAAACCATCATGGCTACAAGCCTAATAAGGAAAAACCCAAGCAGATTACAAAAGAAGTTATGCAGCTGCTTAACTGCGGTATATTTGCCTACAAGCAATAAATAAAACCTTTCTAAAAATGGCTACTACGTTTTAAAAGCCTTCTTGTCTATATAACCCCTACTCCTTTTCACTCCTTCTAATTCACTTGACCTCACTTGCTGGCAAGTAAGTTTTACATCTGTCCCTATCAAATTCAGAAATACCAACTATCAAGTTCAAAAATAATCAAAAGTTGACCTGTATTTATCTCAGGAGTAGATTACTATTCAAACGTTTGGTATATATTTTTACTAACGTTTAGTTAATTATAAAAATTTCCCGAAATAGCTAGCAATATTAACGCCTCGTTGTGTTAATGACTCAGGCTGGCTGGGAAAAAATTTAAAGGGGAAAACAATGGCATATCTGGCAAGTGTGTAATTTGAATACCGTAGAGGGTAATGCTTTATATTCAGAATTTATTAGTCAACCAGACTGTCTGATAGGGTCTTAGTGACAAGGACACCTGCCCTTCTTTCAACATTTCTCCGCTAAGCAAATCCTGCCATTGTTCTGTTAGCACCAGGTTCAGTGTACTCAATATCACTTCACAGGTTTTATCTGAGATATTATTTAAACAGAAAATACTTTGATCCCGTCTTAGGCTTTGTCGCCAGAAAGCAATTACTTCATCACCAATATGTAGCGTGAACATAATGGCATTGGGATGGAATGCTTTCTGCGCACGGCGAAGCACAATCAGTCGTTTAAGTTCAGTGAAAATTCGGCTGTGATGATTATCCTCATGCAGAATTTCATCCAGTGCATCCATATCCCAGTTATGTCTGTTAAGTGCCCGGTTATTATTGGTGTGAGCAAATTTCTCATAATCATTTTCAGTACTCAGTAAACTGTGGATATAAAAAGCCGGTACCCCTTCCATGGCCAGCATAATCATGTGCGCACTGATAAAGCGTGCTTCCTGAAAGCCGTCGTCAGGATTATCAAGCGTTCCCCTGAGCGCATCATAAAGACTGATATTGATCTCATAAGGTTTCGCTTCCCCGCTATTGAGTCCCCGCCAGGAAACTCTGCCTCCATTGTTCTCCATCAACGCCATCAAATGCCCTACATCTTCTTCCTCTACCAGACCTTCAAGAGGACGCAAACCAATGCCGTCATGGGACGCAAGAAAATTGAAAAAGGTGGTTCCCTTCTGGGCAGGCGGCATACTCATCAACCAGCTTTTCAGGGCATGGCAATTTCCTGTCACCAGGGTATTTAATAACAACGGTGGCAGAGAAAAGTTGTACACCAGATGCGCTTCGTTGGCATTGCCAAAGTAGGAAATATTTTCCACATTGGGGATGTTGGTTTCGGTAATGATAATTGTCCCGGGGCTGTGATATTCCACCAGCGTTCTGATCAATCTGACAATCTCATGGGTCTGATTCAGATTAAGACAGGATGTCCCTTCTTCTTTCCACAAAAAAGCCACCGCATCCAGGCGAAATATTTTCACGCCGCGCTCCAGATACAAACGGACAACCTTTAACATCTCCAGCAATACGGCCGGATTCCTGAAATCCAGATCAGGCTGATCATGACTGAATGTGCACCAGATATGCTTGATTCCGTCTAATGTCTGAACTTCTCTAAGTACCGGACTGGTTCTGGGACGCACAACATTGGAAAAATCAAAACCAGGGTCAACTTCCAAAAAGTAATCCTTACCCGGCCGCTTTTGCATTTTTAATTGCTCAAACCAGTGTCCCATCGCAGAGCAATGATTAATGACAAGATCAGACATTAGAGAAAACTTTTTCGCAATTCTGCCGATATGCCCCCAGTCGCCATAGCTTTCGTTAACCTGGGTATAGTCGATCACCGCGAAACCATCATCAGAACTGAAGGGAAAAAAAGGCAGGATATGCACCCAGGAAATAACATCCTTGAGATGCGTATCAAGAAATCGACTCAGGGTTACTAACGGTCGCTCATCGTCGCGATTAAAGGAATTGGCATAGGTAATGACACCAATGTCCTTTTCGCTCCAGTTATTTTTATGCCAGCGGGGTTTGTTACAGACTTTATCCAGGCCCATTTTTTTGAGCAATTGCATGCAAATTTTTTCTACATCGTGCTCAGGATAAATAAGCGACAGGTGACTGAGAACGCGCTGCCGCAATTGAGCATCTAGCTGCCCTGTTTTGTTTTTCTTTGTCATAAATACTGTTTTAAATCCTGCTCTACCGCCGTAACGAAATTTTTACCTAACTCAGGCAGAGCACTGTTAACCCGTGTCCAGCTTGGAATAAAAGGCGTTTCCTGGGGGTTTTCCAGAAAATGATGTCCAGCCTTCATGATGTTTTCAGCAAAAAGTTCTACTGCCTTTTCTTCATTATGAATATCCAGAGTAAGACCATTGAGTATCGCATCGTTGTGATATGCCTCGACGATATCCAAAGCCATTCGGTAGTATGTGGCCTTGAGAGTACGAAAGGTTTCCAGTGAAAGTACTACTCCGGTTGTCGCAAGTTTCCGGAAAATTGCCTTGCTGATATCAATAGACATTCTGGACAGACCACCGCTTTCATCATCATAGGACACGTCCTGATGTTTATGATCGTAAATATCGGCAATATCCACCTGACATAAATGATTGTTTGAATAATTGCGCCAGGTTTCAGAAAGCACGCCTATTTCAAGTCCCCAGTCACTGGGAATGCGAATGCCTTTTAATACATCCATGCGCATGGAAAACTCACCGGCCAGTGGGTAACGATAACTGTCCATATATTCCAGATAGTCATGCATACCGATGATTTTTTTCAAGGCTCTGAGCAAAGGTGTTACCAGCAAGCGACAAACCCTGCCATTGATGGTGCCATTCGCCACGCGGGCATAATAGCCCTTACAAAATTCGTAATTGAAAGCCGGATTAGCTACTGGATAAATTAATTTTGCCAGAAGATCGCGGCTGTAAGTGACAATGTCACAATCATGCAAGGCAATGGCTTCCGCCTTGCCCTGTGATAACAGGTAACCAAGGCAATACCAGACATTACGTCCCTTACCCAGTTGCTTGGGTTCCAGGCTGAGTTTGCACAACTCATCGTCCAGGCTCTTGAGCCTGGGACCGTCATTCCACAGCACCACATGTTCCTGAGGAAGCACCTTGAAAAATTCCAATGCTTTTTTGTATTGCGCTTCATCAGCACGATCAAGCCCTATGACTATCTGCGACAGATATGGCACCCTGGAAAGCTCAGCGACAATATTGTCCATTGCCGGGCCTTCCAGCTCTGAATAAAGACAGGGCAAGATCAAGGCCATCGGCCTGGTTTCAGCAAAACCCATCAACTCCTTTTCCAACTCTTCCAGCGGTCTGTCATTTAGATTATGGAGGGTGGTAATTACGCCGTTTTGATGAAAATCACCCATTACTCAATATCCTCTTGCTTCAATAATTTTAAAATTGCCTCATTCCAGCCAGCAGGCCCAAGTGCAGTAGTGCGATACACCCGGTCATGCCTGATCCGGGGGAAGTCTTTCACTGGTGACCTGACAAGCACTGGCAAGTCGGCCAATTCCAGCATGGAGATATCATTCTCACTGTCACCCAAGGCAATCAACTTGTGTGTGACACCCTTGCGCTTTTCATAAAATTTGCGCAAATAGTTAACCGCCTTACCTTTATTACAGCCAGCGGAAATATGCAGAAAACGGCCTCCCTCTACAGCATCCAGGCCCGCCTTTCTCACCTGCTTCAGAAAGCGCTGTTTGCTTTCTTCACTGTCCTGCCAAAGCAGCGGCTCGGTATATTCCCGTTGCAGGGCATTGGCGGCATTAGCTGGATCCAGTCCGGTCACATTGATCACATCAGCAACTGTCATTTCGCTGAATCCGGTGAAGCCAAGGTTTTTCATATCAGGTGCTGTTGCCAAAACGTCCAGTCTTTCCAATATTTCAGCACGATTCATACCAAACTCAACCTTATCCAGATTTTTTGTGTCCTGCCCGGGCTCTGGCAGATAAACAGCCCCACCGTTCTCCACAATAAATGGAGCGCTAAGGCCCAGCGCCTCTCTTATGGGCATAATTTCTGCGATGGTTTTACTACTGCACAACACCACAGGAATTTGTTTTAAACGCAGTAATTCCAAGGCAGGGCTGGCCTCGCGCCAGTCATAGCTATGATGATCAAGCAGAGTGCCATCCAGGTCGCTTACAACGATATATTCAGTGTCCATTTCTTGTTAAGTTACTGTTTCCTGCATTGTTATAGTGAGAGCTGTTTTACTGATCTTGATTATTGCAAGAATGATTCCACCCTCAAATTAAAACAAAGTAGCTATTTCGAGCACCAATACGGATATCTGTGTCACATAATAGTGCACAGCTTGTCAGGGTGCTTGATGTTGGTGCCCTAAGCAGCAATGAGCACCAAAATAGTGAATAAATTATTCAAAAATAAAATATTGGTCATGATAGTCTGCTTTTTTTTATCAGTATTACGGATATTTTTATGTACATAGATACTTCAACCCTTACCAACAAGGAAATGTATAAATTCCTGATCGGTGGTATTGGCCCCAGACCAATAGCCTGGGCTGGCACCCGTAGTAAGGACGGCATCAATAACCTGGCCCCCTTCTCTTTTTATAACGCCTTCAGTTCTACTCCTCCTATCGTGGGATTCTCAACAATCCCCCGTCTGGATGGGCGCAAAAAAGACACACTGCAGAATGTCATTGACAGCAAGTGCTTCACTCTAAGCACCGTCAGTCACAAACTTGTTAAGCAAATGAGTAAATCGGCAGCACTGCTGGAACCTGAAGACGATGAATTCACATTTTCAGGCCTGGAGTCCAGCGAAGCTAAAAATATTAATGCACCCTATGTGAAAGATGCTTTTCTGGTCTTCGAGTG
>Ga0115566_10003358_pt1 | contig 12947 bp, 14 predicted proteins | sample COGITO_mtgs_1204_3_FD_87173 | JGI IMG/M metagenome (GOLD analysis project Ga0115566, IMG submission 87173) | Pelagic marine microbial communities from North Sea - COGITO_mtgs_120405 | ecosystem: Environmental > Aquatic > Marine > Epipelagic | place: Germany:Helgoland, sampling site Kabeltonne...
ACGAAATGCTTTATGAGGATAATCCAAAACAAACTCTTCACTAGGGGGGTTTTGTTTTAAAATGAAACAAATCGTCATTCCTTACAAGCCAAGAGAAATCCAAAAATTTTTGCACAAAAAATGTGATGTGAACCGGTTCAATGTAATCGTTGTTCATAGAAGAGGTGGCAAAACTGTGTTCGCCATTAATCACTTAATTAAAGCTGCACTCACTAATAAAAAACCTTATCCCAAATACGCCTTTATTTCGCCATACAGAGTTCAAGGCAAAAGCACAGCTTGGGATTATATGAAACAATTTTCTGCTGCCATACCAGGAACTAAATTTAACGAATCAGAACTGAGGGTAGATTTCTCTGTTAATAATTCAAGAATACAAATCATAGGTGCTGAAAATAGTGCTGCAATAAGAGGACAGTATTTTGATGGAATTATCGTAGATGAAACTCAGAATATTTCGCCTGATTTATTTGATACAGTTTTAAGACCTTGTCTGTCAGATAGAAGAGGGTTCGCCATTTTTATAGGTACGCCAATGGGTCGTAATTGGTTCTTTGAATTACATCAAACAGCTAAAGAAACAAAAGATTGGTTTACTTGTCAGTTTAAAGCTAGTGAAACAAAAATTATCCCCCAAGAAGAATTAGACGCTGCTAAAGCCACAATGTCCGTAGATGCTTATGAACAAGAGTTTGAATGCTCATTTCAAGCTGGTGTGTCCGGCAGTTATTATGGCAATATTATGGAGGAATTAGAGAAAAAAGATAAGATCAGAGATTTTGAAATAGAACCTGATTTAGAAGTAGAAACTTGGTGGGATCTAGGAATGAATGATAGCACAGTAATTACTTTCGCACAGAGAAGAGATAATGAGATTAGAATTATAGATTGTTATGAGAACTCAAGTGAGGGATTAGAGCATTATGCTAATGTGCTAGATGAGAAACCTTATACTTATTCAAAACATATCGCACCCCATGATATTAGGGTTAGAGAGATTGGCACTAATAAATCTAGGTGGGAAACGGCAAAAGAGCTAGGCATAGAATTTGAAGTTGCTCCTAAGTTGAGCATTGAAGATGGCATAGAACAATCAAGACGATTGCTGCCAAAATGTTATTTCCATAAAAGTAATTGCAAAATGCTTGTAGAAGCGTTAAAAAGCTATTGTAAGCGTTGGGATAGCAAAAATAACTGCTTTAGAAATAGACCAGTTCATAATTGGGCATCTCACTTTTGTGATAGCTTTAGATACGGAGCTGTAGTAGAACCTATAGAAAGAAGTGATTGGAAAAAACCAATTAGCGTTAATACAAATTACATAGTTTAATATGGCAAAGAAAAAAATCATAGAAATTTCAGATCCTAAACTTAGAAGCATTCTAAGTGGTCAAATTAATAATGCTCTTGGTTATTTAGGTGGAGAGTTATCAGACTCAAGAAGAAAATCTTTAGAATATTATTTAGGCGATAAACTTGGCACAGAGATTGATGGCAGATCACAAGTGGTGTCAACAGATGTAGCCGATACTATTGAATCCATCTTGCCAAACCTACTGAGAGTTTTTACAGCGTCTGACAAAGTTGTAAGATGCGAACCAGTAACAGGTGAAGATGTTGCTCTTGCAGATCAAGCCACAGCTTATCTTAATCATGTTTTCTACAAACAAAATTCAGGATTTCAATTATTATATAATTTTTTTAAAGATGCCTTAATTGAAAAAAATGGTTTCTTAAAAGTTTATTTTGATCAGCAAGAAAGAGTAGAACATGAAACTTATAAAAATTTAACTTTAGCCGAAAAAGAAGCTCTATTAGATACTAAAGATGAAATAGAAGTTGTAGAAGAAGAAGAGATTGAAGATACAGTAGCAGCCGAACAAATTGAAATGGCTAAAGAACAAGCTGAAGATCAAGGATTAGATATTTCAGAAATTAATTTTCCTGACCCTGTTTTATATAATTGTAAAATTAAAAGAATATCCAAAACAGGAAAAGTAAAAATTGAATCCATACCACCTGAAGAATTTTTAATTAATCGTACAGCAAAAACCATTGATGAAGCTGACTTTGTTTCTCATAAAGTTTTAATGACAAGATCACAAATTGTTGAAATGGGATTTCCTCAAGATGAAGTAGATAGCTTACCAGCGTCTAGCATAGATATTTACAATGATGAAAAAATTGTAAGAACAAAAAATATTGATGACTATCAAATGAATACGCCAACAGATAAGTCAACAGAAAAAGTTTTAATTTATGAATCTTATATTAAATATGATTACGATGGTGATGGTATAGCAGAGTTAAGAAAAATTATATCAGCAGGTGATGATGGTTATGCTGTGTTGTCTAATGAACCTTGTGATAATATTCCATTTGTTTCTATTACACCTATTCCAATGCCACATAGATTTTATGGTAGATCCATTTCTGAATTAGTTGAAGATATTCAATTAATGAAATCTACAGTAATGCGTCAGTTGTTAGATAATATGTATTTAACAAATAATAACAGAGTGGCGATCATGGATGGTATGGTTAATATGGATGATTTATTAACGACAAGACCAGGTGGTGTGGTCAGAACTAAACAACCACCAAGTCAAGTCATGCAACCTTTACAAGCTCAACCTATTTCACAACAAGCATTTCCATTATTATCTTATTTAGATTCTGTTAGAGAAGTAAGAAGTGGAGTTTCAAAACAAGCACAAGGTTTAGATCCTAATACATTAAATGCAAAAACAGCAACTGGTGTAAATGCTTTAATGACACAAACACAAATGCGATCAGAGTTAATCGCAAGAATATTTGCAGAAACAGGTGTTAAAGATTTATTTAATAAAGTTTTTGAACTTATGGTTAAGTATCAAGACAAAGAACAAATTATAAAACTAAATAATAAATATATTCCAGTTAAACCTACAGAATGGAAAGATAAATTTAATATTACTGTAAGTGTTGGTTTGGGAACAGGTACAAAAGAACAACAACAAGTTATGTTAAATGGTATTTTAGAAAGACAACTACAAGCATTCCAACTACAAGGGGGTAGAGAACTACCAATGGTTAATCTAAAAAACATTTATAATACATTATCTAAGATTGTGGAGAATACAGGTCTTAAAAATGTTGATGCGTACTTTGTAAATCCTGATATGGGTAAACAAATGATGACACCACCTCCTCCTCCACCATTAACTCCTATTGAAAAAATAGAATTTACAAGAATACAAAGTGAAGAAAAGAGAAAAGTTGCTGAATTAGAATTAAAATACAAAGAATTACAACAACAAAACCAAGAAATGTTGTTAGATTTTGAAACGAAGATTAAAGATATAAGTTTAAAATACAATACTCAGCTAGATACAGCAAAAATTAAAGCTGATGCTGATTTAGATAAGGTCATGTTAGCTGCAGGAAGTAAATCTCTTGAACAAGCGAATAAATCTGCTAATATGCTCAACCAACAGATACAAGGATTGAATGGAAACCAAAGATCAAACGCAGAGAACGCTGGAAATAGGCAGATCCAGCCAAGCGAAACAGATTTTACAGAGTGATCTTTTTAAAGAGTCAATAAATACTCTTAAAAAAATTTACTCTGAAGCACTTTTAGAAAAAACAGGTGCTAAAGAAAGCGATACCAGAGAAAAACTTTGGATTGCTTATAATGTTGTAGGTAAAGTTGAGCAACATTTACAAAGTATTCTTGAGACAGGAAAATTAGCTGAAAAGCAATTAGAAATTTTCCGAAAACAACAACAAGAAAAAAAATTCTAGCGTAAGTTAGAATAAGCCAAGTCAAATAAGACAGCTTAACCACAGGAGGACTTAATGTCTGACAAAAACCCATTACTGAACAGTAGTTCAGTACAAGGTGCAGCAAGTTCTATTGAGGGATTAATAGACCCTAAAACGGCAACTATCAAACCTCAAGAGAAGGCAGCACCAGTTGAACAGAATGAATCAGAAGAAGCACAAGCAACTGAAGATAATCAAGAAGTTCAACAACAACCTAAAGAAAATCTTGAAAATAAAATTCAAGAAACTTTAGATGAAGAAGAAGCATCAGAAGACAATGCTGAGAGACAACAAACAACTGATTACCACCAAATAAAAGTAAATGGTGAAGTAATAGAAGTTGACCTTGAAGAATTAAAAGCAGGTTATCAGAAGGATGCAGACTATAGACGGAAAACAGAAGAAGTAGCTTTAGAGAAAAGAGAGTTATTAACTGAAAAAGACCGCCTAGCTAAGCAATATTCAACTAAGCTGGATGATTTAAATTCGCTTGTGTTGACTTTGAATGCTGAAGTAAACAACGATATAAATGCCAAAGAACTTGATAGACTTTGGGATGAAGATCCAACTGAAGCTGCGAAGATTGATCGTAAAATCAGAAGAAGGAGAGAAACACTTTCTCAAGCTCAGAAGAAATTAAAAGATCATCAACAATCACAGTTTCAGGAAGTTCTAAAAGAGGAGCAAAAAAAGGTAGCTATGAAGTTCCCTGAATTGCAAGATCCTGTAAAAGGAAACTCTCTAAGAACAGGCATGGTGAATTATTTATTGAAAAAAGGATTTTCTGAAAAAGATGTGTCCTCAGTTTATGATTCAAGAATGTTTGATGTGATCGTAGATGGAATGAAATATCAAGATAACAAAAAGTTGAAACCAACTTTAGTTAACAAGAAAGTCAAACCATCAAGAGTTGTTAGATCAGGTGTCAAAACAACAAAAGCAGATGAGAATAGCCAGAATAGGTTGAATAGAATCAAAACGCTGAAGAAGTCAGGAAGTCCAAAAGATGCAACTGATTTGTTGATGCGTTATTTATAAACTAATAACCTAACGGAGAAATACAATGGCTGTATATCAAACATACCAAACAGTCGGAATAAGAGAAGACCTAGCGGACATTATTTATTCAATAAGTCCAACAGAAACTCCTTTTATGTCTGGCGTAGCTAAAACAAAAGCTACAAATACATCTCACCAATGGCAAACAGATGCTTTGGCTGATGTAGCAGCAAATGCTGCAGTAGAAGGTGCTGCAATAAGTTACCCAACTTTAACAGCAACTACTAAATTAACAAACCACACTCAAATATCTACAAAAGCAGTACAGATTTCAGGTACAAACGAAGCTGTAACTTCTGCTGGTAGAGCAAATGAGTTAGCTTACCAAGTAGCAAAATCTGCGAAAGAATTAAAAAGAGATATGGAAACAGCTCTTTTATCTAACGTAGCTGCCGCTGCAGGTGACGCTTCAACTGCAAGAAAATTAGGAGGAGTTCCAACTTGGATTTCTACTAATGTAGATGCAGGTGCTGGTGGATCTGGTGCTGGTGGCGGAGCTATCAGAACAGATGGAACGCAAAGAGCTTTCACAGAAGACCAATTAAAAGGTGTTCTAAGAAGCTGTTTTAACGAAGGCGGAAATCCAAACATGATTATGGTTGGTGCTTTCAATAAACAAAAACTATCTGGCTTCACAGGTGGATCAACTAGATTTGACCAAGCTGAAGACAGAAGATTAGTTACTTCTATTGATGTATATGAAAGTGACTTCGGAACTTTATCCGTAGCACCTAATAGATTCATTAGAGGAGCTAACGCAACTGCTGCAAAAGTAGGTCAAGATGCTCTAGTATTAGAGATGGACATGTTTGCAGTATCTTTCTTAAGAGATTTCTCTCTACAGAATCCTGCTCAGACTGCTGATGCAGACCAAAGATTCTTAGTAGCTGAATATACTCTTGAGTCAAGAAACGAAAAAGCAAGTGGATTAGTTACTGATTTAACTACTTCATAATCTAATTGTGATTAGGGATGTAACCCTTAAAAACTACATCCCTATCACTTAACCCATGTTGAAGTCTTAGTAAGGTTATAGACGGAACGACAAACGGAGAAAAAAAATGAGAACATTAAACGATTACTTTATAACTGCTGAAATTGAAGATGTATCAACAGCTTCATCAACTTTTGTTGGTGTACCAGATGGCGGTAAAATAGTTAAAATTATAACTGCTTTACAAGGTGCTATATCTGGCGGTAACGCAGCAATCACTTTTGAAATAGGTGGTACTGCTGTAACTGGTGGTGCAATAACTGTTGCACATTCAGGTTCGGCTGCTGGTGATGTAGATACTGCTTCACCTACTGCTGCTAACAGAGTAGAAGAAGATGGCACAATAGAGATTATTACCGATGGTGGATCTACTGGTGCTAAAAAATTACTTGTGACATTTGTTATAAGAAGATAAATATAAATTGGGGGTTCAGCCTAGCGGAAGTTCCCCCAAAAACTAAATAGGAGAAAAAATGAGTTATAATTATGCTCTAAGACCAGGAACAACACAGAAACTAAATACAAACAATTCATCAACTGCTTCTGCTGCTTTCGGTTCACAAACTGAATACGTAAGAGTAGTTGGAGATGCTAACTGTCATTTTGTTTTAGGTGCTTCACCTACAGCAAGTGCAACATCAGCTTTATTACCATCTGGTGAAATAGAAATATTTAAAGTTTCACCTGGCGAAAAAATTGCAGTATTTCATGGTACATCTACAAATGTATATGTAACTGAAATGAGTGCATAGTGGCTAAGAAAAAAGGTTTATTTGGAGTTAATAATTACGTTAAAGCCAAGCCTAGAAAAAGACCTGGTCGTCATGCTAAAAGTTACAGTAAAAGAATACCAGGTAGAAAAAAAAATAGAGGTCAAGGATGAAAGATATTCAGTTAGACGGCTTAAAAAAAACAACTTTTTCAACTGACGAAAAAGAAAAAAAGATTGTTATAAAGCATGAAGTAGATATAGACCCACATTTAAAACACAATAAAAGACTTTTAAATGATGGAGATGGTTATTCAAAATCAAGAGATTTGAAAAGAGTAGCTTCTATTCCAACAATAGCTTTAGAAGTTTGGGCAAAAGAATATGACCCACATGGTGATGGTAATTGGTTTGCTTTACCAAAAGAAGTTCAAAGTAAAATATTAAAACTCAAATTGAACAGTAATGAGTTTAAGTATTTTAGAACAGCAGAAGGAAGAATTTAATGGCATTATCAAATTATTCAGAATTACAATCATCAGTAGCTAATTGGTTAAACCGATCTGATTTAACAACTGAGATTACAGGAGATTTTATTGTTTTAACTGAAAAAGATTTTAACTCTAAATTAAGAATTAGAAAAATGGTTGAATCTGATAGTTCATTTTCAATTAATGCAGAAACAGTTGCTCTACCTTCAGGATTTTTACAAGTTAGAGATTTATTTATTTTAAGTGGCGGAACTAAATATGCTTTAACATATATGACACCACCACAAATGGATCAGATTAAAGGTTCTTCTACAAGTGGTATGCCAGTAGCTTATACTATTATAGGAGATAATTTTAGATTTGCTCCAACACCTGATACAACATACACAGGTACATTAAATTATTACAAATCATTTGATGCTTTATCAGATTCAAATACAACAAATTACATTTTAACTAATCATCCTGCTATATATTTATATGGTTCACTATATCATGCTGCTAATTTTTTAGGTGGTGTTGAACCTGCAAGATTACAACAATGGCAAGGTATGTACACAACAGCTCTTGAGAGATTAGAAAGAAACGATAGAGAAGATCAATTTAGTGGTTCTCCATTACAAATTAGATCAGATGTAACTGTAGCTAGTTCTTTTCAAGACACAACTAAAGTAACAAATAATAATACATAGGAAAAAAATGCAATTACCTTTTGGCGAATGGCTACCTGATCAACCTGAATATTTAAATCCTGGTGCTACTACAGCAAACAATGTTTATTATGCACAAAATTCTTATAAAAGATTTCCTTCATTAGTAAATTATTCTACAAACAATATTGCTGCAGATAGCAGAGGTGCTGGTTCATTTAGAGATAATTCAGGTAATGTATTTAACTTTGTTGCTAAGAACACAGACATCTATCAATTAGATGGTGGATCATTTACTTCAAGAAAAGGATCGCTAACAGGTGGTAATACAGATTATTTTACATTTACACAGTTTGGTAATTATATCATAGCAAGTAATGGCGTTGATGCACCTCAATACTATTTAATGGGTACATCAACTAATTTTGCTCCTTTATCAGGTATAGCAACATCTGGAACTGTGCCTACATTTAGAGTATCAGGTGTAGTTAGAGATTTTTTAATAACAGGTAATCAACCTACAAATCAAAATAGAATACAATGGTCAGGTATCAATGATATTGCTACTTGGCAATCAGGAACAAAACAAGCTGATCAACAAGACTTACCAGGTTCAGGTGGAGAAATAGTTCATATTACATCAGGTGAGATTGGTTATGTATTTAGACAAAATCAAATTGTTAGAATGGATTATGTAGGTGGTGCAACAATATTTAGATTATCAGTTATATCTCCTAATAGAGGTGCAGTTTATGGAAGAACAGTTTGTCAAGATAACAGAAGAGTATTCTTTTATGCTGATGATGGTTTCTTTGAAATTAATGGTGATAATGTTGTTGCTATTGGTGCAGAAAAAATAAATAGATTCTTTGATGTAGATTTAAACAAAGCATTTTCTGATAGAATATGTGCTGCAGTAGATCCATTTAATCAATTAGCTTTATGGTTATATCCTTCAGCTTCTAATACAGCGAATACAACAGGTATTTGTGATAAAATATTAATCTATAATTATGCTACACAAAAATGGTCAACAGCAGATGCAAATGCTAGTACGATATTTTCACAATTTGTAGGAGCTTATACTGTAGAGTTAATGGATATTATTTCAGAAAACTTAGATCAAATTAATATTGCCTTAGATACTGATTTTTGGTCAGGAGGACAATTACTTCTTGGAGCTATAGATAGCGATTTTAAAGCAGCTATATTTTCAGGAACAGAAAATCAAGGAACTATAGAAACTAGAGAATTAGAGTTGTTTCCAGGACATAGAAGTAGTATAACCAACGTAAGACCCATAGTTGACGCTACAGCTACTGTAACCATTAAAAGCAAAGAAAGATTGTCTGATGATGCTATTGAATCAACATCTTCAAGCATGGTTACAAGTGGTGATAATCCTGTAAGACAATCTGGTAGATATTTCAGGATAAAAGTAGTTACTCCTTCAGGTTCAGTTTGGACTCATGCACAAGGAGTTGATTTAACAGCATCAAGAATAGGTTTAAGATGACGGATAAAACTGATATAGATAATGTTAGATATAGTTTTGAAACACAAGAGTTTTTTCAAAGACAAATTGAAGAAGCAATAAACACATTAATTAATGAAAAAAACAAAGAAAACAATAAAGCATTTACATGGTTTTTAGGAAATTAAATGACAACTAATATTAAAGATTATTCAACAACGCAATCAAGTAATACATCACTTAATAGTATTTCAGTAGCAGAAGGTATGTTACCTTCCAATCTTAACAATGCCATTAGAGCATTGATGAAGAACACTAGAGATTGGTTTAATGATGCACAATGGATTGAGTATGGAGATGGTTCAGGTGCATACACAGCAGCTTATGTTAGTGGAACATCATTTACAATTAATGGTGCAGATGTAACTGCAATTTATCATGCAGGTAGAAGAATTAAAATTACAGATACAGCTGCAACACTTTACGGAACTATTGCAAGTTCATCATTTTCTACAAACACAACAGTTAATGTAACTTGGGATTCAAGTTCTTTAACATCAGGTGCATTAAACAATGTTTACATTGGTGCATTATCAAAAACAAATGATTCTATTCCGACAGGAATATCTGCTGAAAAAATTGCAAACGGAACTATATCAGATACAGAGTTTCAATATTTAAATGGAGTAACATCAGCAATACAAACTCAATTAGATGCAAAAGCAGGAGCTATAACTGGTGGTGCATCAACAATAGCTACATCAGACTTAACTGCATCAAGAGCTTTAGAATCTAATGGCTCAGGCAAAGTTGCAGTATCATCTGTAACATCAACTGAACTTGGTTATGTTTCAGGTGTTTCCTCTGCAATACAAACACAGTTAGATGCAAAAAATGTAAAAGCAAATAACTTAAGTGATGTTGTTTCAGCTTCAACAGCAAGAACAAATTTAGGTTTAGCAATAGGATCAGATGTTCAGGCATTTGATGCACAGTTATCTGATATTTCAGGACTAACTCCTACAGATAGTAATTTTATAGTAGGTGATGGTTCTAATTTTGTAACAGAAACTGGAGCTACTGCTAGAACATCTTTAGGATTAGGAACGATTGCAACACAAGCAGCAAATAGTGTTGCTATAACAGGTGGATCAGTAACAGGTATGTCTGCACCATCAAGTAGTTCAGATGTAACAACAAAAAGTTATGTAGATGATTTAGTTGCAGGACTTAAAACTAGAATTATTACAAGAGTAGCAACAACAGCAAACGTAAACTTATCAAATGCTTTAGAAAATGGTGATACTTTAGATGGAATTTCACTAGCAACAGGTAATAAAGTTTTAGTTAAAAATCAAACAGATGCTACAGAAAATGGTATTTATTTAGTTCCAGCAAGTGGTGCAGCAAGTAGAGATCCAGATTTTAATACAGTAGATGAATTAGCTGGTCAGCTTGTTATCATACAAGAAGGAACAACAAACGAAGATACAATATTTTTATGTACAACAGATACTGGTGGTAGCATTGGTAGTGTAAATATTACATTTACACAAGTACAACCTCAGTTTACTGGAACAGTAAGTTCAGTAGCTGTAGCAGATTCAGGATCATCAGAATTTACAGTAACAGGTTCTCCAATAACTACATCAGGAACAATTAATTTAGCAGTTAATAGTATATCAGCAGCTAAAATTGGTAATGGAGACGTAGATAATACAGAATTAAGTTATGTAAATGGAGTAACTTCAGCAATACAAACACAAATAGATAATAAAGCTGGAGCAGGATTTGCGATTGCAATGGCGATAGCATTATAATAAAAGGAGTAATATGGCACAAAACTTTAGACGATACACAAGCAATGATGTAGGCACAGGAGCTGCAACATTATTTACAGCAAACAGTTATGATACTGTTGTTGGAATATCTGTAGCGAATATAACAGCATCAGCAGTAAACGCATCTGTTTACATTAATGATGCATCAAATGATATTTATCTTATCAAAGATGCACCTATACCTGCTGGTTCATCTTTACAAGTATTAGATGGTGGAGCTAAATTCGTAGTTCAATCAGGTGATGCTTTAAAAGTTATTTCTGACACAGCATCTTCATTAGATGTTTGGGTATCAACAGTTGACGATATTAGTTCATAAGGAGTTTAAATGGGATATATAGGAAATTTTCCAGCATCAACTCAAACAGTTGATTTAAAATGGCAACCAATTAAAACAGCAGGCTTTACAGCAGTTGCTGGTGAAGGTTATTGGTGTAACACTACAAGTGCAGCTTTTACTGTAACACTTCCAGCATCAGCTAATGTTGGTGATACTATTTCTTTTGTTGATTATGCTAGAAACTTTGCAACAAACAATTTAACTATAAATCAAAATTCATTAAACTTTCAAAGTAACTCATCACCTAATCCTGTTTATGATGTTGCTGGTCAATCAGTAACAATAGTTTATTCAGGAGCAACTAATGGTTGGATTCCAACTACTGATGATGATGTAACTGATGAAACACCACAAATTTATGATGCAGAATATTTAGTTGTTGCTGGAGGTGGAGGTTCTGGAAAACCAGGAGATAATAGAGCTGGTGGTGGAGGTGCTGGTGGTTTATTAACTAATTATGGTGGAACTGCTATTTCTTTTACTGGAGGTGTTACTTACACAGTAACAGTAGGAGCTGGTGGTGCTGGTGGTACTTCTGCTAGTGGTGCACAAGGTGCAAATAGTGTTTTATCTGGTTCTGACATTACATCAATAACTTCTATCGGTGGCGGAGGAGGAGGAGGTCAAACTCCTACTACTGGTGGCTCTGGTGGTGGTGGATCAGATGCTGAATCTGGTGCAGCTGGTACTGTTGGTCAAGGTAATGCTGGAGGAAATGGTACTCCTGGTGGAGTTGCCGCTGGTGGTGGAGGCGGAGGTGCTGGTGCTGTTGGAGGAAATTCAAGTTCATCTACTGGTGGTGCAGGAGGTAATGGACTTGCAAATTCTATAACTGGTTCTTCTGTTACATACGCTGGAGGTGGCGGTGGAATTTGTGAAAATGGAACTGGTGGTAGTGGAGGCTCTGGTGGAGGTGGTGCTGGTACTAATGGAGCAGGAGGAGATGGAACTGCAAATCTTGGTGGTGGCGGTGGAGCTGGTCATACTTCGGCAGGTGATGGAGGAAGTGGAGTTGTTATTTTAAGAGTAGCGACAGCAAAGTATTCAGGAACTACAACAGGCTCACCAACAGTAACAACAGATGGGTCAGATACTATAATAAAATTTAACGCATCAGGGAGTTACACAGCATAATGGCACATTTTGCAAAAATAGGAATTGGAAACATAGTTGAAAAAGTTGAAGTGGTATCTAATAATATTGCTACAACTGAACAAGCTGGTGTAGATTTTTTAAGAAATTTATATAATGATCAAAATGCTCAATGGTTTCAAACTTCTTATAATAATAATATTAGAAAAAACTTTGCTGGTATTGACTATACTTATGATCAAGCAAGAGATGCTTTCATAGAACCAAAACCATTTAATAGTTGGACTTTAAATGAAACAACTTGTAATTGGGAATCGCCAGTAGTAAAACCTGACGATGGTCAAAATTATGTATGGAATGAAGAAAATCAACAATGGAATTTAATATAATATGGCAAGTATAATTAAAACAGATAACATACAAAAAGTTTCAGACGATTCTAACATCATTAAAAAATGTGGATCAACAATTACACTTGGTTCTTGTGGAG
>Ga0115566_10003359_pt1 | contig 12946 bp, 10 predicted proteins | sample COGITO_mtgs_1204_3_FD_87173 | JGI IMG/M metagenome (GOLD analysis project Ga0115566, IMG submission 87173) | Pelagic marine microbial communities from North Sea - COGITO_mtgs_120405 | ecosystem: Environmental > Aquatic > Marine > Epipelagic | place: Germany:Helgoland, sampling site Kabeltonne...
CCCGCCCAAGCCGAAGTGGATCACTCCCGTGGATGACCCCGCGTGGGAACCCTACATGTACGAGTGCCTCTACAGCGGCGAAGAGATGTTCAAAGCCTCGCGCGTTCAGCTTGGACCCCCCAAACGTCTGGCCTGGCCGTTCTTGGCGCTTCCTGACCGCTCCAAGCTCTCTAAGAACGCTGAGGAATCTCTCGTCCGTGCTATCGACATCTTCGAGGATCGTCTGCGCACCATGGACGACGCTCCTCTCATCAGAGATCTCGTCGCGCCCGACGAGCGTGAAGTATACGTGAAGGACTCAAAGTACCCGTGGTCTAACCAGAAGGGCTACCTCATTATGATGAGGGTAACGAAGCCAGACGATATGACGCAGTACTACAAGGATAAGATTCGGCACCAACCTGTCTACAACAGCTACTCCGACGATGCGTACAAGCCCCTCCTCGACTTCCACCTGCCCCAAGCCGCCTTTAAGGTTCTCGCTTCCCTCGTCTCCACGTACCCAGGCTGTGACGTTCGCCAGGTCAAGCTGACCGATGAGGAGAAGAAGGACAAGGGCTTCACCGGCAAGACTACCATCTCCCTCACTGACGTCGCCATCAGCAGCGAAGCCTGCGACGCGTTCCGCGCGGGTCAGGTTGAGGAGGCCACTGCCGGTCAGCTCGCTGCGGCCAAGTTCTTCGAAGACCGAGTCAAGGTCGAGGGCCCGCCCAAGGGATTTGACAGCTTCAGGCTTTGCATCCCCAACAAGACTATCTCGGTCGCGAAGGAGAATCCGGGCCCGGGGTACGAAGATGACGATGGCTTTGACTACTGATACCCCTGGGTCCAGTGAGCACTCATTCGAAGGAACCGTGGGACGAACGAACGATCATCTCACCTACGCTACACCTCTTCTACTTGAACATCAGCAACTTCCTAACCTTGAGCACGTTGCGACACGTCACCGACACCCGTGTACCCTCCCGCCTCCTCACCTCCCCGCACGAATCCACAGCGCACCGCCAGTTCACCACCGATTCGTCCACCGCGTCCTCGGTCACCGACTCGATCCCGTGCAGGCATTTAGTGTACGCGGCGCCGTCGAAGAACAGCAAGCTCCGCCTGGGCAGCCACACGCCGAAGGGTTTCATCGCGGTCTCGGCACCCCCCTCGGCACCCCCCTCGGCACCCGGTGACTCACCGACGTGCGGCGTGAACCTCATCACCGCGGATGCGCCCAGCGACGCGATTGCCACCGCGGGGAAGTAGAGTGGCCCGTCCTGGTGTGGCATGATGCCGCCGCCCGGCGCGTACTCGTTCACCAGCGCGTGGTTCAGCTGGACGTTCGCCGGGAACGCGTCGTCGCCGCACGTCTCGCGGACGGATTTCAGCAGCTTTCCAAGCCAGTCCGGGATGGGCCGGGCTATCATCCCTTTCTCGTGCACCTCGCCTCCGTGCGCCTGCACCCTCCGCCCCGATACGAGCGCCCACGGGTCGCCCACCGCACCCGAGGGGCGATACACGCGCCCTAAGAAGTACTCCTCCTCCGCGGGGGTGCACCAGTTTTCCATGACGTAAACCCTCGCGCCCTCGGGAACGCCATCATGTAGCCGGTGTCGGGCGTCCATTGGTGATGTGGGCGCCCTAGATTCTGAGCAGAACTTTCGCGCCGGTTCGAGCGTTACGACGTCCGAGGTCGAGGAATCCCAGGAATCTGATCTCGGTTTCGCCTGGCCAATCAGCGTGCGTTATTGGAACTTGTTAGATAAAAAGCACCGACATCGACCCCGGACGGGCACAAGTAACGCGGGCGCCTCCGACGCACGTACCCACCCTTCGCCGTTCCTGTACATACACGATGGCTCCCGAGGCTCCCAAGGGCATGGTCGCCGACCTTCCGGTGCAGAAGAAGAAAGGAGCGAAGAACGCCGTCGCGTCCGACGCCGCGTCCATTCCCAACTGGCCCCCCGAGGCTCTCAGGGAGCAAGGCAACGAGCTGTTCCGCAAGGGCGACTACGGCGCCGCCGCGGCTCGCTACGCCGAGGCGCTCAAGGTCAAGACCGACGATGCCGTCACCCTCGCCAACCGCGCCGAGTGCTACCTCCGCGTCCGCCAGTTCCACCTCGCGCTCGTCGACTCCGACGCATCGCTCGCGGCCGATCCGAATCACACGAAGGCTCTGTACAAGCGCGCGATGGCGCTCAACGGCCTCGGGCGATACCCCGACGCCATCAAGACCATCAAGGCGTTACTCGAGAAGGAACCGGAAGATCCCGCCGCCGCCAACGCCCTGGCGGAGTGCGAGCTCCTCCAGTCGCAGGCGTTCGCGGGCGATTTCCACATGCCCGCCCTCCTCTTCGGCAGGCTCGCGACGTCCTTTCGAAGGTGCGCGGACTACGTCGGGCCGGTCAAGATCGCCGAGGGCATGAAGTTCGGCCGCGGCGTCGTCACCACGCGCGCCATGAGGGCCGGTGAGCTCATCTGCGTCGCGTCACCGCTCGCCGTCGCGCCGTTGACCTCGGGCGCGGAGGCTGCGCTCATGGGCGGGTTGGTCGGCGCCGCCTCCCGCAACCCTCAAGACCTCGCCGTCATCCTCGCCTTACCTTCCAGCGACGCCGACAACAAAGCCCCGGCGCCGGACATGTCGACGTTCCGTAAGCACCTGAGCAAGGGCGACGAGGCGCTTCCCGAGCTCCCGCCGCAGGAAGTCTTCGCGAGGCGCGCGGCTAACGTGGTGAAGACGTCGGCGATTCGCAACGCGAATTCCGTCGGGATTTACCCGCTGCCGTCGTTCTTCAACCACAGCTGTGCGCCCAACGCGTGCAAGGTGATGATCGGTCACACCATGTTCATCCGCGCGGCGCGTGACCTCGGCGCGAACGAGGAGGTGTTCGTCAAGTACTTCGACGTGACCATGCCCAAACCCGAGCGGGCTTCGGTTGCCAAGCGGTGGGGCTTCGACTGCGCGTGCCCCCGGTGCGGGCTCGAGGCTGTGGGCGAGGACAAGGCGCTCGAGGCTGCGGAGAAGGCGTCCAAAGCGGCGAAAGCCGCGCGCGACGCCGCCGTCGCCGAGTTCAACGCGAACAAGAAAAAGGGTGGCGACAAGGATGGCGAGAAGGCGGCGGCGAAAGCCGCGGCGGATTCGCTCTCCGCCGAGGACACGAGCTCCGTCGCCGTGCTCATCGCGCAGCTCCGCGCCAAAGCCAAGGTTCTCCACGGCGACATCTCCCGCGAGATGGCGGAGTACAAGCGAACCAAGGGTAAGTCCGCGGCGCCGGATCCTAACCACCTGGTGGAGCTGACGGTTTGGTTCGAGTCCAAGATGGACGCGCTCGGGCTGAGCGAGACTCAAAAGTCGTGGGCGAGGACGTCCGTGATCCAGGTGTACTCCAACGTCCAGCTGTGCCTGAACGCGGCGGGGCAGCTGGAGGCGCGCGCGGAGATGCTGACAAAGGTGGCGGCGACGCTGCGGGACACGGACCCGTGCAGTTACGACCACGTGAAGCAGACGGCGATCAAGGTTATCCATCAGCGGGTCGCCGCGGGTGGCGCCGGGAAGGAGAAGATCATCGCCGCGGCGGAGGCTGAGGCGGCGGCGGTCCACGCGCTGAGGTACGGGTGCGGCGGCGGGGACGACGAGGACGACAAGGAGCTCATGGCTGAGATGATCAAGTTCACCGGCCATGCCGTGGAGGAGGGTGCCCAGGAGTTTTGCGAGGCGTGAGCGCGCGACGACGAAAGCGCGTTGTCCACTGTTCGATGAATTTTATCTGTATTCCCGAGTAACTCTTACCCGCAATCGCCCGAGGACCCTCAATCGAATGAACGTCACGCACCCTCGATGAGCGCGCCCTGAAGCTCCGCGAGCATCGCCGGGACGTCCGCCAACCGAAGCGACTCCGCCGAGGACACGTGCAGGAACCTACCGCGGCTGACACTGTTTACCCCGTCGATGTGTTCGTCGGCGCCCGGTGACAAGTCGGGCGGGGATCCGAGCGCCTGCGCCCCGACGGCTCGGCGGTACTCATCTAAAAACCGCCCCATGTCGCCAATCTTCAGGTCCTCCGCGTCGCACGACGCGTAAAACTCGTGCATCCACCCGGGGGTATCGTCCAGGCCTCCTTCGTGTCTCTCAGCTCCTTCGCGAGCCAGCGCCGAGTCGATGGACCGCGCGAGGTTTTTAATCTTCTCCTCCGCCGTCTCGTGTGGTCCCTCGGATAAATTGGCGGAATCCCGACCGGCGCGGCTGGCGCGTCGTCCCGTGAACGCGTCCCCAGCTAGGGACGTGAGCTGGCCGAACATGGAGGACTTGGCTCCATCCGGGGAACCCGCGCCGACGCCTAGGCCCTTAGCGTCCTCGCCGGTGGGGCCCCCGAAGAGCCTGTCGAAGGGCGAGCTCAGCCCGGACATCGTGTTGGACACGATGCTCATGGGAGCCGACAGCGCCGCCATCGCGCCGGTATCCATCCCACCGAGGGAGTCCCCGCCGATGTTCCCGCACCCGTCGCTCTCGTCGAGTTCCAGCCACCACGCGTCGTTCAGCGCCTCGGAACCGGTGAAACCGCCAAAGACCAGTGCGCGTTCGCCGACGGCGCACGCGGCGTGAAACGCCCTCGGGCCCGGCTGCGTTCGTGTGGGTGATTGACGGTCGTGATTGGGTCAGTAATTGGGTGGTATTTGGGTATTTGAGTATCATACGGGGCGGATACTGTGAGTACGGGGGGGGATAGTGCTGCTGTTCGGACTCTTACCTGCGTTGGTGCCAACCCGCCTCGGCCCGCTTCGCTGGGCGCTATCCCCGCCAGCCGTCTCCACCTCATGGTCTCCCTGTCGATGACGTGCACGTCGTTGCGGTACTCCTGCTGCTTGCTCATCCACCCCTTGCCGCCGCCGCCGCCGAACACGACGATGAACCGGTCGAGCGCGACGAGCGCGTGGCCGGCTCGAGCGACGGGCGCCTCACCTCGCAGCGCCAGCTTAGTCCACCGAGGACCCACGCTCGACTCACCTTTGATCGATTGGACACCCGGCTTTCCTTCAGTTTCCTGGCTCCCATCCTGGCTCCCTTCCGACTCGTCCACGCCCTTGAGCGCCCACAGGTCGTGGCATAGGGTCCCGTTGGGTCCTTGCCCGCCGAAGAGCAGGTGCCGGCCGTTCTGCGACGTCGACATGGCGTGGCCGCTCCGAGGCGACGGCGCCGGGGATGAGAATTGAATGGGTCGCCACACGCCGGCGGCGGTGTCGAGGACGTGCGCGTCGGCGAGCCACTTCTTGCCGTCGTAGCCGCCGAAGAGGACGATCTTGTGCGTGGTGCCCACGCGCTGCGCGGTGCCAAAGTCCCGGGGCGCGATGGCGTCGGATCCGACGGACCCGGGCATGCGTCCCATCGGTCGCCACTCCCAGGTGGTGGTATTGAGCACCCACGTGTCGCCGTGCTGCTGCCTGCCCGTCCTACCGCATATCACGAAGAGCTGCTTGTCCACGGCGACCGCGCAGTGGAACGCGCGCGGGCCCGGCCCGCCCACCGCCGCGGACGGGGGCCTCCACCATCGTCCCTCCTTCAGCGAGAGCACCACCGTCTCGCCGACGAAGTTGCTCGTGTGTAATCCGCCAAAGACGACGACGTCCTCGCCGTCGTTGACCACCGTGGTGGAGTGACCGCTGCGTGGGGACGGGGGCGGCTGCCCGTTGGTGAACGACGCCTCCTTCCACCTCATCGTGGGTAGCCGGCGAACCCCGCCTCCTACTAGCCAGTAGGGGCGCGGTTCGAAGTGACTCTCAGTCCTCGGGGCAAACAACGCAACGACTGGACGGAGAAATCGGGGTGTCAAGACTGACGGTCTAATTTTCTTGAGTCAGCTCCCCGAGGAAGTTGCCCGATACGGAATCCGCCTTCATCATCACTGATCTCAGGAGCGCGCCCGCGGGGAGAGGCCACTGGCGAGAAGTGGACTGATCGGCCGCCATGGAGATCTATTACATGTACACGAAGACGGGGAAGGAGTTCGGGAGGCACGCGGCGTTCGACGACGAGCCCACGGAGGTGCGACCCCGGCCCGGAATTATATCTCCCACCGTGCACACAGCGATGAACTGCGCCCCGGTTGACCCGAGATGCTGACCTCTTCCCCCGCCCCCCGCCTCTTAACCCAGGTCGTCACCGACATCCGCCCCGAGCCCGATCTCCGCGACGGGTACATCGAGCGTAACCCCGTCGTGACCAACGTCCAGGTCGCGCCCGACATGTCCGAGCACGAGGTGCGCAGCAGCCCTACACACGTCCTTCAGAACCACCCTTCAAACCAAATTAGGGTGTTTTTCTCCCCGCGAACGGCTAACACGCCCATCCGCGCTCGCCTCGCCCCCCCACCCTAAACTCACCGCGTCCTTCCTTCCACCATCCGTCATACATCAGGCCAACACGCAGCAGACCCATTTCGAGAACCGCGGCTTCGCGCACACCGAGGGCGGCTGGCCCAAAGAGGTGGACCCGACCGAGATCGAGCACGTCATGCGCTACCGTAAAAAAGTTGAAAAAGACGAGGAGTACATCAAATCGATCGCCGGGATGATCGGAGAGGTGGAGGAACTGGTGAAGCAGAACAACGCGGTTGACATCTACGAGGAATACTTCGCCGGGTCCGTCGCGGATCACTCCACGGAGCAGCCGTACGCCAAGACACTGACCGTCTTTCGAGATCCGTCACCGATCAAGCGAGCCGCTTCTTATATCTCCTGGTCCCCCGATCCGTCCGCGGCGAAGTGCGCCATCGCGTACAGCATCCTCGGGTTCCAGGAGCAGCCCGAGGGTATGTCCAAGCGTTCCTACATCTGGGACGTCAACGCGCCGAACAAACCGGATTTTTACCTACGATCGCCCTCACAGCTGTGCTGCGTCAACTACAACCCGAAGGATCCGCACATCCTCTCCGGCGGGTTGTACAACGGTCAGGTTGCGTACTGGGACACCCGCAAGGGCCACAACCCGGTGGATTTGTCCCCGATTGAAAAGTCGCACAGGGACCCGTGCTACGACATGGACTGGCTGCAAAGCAAGACTGGCACCGAGTGCTTCTCGGTTTCCACGGATGGGTACGTGTATTGGTGGGATATTCGCCGGCTCGGGGAACCCGTCGAGGAGCTGTTGCTGAAGGAGAGGGGCGGCGACACCGTGCTCGGCGCTGTGAGCGTGGAGTACGAGTCCATCGCGGGCCCTACCAAGTTCATGATCGGAACGGAGCAAGGTACGGTTTTGATGTGCAACAGCAAGGCGAAGACGCCCGCCGATCGGGTCGGGGCTTCGTTCCACGGCCACCACGGACCGGTGTACTCGCTGGAGCGGAACCCGTGGTTCCCGAAGTACTTCATGTCCGTCGGGGACTGGACCGCGCGGGTGTGGATGGAGGACATCAAGACGCCGATCATGACCACGCGGTACCACGGGACGTACCTCACGGGTGGCACGTGGTCGCCCACGCGCCCGGGTGTCTTTTTCACGATCAAGATGGACGGCGAGATGGACGTGTGGGACTACTACTACAAGCAGAACGACCCGACGCTGAGCGTGAAGGTGACGGACAAACCGTTGACCGCGTTCAACATCCAGGGCGACGGCGCCACGTCGGATCCTACCGCGGGAAGGCTCGTCACCGTCGGCGCCGCCGACGGCTCCGCGACGCTCATGGAGCTCTGCGAGGGCCTCAGCGTGATGCAGCCCAACGAGAAGCAGACGATCAACCAGATGTTCGAGCGCGAGGCGCGCCGGGAGAAGAACCTGGAGGCGAGGCAGAAGGAGCTGCGGAACGAGGCGAAGCGCGCGGCGGCGCGGGCGGCGCAGGATGACGACGGCAAACGGGACAGCATCTCCAACGGCGCGGTGATGGAGGCGGAGAAGGAGTTTTTGGCGGCGACCAAGCAAGGCGCGGGGTTCGAGGACATCTCGCCGCTGGAGATGCCCCTCAAGGGCGAGTGAAGCGCGTGCGTGTCATCCATAGGTTTAGTTCTAGCACTGCGATTGAAAGCCACGCACGAGGCTATACCGCACACCACGGGGACACATTCGCGAGTCTTACTTGAAGCCGGTGCCTCTGCACGTCTTGCAGAGGATCATGCCGGCCCCTTTGCACGCCGTGCACTCCAGCGGGTTCCGCCTGGTGAGCCCCAGTACGCTGTCGTCGTTGAACTCTCGCTTTGAGACCTTGATGGGCGCCTCCCTGCGCCCGGTCCCCGTGCAGAATATGCACTCCTCGCCGCCCCTCTGCGCGCACGCCGGGCACGGCTCGGGCTCCCCCTTCAGGCCGCTCCCGACGGCCGCGATGCCGATGAACAGGCCGAGGCCCGCGACGGACCACAGCTGAGCCGCCTCCAGCTCTTCGGGGCCCATCGCCCTGACGACCGCCGATCCACCCCGCCCGTTTCCCCGCATCGGTCCCGCGAGACGGACGCCGCTCGGAGCATGGGCGCCCTCCCGCGAGTAGTTGCCAACCTTGACTCGCGATGATGCCCCCCCGGCCCGGGTGGTAAGTCCCCGGGTTCCCGCTCGCGACGAGGCGCGCGCGATCGACGTCGTCGGTGCGATCGTCGTCATCTCACCCTGCCTTGGATTCGAGTCGACGCGGCGTGAGCGTGAGCCGACGCTGCGCGGTGACGAGTGGGGCTGTCGACTGGATAAAGTTCTGTGAAGTCAAACGGGAGGCCCCGCCACGTCGTGGTTTCGCATCTTGATGTATACATACGCGGAGTGGCCACTCCACGAGACGCGCGGGGCTCGATCGAGGGGGCGTGATGGCATCGATCGTCGCCTCTGTGTGCGTCGCGACCGCGCGCGCCGCGGCTCCGCGTCGCGCGACCTCCAGGACGCACGCGTCGACGCTCCAACGCACGCGAAGGAGGAGCGTCGACCACGTGGGCGGGTGCCGTCGCGGAGATCGGGGCGGGCTGGTGCGATGCCGAGCCGGGGAACGCGTGGACGAGGACGAGAAGCTGAAGCGGTTCCTCCGCGGCAAGGGCGTGCCCATCCCCCCGTCCAAAAAGGCAGCGTCGACGCCGACGCAATCGAAGCCTGACGTCGACGACGACAGCATCGCCTCGCTCCGGTTCTTCGACCTCGACACCGTCCGTCAGCGATGGGACGTCCCGTGGGGCGGATGGCGCGTCTTCTTCGGGCTCTCCGGGTGGACCGCGTCATTCGTCCTCACCGCCGGGGTCGTCGCGCCCGTCCTCCTCGCCCTCAACGGCCTCGACCCACGGGCCTTCACGCCGACGGAGAAGACACAGTACCTCCTCGCCATCCAAGCCGCGGAGACGGGAATCACATTCGGGGTCCTGTACGCTCTCCTACGAAACTACAAAAACGACATGGACGCCGCCGGGGACTGGTTCAACGTAGATCCAACCTCCGACGCCTTCGGGGTGGATCGCGGGTGGCTCCGGTGGGCGCTGTACGGGTACGTGGCGGTCTTCGTGTCCATCGGCGCCGTCGCCGCCGTCTTCAACCTCGGCGGGTTCGCGCTCGAGTACTTCAACGCACACTCGATGAGCTCCACGATGAGTGAGTCATCGTTAACATCCATGGACGTTAACGCGTTGAGTGGGGGAGGCGGCGCGGGCGGTGGTGGCGTGATGGACCCGGGTGGAATGGACGCGGCGAACGTCGGTTCAAACAACATGGGAGATTCCGTGAGCGCTCAGGACCGGGTGCTCGCGAGAAACGCGGCGAGGCGCGAGAGCGACGGACCGGGGACGATCGACGCGGTCCTCCCGCTGATCGGCGGCGGCGAAAACCAGGGCGCGCGGCTGCTGTCGCTGCTCGCCGTGACGTCCGTGTTCGCGCCGGCGCTGGAGGAGGTGGTGTTCCGGGGGTTCCTGATGACGTCGCTGACGAAATGGCTCCCGACGCCGGGAGCGGTTTTGTTCTCGTCGGTGATTTTCGCCGGCGCGCACTTCAGCGCCAGGGACTTTCCCCAGCTGGTGTGCCTGGGGATGGTGCTCGGGTTTTCGTACGCGAGGACGCGGAACTTGCTGACGCCGATGACGATTCACGCGATGTGGAACAGCGGGGTGCTGGTGGTCATCGCGGGGCTCATGGCGACGGGCCAGGACATACCAGGACTGTGACAGTGATTTGGAATATTGGCCGCGGTGCGATCCATGCCGGAGCCCATGCAACAGCTCCGCCTGAGCGGTGCGGCGGAGGCGCGGGATGACGCGAGCGGCGGAGGCGCGGGATGACGCGAGCGGCGGCGAACGTGGAAATATTTTTCATCAAAAATCATCATCAATCACGGCTTGCTGAGGGACAGCCGAAAAGAAGTGATGGACTGAGTTAACGTTTAGGGGCAGATGTGTTCGTATTGAATATCGCCTAATGTGCGCTACTCAACAGTCGTGTGTTTCGGTTCTCGATCGTAAGGTACAGGACGAAGCAAGCGCGCTCATTCCCCCCGCTTTGTAGTGCGGAAAGAATCGGAGCTACCAAGTCACTCCCGTAGCCGCGCCGCCAACCAGCCTTGATGCTGGGACGACTTAGGGTGCAGCTGCGGTGCGTTGGTGGTACGCTAAGTGTTCTAAGACTTAACGAGGGCCTCATACACGGTACGACTTTGGCATCTTGTGCCGCCTCTCGCTTAGAAGAGGCGGAACGGGGGGCCCATGGTGGACTTGATGTTGAGTGATTTCACGTTCTGCCAGTTCTTCTTGAGAAGGGAGACGAGGAAGTTGATGGAGGTCTGGGTGTTGACGAAGATCTCCTTCTCGGTCATCTCGACGTTGGCGACGGCGATGGCGAGGCAGAGCACCTTCTTGAGCTGGAACTTCACCTGGGAACGGATGCCGTTGACCTTGTTCTCGAGGGGCTCGTTGTGCGTGCACAGGGTGGGGAACTTGCCCGCCTTGTTGAGGCCGGGGCCCAGGAGACGGGGGATCTGCTTGATCACGGACTCGGACGCGAGGAAGTGGTTGTACTTCTTGGCGAGCTTCTTGATCAGCTTCTTGTTCTTGTTGAGCTTCTTGAGCGCCTCGACGTCCATGTGGTCGATGCCCACGCCGACGGCTTCTTCGCAGTGCTTGGCGTCGCCGAGCATGCAGAGCTTGAGCTTAGGGCGGGGGATGTGGGGGAGCGCCACGGTGCCGTTGAAACGCTTGTCCTTCTGGGGATCGTAGTTCTTGAGGCCGATCTGGAGCTCGATGGTCTCGGTGAACTTACGGGGCTTCTCCTGGGACTTGGCGAGGACGTGCGCGATGCCGTCGCGGATTTGGTCGGAGGGGAGCTTGCTGTTGGATCGAGGGATGATGAGATGGGGGGCGTGCGGTCAGTGGAATGTCGTCAAAGACGATCGGTGCAGGCATTGTGAAGCGTGTGGGGGGCAAACGCGCGTCGGATCCGCGCGTCGCGGCGCGATTCCGGCGCGCATTCGGGGCCCGGTGGGAAAAACCCGAACCCTAAGAAAAACACGCCGTCGATCCGCCGTCCGGGTCGCGTCCCCGGGCGGTGCGACCGACGCGCGGGCTCGAGGAGCCGATTAGGGACGCGTGGGCGCGACGCTCACCTCATCTTGTACTGCCTTAACAAGAGAACGAAACACACGTGCTTGTGAAAGAGGGCGAGAGCGCCGCGCTCTCCGGGGCTAAAACTCGGAGAAATGTGGGAGTGTTTGCGAAAATGGGCCCGTGTAGGTTACAGCTCTCCACCGAGACCTGGGCTCGACGCCCCTCATCACAATCACTTCGAACGAACGCACACGCGAGTATGCCGACCATCGTGGGGTCACCGTGGGGTAGGGTGACGTCCGCGTCCTCGGCGAGCACGTCCACGTCTGGATATCCTCGCGCTTCCGTGCCTCGCGTCGGATGCCGCGGCGCGGAGGGCGGACCGGCGTCGCGACGGAGGGCACCACCCGCGTCGATGGGCAAAAGCGCTTCGAAGGGCGGACGACGGACCCGTGCCTTCCATCGTCGGTCGGTATCGCGGTCCTCGTTCGCCGACGGCATGCCCCCGCCGCCGATCCGCGATACCGGCGACGACGACGGCGGCGGCCGACCGGACGATCTCCCCGTGCCGGTGCTCGTGGAGACCGCGATGCTGTCCGCGCTCACCGGGCTCCTGTTTCATCTCTCCACGCTCTTCCGCCTCGACGCGTACTTCGGCGCGCTCTTCCCGCTGCCCATCGTCATCGCGTGCGCTCGCAACGGCACCAAAGCCGCGTCCCGCGTCGCCATCGTCACGTCCATGCTCCTCTTCTTGATCTCCGGGCCGATGCGGGCGGTGAACTATTTCTGCCTCCACGGCGCCATGGCGTACGCGCTGTCGTGGGCGTGGTGGAATCGATGTTCTTGGTGGGTATCCGTCCCGCTCAGCGCCGCCGTTCGATCGCTCGGCATCTTCGCCTCCCTGACGTTCACGAGCCTTGTGTTACGTGAGAACGTGATGCAGCTGATGGTGACGCAGATGATGGGCTTGTTGGACCAGATCGCGGCTAACATCGGCATGAGTTGGATGCCCACGTTGGGGTGGGTGTGGGGCATGGCGTTGTTCTTCGTGCTGCTCAACTCGTTGTCGTACGTGGTGATCCTGCACGCGGTGTTTACCATCTTGCTGAGGGCGTGCGTGCCGCAAGGGGACGAGTTCGTCAACGCGCCGAAGAAGATACGCAAGATGCTCCTCGGTCCCAACGCGACTCTCTGATAGGATCTGACTTTCGTAGCTCTCTTAGTTTTTGCATAATTGTAGCCATCACACGAGTCACTCCTCTTCGCGCCGGGTGTGGCGGGGTTCAATCGGGTGGGTAAACGTAGGATCCCGGGGAGGATGCGTCACGCGAGGAACGGGGTCTACGTGCGCTGGGTGGCGATGGTGGCGCTGGCGGCTTTGACGCTCGGCGCGCGCGGGGCGGTCGCCGATGGGTCCGAGGGCAAGGCGGGCAGATCTAGGCTACGATCCACGCCGGTCGATCTGAGGACGAGGCAG
>Ga0115566_10003367_pt1 | contig 12927 bp, 10 predicted proteins | sample COGITO_mtgs_1204_3_FD_87173 | JGI IMG/M metagenome (GOLD analysis project Ga0115566, IMG submission 87173) | Pelagic marine microbial communities from North Sea - COGITO_mtgs_120405 | ecosystem: Environmental > Aquatic > Marine > Epipelagic | place: Germany:Helgoland, sampling site Kabeltonne...
ACAATGCTCTGAAGATGATACTGCTGCAATTTTATTTACTTCTGGAACGACAGGTAAATCAAAAGGCGCCATGATAACGCATGGTAATTTATCATCTAATGCCTTCGCATTAAAAAAATATTGGGGCTTTACTGGAGATGATACCTTATTACATGCCCTACCAACCTTCCATGTTCATGGACTTTTTGTTGCATTACATACTGCTCTTTTGAGTGCCTCTAAGATTATTTTTTTAGAAAAATTTGATATTCCTCAAGTTAATGAGAGTTTAAAAGATTCAAGCGTTATGATGGGTGTTCCAACGTTTTATAGTCGTTTAATTGGTGAGAAGAATTTTGATAGAGGTATTTACGAGGGTATTAGACTTTTTATTTCTGGTTCAGCTCCTTTAACCGAAAAGACCTTTAATGAATTTAAAGATAAAACAGGCCACTTAATTCTAGAAAGATATGGAATGACAGAAACTGGAATGATTACATCAAATCCTCTCGTTGGAGAAAGAGTAGAAGGTACCGTTGGTTTTTCTTTACCTGATATTAAGATAAGAGCAAGAAAAGATAATAAAATCTTATCACCAAATGAAAAAGGTGTAATTGAGGTTAAGGGCCCAAATGTTTTTAAGGGTTATTGGCAAATGGAAGATAAAACAAAAGAAGAATTTACTGATGATGGTTTTTTTATAACTGGTGATATTGGTCAAATAGATGAGAGTGGACGGCTTACTTTATCGGGGAGGTCTGGCGATATGATAATTTCTGGAGGTTATAATGTTTATCCTAAAGAAATAGAAATAATATTAAATACAATTAATGGAATTCAGGAGAGTGCTGTGATTGGAGCAAAGCATGAAGATTTTGGAGAATGTCCTATTGCTATTTTAGTATCCGATGATCCGGATAATTTAATTAGCGATAATTTTATAAACTCTTTATTGCAAGAATCTCTTGCAAAATATAAGATCCCTAAGTCCTATATTTGGACTAATTCCTTACCAATTAATGCAATGGGTAAGGTTCAAAAAAAAGATTTACGTAATAAATACGATGAAATTTTATTGGGTTAATTTAAAATAAAAGAGGAAGAAAATGAGCAATACAGAAAGAGCTTTAAAATTTATAGAGCATTGGAATAATCGTAATATTGAAGGAATTATGGGTTCAATGGCTAAAGATTGTTTTTATCACAATATACCTATGGACCCTCAAAAAGGACACGATGAGATTCGATCTTATTTGGAACCATTTATTCAAATGGCCTCCAATATCGAATGGATAGTTCATAATATTGCAGAAGATTCTAACGGAACCGTTTTAACAGAAAGAACCGATCGCTTTGAAATTAATGGTCAGTGGATGGATATTCTTGTGATGGGTGTGATGGAATTTGAAGATGGATTAATATCAAATTGGAGAGATTATTTTGATATGAAAGCATACGAATCAGAAACAGCAAGAGTTTTAGGCTAAATAAGCATTTTTTTGTTCTATTTTTTTGTTATTCAGTTGACTTGTTAATGAGTGAATCTTAATTATTGTTTATATTTAAATAATGTTTGATTCGAATTTATGTATCAGACTACTTAATATCAGAACAGGGGGGAAACTAGTCTGATATGCCTATGAAGCCGACTGATATCTCCGATCCAGAATACTTCCATAAAGTTGTTGATTGCCAATATGCTTGTCCAGCTCATACTCCTGTTCCTGAATATATTCGTTTAATTGCTAGCGGGAACTACACTGATGCATATATGATTAATTGGGAGTCTAATGTCTTCCCTGGTGTCCTTGGCAGAACCTGTGATAGACCATGCGAACCAGCGTGCAGAAGAGTTCGTGTAGAAGATGAACCAGTTGCGATATGTAGGCTGAAAAGAGTAGCTGCAGATTACAAAGATGATATTAAAGACTTTATTCCTAAGGCCCCCGAAGAATCTAATGGTAAGAAAATAGCACTATTAGGTGCTGGGCCAGTATCTCTGGCGGTTGCTAGAGATTTAATACCTTTGGGTTATGAATGTACTGCCTATGAAAGAGATCCTGTCCCAGGCGGTTTGATGAGAACTAATATTCCATCCTTTAGATTGCCTGCAGAAGTATTAGATGAAGAGTGTGATCAGATTATCAATATGGGTTTGAAAGTTAAATATGGTCAGGAAATCAAAAGTTTTAGAGAATTTCTAAAGTCTGATTATGATGCAATTTTTGTTGGAACTGGTGCACCAAAAGGTAAAGATCTAAATATACCTGGAAGAGAAGAGGCATCTAAAAATATCCATATCGGTATAGATTTTTTAGCATCAGTTGCTTTTGAGCATGTCTCTAAGATAGGAAAAAAAGTTATTGTTCTTGGAGGAGGTAATACGGCAATGGATTGTTGTCGAACAGCCATTAGACTTGGAGGTAAGCAAGTTGGTGTTTATGTTAGGTCTCCAAAAGTCGATATGAAAGCTTCAGACTGGGAAATTGAAGAAGCAGAAATGGAAAATATTCCGATTTTTGAAAATCATGTTCCAAAAGAATTTATAATAAAAGACGGTAAATTAAGAGGAATGTTGTTTGAAAAAGTTACTGCTCACTATGAAAATAATAAAAGAAAACTTGTTCCTACTGGTGAACCTTTAGTTGAAGTTGAATGCGATGATGTTTTAATGGCTATCGGCCAAGATAATGCTTTTGAGTGGATAGAAAAAGATCTCGGAATAGAATTTGGTGAGTGGGATATGCCTAAAGTTAACAAGACAACAATGCAATCAAGCCTACCAAAAGTTTTTTTTGGAGGTGATGCAGCCTGGGGTCCTGAAAATATAATCACTGCTGTCGCACATGCACATCAAGCAGCAATATCGATTGATTTATTTTGCAATGGAAAGGATTTAAATGAAAGACCAGAGCCACATGTTTTTTTAAAATCTTCTAAAATGGGGCTTCATGAGTGGTCCTATGATAATGGTTATGATGAAGTCAGTCGCTTGTCAGTTCCCCATGCTGACTTGAAGTCAACGCTTAAAGACAGAAAGCTCGAAGTTGAGCTTGGCTATGATGATGAGATGGCTTTTAAGGAAGCTAGTCGATGCTTAAATTGTGACGCTCAAACTGTTTTTGAAGAAAGTAGGTGCATTGAATGTGATGCTTGCGTTGATATTTGTCCTGAGGATTGTATTAATTTTATAGAAAATGCTGATGAAGAAGAATTACGTTCAAAACTAAGAGTACCGGCATTGAATCTTGAGGAAGATTTATATGTTTCCGATATCCTACCAACCTCTAGAGTAATGGTGAAGGATGAGGATCTTTGTTTGCATTGTGGTTTATGTGCAGAAAGGTGCCCTACAGGCGCGTGGGATATGCAAAAGTTTTTTTATATGGGTGCCCAAGCAAAAGATGGTTGTTCAAAATGACAAAAGTTAATGACTTTGTTGTAAAATTTGCAAATGTTAATGGATCGGGCTCTGCCAGTGCAAACTTAATGTTTGCTAAGTCGATATTTCGAATGGGTATCCCAGTAACACCAAAAAATATTTTTCCATCCAACATTCAGGGACTTCCGACTTGGTTCGAGGTAAGAATAAGCAAAGATGGTTATGCGGCTAGGAGAGAAGGAATAGATTGCTTCATTACTCTTAACCCTCAAACATATCAAACTGATATGAAAGAAATACTATCGGGCGGATATTTAATTTATGATAATACAATGCCTAGAAATTTTTCACGAAAAGATATTAATTATATTGGTATTCCTATGGCTAGTATTTGTGCTGACCATTATGATGATCCAAGGCAACGACAATTATTTAAAAATATTGTCTGTTTAGGTGCACTTGCTGTTTTACTGAACATAGATTTAAAAATTATAGAAAATTTAATTAAGGAAGATTTTGAAAAAAAACCTAAATTAATACCACCTAATATTAAGGCACTTCACCTTGGAAGAGATTATGCTTTAGAAAATTTAGATCGAAATTTAAATATTAGTTTAAAAAAAATTCGAACAACAAAGAAAAAAATTCTTATACAAGGTAATGAAGCTGCAGGTTTGGGTTGTGTTTATGGAGGTGCAACTGTAGCTGGCTGGTACCCTATTACTCCCTCAACATCTCTTGTCGAGGCCTTTCAAAAATATGTAAATATTTTTAGAGTAAATGACAGTGGTGAAGTGAGTGCTGGGATTGTTCAGGCAGAAGATGAAATGGCATCTGTAGGAATGGCAATAGGTGCTAATTGGAATGGTGCTAGAGCCTTTACGGCAACTTCTGGGCCTGGTATCTCACTGATGAGTGAATTTTTGGGGTTAGCCTACTTTGCTGAAATACCCCTTGTTTTATTTAATATACAAAGAGGTGGACCTTCCACAGGGATGCCAACAAGAACTCAACAATCTGATATATTATCATGCGCTTATGCCTCGCACGGAGACACTAAGCATGTACTTCTTTTTCCCTCAGACCCAAAAGAATGTTTTGAAATGGCAGCGCAATCATTCGACCTTGCTGAGATATTACAAACACCAATTATTGTAATGAGTGATCTCGATATTGGTATGAACGATTGGGTAACTGATCCTCTCCAATGGAACGATGATAATAAGTTCCAAAGGGGTAAGGTTTTAAAAAAGAAAGATCTTGATGATTTGGTTAATTGGGGGAGGTATCTTGATGTTGATGGAGATGGAATTCCCTATAGAACTCTTCCGGGAGCACACGAAACAAAAGGTTCATATTTTACACGAGGAACCTCCCATGATGCTTTTGCTGGTTATACAGAAGATGGAAGGATTAATGCTGATAATATGATGCGCATTACTAAAAAATTTAAAAAATCTTTAAAATTTTTACCTAAATCAATACGTAAAAAAGCAAAAAAAGATACAAAGGTCGGATTAATATACTTTGGGTCTACATCCGTTGCAGTTGATGAAGCTAATGATATTCTTGAGGATCAAGGCTATGCTGTAGATCTTTTGAGAATAAGATCTTTTCCATTCGGTAGAGGTATTTCAACTTTTATAGATGACCATGAACACGTTATCGTTATGGAACAAAATAGAGATGCCCAAATGCGATCTTTACTTATAAATGAGCTTAATAAAAATGGTTCAAATATATATTCAATTCTTAATTTTGATGGTAGTCCAGTAACAGCTGATTTTATTGTTAAGTCGTTTTTAGACCTTCTAAAGAAAAATCAATTTAATATAAAATCATTAAAGAAAAAAAAATCAGCAGCGTGAGTAATTAAATGAGTTTCATAAAAAAACCTTCAGTGCATCATCCTAAATTACCTAAGAATAAATTAGGTCTTACCCGAAGAGATTATGAGGGAGCTCTCTCTACATTATGTGCGGGTTGCGGTCATGACTCAGTTTCATCGGCAATTATTGAAGCTTGCTTTAATCTATCAATTCCTGCCCATAAATTAGCTAAATTGTCAGGTATTGGATGCTCTTCAAAAACCCCTACCTATTTTTTAAACAAATCTCATGGCTTTAATTCAGTTCATGGACGAATGCCATCTGTTGCAACAGGGGCGAACCTTGCTAACAGAGACTTGTATTATCTTGGTGTTTCTGGTGACGGTGATACTGCTTCAATAGGATTAGGTCAATTCTGTCACGTCATTAGAAGACGTTTAAATATGCTTTATATAGTAGATAATAATGGAACATATGGTCTTACTAAAGGTCAGTTCTCAGCCACAAATGATAAAAACTCTAAAAGTAAAAAAGGAGAGGATAATCCTTTTGAATCTATTGATTTAGCAGCTTTAGCAATACAATTGGGGGCAGGATTTGTTGCTCGAAGTTTTTCAGGAGATAAGGATCAATTGATACCTTTAATGACGGCAGCCCTGAGCTATAAAGGTTTTGCTTTTATTGATATTGTATCTCCTTGTGTTACTTTTAATAATCACACTCAGTCAACAAAAAGTTATGAATATTTCCGTGATCATAATGAGGCGCTTGGCTATCTAGACTTCATTCCTGAAAAAGAAGAAATAACTATTGAATATGAAGAGGGGACTTCTAAGGAAGTTCAGATTCATGATGGATCGAAAATGATTCTGCATAAATTAGATAAAAGTCATAATCCCTACAGCAGAACTAACTCATTAAAAGTTTTAAATGAAACCCAAGAAGATGGCAAAATTGTTACTGGTGTAATTTACTTGGATAAAAATGAAGCAGATTTGCATGACGTGATCAACTCAAATAAAAAACCTTTGAATACCTTAAAAGAAAATGATCTTTGTCCGGGATCCAAAGGCCTTGAATATGTTAATGATAATTTTCGTTAACCTGCATTAGTATCTATCGTTTCATCCCAATCTATTTCATTCATCCATTCGCTAAATGGTTTTAATTTAATTGGAATTTCTTTTAAAACTGGCGCCATATCAACCTTGAAAGGCTTATAGTGAGTTTCATTAGTAAATCTATAAAAGTCAGACATAGATTCGATAAAATCATTCTCATTGGCTCCTTCTGTATTGGAATAGAAAATATCAAAAAGTCTTTTTGCAAAATCCTTTAAAGGAAGTTGTCTATATTCTATTTTTTTACCAAATCGACCTGACAGCATATCGGCAACTCTTTGAGGAACAAATGCCTCTTCTCCTCCTATGACTATTCTTCTTCCAATTAGGTCATCCCTATCTATTGCAGCTATCATGAATTTGGCGACGTCATCAAGGCAAATCCAATTAGCCTCTAAGTCAGGGTAATGAGGGTAAGTATATATATTATTTTCTAGTATATCTCTTCTAGCCCAATCAGTTAAAAGATTATCCATAAAAATAACAGGGCGAAATGTGGTAGTAGGAACACCTGCCTGCATAAGTGTATTGATCATTAGCCTACTGGCATCATATGCAGCTTGACCAACCTCCTCTTCGTCATTTCCCCAACAACATGTATTAAAAATAATTCTTCTAACACCAGCTTTTTTTGCTGAAGTACCTACAGTTGCGCAAAAATCCATTCCTTTGTGAGACTCTTCAAAAGACGGGGCAGTAAAAAAAACTGTATCAGAACCTTGGCAAGCATCATAAACTGAATCTGGATCGTTATAATCAGCTGAAACAATTTCTATTCCATCAAAGTTTTCTAACCTTTTACTCTCACGAGTAACTGCACGAACTTTATAACCAGCCAGCAAAAGCTGCCTTACTTGGGCAAGGCCAGGCCTTCCAGATGCACTAAAAACTGTCACTAATTTCATTTACTGTCTCCATAATTAATTAAATATGAAAAAAATATTAGATAAGTATTTCTTATTTGCAATATATAGATTTATTAAATTAGGCACCAATATCTTTGACATTTCTTACAGGATTATGGCCGTCCCAAATTTTAGACTCCTCATATAAAAAGGAATAAAAGTTCCTGATATCATCCGTATCTTCATAAATTTCATAAAAATGATTCATTTCATTTTGAGGGTCAAACCAAGCAAATTTCATCCCATCTCTATGTCCAGAATTTGCAGAAAGAACCTCAACGCAGTTATTAGATTCTAAAAGTATTTTTTCTTTTTCAAAATCAGGAGCAATCCAGGCAATATGGTGAATTCCTGATCGATTGCTGTTAAGAGGCGATTCTTGAATTTTATGATCGCATATCAATTCAATCATCATATTTTCTTTCCACCCATAGGCCGATGAATGATCAAATTCGCCTTCTTTACCATTCACCAATGTATTGGATATTTTTATATGCTCATTAATATAAAAAGGACCAATATTAAATTTCTTGGACCAAAGTTCTGCTGATTTTTTTATATCGTCTACCGCGTAAGCAATTTGAATGATTGGCCGATTTGACTGAAACACTTTAATACCTCTAATTTTTTTATAATAACTCTAGACAATTTTTTTTATCTAGGAAAGTATACTTTTAATAATAAAGGGGAGAAGCTTTGTGTCAGAAAATTCATTAGTTATTCGTAATGCAACCATTGTAGATGGAACCGGGGCAGATCCGTTCAGGGGTGATGTTGCTATAGAAAACGGTATTATTAAGGAAATTGGTAATGTAAAAAATAATTATATTAATGAAGTTGATGCCAAAGGAAATATACTGGCTCCTGGATTTATTGATATTCACACACATTTTGATCCTCAGTTATGCTGGGATGGGTATGCTACGCCTTCTATAGAGCACGGGGTAACCACAGTAGTAACAGGAAATTGTTCACTCTCGCTTGCGCCAATAAAAAATGGTGGACAAGATAAAATTATTTCTATGTTTCAAGTAATTGAAGATATTAAAAAACCAACCTTTGATGCCGCCGTTCCTTTTTCATGGGAGACATTTGGAGAATACCTTGATCATATAAAGCCAACTCTTGGGATTAACGTAGGTGCACTTATAGGCCATTCGGCCGTTCGTCTTTATGTGATGGGAGAAGATAGCCAGAAAAGAAAAGCTACAGATGAAGAAATTAAAGAGATGTGTGATATTGTTGAGAAATCTATGGAGGATGGGGCGCTTGGAGTTTCATCATCATATGTAGATGTCGATGAAAATTTTGATCCTGTCCCTAGTCGTTTCTCATGTAAAAAGGAAAAGATTGAACTTGCGCGCGCAGCAACAAAAACTGGTAGAGGTGTTTGGCAGGTTGTTCCTTATTTTATCGATATGGAGACACAGTTAAAAAATATTGAAGAGTTAGGTGATATTAGTTTGGAAACTGGAATTATGTGTACTTTTCAACCAGTACTATCAACTCCAGATGCACCAAAAGCAGAGCAAATTATGGCTGCACTTCAAAAAGAGAGAGACAGGGGAGCTAAAGTTTTTGGACAAACTATGCCTCGTTGTTTTGATTTAAATATGCGTTTATCAGAAACAAGTATGTTACTTTTTGGAATGCCAACCTGGAAAGCAATAATGGATCTTCCACTTGATGAGAGAAAATTGGCTTTTGTAGATGATGAAAAACAAAAAATTTTAATAGATGAAGCTAAAAATGCAAAAGGTATGAGCGCAGCTCTTCCAATGTTAAAGGTTGGAGAAATATATTCATCTCAGAATAAATCATATCAGGGTAAATATCTTATAGAAATTGCGGAGGCTGAAGGTAAGGATATTGGCCAGGTGATTTTGGATATAGCCTTGGAAGATGATTTAAAAACAGAATTTCAATTGGTCGATATTATAAATTCAGATAAGGAGTCAGTTTCATATTTAATTATGAACGAACTTTGTCACTTTGGTGCTTCGGATGCTGGTGCTCATATCACACAGTTTTGTGGAACTGGAGACACCACTCATCTTTTAGAGCACTATGTTAGGGATACTGAAAAGATTTCATTATCAACGGCTATCCACCGAATGACACAAGAGGTCGCAAACGATTGGGGTCTCAATGACAGAGGTGTTATTGAAAATGGCAAGGCTGCAGATTTAGTTATATTCGATATTAATAAAGTTGGGATTTCTAATGAAGCTTTCGTCAATGACTTTCCCGGAGAAGCTAGTCGATATATGCGTTATTCTAAAGGATATGAAACTGTTATTGTTAATGGTTCAATAGTTTATAATACTAATGGTTATACTGATGTAAGATCAGGTCAGATTGTATAAATTAATTGATTTTTTTATAATTTCTTTATTTAATTAATATTCCTAAAATTTAGAGGTAATTTTTATGGATCAGAATCAGATAGAAAAAATTAAAAATCTCATTGAGTATGAGAGACAAAGAAAGGCTCCGCCTAAAAGCTTTCCAAAATTACCTGATCTACCAGGGAAGCGATATAAAGATAAAGATTTTTATGAATTAGAAAAAGAAAATCTTTGGAAAAAAACATGGCTCTTAGCTGGCCATTTAGATGAAATTCCCGAAGTCGGGAGTTATAAGCTCTGGGAAAAAACAGGTCAGCCAGTAATTCTTGTTAGAAAAAATACAACCGAAGTAACAGCTTTTTATAATATGTGTCGTCATAGAGGAGCGGCTATTGTACGAGAGGAGTATGGCCAAGCAAAAAGCTTAGTATGTGGATATCATGGTTGGAATTATAATTATGATGGTGATTTGATTGGCAAAAGAGACCCTCAGGATTTTGTAGATTTTGATGATAGTTGCAGGAGTCTTCATAAGATTAAAATTGAACTTCTTGGGAATCTAATTTTTATAAATTTTGATCTAGAAGCTATAACTTTAAAAGAAAGCTTAGGACCAATTTATGATGAGTTTAAGGAATTTCAATTAGGTTCTCTTCGCCTTGTTGATCAATATAGCTATAATGTTAAATGTAACTGGAAGATTGCCATGGAAGCCAATATGGAAGTTTACCATGTTCAATCAATTCACCCTAAGACAGTTCATGTAGGTTTAGACTATAGGGGCAATGTTAATACTTTTTATTCTCATGGCCATGGCAGAATGGTGGCGCCTAGTAGGTCGTATCCAGATTTACCCGTTTATGGAAGTGCAGATGATTCAGATCCAAATTCAACTAGCTATCATCCAATACCAAATTCTTCAAAAAGGTTGGGTATCGATCCCTCCACAAGCGATCCAAGACCAGAGATAGAAACTGCTGGTTACATTGCTAGAACCTGCACACAATCATATAATTTAATGCCAAACCTAGTAACTCCAATGTCTGAAAGAGGTTTCCCCATATTAATGTGGTGGCCTACAAGTATTAATGAATGTACTTTTGATGTTATGTGGATTGCCCCAGATTGGGGTGATGGGGAGAGACCAGCTATATGGGATTCACAGATAGAGGGCTTCAACGATGTCTTAGCTGAGGATTTACAATTTGGTGGCTGGATTCAAAAAGCAGTTGATTCTTATGCTTTTGATGGAGTTCCTCTGAGTTACCAAGAAGCAAGAATCTATCATTGGCATCAAGAGGTAGATAAAATAATAGGTTTAAATAAAATTCCGCAAGATCTTCAAGTTAGTCAGGTTATGGGCGATGATTGGACTTATCCAAACGATATAGAAAACAGACTCAAAGAGTACAATTCAAAATAGTTATTAATTATTCTTTAAATTTGCTATCTATTAAGACAGCAATCAATAAAGCAGGTTCAGTTCCATTGTTAACCCATGCGTGATTTGTACCTCTTTGGACTACTACATTAAATGGTTTGAGTTGAACCTCATCTTCGTCCAATAAAAGAGTTACATCCCCTTCAAGTAATATAATATAATCAATTGTTTTAGTCTGGTGCATTGCATGATGCTTAGAGGTATCAATTCTTTCATGTGCCGCTCCAATTTTTTCAAAAGCTAATGCCGCTGCCGCCTCTAATTTCTCTTTAGGAATACCATCTGGTGTTGGGTGAATAGCAAAATATCGAAATTTAGTTCCATTTTCAATTGGTGAGAGAATGATATCTATATCTGCCAAATCTTTATTACTAAAAGAGTTTATTGCTTTTCCATCAGTATTCCAGATTTCAAATAACCCACCGACATCTTCACCTACAGTTCTTGATGGTTTTCCATCAATCATAATAATTGATTTTCCGGCTTCATTATGTCCAGTTATAATTCTTCTTAAATTTTTCATTAATTACTCCGTTATTGATATTTAATTAGACTATATAATATTCATCTATTGGTAATGATTTATGCAAATAGATTCCTAAGTTAGAAAAAAATATATATTTTTATTATACTTATCCCCATTATTCACATAATTATGTATAAGTTTTTCTTTTTTTCTAAAATATCCTAAAAAAAACTATCCCTTGAAGATTAAAAGTGAAAACATTCTAGTTAAGAATCTTTCGCAATAATAATTAATAAGAAAGCTTCGCCTCAACAATCTAGGGAGAAAAAAATGATTAAATTTACAAAACTTATAATGGTATTTTCACTACTATTATCTTTACCGTTGGGCGCTTTAAATGCCGCTCACCATGAGTTGGGTAATGGTGTTCAATCTAATGCACCTTTTAGTATTCAAGCTCAAATGTGCAAACTCAATGAGGGTGTTACAATTGCTCAATACGACAGGCTTATAGAAAAATATATAAAATGGTCTAAAAAAAATGATGTAGAAACATTTTTTGCCAGACAAACACCTCTATTTACTCATGATACATTTAATATTTCATCAAAATATGATTTTGTTGAGTTTTTAGCAGCCCCTTTTGAGAAACAAGGAGAGGGCTGGGACTTATGGCTTGGAACTAAAGAAGGTCAAAAGCTAAATGAAGAATGGCAAAGTCTTGCAACTTGTCATGTAAAAATGGGGTCTGCTAATTTTGTATATGCAAATGAGGAAGCCCTCAATAAAGGAAATACAAGATACGCTCAGTGGAACTGGTGTAGTGTTAGAGATGGAAGAACAGCTGAAGAGTTAATGGCTTTTCATAAAAATGTAAGTGACACGATGGCTGGTAATACAGACGCTATTGGATGGTTAACTTTTGTCCCTCAATTAGGTGGAGCTCATGTTCCAGAATTTGCTCATGTTATGCTCTATCCTAATGTTGAATCAGTAATGAAAAATGGTAAACGCTTAGCTGAAGGTGGCTGGAAAAGATTAAGAGAGTATGAAACTGAATATGCTAATTGCAGTGGTTCAATGCTTATGATCGAAAATGTTATGAATCGTCCAGAATAATTAATTTAAAATGGAGAAAAAAATGAAAAAATATATTTTAATGCCAATGATTTTGGCACTTTTTAGTATAACCAAAGTTGATGCTGCACCCTTGGATGCATATTATTGTTTCTCAACTGAGGACCCTCAAGCGGTTGTTCAGAAATTTGATAATTTTCTGACAAGTGACGCTGCAAATGGTCTCCCAACTATTAGATTGTGGTCAATGCTCTTAAATGGTGAAAGTCCGGAAACTCATTGTGTAGTATTTTCTCATCCTAGTGGGGATTCATTTGAGAAATCTGGTCTTATTTTCCAATCACAAGAAGGTCAAGATTTTCTTAAAGACTTGTATTCA
>Ga0115566_10003370_pt1 | contig 12919 bp, 10 predicted proteins | sample COGITO_mtgs_1204_3_FD_87173 | JGI IMG/M metagenome (GOLD analysis project Ga0115566, IMG submission 87173) | Pelagic marine microbial communities from North Sea - COGITO_mtgs_120405 | ecosystem: Environmental > Aquatic > Marine > Epipelagic | place: Germany:Helgoland, sampling site Kabeltonne...
ACGTGTAGGACGCGGACGCAGAGGATCGTGACGGCAATCACGATGTATACGTGGGGTGGCATATCTAGGGGTAAACCCAGCGACCCCGCGGTCTCCATCACCATCGCCCGGCTCTCGTCGTCTCTCAGCCGCACGATGTGTAAAAATGTGTTGAAAAGTTAAAAAAAAGTTCCGGAACTTTTTATCCCGCGCTTTGTTTTTGGTTCGACACACACTCGTCGAACAAGGCGATGGACACCTCCGTGGTCGACGTCGAGCTCGGCATCGAGGCCAAGCCCGGTCTCGAGTCGTTCGATACCGATGGCTCCATCGACGTTCTGTGCCTGGCGTGTGACAGCCCGGCCGGCGACTTCACCGTCAGATCCATGCGACGACGAACTCCCAACCCGCACGACGTCGTCATCGACATGAAGTACTGCGGCGTGTGCCACAGCGACCTCCACTTCGCGGCGGGGCAGATGGCGGGCGTCACCGGTGCGGTCGAGTACCCCATGTGCCCCGGGCACGAGCTCGCCGGGATCGTCAAGGCGGTGGGAGCCGAGGTGACGCGCTTCAGGGTGGGCGACCAGATCGGCGTCGGCTGCATGGTCGACTCGTGCGGCACCTGCGCGCGGTGCGAGGCCGGCGAGGAACAGAAGTGCGCATCGCAGGTGGCGACGTACGGAGGCAAGGATAAGTCCGGACGCGCCGCGCAGGTCCCGGCGGGCAGGCAGACCCTCGGCGGGTACACCGACACGTTCGTCGTCAACGAGAGGTTCGGGATAAAGATACCGGACGGATACCCGCTCGAAGCAGCCGGGCCGGTAATGTGTGCGGGGGTAACCATGTTCGACCCGCTCAATAACTTCGGCGCGAAGAACGGCACGCGGGTCGGCATCGTCGGCCTCGGGGGCTTGGGGCAGATGGGGGTCAAGATAGCCAAGGCGAGGGGATGCGTCGTCACCGTGATCAGCGGTCACGCGTCCAAGGAGCGTTTCGCGCTCGAGTGCGGCGCCGACCGCTTCGTCGTCTCTTCGTCCGACGATGACATGCGACGCAACGCGAAGTCGCTGGACCTCATCCTGAACACCGTCCCGGTGTACCACGACTACCACAAGTACCGCAACCTGCTGGTGGACAAGGGAGGGAGGCAGGTGCTGCTCGGGCTGCACGTCGGATTCATCGGCGCTTTGCTCGCGGGTGGCATCGTGGGGAAGAAGTCGACGCTCGCGGGCAGCGCCATCGGGGGTATCCGCGCCACGCAGGAGGTCATGGACCTGTGCGCCGCGCACGATATCAAGCCCGACGTGGAGGTTGTTCCGGTGACGGACATCCACAGGGTTTACCAAAGTTTGGACGACCAGAACGACTCGGGCAAGCGGTACGTCCTCGACCTCGCGGGGACGATGACGGGGACGATCTCGCGATCGGAGATGGGACCGCCGCCGACGCTGGCGAAGGTGCAGAAGAAGCCGAGCATCTTCAAGGCGCTGTGGGAGACGTTCAAGATCCTCGTGCTGTTCCGGTGGAGGTGAGGGCGGCTAGACGCGTCGATGTATAGACTATTGTATTCAAGCTACTTTTTGCCGAGAGCCGCGGGCGTCGCCGCGTACGACGCCAGGCCCACCATCCGTCGCACGAAATCGAACGGGAACCCTTCCAGCAGCCGCGCGCCGTTCCACCGCTCCTCCACCCTCCATATCACCCCCACCGCGGGCAGGTCGTCTTTGTCGTTGGACATCCGCGCCGCCGCCATCGCGTCTCGCCTGTCTTTGGACACCGTGGTGACCACGACGTCCGAGGGCACGTGCGTCTCCCCGAGCACCGGGAGCATCCACGTCAGGGACGTGCGCACCACGTACTGGTCCTCCGCGACCTGCGTCACGCTCGCGGGTTCCAACTCCCTGGGCTCGAAGTGCGACGCCGCGCGGAACGCCTCACGCACCTCCCCGATCCCTTCGCACAGCGCCGCGGGATCTTCGAACGTCACCGCCTCGGCGAACGCGGCGTCGTCCACCGTGCCTTTCAGGTACATGTTCTGGACCTGGCGCAGGATGAACGGCGCCGCGGAGCAGTCCGCGCACTCGCGGTTGCGCCGCCTCCATCCGCGCGACGACGACGACGACTCGTGCGCGGTTGACGACGACGACTCGGGCGAATCCGCGGATCGCGCGCGTCGATCCTCGGCGTCCTCCGTTGGGTCGACTCGCGCGCCGAACGCGCCCTGGTACAGCGAACACGCCTCGACGACGGAGAAACCCGCGATGACGCGCAAAAACGCGCCGCCGATCGTGGTCACCGGGTGCCGCGTCGACATGGCGCGCGCGGGTCCTATTGGCTGCATCACCGATGGGCGATCGTTCAATCATTCCGTCGTTTCATCAAAACAGCTATCGTCATCAAAACTCGCCGTGTCCCCTCCCCGATCGTCTCCTCTCGTTCCGCCCCGCTCCGATCTCCACCCTGCCCGCCAGCTGGTCCATCACCTTCGGCACGATCCGCGCGGACCACGCGGGCCAGCGCGTGGTCGCCGCCGGCAACTCAGGGGACGCGGTGAGCCACCACTTGACAAACGCCTCGCCCTCGCCCGGCTTTTGCCCACCTTCACCAACGCAAGCGACGAGCTCCGCCAGCCCGGCCAACCTGCGGCCCTCGTACGACGGTGACGTTCCGTTCGGTTCGATGAGGTGCGAGAAGGCGACGGTGGTGGCCAGCGCGATCGCGGTCTTCTCCCCGATGCCGTCGAGCTGTTGGAACTCCTTCACCGCCAGCTCGAGCGGCGTCGGGTCGTCGCGCGCGTTTGAATCGGTAATCCCCGCATCCGAGTCGGCACCCGTCCCCGTCCCGTCCCCGCATCCTCGTCGGCACCCGTCCCCGTCGTCCTCCCCTTTGGTCAAACACCTGCGCAGCTCGGATGGCGAGCACAGGGTGGATAGCGCGCGCATGGTGACCGGGTCGCTGAACCCGAAGAACTGCGGTCCCGAGATCCGCGTCCCGAGTCCTTTCTTCACGCACACCTTCGTCCACGGCTGCGTGGGCGAGTCCCCGGCGTGCGATTCGCCGGTGGCGACGTCGGTGACGACGAAGGATGGGCCGCACTCGCCCGCGTCGATTCGCATCTCCCACTCCCTGCCGAAGTGTGTCTTCCGCGCGCGGTAGCCGACGGGAAACGGGTGATGGTAGATGCACCCGCGCGACGACCAGTAGTTCTGTGGGAACGGGCCGCGGTGTATCGCGCCGAGGTCGAGGACGGAGACGCGCAGGCTCGCGAGCGTGAACGGCGCGCTGACGGTGGAGTTTGGGTCGTCGCGGGGGTCCGGGAACGCGATTCCCCGTCGCTTCGCGCCGTCCCTCTCCACCGCGTTCGATGGCTGGAGATGAGGTTGGATCTGGCCGTCGGTTGTATCATCGATGGGCCTGGCCTTGTCCCCCGGCCCCGGCGCGATCTCCCGCAAGTCCGCGCGATACCCGCGAAGCCTGCGCGACTCCCTCGCGGGCGCCGAACGCTGGCCGGCGCTTCCGCCGTTCAGCTGAGCGGCCGCCGCGCGCTCGTATCGCTTGCGCGGCCTCTTGTTGCTCGATCCCTCCAACGTGGGCGCGTTGGGGTCCATGGGTGCGAGCGCCATGTGTGACCCCGCGCCGAGGCCCAGAGCGCGCATGCGCTCCTTGTTCGCGGCTATACGACGCTCACGCTCGGCCTCGTATTCGTTCATCCTCGCGTCGGACGTCGCCATCCCGGCCGGACGCGGACGGCCCTGTCCTAGTGAAGCTTGAAAACGCTCGTTGCTGTTTGAAAAGTGCGGCGAGGTTAATGAATTTGAACCCGACATAACCAACGTCGCCGCCGCCCCCCGGTGGATGCCAACGGGCTCGAAGCCTACAAATCGATCCGCCATGGATGAAGCAAAGCGCGCCCGCCGCGACTCGTTCGGCCCCTGGGGCGACCCGAGCATCAAGTACCTCTACTACTGCCCCGACATGAAGGAGCTCGCGCACTCGATCGCGACGCAGCCCACGCGCCTGGACATCCGCCCGATGGAGGTGTCGTGGGCCAAGTTCCCGGACGGATTCCCCAACCTGTTCATCGAGGGTGCCGAGGAGATCCGCGGCAAGCACGTCGCCTTCCTGGCGTCCTTCAACAACCCCGACACCATCTTCGAGCAGATCTCAGTCATCTACTCCCTCCCAAAGATGTTCATCGCGTCGTTCACGCTCATCCTGCCCTTCTTCCCCACGGGCACCGCCGAGCGCGTGGAGCGCGAGGGCGAGGTACCCACAGCGGTGACCCTCGCGCGCATGCTCTCGCACATCCCCATGTCCCGCGGGGGACCCACGAGCACCATCATCTTCGACATTCACGCTTTGCAGGAGCGGTTTTATTTCGGCGACAACATCACGCCGTGCTTCGAGACGGGCATCCCGCTGCTGTTGCAGGAGATCGCCGGGCTCCCCGACAAGGACGACGTCGTGATCGCCTACCCCGACGAGGGCGCGATGAAGCGGTTCCACACCTTCTTCGAGGGGTTCGAGGAGGTTGTCTGCACCAAGGTGCGGCAGGGCGACAAGCGACTCGTGACGCTGAAGGAGGGCGAGCCGGAGGGGAAGCACGTCGTCATCGTGGACGACCTGGTGCAGTCGGGGGGTACCCTGATCGAGTGCGGCAAGGTGCTCAAGGCGAAGGGCGCCAAGGCCCTGTCCGCGTTCTGCACCCACGGCGTGTTCCCAAACGACAAGCACCAACGGTTCACGGAGAGCGACATGTTCGACAACTTCTGGATCACGGACTCGTGCCCGCAGACGGCGAAAAGGGTGAGCGGGAAGAAGCCGTTCAAGGTGCTGTCACTCGCGGGACGGATCGCGAGGGCGCTCGAAATTTAAGCGTCTCATCGTAGCTAGTTAGTTTGTCAACGCGAGCAGGTCTTTTTTCAACCGTCTGCCAGGTCACATTCGTTTCACTTTTGCGAAATAAATGTGCGGACAAATGTGCAACCGGCCGAATCGCGAGAAATCCTGGAGTCATAGACCACCGTTTGGTCGGTGAAAAAGAGTAAATCCTGTGATTTCGGCGACCAATCAAATCGCTTCCTGGTGCTGGCATACCCGCAACTCACTTTGGTTTTCGCCGAGGACTTCGTTCCCGGCCCGCGCGCTCCGCCATACTTGCACACGCTCAACAGCTCACCAACTTTGATCAAAGCAAAGATGGCTTTCTGCATCGCCTCCTCCACCTCCACCTTCGTCGGCGCCAAGGTCGCCGTGCGCGCCAAGGCTGCGCGCCGCACCGCCCGGTAAGCAATCCTTTAACATCGCTCCCGTTGCACGGCACCGCACGCGAAATCGCGCGGTGGACCTACGCGGACGAAAGGCGCGTCCGCCGCGATGGGGACGGGATCGGCGTCGACGCGTCGATACGTAATCGAGCCGTACACGACCCGACGCCGTCGACGCGCCACGCATCGTCGCCCCGGGACGGTCGCGCGTCACGCCGGGACCGCGCGTCGTCTCCACCGCGTCTCCGCCGTGGAAGATATCGCCGATCTCACCATCACGTTCTGTTTTTTACCTAAACCCGTGTCAGCGCTGACCGCTCCACCCGTCACTCCCCCGTGTACTTCTAACAGCTGCGTCCAGACCAAGGCCAAGTACGGTGACGAGTCCGTGTACTTCGACCTCGGCGACGTCGAGGCCACCACCGGCTCCTGGGACGTGTACGGCGTCGAATCCAAGGCGCGCTACCCGGATATGCAGGAGAAGTTCTTCGAGCAAGCCGCGACGGGACTCGGCAGGCGCGAGGCCATGTACTCCTTCCTCGCGCTCGCGGGCCCCGCCGCGTGCCTCATCTTCGGCGGCAAGGGCGCCAAGGACGCCAACCTCCCCATCACCGTCGGTCCCCAGAAGGAGGCCCAGCTCGGCCCCCGCGATAAGCTCTAAATTTATTTGAAGCGCGTCGAGAGAGTCCGTCCCGTGAACGAGAGACTGAATGAGCGACACGCGGCGACGTGTCGATAGCAACGAGCTTGAATAGATAAGAGCGAGTACATTACGTGACGATCCTCACAGCTCGTCATTGGGCGCCTGCACCAGCGCCGACAGATCCCCCGCCCGCCCCGCCATCTCCTCCATGTACTCGCGCGTGTCCGGGTCCGTAGCCGCCTCTGTTTGGAAGTACTTCACCGCGGCCCTCAACGCGTGCCACGCGCCGTGCTCCCTCGCCATCCGCAGCACGTGCCCGCACATGCCCTTCTCCGGAAACCGCTCGTCCACCGCGATCGCGGCTTTGAGCGCGGCGACCGCCTTCTCCCTCGCGTCGGGCGACCCGCGTTCCAAGAGCTGCACGAAAAACTCGACGCCGCCGATGGCCAGATGCCTCTCACCGACCGCCATCGTGCGCTCGTCGTTGCCCGTGACGTGCACCGTGGGTGCATCGAACACGTCCGTCGCCATCACCAGCGCCCTGGTCCTGACCCGCGCGGGTTCGTTAGGTCCGAGCATCTGCATCACGAACGCGGCGCCGTCCGCGGCGAAGAAAGCGCGGCGTGAGAGCGGCGACGTTCGGAGCATCGCGGACAGCGCGAACTGCGACTTGACCCGTCTGTCGATCCCGACGGCGCCGTCCAGCGCGAGCCTCGCGAGCCGGCTCTCTATCCCGCGCCTCGGGTCGGGCGGGTCCATCGGCCGGATGGATCCGTGTGCTTCCTCCACCTCCCCGGAGTTGGCGTCTCGGATCTTCCGCGCCTTGACGTCGTTCCGCGATGACCCCGTCGCAGCCCTGGTCTCCTCCTCAACCTCGTCGCCGTAGTGGCCCTCGGGCGCGCTGGCGAAGTGGTGCGGGTCGCGCTTTCCGATGCGGGCGTGTTCGTGTACCCCCCAGTGCGGGTGCGCCTCGTCGTCGCACGCGTCGTACGTCCCGTCGGGCTTGTGCAGGGTCTTGCGGTGGAACCGGTCCACGACGTCACCCGGGGGATGCCACGCGTGTACGAGCGCCTGGACCCCCGCGTTGTTGCTCATGGCGACCGCGAGGGTGGACGCGGCGGCGGCGGCGATGTCCTCGTCCTCCTCGCCAGGCGCGTCGATGGCGACGTGGATCAAGGGCGCGAGGGCTCCTAACGCGTGGAGGTCGTCGGCGTTGTCCACCGGCCGCACGAGTTCCTTCAGCTCCTCCAGCGCCAGCAAGCGGTCCTCTTTGGGTAAGGACGTGTTGGTGTACATGCCGGTGGCGAGCTTGATGTACTGCGCCTCCGTGGGCTGCTGGGAGAGCGCGTCGAGCACCTCGCGGACGTCCTTTCGCTTCTGCTCGAGCTCCTCCATCGTCCACCGCGATTGGTTCGGGACCGCCTTGGACGCGGCGGTTGGGTCGGGGAGGCCGTGGACGTCCACGCGCTCGCCCGCCTTGACCTTGTTTGCCATCTCACGCAGCTTCGTCGGGTCCGAGTTCTTGATCGCCCAGTTGAACAGCGACTGCATCGTCTCCTGGGGCATGGAGTTTAGGTCCAGATCGTCCGACCCGGGGTGGGCATCTCCGCGGGGATCATGATGAGATCCTCCGAGGCGCTCCACCGGATGGTCAACCACCTCCCCGACGGGCTGTACCCCCGAGGCACGCGCCGCCGGGAGCGCGCCCAGGACGACGAGCAGCGCGCACAGCCAAAGGACGACGACCGCTGACCTCATCATTCTCTGTCCGTCTCCCCGTCCGCGCGTGCGAGTAGTTGTGCGGGGCCCGAAAAGCCACGTGCGCTGACCAATAGAAACTCGGGCTTCACTCGCGGGCGCGCGGAGCGTGGGACATGCTGCGCCGCGCCGCCAACGTCGCGTTCACCGTCCCGGTCTTCGTCACCCTCAACGACTGCATCGTCTCCGTCGCCCGCGCGGACGCGTCGGAGCTCGGCGTCGCGGCGTCGCCCGTCGAGAACTGCGAGCGGAGGGTGGGCCCCGGGGGCGATCGATCCCCCACCGACGGTCCCCAATCGACCTCCTCGCGGGCGCTGGTGGTGCTGGACAGGCTCACGCCTCGGACGTTCTCGTTCGCCCGCGGGGACGTGGTGTACCTGCGCTCGCCCTCGGACCAGGACCGGTGGGTGACGCGCAGGCTGGTGGCGCTGGAAGGGGACTGGGTGACGCGACGCGACGACGACGACGTGACCAAGGTGCCCAAAGGGCACTGCTGGATCGAGCCGGAGGGGGCGGACGCGGTCGAGGACGGGGAGTGTCGCGCGGTACCGCTCGCCCTGCTCGACGCGAGGGTGACGCACGTGCTGTGGCCGCCGTCCGTGGCGGGGGCGGTGCCCAGGGAGACCCGGCCGGGGAGGGTGTTGATGCGAACGACGGAAAGCGACCCGAATTTGCCGTGAGGAACGCGCACCGAACCACGTCGCCTCGAAGCTGAAGGTTGGGATCATCGCGGGCACGCGTGCTTGGTATTTACTTCAGATATCAAACGAGCTAGAGAATGACACACGCGCGCGGCGACCTCAGACCTCAGCCTTGACCTGTTTTGTCCCGGAAACTTTCAAGCGCTTCCTCTTGCGGACAGCAAGGCAGTAAACGACCATACCGATCACGAGTGCGACGACGCCGATGGCGACGCCGATGAACACGAAGATCAAATTAGAATCTGAGCCGGAGTCGGGAGTCGGGCCCGGATACAAGCACCCCGAAGCCGGGCACGGGAGGTCGCCGGAGCCCTGGATTTCATCGCCAAAGCCGCTGACGGCGTCGCCGGTGCCAATCTCGGGATCGTACATGAAGAACGTTCCCTTGCCCCAGCCGTATTTGTCGGAGCCGGCGTCGTTGGTAATGTCGCCGAGGACGGCGCGAGTGCCGTTCAGGTACGCGAGGTCCAAGTGAACGTCGACGAGGTAGCACCTGAGGTCGCCAGCCTCGCAGTCGATCATCCACTCGTTCTTGACAGCAGTCCCATGTTCTTCTGACAGCCACTTGCTGCCGTCATGATTCGATGCCTTGAACCAGTTGGGACAGTCAGCGGGAGCGTTGGGCCACGTGTTTTCGCCGCTCATGTCGGCGGCGGCGGGGCTGGCTGGACGGCCGGTGCAGCCGCCGTGCTTGCGAAGGAAGATTTTGACTGGGCGAACCTCGGTGACTTCGAGTTTCGGCGCGCCTCCTAATGACATGAGCTCTTCTTTTGTGGATTTCGGTGTTGAAGTTGCCCCGGGGTAGAAGCTGCTTTTGCTTGCATGCTGAGTTGGCAGTGTGGAGAGTCCGCCGTTGCCCAGCTTTTTAATTTCACGTCCGAGGGCTTTGCTTTGGAAACCACCGTCATATCCTGTGATGTCGCGGACGCAGTAATCCAAGCAGGTTGGACAATGGTCCGGATACTGGCAGGGTATTCCGAACTCTTTCTTCACCGCGGCGATGTCGCGCTCGTATTTGCCGGTGGAGTAGTACGGAGCGAACTTCAGGACGATCTCATCCTCTCCCGAGCCGGGCGAGACGAAATGCAGCTTGGTGCCGGCGAGGTTGGTGGTATCCGAGATGTCCGTGAAATTGACCGTCGTGCCGTTGCGCCACTCGACCCACGCGCTGCGCACGGTGGTGTTTTCGCCGACATTAGTGATGTCGAGAGTGGATGTCATAACGAGCGACTTGTACTGTGCCAGATCGCGCGAGTGCGGTACCTGGTAGTCAAGTAGACCCTCGGCACCATACCCACCGTAAGACTCGGTGTGGGCGCTGTTGATCATGCTGCCGTACAGCATGCCAAGGATAGAGAACTTGTAGCCGCCGGGAGCGATGGGTACCGCCGGACATGTGTAGTTCATGTTCTTGGACGTGTTCCCCGGGGAGTAGTTAGGGCATCCATTGAGCCAATAGCCACCACCACCTCCGGTCATCGTCATGAATTGGTTTTCGCGGAGCTTCTGGTCGTACGTTCCGTTGCAGTGCTTCCGGATCAGGTCGACTTCTTCGTGGGTTATGCTCTTTTCGGACATGATTTCAGCGTCCGTCTTGGTGGCTGCCGTTTCGTTAGTGTAGCCGAAAGTCTCGGTGCATCTGTCAATCGGCGCGTAGGAGGTGTAGCCGTACGACATGGCGCTGCGAACGGCGGAGGCGCCCGTGTTCTCGTCCCCCTGCTTGGTGCCGAACCAGGTCGAGGTCGTCTGGCCCATGAATTCTGAGCCACCATCGTTCGTGCTCGCGAAATAGCTCTGAGGTTTGGACCAAACCTCCGGTTTGTCTCCAGGAGCAGCTGTGTTTTTTACGAGCGCGATGCTGTGGTCCTGGATGGTGATCCATGCCTTGGGTGCTGGTAGATCGTTAACGGTCTTATTGTACGCGTTGAACGCGATCTGCGTGGTCGTGGGCACACCATAGGCGCACAGAGCGATGCGAGTGGTGCCGAACTTATTTTCGTGGAAGCAGGCGTCGTCTGGGGGGTCGGGGACCGGGGTTATCGAGGGGAGCCATCTGGAATCTGCCGCGAATGTGGTTCGGGCGAGGAGAGAAAAAAGCGACAGCAGGATCGGCACGGTTCGCGCGAGCGGAGTTCGCGAGGAACCCGCCGACGCGCGGTCGCCGTTTCGATACGTGCGCGGGGGCATGATCACACGATCCGGGGCCGAGATACGGATCTTGTGCCGACGCGCGCGCGGGGCTTCTTGTTGACATCAAAAAAAACGGTAGCAAAAGGCCCTTTGATCGGTTCGAAAAGGCAAACTTTCGAGGTAGGTTAATGAGAATCTCGTCGACATCTATGACTAGCCTAGAGCCAGTCTAGAGCATACTCATTCTTATTTGGAGTTTTCCCCGGGTGTTGAAAGCGTTGAATGACCGGTTCGAAAGGCCACAAAAGGTCCAAAAGTCGCGGCGGTCAACGCGTGTTGAACACGGACGATCCGCATCGCCCACAAACCCGCGCGCCACACGCCGGCACGATATCCAAACATCGGGCCCCGATCGTATGTCCACGTATCGAAACGACGACCGCTCGTCGGCGGGTTCCTCGTTCGCGCGGACCTTCGCCATCACCCTCATCGCGTTGATCAGCCTCCAACCCGCATGCGCGAAGTGGCTGGGGGACGGGGGTGTCACTGGTTCTAACGTTAACGGAGAAAGCAGGGAAGGGAACACCCGTATGGTACAATTTACGGATGGGACGCCTACAGTGATGCAGCTCGCGTACGATACTGGCGTAACGACGGCGCCAGAGTCCTTCATCGTCATGACAGACCACTCGATGATCCTCGTCCCGAAAGATCCGAATCGCTCGGCGTCATTTGGGACCGACCAGAGGGCCGCTATAGCGGCACAGGTTGGGGCACTTTTGCCAACGCGGTTGCAACGAGCACAGGATACGGCGATCAGGAAGCAGGTTTAGCATACGGGACCGGGGCAGACGCGCTTCGAAGCGGATTGTCCTACGGTCATGTGTCATACCACATAAAAGATGCAGCCGGTGCCAATGCGTCGCTGGGATACAATCAATTCTTCGTCGTATCTGGGCCGACCTACGTGCTCAACGGCTGTCCCAACTACAGTCCCGGCAATACGTCCGAGAATATGAACTGGGAGTGTCCCCGAGTCCCGGTTAGCCCCGGAGAGTACAAGTTCAGCATCCTTGGGCTTCTGCAAGGGACACAAATCAACAGCGCGCACGAATCATCTTTTGGGGATTTCAGTGCAAGCACGAGCCCGCATTACCGCGACATCGCAAAGTACAGGTCGCTGGTCATGTCGATTCAACTCGACATCAGCGGTGTCGGCGCGGACGTGAGCTCTCGTGCGGCCTGGGTCTCATTCGCAAACGGTACCAAGGTGAACTTCACTGACATCACGCCCGACATGGATCTCGGTGGCTGCAAGATGCACTTCATGTCGCCGAACGTAACCAACGGCGAGAAGGAGATTATCGTGAGCCTCGCGCAAAGCTACTCCACGGGATCGTTCACGCGCAGCTATCAAGACGCAGTAGATGAATTCGGCTGCTACTTTTGCGAATGTACAGATTGTACCCGTTTATGCCCCGATGGGAAACGGGAGAATTGCGATGGAAGCGCTGCCGCCGGTGGGTGCAAATGTGAACAGCCCAATGATGGATGCTCCATCGGATGCAGCATGAATGGATACTTAGGGTATGAGGGGCAAGCCCGCGACCTCACGGGGTGGGGAGTTGAGCCAGATACGTGGCCAATTAGGGAAGCTGGGTCTGGAGGAGTTTTTGAAAAGATGGGCAGAGGCGGTTTAAACGCCAGCGACTCGAGACTTGTCGGATTAAATATCCCGAGAGCCACACAGACCCCCGCGAGCACCGTTCAGGAACTCCAAGGTTTGGCAGGAGCTCCCGCCCTTAACGTGACGGAGGTACGAGCAGTAAAGATATCCATGCGTAAGCACACCGGCTGTACGGGCCGACCCGCCAAACCCGCCGGAGATGACGCATCTGGCGCGTTAGGTATTACTTGGCCGGATGCGCCCGCAGACTGCCCGAGCTGGTACCTTGGCGCACAGGGAGGAGATTGGAATGACGTGACCATGGCTCATTCTGCACCCGAGGACCGAGTCCCGCCTGAGGACGCGACATTCTGCGCCGGCGGTGAGATGGACTGTTACCTCATCGACATCCATCTGGCTTTGGAGCTGGACGACGGCACCCGAACTGTTCTGGGCTCGCCCGAAAACGATCCCGTGCGGGGTATGTCAAAGGGGACGTTTTTCATGTACGACCCCGAAATCACAGATGACCCCAACAAGCCGTACCCCACATCGTATGACGATAGTCTGAAGCCCGGAGCTTCGTCCGTCCGCACTCCAACCAGAGGTGCCGACAAGTTCGCAGGGGATGACGCGTCCTCCGGCGACTCGTTGGTTGATCGGGATCCCAATTTGATCTTCGTGTTCATCGGCGTCGCCATCGGCGTCGTCGCACTCGTGATCGGTATGGTCGTTTACTGCCTTGCTGTCCGCAAGAGGAAGCGCTTGAAAG
>Ga0115566_10003374_pt1 | contig 12912 bp, 4 predicted proteins | sample COGITO_mtgs_1204_3_FD_87173 | JGI IMG/M metagenome (GOLD analysis project Ga0115566, IMG submission 87173) | Pelagic marine microbial communities from North Sea - COGITO_mtgs_120405 | ecosystem: Environmental > Aquatic > Marine > Epipelagic | place: Germany:Helgoland, sampling site Kabeltonne...
ACAATACTGTTAATGATACTATTCAAGATAGCTTTGTTTTAACCTCGTCAATTTCAAAAGCTGTTGGTTCTGAAATATTAAAATCAGCAAAAAGATTATATGCTGGTGCGAGAAGAACAAATGTTACCGGAGCTTTATTACAAAACAGTGATGTTGCAATAACAAATGTAAAATATTGGACAAGATATATTGATGATATATCCATCAAACAACACACGTTTGATACGAACAATGCCGGTGTTAATGATTCTTATGAAAAACTTTCTCCATTGGATAGTAATTTTGCACAAAACGATGCTCTGAATTTAAATACTTTGGCATTGCACTGGACATTCGACAATATTACCGGCTCTGATAGTAGCGGAAACTTTTACTATGTTACAGATATAAGTTCTGGTTCAGCACAAATTCGAAATAACTATGGTTGGGTTGGTGGTATTTCAGGCTATCAATATACAGGGTATGGTTTTGGATATGCGGCTAGCTCTACTGATGTAGTATTAAAAGAAAATAAAAATACACTTAAATTTGTTGACCCGGAGACTCCTACAGCTTATAATATGGTTAACATATTGAGTGATTCTGAAAAGTTATACAAATCTTTTGAAGATAAGCCGGAATATTATCATGTTATAGAAAAAAGTATGTATGCTGCTGTTTCAGAAGAGATGTTAACATTTTTTGCAGGAGTTGTTGACTTTAATAATATAATTGGAGAGCCGGTACATCGATACAGACAAGAATACAAGACTCTTGCAAAGCTAAGAGAAATCTTCTTCAGAAGAGTGGCAAATGTTTCCACAGTTGAAAAGTTTTTAACATATTACAAATGGATCGATGACTCTCTAGCACAAATTGTAAGTCAGATGTTGCCAGCTAGCGATGGCGTTATCGATGATTCTTATAATATTATTGAAAGTCATGCTTTAGAGAGAAATAAATACAGAAGCCAGTTCCCTACTATAGAATTTAAATCAACAGATCCAGAAACACCAATATTGGGAATTAATGAAAAGCTCTTAAATTGGAGACTTAATCACGCACCGGTTTCTGGGCTACAAAATGAAAATAGTCCATGGTGGCTTGAGAGAACTGAAAGGGGCACCTCTGCTATATCTTCCGGAGATTCAACAGTTGACGCTGGAAGAGAGACAGTTAGAGAGACAGCAAATATAGATAACAACCAAAGTAAGCCAAATCTTGTAACAGTAGGAGGAACTACTTATCAAGGTTCCGTTGATGTTCTGCGTCGTCACAGCAAGCCTTATCGTTTCAATCCGGTAAAAACCACAGCAGTACATGGTGGGGTTAACTTCACGGATACAAAAAATATACAGTTTACATATAACGCGCTAGAGCCGGCTGGTCCTGTTGCTCATCCGGGAGGCGCATTTATTCCTCAAAATATTTTAATAGCATTTACTGGCGACGCTAACGATCTAAAAGATTCTGTTGATATTACAGAACCAAGTAAAAAAATCAAAAGACACTTTAAAGTCAATCATGGTCGAGATTATTATGATGGTGGTGAATATTCAAATGTAAAGTCTTCTTTTGCATTCCCATTCAATGTTATTAGCGGTTCGATAGGTTCCGGATATAATAAAAAAGTTGTAGATGAAGTCAACCTTAATGTTGATATTACAAATCTTCACAATGATGTATACGGATCTTCAATGGAAAGACCAATGCAGAGCCCATTTACTAATTATGCGGTTGGTGGCCACCAGTCTAGACACATCAATATCAACAAGGGCTCAGACGATTACACAAATCGTCCTGAAGCTTGGAAAATTGTTTTAGGCAGTGATTCTATTATCGGAGGAATTACAGGCGCTATAGGTATGGTAGGGGCTGACTATCCATGGCCAGAGGCTAATGCTGTGGGCGTCCGTCCATATCCGATGACTGCTTCTCAAAAAGCAGTGTTTTATAGAGATCAAATAGCCAAACGACCAGTCAATATTAGAAATATTCAACATAAGACCGGTTCTACTATTTTAGGTAATTATAATAATAATTATGAAGTTGTTCAAACCTTTGGTGGTTTCTCTAATCCACGAGGATTTGTAGAGAATCCACCAACGCTTCCGACTGAAGTAATACAAACGCCAGCCGCTTCTCAAGGCAGAACTATATTAAGTATTCGTCGCACCGACGAGAGCCATTTTGAGTTTACTCCACCGTATTCAATATCTTATCTAACTTCAGCAGCAGGAAAAAGTGTTATAAGAACTAGATTCTCATCTGTTGGGGGAATTGAGACTGACGGACAAGGATACGGAGATATTAGATCAAATGACTATTCTGTATACAACGCAATTAATTACAGAAACTTGATGGTCAAAAGACCAAACCAAAATATATCTGGTACGGTTTCAGAAACAGTTGGCGCAGGAACCACTGGAATTAGAGTATCAGATATCCATGGAAATGATTTTGGTTTAACTACTCACATGGCTAGACATAGCGCGAGATTCGGAAGAGATTCTGCATTGGTAGCATCTCCCGGTGCAAGTTATGATGAATTGCCATCGATGTTTAAAATCAACAGAAATCCTAAACATAGAATTGTTGAAAATAGCGCCGGCACAGCAGTTAGCGATATTCAGCATGATAACTTTTCAGTACAACATCAGATTCCTAGATCTGATAGACAATATTCTTGGATTACCGGTTCGCTAACCGAGGCCGCGCTTAGCTTAAGCAATATCAGATATTGGGGCTACGCACCGGTTACTGGTCCTCAAACTGGATATTACTACAATGGCACTGAGTATGTTGCTTATTTTGATTTTGTAAGTGCAAGTTCTGTTTTAGGTAATGCCGGTACCGCTTCAATATACCAGCCAGCTTTGGATTTAAACTATTATGTTGTTGATCCGGTTGATGCTCTTTCCGATAATACATTAGGAAAAGCTCTGGTTGTAGTAAACAATAGTTATTTGAACAATGATTTGTTATCAATATACGGGATCGAAACAGACTTGAACCGGAATGAAGATACATTTAATCTTCTTATGACGAAAAGAAAAAACACTTTTGGTTACCGAGGAGTTCCGAACACCGGGCCAATACAGCCTTCGATCATTAGAAAACACAGAAGAAATAATACATTATCCTATGAAGTTCTGGGAGAATCTTATCGCACTGTTTTTAGTCCAGTTACGATAAGGGGATTGCCAACGCGCATCGGAGCAACTATTGGTAATGATAACTTTTCGTTATCTGTAACAAATAATAATGAAAGGATATATTTTAGTGATGACGATGCTAATAATCACCTAATATCAGAAAATTCTCAAAATAAAAATACTAGTTTTGATCTCATATATTCTCAAGTTTCTGGTTCTAATGAATACAACATTAACTGGGTAGAACATTCTGAAATATTATTTCCGAAAAAAGACAAAGAATTTACTAGCGGATCTTCGCGCAGGACTGGATATGATAACAAATATTGGAGAGATCTCCAAGCGGACAGAATACAGTTACACAGCGATGAAGTCGAACAGAACTCTTATGGTGTTGATACTGAACAAAGCGCATGGCCAATTGACGCTCCATCCAACTTCTTAACAAGAACTGGCGTTTCGTCAATTAATGTCGCCAGCAATAATATTTTGAGAGCCAATAATACTGCTGGAGAATTACAAAATGAATATCAACACGTTCTAACATCTAGTGTTACGCCAAATAGGCGTGTGGCGAACTCAACAATGAGTGGTCTGTATAATAGAAAGCATTTAATTCCTGGTGCTAGATCTGTAGTTTCTCCGTCAGGCATGCCAATTCCTGAAACCGGATCATATGCTATACCTCCAGTCTTTACCGATGTGATCGATTTATATGCCGGCGAGGCTAAATGGGAAGCTGGCAGTCAAGCTGGAATTGTAATAAAGAACGGAGCTACATCATCGTTTGTTTCTTATCCTTCAGAACCATGGTTTAATGACTATGACGAATATATTAATGACGTTGAGCTAGTATCTAGAGGTTATGCCATTGTTCCGGAATTTAGGATATCAGAAAATGTATCAGATTATCAAAAATATGGACTTTCTTCTAATAACAAAAAAGACACATTTGAAATAGTCGGTACAACAGACAATAGTGCTGACACAAATTTCTATAAGGACTTTTCAAACTCTGAATTTATGAATTCTTTTTCGGAAGTTTCTACCAAATCTGGTTTACCTGCTGAAGAAATAAAATTGACATGTCATGCCACCATTCGTTTAAATCCATATAAGGGTTTTTACCCGGCGCAAAGAACATTGGATCTAGTTAACCAGTTTGCAAACTCATACAGTTCTTCAATTGTTGCTGAAGGCGCGTCAGTAGTGGTGCCCGGAGCAACAGATGGTGGCGCAAGACCAATAGCACAAACTCTTTTCGCGCCAGGAATTCTATACAATACAATTAAATCTGGTATTGCGGTGGATTATCCTGTTAAACTATCATCAGATAGTTTTGAATCAAAATATTATGGGAATGACACAGCAGCCGCATCTGGAGTATCTTGGATGATTAACGCGGTTACGGGATCCGGCACTGCACCTTATACCGGTGGAGAATACTGGGACAAAAGAATACCATTTGAAGCCATAATCGATCCAGAAACAAATATTTCTGATCTTACGTTTTATGATATGGAATCTCATCCTTCTGCTAGTATTCCAGTTACTGCCTCTTTCTTGATAAATGGCTCAGACCAAACCTATAAAAAAATGGCTAACAACTTTTTTGGAGAAATAGCCAACTTTTTCCTTAAAGAGAAAAACTATACCAAATTAGAATCTGATACAGTGACCTCTGATCTTAAGTTTAAATCTGGCAGTGTATATGGTGCTAGAATAAAAATGTTCAGATCGACAACTGGTAAAAGAATATATTCCAGCGAATCTGGTTCGACTGGTAATAACTCTCCTTTTAACAGATTTGGGGCAGCTTATTATAATACTACGACAAATGTTTTCAGCAGTAAAGACACTTTTCCTCTTCCGCAAGATCCTAGACAGTTATCTTCTGCTGATTTCCAAGAAACTTTTACGATGTATAGTCGCCCAACAGCTTTTGGTCCCGAGATATCAGGCCGACCATTCGCGTCTGATGCTACTTCTTCAAATGTTATCGCAACTCAGCCATTAGATAGTATTGGTGGTTTTAACTGGTCCTATACACCTCCATATTACAATGGCGAAGCATGGTTAGATTTGGTGTTTGAACCGACATCGGACACTACTTATGATTTAGAAAAAATCTTATCCGAAGTTAAAACAAAATATTGGCGCGCTGATCCCGGAGTCTCAGCTTCTGCTGCGCCGGGAGTATCTTCAACATCATATAAAAATACTCAAATCATACCAACATTTAGCGGTAATGTTGGGACATATGGCGATATGATTTACGAAGGAAAAAATATTAACGATAATGCAATGCAGTTAAATTCTAGTATTAATCCATTCGGAGTTGATATAGTTTTGAAAGAGACACAAAGTTTAGCTGGAAAAGAACAGACAAACGAGACAGTAGGGAAGAAGTGGGTTATCCAGCCAAAAATGGAAACCCCTATGTTAAACTTTAATAACTTAGGAATTAGACCAATAACAAATGCTGCCGGTAACTTAACTCTTCCTGTGTATTCATCTGGCTCCGTACCGCGCGGAATGTGGCACCAGTTTGGCACAATTGAACCGGATGAAAAGAAAGGCGTGTTTTTGGAAATTGGAGATATACCGAAAAATTGGTTAAAATTTCACTATGATGTAAGATCAAATAACAGTATCTATAATAGAAATGATGCCAATACATATGGTGTTAGTGCTGCTAACGATATAAAGCCTTTGACTGATGTTATCAAATTCTCAAAAGATAACACATCTAAGCGCTTAGGTGAAATTAAAGAAAGCACTACTATAAAAGAGGCTGTTGTAGCAGTACCATATATTAATGACGTAGATTGTGCAGATGGAAACAATTTAAGTTTTGCGAATAAAAAGTTCTTTAATATTGATAAAAAGATGTTATCTCAAGAAGTTGGCTCAATAGCCGATCTAATAGAGACAATGAACAATTACATTCTGCCGCCACAGTTTGATTTTGTTAATAATAGCTCAATATCACCAATGGTTATGTATTTCTTTGAGTTCGATTATACTTTTGATAAAGACGACTTAAGTTATATTTGGCAAAACTTGGCACCGCGAAACTATAAAAAAATAACAAAAGAAACTTCTTCCACTTCTCATACTCTTGGAGAAAATGAGTTATTATCAAAAGAAGATATAGTTTCAGAAAACCTTAGATGGATGGTTTTCAAAGTAAAACAAAAATCACAGGTTGAATACGAAGATTTAATAGTCTCTCAGGCTGGCCAGAGCACCAAGCAAATAAATAATAAATCGCCTGATGATAGCGGTTATCAACTGAAATTTAATTGGCCATATGATTATGTTTCATTCGTAGAAACGATTAAATTTGAGTCTACAGTGCTATATACTGAAGAAGACTAAAGAGGTCGCATGGCAACTTTTATAAATAAAAAAGAAAGAGTTTTTGATATTGAATTAACTTCTTACGGCAAATACTTGCTTTCTGTTGGGAAATTTAATCCGAGTTATTATGCATTTTATGATGATAACATAATATATGATAAGCAATACGCTCATAGCACAGCTACAGAAAATCAAAATAATATTGGCTCAAGGATAAAAGATACTCAGTATATTGAAAGTTTAGTGTTGTTCAGAGATGTAGAAGAAACCTTAAACAATGGCGAGGGGGCTTCTGATTGGTATAACCAAAATACAATAACTTCTCGACAACAAGTTCCCACAAAAGATGTTTTTAAAATGGATGCTCCTATCGGTGATGCCGTTATTGAAGGAGATACAAATAAATCTGCTGCTTGGAAAATTGTAGGTTTGCAGGCAAAAATAGATTCAACAACACAAACAGATGCAACTAATAACTCAATAATTCCACAACTTAATATCACAGCAATGTATAATAAAAAAGTTGTAGATTCTAATGTTGTGCTGGCAAATAACTCTATAAGAAACAATGTTATACAGACTGCAACGTTTGAAGACGGAAAACAAATAATATTAGATTTAAAAGACCCTATGTATTATGTCGAGGAGGTAAATTCTCCGATATTTGTAAAAAACTTTGATATAGAAATATTTGAAGTTCTAACTTCTTCTAATGCAGATGCGTATGAACAACTACATCGAAAGAATTTCAAATCAAAGCCAAAACAAATTGTAAATGGTTTCATGGTAACTGATAGAATTGAAGATACACAAAAAGAAATAACAACCAGCGATGTTGAATATTATTTTGATGTATTGGTTGATCATAATATAGATCAAGATACTGCGTGTAAGGCTGCAACATATTTTAACAAAAAATCTTATTATGTAGATTTAGATTTTGAATGTGGAGAACCCAGCACAGATGGTGTCTTTTACGATATTTACGGAACTTCAACGGAGCCAGAGATATGTCAGGATTAATTTTTAAAGGCGACGTTATAAGCAGCGCTGGTGAGTATTTGCCGGCTCCATATATTAATAAAATAACTGTTGAATCAGATGCTAATGATTCTGACAATAGCGTATATAATTTAGAAATTTATATATTTGTTGATGATTTCGAATATATTGAAGTTTTTGAAAATGGCGTTATAGAAGGCAGTAAGGATGCATATAAAAAGTCTTTAGAAAAGCTGTACTATTATATTATAGCATTAAGCGGAGTTGAAACAGAAATATATGATAAGCTAATATCAAGAGATTTAAATCCTTTGAAATTTTATAACGATTTTGAAACAGGGGAATACCCGGATTCTTATGTTGCAATGGTACAAGTTGATGCTTTCGATGAAGAACCGTCTGAAATATATGATGAATCTGGAAATAGAATTTTAGTTTATCGCACACAACTAAACTCCTCTGAACTAGATTCTGTTTTTAGAACTGAACAAGGTGAACAGGTTTCTGGAAAAAATATTGAATACATTATGAGTTTTTGTAGCACATATGAATATTCATATGGTTCTGATAACTTAAACAACAATTTTTACAGTGCCGCTTTGTTGGAATTACAAACTGGTGATCTATCATATGAAAAGATTTATGTATCTAGCGATAGTAATGAGTTATCAGTTCAAGATACTTTAAAGTTTTACAATTCACAAAATATAATATACGATAAAATCCCTTTATCATCTATTGAAAGAATGGTTTATACAATTAATTTGATCGATCATGATGAAATTAAAGAATCTATAAACAACCTTTTGAATGAATATGCAGATTTATACAACACAGAGTCGGGATATGAGAACTTAAAAACTGAAATGAATTCTATATATTCTGTTTTGGAGCTTTATGGAAACGAATATGATATCGTTTATAGACTAGACGAAGTAAGAAGAAACTTTTCTGACAAAACACCAATCAAACCAGTTGGCAAACTATACAAGAGATTTGCGAAAAGATTATATGAGATCAATCGCAGTATAATACAGTCAGAAGTTTTAAATAAGAAAATTACATACAACTCAAAATTGATAGATTTTAGAATAACAACAACCGGCGATACACAAACTTCTGAATCTGAAAACGAAACTTACATATATACAGATCCTAATCTTTTTTCAAATCTTTCTATTGAGGAAGATACAATGTGTATTGTGGCAGGTTACTTTTTATTCGACTATGAGAAAGCCATAAGAAAAAATAGTGTAATATCACAGTATATTGATGTAAACAAATTAGAAACATTGGGATTAAATATTCCATATGAATCTTATTATATACAAAATGTCTCTTTAAATTATAATGATGCTTATATAATAGGGAGGTTTGGTGAAGATTCTAAATACCCTTATACAGATAGTATCGCATTTGTCAACGATAATAATGAATTTTTAGAATCAGGATATTTATCAGATTCAGAAAACGATATAAATAATAGTATTTACGGATATCAGTTTCCAGCATCACCACAAGAAGCTGCAAGTCTAGGATATGCTACTAGTGTAGTTAATCGCTCATATTCTTATTATCCATCTGATGAGTTTGCAATAAAAAATTATAGGCTTATGTTGTTTGAAGTTTTAGAATATAGAAATGAAAGCAATAACAACTCCTATAATACAACGATCAGTATAGAAGATGATACTGCATCGTATTATCAAGAAATATATAATACGTATAAAGAGTTCTATGATGATTTCAGTGACTATTATGATAAGGCGATTGAGGCATGTGCTTATAACCACGACTTAAATAAATTTAATGAATATTTCATACAGTCTTTGTTGTCAAATTATTCACAAGATAGTGATGCTACATGGTATTCTGCGCCGGCAATATATTGTTTATATGCAGATATATTTTATAACTCCTTTGAGGGCGATTTAGAGATTATAGAAGAAGAATCTAAAAAGATAGCTAGTGCCGTTAACCCCTACACTGGAGACATTGAATCTATTAATACATTTAAAGAAAAAATGGATGAGCTAAAAGGAGCCATGGAGTTGATTAATATAAAAGTATCTGATGAAGAGCAAGAAATAGAGCAGAAGCTTTTTGAATCTCAAATAACTATATTCGAGCCTCAAATAAATGATACCTTGTCAGAAGTTCAAAATGCTGGAGGCGAAGGGGGTCTTGATGTTGACGGAGAATCAATACAAATTATCATGCCAGTTGGTCAAGGCATAGAAAGCATAGACGATACCGAACTCGAACTAAATGCAGATATTGAAGGTTATTAAATATGAATATTAAAAGAACACAAACAATAAAAACTTCTTCAAGCTCATCTAATGAAGTTCTATCTAATACAAAAAAAGTTTTTAAGGACATAGGTTTAGATAGTGCTGCTGTTGATGAACAGAATCTTGAAACTTCAATAGTTAATGGTGTACAACAATTTGGATGTAGTATAAAAATTGAAAATAAAAGAAAAATTAGTATTTTAAACAATGAGACAGAAAAAATAGCACCCACTGTTTCTAGTTTTCAAGATGAAACTGATCCATTCTACCAAACAGATTGTGGTAAACAGTCAGCCAAAAGAACAAAACAGGCTAGCGAAAAAACATCCAAACAGGCAGAAGTAGCGATTCCTTTACTAAATAATATTGCTGGCATTATGCAAAAGGTTAAAAAATGAGTATAAAAAAACAAGAGCCGCCCGGTACCGGCGTTGTACTTGCTGATGAGCCGATAGTAGATGTTCAAAACACCGCGTTGGGGATCCAACCGGTCGATAATTCTGACTATACTTTAAGCTTACAAAATGTTTTTGAAGAAGACTTAATCTCTGAGTTTGAAGCAGAATGGACTTTACAATTTAACTTTGCTGATTTGGATTTGATTGATATTGAAGGGATAATACCCAAAAGATATGAGGATTCAGAAGATAGTAATGAAGACACTATATATTATATATATGGGCTGTCAACATCTGATGATATCTCTCGACCTTCATTTGAAATACTGGACAATTTAGGGATAGAATCTAAATTACAAAGCACTTATAGTGAACAAGAAATAATCTCTTTGAAATCAGTTTATGAAAAACAAGACTTGTCTGACTCGATAAAAGAAAAAGTTAGTTCCATTTCTGCTAATGTCTATGCTAAAATGAATTTAAATATAGAACAAAATTTAAACTTTCAAAAGTCAAAAGTCAAAAAGATTGATTTTAAGAAGACTTCTATATTTGAAAAACAACCAGAAGTAGTTTCAAATGAAACAAGCGATAATATTATAATAACAACACCGACAACCACAGGTATTTATTGATGAGCGCAAAAACAACTTACATACTTGATCCTGATTTGTTTTCTGGTTCTTCTGATTTATTTCGTACATCATTTGGGGGGTTTTTTGTATCCGAAGATAATATCGCATCTTTTGTAAAAACAACTTTAGATGAGCCAATAGAAAACATATTTGATGCGGTGTACTATGAACAAGAACAAACAGTTGTGGATTATTCAAATATTGTTCCCAACTATACAGTTCCAATAAGGGTTGCTTCTAACAGTGAAAATATAATTAGCGACCAAGATTGGCGTGCTTATATTCTAGGGGGCGTCTTTGGAGACAAAGAATATAATGCTAAAATATCTAGCACACAGCACGAATATATAAATATCTCATATGATTTGCCTTATTCAATGTTGGAAATTAATTCTCAAAATATGAACAGTGTTACAGACATTGTTGAAATAGGATATGATTATAGACAACATTTACAGCAATATCAAGATACCATTTCGTCTTTCGAGACAGAGATGTATATACCAAATTATTATATTTTGTCCGATCTTTATTTGAGAGTTGCTGACAAAGAAGAAGACATAGAAAAGATATATTCAACTGATTTATTGAACCTCGTAAGTATGGAGGGAAATTTTGAACGCCCACAAACCTTGTTTGATTTTAATATGTCAGAAATACCCTACTCAGTACCGTCTTTTATAAAAGATAACTTCACTGATATTAGAAAAAACAATACCGATTTGACAAAAGCATATCTGAACTCTTCTCAGTTTTCTTCACCATCAGATTCTAAAACAATCGAATGGGCGACAACAAAACAGAAAGGTATTTTATTAGACAACAAAGCGGTTGATAATACAATTCAACAAGATCCTCTTTACGAGTGCTTACCATATAATATAAAAATTAACTTAACAACAAAAAAGTCCGGCGAGTTTGTAGAAAAATATATTGAAGATGATTTTGATTCAAAACTATTGTCCTCGTTAAACGACACTTTTGCATCTGAGATTGGAATAACTCCGAGTGAAAAAAATTATAATCGTTTTACTTCCTATGACATGATTGAAGAAGGTCTAAGTACAGAAAAATATGAAGTAGTTAGTGAAACATATAGGGAAATAAATTACTTAGATTTCTTAACCTACTGTAGAGATCAATATAAAAATCAAAATTCTGATTTTATTTTTATTGGGGGAAGAAATATTAATCGTGTTTCTGCTGAAAATAAAACTGGGGCCTATCGTCATATTGGAACTACTGCCGCAGTTAAATCGATATTACACGCAATAGATTTTTTAAGTGATTCGACAAAGACGAATCTAACTAATTGGGATAGCTTTTTTGGAGATATATTAGGTTACAATGAAACTATTGCCTATAGAATTCAAAAAGTTGGGGGAAGCCCAACAGGAGACAGTAGAATCCAGAACTCGTTACAAGACTATTGGTTTCTAAATACGCCTAATCAAGAAATATTTGAATTTTTTGATAATCAAATAACCAACGACAAAGATTATACGTATAATATATACGCATATGTCATAGGTTGCGGTATAAAATATGAATATTCTAATTTGTTGTTAACGAAAAATTTAGGTTGTGAAGACGAAAACAAAGAAGGTTTGGAGTTTTATGATCCTAATCAAGTCGGTTATAATAATCAGACTAGATTATTTAGTGGTTCTATTGATACTAATGGTTTTGATGATACAGCCGGTGGGACTTATGGAACAGAAGCTCAAATATACAGTAACTATAAATATTTAGCAGACTTTAACATAAAATATGAACCAGAATTAAAAATAATGGAGATACCAATTTATTCTAAAACTTTGAGAATTTTAGATAATCCTCCAAACAAAATTAATGTCCGACCTTATCAAGTGTTAGACGACTCACAAACTATATGTTTTGATTTATATAATGGAACATTCAAAGATTTAATCTTTCCTTCTCCTATAACTGAAAATGATGAAGAGTATAAACAAAATTATTTAAATGCAAACGATATAACTGGTGAACAAAAAATTAATAAGCCAACAGTATCAGAGATAGAAAATATTGAAGTTTATAAACTATCACAAAAACCAACATCTCTGAG
>Ga0115566_10003375_pt1 | contig 12909 bp, 12 predicted proteins | sample COGITO_mtgs_1204_3_FD_87173 | JGI IMG/M metagenome (GOLD analysis project Ga0115566, IMG submission 87173) | Pelagic marine microbial communities from North Sea - COGITO_mtgs_120405 | ecosystem: Environmental > Aquatic > Marine > Epipelagic | place: Germany:Helgoland, sampling site Kabeltonne...
CCCTGCCACATAAGTGAAGGAGACAAAAATCGCGCAAAACACCGCCACCATGCGGGCAAACTGACTGTAATAACGATCACCTATAAAGTCAGGAATAGTAAATTTGCCAAAATCACGCAGGTAAGGTGCTATCAACAAGGCCAGCAATACATAACCGCCGGTCCATCCCATCAGATAAACAGACCCGTCTCTGCCCATATAAGACACAATTCCTGCCATGGAAATAAACGAGGCTGCTGACATCCAGTCGGCTGCAGTTGCCAGGCCATTCGCCAGAGGAGACACATGGGCTCCGGCGATATAAAACTCCTTTGTAGAAGACGCACGAGACCAGATAGCAATGGTGATATAAACCAGAAAGCTTATTCCTACGAAGAGATATGTGAGGGTCTGTAAACTCATAAGATCATTTCTTTGGTTTATTTATATATGGATAGAGGGATTCGGGAAGTTTAATTATTCATTATTCCGACTTTCTTCAGCGAGAATATCTTTCTCATCATGATGATATTTGTGATCAAGCTTATCCATCATTTTAAGATAGATAAAAATAAGCACCACATAGACATATATAGAGCCCTGCTGTGCCATCCAGAAACCAAGCTTGAATCCACCAAAGCGAATGACATCAAGTTGATCTACAAAAATAACAGACAACAAAAATGAAACCACAAACCAGACACTCAACAGGATTTTGAGTATGCGAATATTTTCTTTCCAGTATTCGTTATCTTGTTCAGACATAGTGTTCCACTTTTAACTTTTAAAAATTGGCGCTTTCAAGCGCGAACTACGAAGCACCTTTCCTTCGGGACTAAAGTCCCTCCTGCATGGATTCGCCATCCCCTGTAGGAGCGGTTTCAACCGCGAAGAACAAAGCCCCTTTCTTCGGGACTGAAGTCCCTCCTGCCTGAATTCGCTATCCCTTGTAGAAGCGGTTTTAACCGCGAAGAACAAAGCCCCTTTCTTCGGGACTGAAGTCCCTCCTACAAATTTTCCAGATTCCTGTGAGAGCAGCTTAAGCCGCATGCTTGTACCTTGTACCTTGTACCTTTTAGCTACCTTTACTCTCCAAGCTTCCAGCCCGAAGTTATCGGATAACGGCGATCCCGGCCAAAACCTTTTTTGCTGATTCTGACCCCAACTGGAGCCTGCCGGCGCTTGTATTCATTCAAGTCTACAAGCCGCAATACTCGCATAACCATATCATGATCAAAACCTTTATCTATGATGGCATGGGCGCTCTGGTCACCCTCAATATACAACTCAAGTATCTGGTCGAGTATTTCATAGGGTGGCAGGTTATCTTCATCAACCTGGTCCGGTGCCAGTTCTGCTGATGGTGGTCTTTCTATTACCCGCCAGGGAATCATTCCAGCGGCCCGATCACTGACAAGCGTGTTTCTGAAGCGTGACAGTGCATACACCAGCATTTTAGGGACATCTTTCAAGACATCAAAGCCCCCTGCCATATCTCCATATAAGGTCGAATACCCTACAGCCATTTCACTTTTATTTCCTGTGGTGAGTACCATGTAACCTTTTTTATTAGAAATGGCCATCAGCATCACGCCACGGCATCTTGCCTGTAAATTCTGTTCAGTCAAATCTGCCGTGGTACCGGAAAACTCCTGTGCCAGGCTTGTCATAAAACCTTCATAAACATTTTCTATTGGAATCACCTGGTAATTGACGCCAAAATTCTCGGCCTGTTGCGCGGCATCCTCAATACTCATATTGGAGGTATATTTAAACGGCATCATTACCGCATGAACTTTATCTTTACCCAGTGCATCAACGGCGATAGCCAGCGTCAGTGCAGAATCGATTCCACCAGAAAGCCCCAGTACCACACCAGAAAAGCCATTTTTAATGACATAATCATGCAGGCCCAATGTAAGTACCTTATAAATCAGTGCTTCATTTTCTTCTATCTTGCTTAACTCTCCTTCCCTGACAGTTGCGTTGGCGCCATCATATTCAACCTTGAGCATCGCCACACTTTCTTCGCAGGCTGGTGCCTGGGACTTTATAGTCCCATCTCCATCAACAGCCATTGAGCAACCATCAAATACCAACTCATCCTGCCCTCCCACCTGGTTGACATAAATTATTGGTAATGAGGCCTCTTTTTGCCTTGTGTGAAGAGCAGAAAGTCGGTCATTCATTTTGTCAGCATGGAAAGGGGAGCCATTAATATTAATCATCACTTTTGCACCAGCTGACTCTGCCTGACTCATGGAACCCGGCTCCCAAAGATCTTCACAAATACTGAATCCTACCGGCACGCCATTTATGTCAATAACACAGGGGGCATCACCTGCAGAAAAATAACGCTTCTCATCAAAAACCTGATAATTTGGAAGACATTGCTTCTTGTAAGTCGCAACAACTTCGCCGCGGAAGATGACACAGAGCATATTAAAGAGATGCTCCCGTTCTCTCCCCGGATATCCAATAATCAGATGTGTATCAAAATTCTTTGCCTTGATTGCGCTCAAGGCGTCTTCAACCCTGATATCAAGGCTCGCCCTGAGCAGGAGATCTTCCGGGGGATAGGCGGTAATTACCAGTTCAGGAAACACCACAATATCAGGCGCATGCTGTGCCAGTATTTCCTCAACAGTATTGATTACCAGCGCAGTATTCCCAGGAATATCACCTACGACTGGATTCACCTGCGCCATTGCTACATTCAAGGTCATGGTTTTTTCTTTAACACCGGGATTTGACAAGCGGGTATCCTGTGAATATTTTCATAAAAATTGACCTTAACACTATCCAGCCAGAGACTGAAAAACTGCTACAAAATTCATAATACCTTCCTGAGCATAACCCAGAACATAAGCCAGGACATCCAGAACATATACCAGGGCATATAGTAGAAGGAGTCTATGGATATTGTCATACAGGTGCGGTATTGTCTGATACTGTGTTCTTATTATAAAGATTTTTTATGGGCTTGATCAGACTCATTATTTTCGCTCTGGTAATCTGGATGTTGTGGCGCGTAGTCAAGAACTTTCAGAGCAGTCAAAGCAATAAAGACAAGCAAAACAACCCCAGAGGTGAAATAGCACAAAGCAACATGGTGCTTTGCCAGTTTTGCTCTGTGCATGTTCCTGAGCAGGATGCTGTCAGGCATGAACAGCAATGGTTCTGCAGTGACAGACATAAAGATAAATATCTTGCGGGTGATCAATAAAAACACCTGCGTATTTAACAAACAACAGCCACCCTTTCAGATTTTAAAATGTTATGTCTTCCCTAGATAACTCCAACAAACCAAATCTGGAATATCTCGCTCAGCAGCAAGATCAAAAAGTTTTTAATGTTTACAACATCTATCGCGTGGTTCTGTCACTGATACTGTTGATCAGTTTTTATTTCAGATCCTTAACTTCAACGCTGGGAACAGTAAACCCCGATTTATTTGTGAAAGTAGTCGCCATTTATCTGGCCTTTAATATTACAGTTTTTTTTCGCGCTTTCCTGCCAAAAACCAAGACAATACTTACCACACAATTCATCAGTGTAATTCTGGTAGATATCTTTTTCCTGGTGCTCATCAGCTACACTTGTGGCGGGGTAAGCAGCGGTATGGCTAATTTGTTGATCGTGCCAGTAGCTTCGGGCAGTTTATTATTTCGTCCAAGACTTAGTACCTTTTTTGCTGCAGTTGGCTCAATTCTGGTCATTTACAGTGAAGTCTATCTCTACCTCATCATTGATGAAGGAATCGTATATTTCGTTCAGGCAGGATTGCTGGGCCTTTCCCTCTTCGCTGTATCATGGTCCTTGCAATACCTTGGTGGAAAAATTAGACAAAACGAACTTTTTGCTCAACAGCAAGCTAAAAATATTCAGTCGTTACAGGAAATGAATGATCAAATAATCAAGCGAATGCATGCAGGCATAGTGGTTGTAAACCATGAAGGCATCGTTCTTAATATCAATGACTCGGCAAAAATATTTTTAGCCAATTCAGACAAACCTCAACAGGAAGCCGCACAAATACCAGAAACATAGTTTAGACAGTTACAGGCTTGGCAACACGATAATCTCCTGAAAACCTATCAGTTTCAGGTGCACAGAACTGATCCCGAACTGCAAGCAACATTTGCTTATCTAACCCCCGGCAAGGACTCAAATATCCTCATTTTTCTCGAGGATTACACAGTTCTCACAAGTAAAGCCCAGCAATTGAAACTCATCTCTCTTGGGCGTCTAACTGCCAGTATTGCTCATGAAGTAAGAAATCCTCTTGGTGCAATCAGCCATGCCAGCCAACTTCTGGGGGAATCAAATACCATTATTAAAAGTGACAAGCGACTTCTGGAAATCATAGACACACATGCCATGCGGGTTAATCACATTATCGAGAATATTTTAGACCTTTCACGAAACAAGAATGAGCCTCCTGACATCATCAACCTGTGTCAATGGGTACAACAATTTATAACTAAATTCTCCAATTCACAGGCCAAGGCTGTCTCCATTGATTTCGATGGAGAACCAAATGATATCCAGATACGCTTCAACCAGAGTCAACTGGAACAACTATTAACCAACCTTTGTGAGAATGGATTACGCTACAGCAGAAAATCTACCGGCAAGGGTCATCTGAATATTTCAGCAAGATTGAACCCCGTTAATAAGAACATAATCATGGATATAATTGACGATGGCGAAGGAATCGCTAAAGAACATCTGCTACAGATGTTTGAGCCGTTTTTTACCACTGAAACTAGTGGTACCGGGCTGGGTCTGTTTATTTGTAAGGAAATTTGCGAGTCTAACCAGGCGCAATTGTCATATCTGCGTGTTGATGGCAACAAAAGCTGTTTTCGTATTAATTTCCCTGCTTCTGAAAAATTCATAGTTTGAAAAATAGTTTGAAAATATGATGCAAAAAGTACTAATCATAGATGATGAACCTGATATTCGGGAATTATTGGAAATTACTCTTGGTCGTAAGGAGCTGGCTTCTACTTCTGCCAGTACTCTTGCTGAAGCTCGAGAGTTACTTGGTAGCAATGATTTCCATCTTTGCCTCACCGATATGCGTCTACCGGACGGGAATGGAATCGATCTGGTAAAAGAGATCCAGGTTAAATATCCACATATTCCAGTAGCAGTAATCACCGCACATGGTAGTACTGAAACTGCAATTAATGCGCTTAAATCAGGCGCCTTTGATTTTGAATCCAAGCCAGTTGATATTAAAAAATTACGCGTAATGGTTAGCAGTGCACTGGAACTGGAACATGAATTGCCGGCTAAATCCAATGCCAATTTTGAATCTACAACCAAGATCGTGGGCGAGTCTTCCCAGATTAAAAAACTCAAAGAACAAATTATTAAACTGGCACGTAGCCAGGCACCGGTGTTTATCAGCGGTGAATCAGGAAGTGGTAAGGAATTGGTGGCTCGTGCCATCCATTTGAATGGCTCACGGCGGGATAAAAAATTCGTGGCAATCAACTGCGGTGCCATCCCTTCCGAATTGATGGAAAGTGAATTTTTTGGACACAGGAAAGGCAGTTTTACCGGCGCATCAGCTGACAAAGTCGGTTTGTTCCAGGCAGCAAATGGTGGCAGCCTTTTTCTTGATGAAATAGCCGACCTGCCCTTACAAATGCAGGTTAAATTATTACGGGCAATACAGGAAAAGTCGGTCAGACCAGTAGGCTCAGAACAGGAAATTGCCGTAGATGTGAGAATAATCAGCGCCTCTCACAAAAACCTTTCAGATGAAATTGATAAAGGTAATTTACGGCAAGATCTGTATTACCGGATTAATGTCATAGAACTGAAAGTCCCCAGTTTGCGCGAAAGAAAAGATGATATCCCGCTGATAGCAGAGCACATTGTGAAGAATTTCGCCCAGGAACATGGATTGCAGGAAGTCATACTTGGTGAGGATGCAATCCTTAAACTTCAGAATTACAACTTCCCGGGCAATGTTCGGGAACTGGAAAATGTCCTGCACCACTCTCTGGCTTTGGCTGATCATAAGCTCATTTCCGCTAATGATTTGCCGAATTTACACTCACAGGCTGAAAGTGAGGATGATATTGGTACTTTCCTGACCCAGGCATCAGATGGCGTAGAATATGAAGATGGATTTTCACTTGAGGATCACCTGGAAGAAATTGAAAAGACCGCGATTAAAAAGGCATTGGAAGAAACACGCTGGAACAGAACCGCAGCGGCCAAAAAACTGGGAATGACTTTCCGTTCTTTTCGTTATCGACTGAAAAAGCTGGGACTTGATAATATTGATCAATGAGCGGGCTTCAAACACTCAATTTATTATTGAAAAACACTGGCAGTGTTTCCATGATTACTGTGCAATATTTATTAAACTGAAATCCAGAACTCTGACTATAGCCTGAGTTCTCTGGGCATGGAAAACACAATATTTTCCTCCACACCATCCATCTCAATGGAGGCATTTGCTCCCATACTGACAAGTTTCTTAATCACTTCCTGTACCAGGATTTCAGGTGCTGAAGCCCCCGCAGTAAGACCTATTGAATGCTTACCCTGGAACCAGCTCTCCTTGATCTCCCCGGCATGATCAATCAAGTAGGCTTCACTGCCCATGCGCTCGGCCAGCTCTTTCAAACGATTCGAATTGGATGAGTTGGGAGAACCAACAACAAGCACCAGGTCATTTTCCAATGCCAACTGTTTCACGGCATCCTGACGATTTTGCGTGGCGTAGCAAATATCTTTTTTACGGGGCCCCTGGATTTTAGGAAAGCGCTTACGCAGTGCATCAATAATCCGCGCAGTATCATCCATGGAAAGTGTCGTCTGTGTCACGAAGGCAAGATTATCTATATCATGCACCTCCAGGGTTTGCACATCATGTTCGGACTCCACCAGAAAAATCCGTCCGCCATTACTGGTATCGTATTGGCCCATAGTGCCTTCCACTTCAGGATGAAAGGCATGCCCTATCAGAATACATTCCCTGCCCGCAGCACTATACTTAATGACTTCCAGATGAACTTTGGTAACCAGCGGACAGGTTGCATCAAAAACTTGCAATCCTAATTCTACTGCCTCGTCTTTTACCTGCTGCGAAACACCATGAGCACTGAAGATAACAATTGACGATTTTCCCTTGCCATCATTGGACGGCACATCGGAAAGCTCATCGACAAAAACAGCACCACGCTTGCGCAGGGATTCAACCACCGTTTTGTTATGAACTACTTCATGTCGCACATAGATTGGTGGACCATAGATATCCAGAGCTCGATTAACAATGTCTATAGCGCGATCGACACCAGCACAAAATCCCCGAGGGTTAGCTAATTTTATTTGCAGGGCCATATTTGGTGAATTCATATTGTCATTGTGCTTAATTATCGAAACTCGTTTAGGTTCAGGATGACACTGGTGTTACAGAATGTATTTTCACTTTGAACAGGATGTCCCTGTCAGCAAGGGGATGGTTAAAATCAATTTCTACTCGTTCTGAGTCAAAACTTTTGATTATGCCGGGCTGCTCACTACCACCAGCATCGCTAAAGTTTATCATCAGCCCCTTCTCCATCGCCAGGTCTGCAGGAAAGCGGTAACGGGGAAAAGTCTGGATATTTTCCTCGCGCGCGTTGCCAAAAGCCTGGTCGGAAGGAATTGTCATGGATTTTTCCTCACCGACTCGCAAGCCGAATAATGCCAGTTCAAAACCAGGCATTAGATTGCCATCACCGACTGAAAACTCAACTGGCGCTTTGGAAAAATTACTGTCAATGATTTGGTTTTCATCAAGAGCCAGCTCGAAATGCAAAAGCACTTTCTTGCCAGGGCTTATCTGGTCTTGTGCATAGTCCGTGACAAACACAGTTTCAGGAGAGGAAACCTGCTTAAGCGTGATGTCATTGAGTTCGATTTTATCCATAAATAGTTAACCCGATTTCAGGAGGCTGTCCTTTCAGCAATGCCGCGTTTATAGTCGAAAAATATATCCAGAATCATCATTCCAGCACCAACACTGATCGCCGCATCAGCAATATTAAAAATAGCAAAGCGCGCATCCATAAAATAAACACTTATAAAATCAATAACATATCCCGCCATCATTCTATCGTAGAGATTCCCCAATGCGCCGCCAAGAATAAGCGCCAATGCCAGAGCTTGTAATTTTTGCGCTTTAGGTAAACGGATCAGCCAGACAGTTATCAGCGCACTTACGCCAAGGGAGATCCCGGTTAAGAGCCAGCGTTGCCATCCACCAGCATCATCAAGAAAGCTAAAAGATGCGCCTCTGTTGTATGCGAGTAATAAATCAAAGCCAGGGAAAACATTGACTGCGACACCTTCGGTCAGATTCGTGTCACTCAGATATTTAGACAGACGATCAAGAATGACAATCAGTGCTGAAATCCCGAATAGACTGTATATACTCCAGGTGCCTGCTGACTCACTATTTTTTTCTTTATCTTTATTCATATCTGGCTTACAGGCTTTGCAAGGTCTTCCTTGCCTGCTCTATATCTATGTTCATTTGTATTTTTAAGGCATCCAGATCGGGAAAGGTAAACTCATCCCGAATTTTGTTAATAAAGGAAACCACCAGATGCTCTCCATATATATCTTCGTTAAAATCAAAGATATGGACTTCCAGCTTTGGCGTTTCACTGTTTTCAACCGTAGGGTTAAAACCTACGCTGGCCACGCCTGGTAAAGTCTGGCCTTTGTACTTCACGAGAACACTGAAAATACCATGTAATGGCAAGCTACTGACGCTCAATGCTATATTGGCAGTTGGTGTGCCAAGTTCACGTCCAAGCTTTTTCCCTTCCTCAACCATGCCACCTATGCTGTAGTATCGACCGAGCAGAGAACGCACTTTTTCACATTCTCCCTGTTCGAGAAAGCTCCTTACCAGTGTGCTGCTCACCCGATGCCCTTCCTGTTTAAAAGGAATTTCACGAATTACTTCAAATCCGTGTTCACTGCCTTTTTCCTTGAGCATTTGGAAATCCCCTTTACGGTTCTTCCCGAAACGGAAATCATCACCAACAATCAAGGCACTAACCCGCAAACCTTCCACAAGATACTGAACAATAAAGTCTTTCGCGCCAAGTTCACAAAGAGCCTTATCAAAAGTCATCATATAAACAGCATCGACACCATAGGCGAGCAAGTAATCCACTTTGTCTTGAAATTGGGTCAGCCGCGGTGCTGCTTTGCCGCCAGAGAAAAATTCTTCTGGATGGGGTTCACTGAGTATGACTACTGCAGGCAGTCCTCTGGCTTTTGCTGTGCGACATAAAGTAGCCAGCACATGCTGGTGACCTGAATGGAGCCCATCGTACTTGCCAATTGTAGCCACACAGCGCTCATGGACTGCCTGGAAAGAGGGAAAATCTGAATATACGCTCATCGAATCTGCTTGTTTTGGCTTAGCCGGCTATTATATGTCAGTGAGCGTCGCGGATACATCATCAACTGCTACTACGCCAGTTAAGATCGCACTCTTCAGAAACTACCCTTAGCACTATTCTGGCCCTATTCTGGCACTATATCAGGCACTATGCCTGAAATGAGAAGGTCGCACGCCGCACAGTAATAATGTCAGTGAATAACTGCAAACTCCGGCAATACACAGTATTCCTAAATTAAGCACTCGAGACCAGCTATCAGCTGCAAACCAAAATTCAGGACTACTGTCTGAGAGGAAGAAATTCAACACCAACACCATCACCAGATTGGCAACACCCGCCTGGAACAGATAAATAATCCAGTGTGCCCGGAAGCTAAAAACCTGTGCCTTCAATAGTCCATAGAGCAGTAAACCGCCATTTACAAAAGCCGATATTGAAGTGGCCAGTGCCAGCCCGACATGAGCCAGAGGAATAATTAACAGCAGGTTAAAGACCATATTACTCACCATGGAAATCACCGCATAACGCACCGGTGTGCGGGTATCATGTCGGGAGAAATAGGCGGTGGCCAGCACCTTGATGCTCATAAAACCCAGCAAGCCCACCGCATAGGCTTTCAGACTCATTGCTGTAGGAGCCACCGAAGCAATGCTAAATGCACCGCGCTGATAAATAGTGACAATCAGAGGATCTGCCAGAACAATCAAGGCCAGAGTTGCTGGCAAACCCAGTAATAATATTGTGCGCAGACTCCAGTCCAGGGTTTCCTGGAACTTTTCAGTATCGGCGGCGGCATGAATTCTGGACAGTGTCGGCAGGATGACCGTTGCAATGGCTATCGCAAAAATACCCAGAGGTAACTCCATCAGGCGGTCTGAGTAATACAGCCAACTCACGGCGCCGTCACCTTCCAGAGCCGTAGCCAGAATAGTATCCAGCATCAAATTAATCTGTCCCACAGAGACGCTGAACATCACAGGTATCATAAGGGAAATCACTTTGCTTACCCCTTCATGCCTGGGACTGATTTTCGGGCTGGGCATGAGTTTCAAGTGATGCAGAAATGGCAACTGGAACATCAACTGAATCATTCCTGCTATGAGGACACCCCAGGCCAAAGCCAGAATGGGCTCGGCCATGTAAGGGCTTAAAAACAGGGCACAGCTGATCAGGGTAATATTCAGAAATATCGGAGTCATGGCCGGAACGGCAAAACGACCATAGGAATTCAGGATGGAACCGGCAAATCCTGTCAGTGAAATTAGTAATATATAAGGAAATGTAATGCGCAACATATCTACCAGCAGCGCAAATTTATCGGGCGAATCCCGATAGCCAAAGGCGAATATCCCGGCAACCACCGGGGCAGCAACAATACCTATTAGCGCCACCAGCACGAGAATCAGGGATAATCGGCCAGACACATGGTCAACCAGTGCCTTGATCTCGGCAAAGGAATGTTTTTTTCTATATTCAGAAAGAACAGGAACAAAAGCCTGTGAAAACGCACCTTCTGCAAATAAACGGCGCAGAAAATTAGGGATTTTGAAGGCGACAAAAAATGCATCTGCTGCCGGCCCATCGCCAAAAACAGCGGCAAAGACTATTTCTCGGGCCAGCCCGAGTATTCGCGAAATAAAGGTCATCATGGCGACAACCAGGCTGGACTTCGCTACTCCTGTCTCTTCCGGCCTATTTTCGGCTGCCTGCACGCTGTTTGATTCTCCGGATACACACCTGAATCGGCATCTTAACACAGCATTAGTTACTCAATACTATGGTCTGGGAGTTGACAAATACCCTTTAAAACTGCATGATTCGCGTCTTTTTTGAGTAAGCAAAATTAATCCAGCCAGACTAAACTCTGGGCAAAACAGAATTAAAAGATAAGGAGCCCCCTTTGGCTAATTCTCCACAAGCTCGCAAACGGGCAAGACAATCAGAAAATCGACGCAAGCACAACGCAAGCGCACGCTCCATGGTGCGTACTTATATCAAGAAAGTGACTGCTGCCATTGAAAGCAAAGACTACGAACAGGCCACTTCTGCATACAATAATGCAGTTCCTGTCATAGATCGTTTGGCAGACAAGGGAATTATTCATGCCAATAAAGCTTCCCGACATAAAAGTCGAATGAATACGGCAATCAAAGCCCTTAAAGCTTGATGGTTAAATAGTATCTTATTGATTTTATTAAAAAACCGGCACATGCCGGTTTTTTAATGCCTGCTGAACAAGCACTGCTAAATATATGCAAAGGCGGCAAACCTTCGGTTATAATTCCGGCATCTGGTTTAGCTATGTTTTGGCAATGGTTTGCCTTACCAGTCATAACAGTTAGGGGAAGTTTGTATGAAATTAATCAAAATATTCAGTCTGTTTACCAGTTTAATCCTGATTCCTTCAGCGTTTGCCCATCATTCATTCCAGGCCACGTACGACATGGACTCAATGATAGAAATCAAAGGCAAATTAATGCAGATGAATTTCCGTAATCCCCATGCCTCTATTATGGTCATGGCACCGGATGAAGATGGCAATATGCAGCGCTGGGGTGTTGAATGGGGTGGTGCTACCTTGCTGATGCGTCAGGGCTTAACCAGAACATCTTTTAAGCCTGGCGATGAAGTGATCATTACCGGGCAACCCTCAAGAGACAGAAGTGATTTCCGGATGAGAATGGAGAGCATTCTCAGACCTGCAGATGGATTTGGCTGGGGCTTTGATGAAGATCAGACATTTGATTAAGGGGTTTTGGTAGCTGAATACGCTAGATGAAATAAGCATTATTAGAAGGGTCGCATTAGCGGCCCTTTTTTATTTTTTTTTGCTGCGTTAGGCTTTCTGTCACTCCTTTTGTATGCCCAAAAGTTTCTTGTCACTTTCTTTGTTTGGTTAAACTTTCTGTTACTTCTTTTGTTCGCTCAAAAGAAGTAACCAAGAAAAGAGCGCCAGACGTGTCCTGGCCTGCGGCTTCCTTCGTCACCATACTATTACGACGGGTCGCCGAGAGAAGACGTCCCTGTCTTGACTCGGCTCAACTGGCCGTCTATGGCCAGTTGACCCTGCAATAGCATGGCTCCTCAGCAGGCCACACGGGAAGTCCACGTCGATCTACTTTTCCAGAAACTCTATTCCAAAGTCTTCGACTGAATGCTGAAAAAGGCGGGGGCCCCTGAAGCCAGCCGAACGTAGCGAATTTTCCGGGGTGAAAAAGCCGTGAAGTGAGGGAAGCCGCAGGCCTGGCGACCGGGGTGTGCTTTCTTTGGTTACTTTCTTTGCACAGGCAAAGAAAGTGACAAGAAGCATTACATAGCAAAAGTAATACAAAATAGAACAGTTAAAAAACAATAATTATTTAACCATACACTCCGCAGGATTCCATTTAGAACCATCAGGCTCTCTCTTGAAATTCGTGCTAGTAGTATACAACTGAGTTAGATGTGCGGGATCCTCAAGCACAGAGAACACGGCCAGATATTCAGTACCATCTCCCCCTAC
>Ga0115566_10003380_pt1 | contig 12888 bp, 11 predicted proteins | sample COGITO_mtgs_1204_3_FD_87173 | JGI IMG/M metagenome (GOLD analysis project Ga0115566, IMG submission 87173) | Pelagic marine microbial communities from North Sea - COGITO_mtgs_120405 | ecosystem: Environmental > Aquatic > Marine > Epipelagic | place: Germany:Helgoland, sampling site Kabeltonne...
TATTATCGGTTCCAGAAACACCTGTCGGATTTTTAACCGCCACATCATTGTGATTAAAATTTGGCTTATACAAGTAATCGTTTCCATTAATATTGACCGTATCAAAAGGTGGAGAGAAGAGCGTGCAATTTCCGAAGTTAGTAGCGTCAACAACCTGATCGGCACTTACACCATTCTGCACCAAATAGAGGAAGAAACGCATTTCTCGGTTTACAATTCCGTAGGTTGAATCTGTAAATAATAGGTTAGTCCGAACGAAAATCTCCTCATAACTTGAATCATATAAAACTTCCGGCAAAGTGACTAATCCATCCGTTGTTCTATTTATTCGAGCCGTAATGGTATCAATCCACAAATCCTCACTGAGTGATGTCATGGTCGTTCCATTGTAGGAAACACGATCAATGGCACCTCTACCCCACACGGAAACATTAAAAGTTTGCGCCCATTGGTCTGCGAAGGTTTGAAACAATGGATCACCTCCATTCTGAAGGTCATCCCAGTGGTAGGAAATGACAGCCAACTCATCATCAGAAAAGGATGACTTCGCTTTCTCCTTAGCGCAGATAATGGAAGAATTGTTTTCAGTCCAAGTTGACTCACTTACTTCAAGCAAGACTGTTCGAGTAGATTGAGAAATTCCAGCTGCCACAAGGCACAAGGCAATAGATGTTGTGTATAGTTGTTTCATATTTCACTTATTAAAAGCGGGTGAAGTTAATATTTTTTAGTGCATAAATGGCTCATCTCACAATGTCTTGGTTTACTTCGCGTCAATGAAAAGATCGAAACTTAAAATGACGAAAAAACCGCTTATACTCGTCACAAATGATGACGGTTTTCACGCCCCAGGCATAATAGCCTTAACTGAGGTCGCCAAAGAGTTTGGGGCCGTTCTTAAAATCGCACCCGACAAACCTCAAAGTGGTATGGGGCACGCTATTACGATTAATTCAACCCTTCGTTTTGAACAGCTCGAATCAGGCAATGACTTCAACGCCTATCAATGTACTGGCACTCCTGTGGACTGCGTTAAAATTGCGCTTGACGTTATACTAGATGAAAAACCAGATCTGATTGTTTCGGGAATCAACCATGGTTCAAACGCGAGCATTAATGTGATCTATTCTGGTACAATGAGTGCAGCGCTAGAAGGTTATATAGAAGGCGTTCCATCTATTGGTCTTTCGCTTTTGGATCACGGATTAGAAGCAGATTTCACAGCTTGCAAGCATTTTGCACGGGAAATCATTGAACTTGCCCTGAAGCAAAAAGGGAAAAACTATTGTTTAAATGTGAATGTTCCCAAGCTCAATCTCGATTTGATCAAAGGAATTAAATACTGTCGTCAAGCCCATGCCAAATGGCAGGAAGAATTTGATAAGAGGCAGGATCCTTCAGGTAAAGATTATTACTGGCTTACCGGACATTTTGTCCCCTTCGATGAGCATAAAGAAGACACTGATCTTTGGGCACTGCAAAACGGATATGTTTCTGTTGTCCCAGTATCATACGATTTGACCAATTATGAAACCTTAAATGATTTAGCAAATTGGAAAAACTAGGTATTTATTTAGATCGAATTTATTGGGGATTGATAGCTGGACTTATCGGTCCATGGCTAGGTGCAGCTGTATTTTACCTCATCATGTTTCGTCATAAAACTATTTCGGGATACATCGATTTGATTCAATACAGTCCCAGTACCCATTCTGCATTTATTTCTGTTTCGTTGGTGTTTAATCTGGTTTTCTTCTTTATTGCTATGAAGTATGATTGGTACAAGGCCGCCAAAGGGGTAATCATGTCCGTCTTTCTTTACGCTCCATTTGTTGTTTATTTCAAATATGTCGCATAAGCTTTTCATCATAGCGGGTGAACCTAGTGGCGACCTTCATGGGGCAAATTTGGTGAAGAGTATTCTTGAAAAAGACTCGAGTGTAAAAATAGAATGCTGGGGCGGAGATAAAATGGCGGATGCTGGTGCTCGAGTGGTAAAACATGTGAATGACTTGGCATTTATGGGTTTCATCGAAGTAATTGCCAACATTTTTGAAATCCTATCCAACTTCGAACTATGCAGAAAGCAAGTGGCAGCGTTTAAGCCAGATGCTGTTGTTCTGATTGATTATCCCGGATTCAATTTAAGGATGGCAAAGCACATTCATGACATGGGCATACCAGTGGTATATTACATATCGCCACAAATTTGGGCGTGGAAAGAATCGCGCGTGAACAAGGTCAAAAAGTATGTCGATCACGTGTATGTTATTCTACCATTTGAACGTGCTTTCTACCTGAAACATGGAGTAAATGCAGAATTTGTAGGACACCCTTTGTTGGATGAAATAAAGGAAATCCCTTTTAACCGAAATGATTTTTTGGCACGACATTCCATTGAAGGGAATCGTCCAATTATCTGTGTTTTGCCTGGAAGTCGAAAACAGGAGATTAAAAAAATACTCCCTCAGATTAGTGCCTTAGTTGAAAAATTCCCAAACCACCAAATTGTTGTTTCAAAAGTAAGGTGGCAGCCAAAGGCGTTGTATGAATCTATTTTGCATAACCGAGTTCTTTTGATTGAAGGTGATGTGTACCATTTATTGCACGCATCGGAGGCGGCAGTGGTTACGTCAGGTACAGCCACACTGGAAACAGCACTGATTGGAACGCCTCAAGTTGTTGTTTACAAGGCTAATTGGCTCAGCATATTTATCGCGCGCTTTCTTGTTAAAATAAGGTTCATTAGCCTCGTAAATTTGATCATGGATCGCGAGGTCGTCAAGGAGTTGATTCAAGGTGGCGCTACTAATAATGCCATAACTGAGGCTCTAAACGATATCATTATTGGTGGTTCTGAACGTGAACAAATCCTTGATTCATATCGTCAACTTCGCGGTGAATTGGGTCAAAGTGGGGCATCAGAAATTGTTGCCACTCGATTGTTGAAAATCATTGAATAGAGCAATAAAACACACCATGCAGGCAAAATACATTTGTCGGTGATGCGCCAAATCCTCATTTTCATTTTAGCACTGCTCCCAGCAGCGGTATTTAGTTCGACCAAAATCCTTCAAATTGGCATTTACCATAAAGATGAACCCAAGGAAGTAATTGTCCAAGCAAACGATGGATCTTATAAAGTATATGGCAACGGACAAGAGATTTTTGACTTAGACTCAAAAAGCATTTTAAGAATCCAGAATAAAAATGGACTCATTCATCTCAGAACGCTTTCCGAAGAAATTGGTAGTTATGCGCTGATCGAAATCAAACGAAATTCATGGGGCAGCATTATGAAACTGCAGCGAACAGATGGGGATAAGAAGCATCGGGAGTACAATGATGATTTCATCATTAAGCCGCTGAGCTCAACCCTTCGCATAATAAACGAAGTATACATTGAGCACTATGTAGCTGGCGTAGTTGAATCTGAAGCTGGCGCGAAAGAGCCAAAGGAATATTATAAAGTTCAGTCTGTGATTTGTCGGACTTATGCCCTCAACAACCGAAGACGTCACGAGGCTGAGGGTTTTCAACTTTGCGACAAAGTCCATTGTCAGGTTTATCACAGCCGAAGTTTAGCTAATCCAGATATATTGAAGGGCACACAGGAAACAATAGGAATTGTAATTGTTGACAGCGATATCAATTTAGTAACAGCAGCATTCTCAAGCAATTGTGGCGGTTACACATGCAATAGTGAGGATGTTTGGAGTGGATATTTAGATTATTTGCGCGCCATTGAAGATGATAATTGCATTCAAGAACCTCATTCATATTGGCGCTATACAACCACGACCGACACTTGGCTGAATTACCTAAAAAACAATCACGACTTTCCAATTAACGATCCAATTGCTCGCAATGCCGTGCTAAACTACTGCCCTGAAAGCAGGGACATTACATGGGATATTGATCATGATGGCGTTGATCGGATTGATTTTAAAAATATTCGTTACGACCTAAAACTTCAATCGGCCTACTTCTCCATTGAACAAGTGCAAGACACCGTAATTCTTGAAGGTCATGGTTACGGACATGGAGTCGGTCTATGTCAAGAGGGAGCGATGAATATGGCCAAGCGAGGAATTCCTTACGATGAGATTCTACATTATTACTACAACAACATCCATCTGGTCAATTTGTCCGTGATTGATTTTTTCCGAGCGGAATAATCAATTGCGCTCGACATCCATTGATCCACCGCCAACACCAGGTGCAGGCAAATGCTCGATGCTACTATAAGGCATAAAATACATCGCTCCAGGCTTGCCCACAAATTGAAATTCAGTCTGATCGTTTTTCTTGTTTCGTCCTTGCATCTTCAAAACAAGATTGTTATTTCCCGCATTCAAGGGAACCCGAGTATAGTATATCGAGTGAGGAAGTGTTTGCCAGTTTCGCGTATCTGCTTTTTCTGTGATCGCATTAGTTATGGTTGCAGCAGCACCAAGCGCGGCATTTTCTTGAGCTAGTTTAAGCTCAGCTGCCTTCTTCAATCCAAGCCTTAACAATGAAGTACCCATCTCTCTAAAAAAACGATCCTGCAAGGTCTTAAACGCTATTGCATTAATATCTTCTATTAGCTCAAGGTTGTAAGTTGTACCAGCGTTCCATACCGAAGCTTGGGTGTAATAGGTTGGTCGCTCAATGTACTTTGGAAACGCCACTCGAATTACCCGAAGTGCTAATAAATCGTTTTTCTTTTGCGCATCGTTACCTATATAAAATGGAAAGGTGATTCCCAATTCTTTGTTCTCGAAAATGACATAACCTGGTTGGCCGGGTAAAGCAATAAAATTAAAACTCACCTCATCTTTTATTGGCCCAAGCCCGTTTTGCCAAATAACCACAACCTCACCATTTGGATTTGGCTTGTGTTCATATTTTATATCAAATTGCTTCTCATAAAAATGAAGGTCATTCGTAAAGCCATTTAAGTAGGCTGTTCTCATTAAGTCTTTTTTAAGCTGAGTGGGGACAGGTATATCGAAGTATCCAAATTCTCCTTGAAACACTTCGTAGGCGTTGCGATAGGCAATGAATGCATCGTTAATCTGTCCGGAAGCCTCATAGTTCAAGCCCATTAGAACATGGGCAAAAGCATCGGCTTGATAGCGGTTTTTTGAGTCTTTATATTTATCGTTTAATTGGTCAAGAATGAGATTCATCCTTCTGGCTTCTACTATCGAGGCGTCATTGTCGTTCAGCATCAAATAATTGATGGCCTTGTAATAATGAATCATAACCGACTCAAAATCTTCGGCACGATAGGGTTTAACTTCGGGATTACTGATTAAAGCAAGCGCTTCTGCTCCGTAGCTCTTTTTATAATCTTCAATCAATAAATCGGCTTCGTTGAAATAAACATTGCTCGCGACAAAATCTTGCTGCATGTGGTTGATATAACCCATGTTGAACAAAAAGAGCAAGCGGTTTCTATCCTTCTGAATGCGTTTATTTGACTCAAGCTTTTTCTCCGCTTTTTCTAACTCACCCTCGCCTATCAAATTTTGAAATTCAATATTTCGCTGATAATAGGTGGCGCAACCGCCTAGAATAAAGAGCAGCAATATGTAAGCAAAGTTTTTCATAGGTTAAAAAAAAGCCCTGAATTGCTTCAGGGCTTAACATTATTCCTGCAAGGTTTAATCTTTAATGTATTTCTTGATTTTCTTATCTCCGATCCAAACCACCTCGTTGGTTTGCATATCAGTCAATTGAAGGTCTATTTGATATTCAACGACTTTTTCTTTGTTGTATTCGTCAACAGTTGAATTAATTACCCCTTGAAGCATATAATCAGCGCCAACTTCCAATCCCCACTTTTTCATAGTGCTTTCGCTTGAGAAATTCTGTTGGTCGGCTCTTTCGGCTCTTACTTCTTCCCTCATTTCTCCACCTTGAACGAGTCGAACTCGCTGAGAGGTGATAAAGGATTTTTCTAAGTCTTTACAAAAAGTCTCAGCCGTGATGTGTTCATGTGACTTATTGCGAATAAGACCAACAACTACGACTGGCTTCTCGCCATTCTTGGCTTGTAAGTGATTTGTCAACCATGGTCCTGTCATGATTTGTTCAATCATGGCACTAGCGGTCATTTTTGAATCAGTGTCATTCCAACGACCGCTCAAATCGATGCGCTCATTCGGGTCAACGCGTTGTACTTTTCTATTTTGGCATCCTCCGAACACTACTGCAAGTATTCCCAAGGCAATGAAATTGGATCGAAATGAAGTCATCATGGTAGATAGATTTTGAAATTTTGTAGTTGTATTACAATTCAGATGCCAAAATTATTTTTCTCATGAAATCAACGGCATTTTTTGGAACAATGTCACGATAATTATGATTTTGTAAGATTTCATAGACTTTCTTGACTTTACGCATCGATTCAGAATTCTAAATTCGCGCCACTTCGTAAAACCAGGAACGATTATTATCCATGACTATGAATTACCAACGTTGGAACAATATTATTGGCTGGCTGACATTTGCCATTGCAGCTTTTACCTTCATCAGTACACTCGAACCAACGGCTAGCTTTTGGGACTGCGGTGAATACATTGCTACTTCATACAGACTCGAAGTTGGTCACCCTCCAGGAGCACCAACGTTTCTTTTAGTAGGCAGGTTGTTCAGCATGTTTGCAGACACTGATAATGTGGCTTACATGGTCAATTTGATCAGTGGTTTATCGAGCGCATTCACCATACTTTTCTTGTTTTGGACCATTTCGGCCTTGGCTAAGAAAGTGCTTGGACTTTGGAAAGCAGAAGGGGAAGAATTAACTGTTGGTGATCAAGTTGCAACTTTTGGAGCAGCTTTAGTCGGCTCCTTGGCTTATACATTTAGCGATACATTTTGGTTTTCAGCGGAAGAAGGTGAAGTTTACGCCTTATCATCCATGATTACGGCCGTTACGTTTTGGGCCATCCTAAAATGGGAACAGATTGCAAACGAAGCCAAAGCCGATCGTTGGATCATTTTTATAGCATACTTGGTGGGTCTATCCATTGGTATTCACTTGCTGAATTTATTAGCTATTCCTGCCATTGCTTATGTGGTCTATTTCAAAAAATACAAGCCCAACCTTAAGGGTATGATCATGGCTGGAGCTGTGGGCGTATTAACACTAGGAGGCATTCAAGGCTTCATTATTCCAGGACTCGTAAGTCTAGCAGCTAAGTTTGAATATGCCATCACTAATAATTTAGGCACACCCTTCCATGTGGGATCACTCATATTCATTTTCCTACTTATTGCCGCTATCGTATATGGAATCTCATTTACCATAAAAACAAACCGCCCAACTTGGAATACAGCTTTGCTGTCGCTATTGGTATTAATTATCGGATACTCATCGTTTGCTTTAATTATGATTCGTTCAAACGCAAACACGCCAATTGACGAGAACAATCCTGAGAATTTGGTGAACCTACTCGCATACTTAAATCGAGAGCAATATGGCGAGTCACCCTTATTATATGGACAACAATTTAACTCCCCGTTAGATCCAAACAATCAATATTTAGATGGTTCACCGGTCTATTACCCAGATGAAAGAACAGGAAAATATGAATTGGCTGACGATCGCAAACAGTCTAAGCCCAATTACCACCCCGACTTCAAAACCATATTTCCGCGAATGTGGAGTACGAAGAAAAACCACGTTACCGCTTATAAGGAATGGAGCGGGTTTGAGGGAAAACCTGTCAAATACAAAGATCCATCTGGAAGGATGAACACCATCAACAAACCGACATTTGGAGAAAACATGCGTTTTTTCTTCTCTTACCAGGTTGGTTGGATGTATTTCCGATACTTCATGTGGAATTTCAGCGGAAGACAAAACGACCATCAAGGTCATGGAGATTTTCTGGATGGCAACTGGATGACAGGAATTAGTTTTATAGACGAAGCGCACGTTGGTAATCAAAAATCACTGCCTGAATTTGAATTAAAACAGAAGGCTCGAAACTTCTTTTTTGCCATTCCCTTTATTCTTGGCTTACTTGGAATGATCTATCACTTTCGTAAACACGCAGAAAATGCCTGGGTAGTCCTCCTACTCTTTTTCTTCACCGGGCTTGCCATTGTGCTTTATCTGAATCAATATCCGTATCAACCTCGGGAGCGGGATTACGCTTATGCTGGTTCGTTCTACGCGTTTGCGATCTGGATTGGATTTGGTGTTTTAGCCCTTTATGACGCAGCAAAAAACTTAGCAACCAAAGAACTGGGACAATCCATCGGACTAGCCGTTGGTGGAGGAGTCGCCCTGGCCGTTATAGGATCAATGTTCGGAACCGATGCTTCCTTCGCTATGTTAATGATGTATGTGGCCATCGTGGCTTCACTACTTCTAGCTGTCATGCACGGAATAGGACTTGTCATCAAAGACACGAAACTTCAAGCTGGAGTCGCAACGGTGATTTGCCTTGTAGCACCGGTATTAATGGCTCGCGCAGGTTGGGACGATCACGATAGAAGCAATCGATTTACAGCCCGTGACATTGCCAAAAACTACCTTGACTCCTGCGCACCAGACGCCATCTTATTTACGAATGGCGATAATGACACCTTCCCACTTTGGTATCTTCAAGAAGTGGAAGGTTACCGAACAGACGTAAGAGTAGTGAATTTGACCTTAGGAAGTACCGATTGGTTTATCGATATGATAAAGCGTCAATCTTACGAGGGTAAGCCTGTGAAGTTGACCATGCAAAAGGACGATTATCGACAGGGAACAAGGGATTATTTGCCCATCGTTGAACGAACGAAAAGCGACAACTTCGTAAATGTTGATCAGGTTGTAGCCTTCGCACTCGACAATAAAAACACCCAGCCAATGATGACGGGTAAAAAACTAAGCTACATTCCTACCAGAAAATTCCGATTACCAGTTGATTCGAGCATGGTTATGGAAATGGGAGTGGTTACTGCCAAAAACGCTGACCGAATTGTAGATGCTGTTGAATGGGAAGTTTCTGGCTCAATTATCCTTAAGAGCGAATTATTGATGCTTGACATCCTTGCCAACAACAATTGGGAGCGCCCCATTTACTTCGCTAATACCATGCCTCGAGATAGCTATTTTGGTCTTGAAAAATACATGCAACACGAAGGTTTCACCTATCGCTTAGTGCCTTATGTGACTCGGAACGATCGAAATCAATTCGGTTATTTTGGAGAGGTTGAGGCCGATTTGATGTATCAAAACATGATGAATGAATTTTCGTTTGGCAACATGAATGATCCAGATATCTTCTTGGACGAAAACAACATGCGTTTTGTGACCAATTTGAGATTGAATTTCTCGAGGTTGGCTGACGTTTTGGCTAAGCAAGGAGATAAGGAACGATCAAAAGCTGTGCTTGACAAGTGTGTTGAAGTCACCGTAAATGAAAACACTCCGCAAGATGTAACCTTGCTTCAGGTGGTGGACACGTATTTCCAAATTGGTGAGAATGAAGCTGGATTTGCATTGGCGCAAAAACTTGCTGAGCATTACATCGATCACCTCGAGTATTATGCATCGCTGGATCCTAAGTTTCAATCATCCTTGTCGCGTGAAAGCGGTCAAGCAGTTGCAGTAATCCAACAGCTTCAGAATATGGCTAAACAATACAGCATCGAAGGTATGACGGACTATATTGACCCCATCTATGACCAAGCCGAGATCTATTATTCGGAAATAGGTGCTGCTTTACCACAACAAGGACAACAGCAACAACGCCAAAAACAGAAAAAACAGAAATCGGCTCCTCAAATGCCGAAGAAATAAGTAAAAAATGCCGCTTTTTAAGCGGCATTTTTTTTGTCTTAACCTTACATTACCCCTATTCGCCATTGCTCCAATCATTTTGGAATTAAATCTTTCCTGAATTTAAAAATCGTTAGTTGGTAAACCCTTGGTTTTTAATAATATATCACCAAACTTTTCAGTTTACTAGTCACTGTGCTACCTACGATCGCAAACCTTTCCTATTATAAGTCCGTATAGGTTAGGTTAACTCTAACGGTCAACATATTTTTGCTATACCTAGAAACTAACCTATTGACGACTTACACACATGCTACTGTGGATATCGAGGTTTGCATGGCGCATCGCCTATGCAGCCCGTTGTTAGTGCAAATAAGTTTCGGGTTTTCGATCGAAAACAATCCATCAATTTCAAGTTTATGCATTTTTTAAAACGAACACTTGCAACCGCAATCACGGCTGCATTGGCCTTTGTATTCCTACCTGAGCTTTCACAAGCTCAAGCCCCACAGGCTATCAACTCTCAAGCAGTTGCGCGCGATACTTCGGGTGCGCCAATCGCTAATAAATCACTCAACATTGTCGTGACCATTACGGACTCGATCCTGTTCATTCCCGTTTATGAGGAAACTTGGAGCGCGGTGACCACGAATCGTTTTGGATTGTTCACCCTCCAAATTGGACGAGGAACAACCACCGATGATTTTACGACCATTGATTGGGCAAGCGGAAGCAAATACTTGAATATCAACATTGATGGAGTTGATATGGGTAACGCGACCGAATTGCTTACAGTGCCCTATGCCTTGTATGCCGAAACTGGGAGGAATTGAAGCCGATTGTAGAATGCCCTTTAGGAACATCATGTTCTGAAGAGGAACGAGCAAAAAATCAACGGACAGAGATTAGCATTGCGGATGTTTCAAAAATGCCGACCAAGCCTGATCACATAATTGAATATGACTTTGTAGAATGGACGCTTCCCAAAGGAGCCGACACAGCCGTGTTCGGCCTGATCCGATATCTCAAAGAAAATCCTTCTTTCAAGGTCGAGCTATCAGGATACACGGATACATACGAGCCTTATAAGGACAACATACGAATAGCTTCTCTTCGAGCTATAAATATTGAAAACATATTGAAGGCCAATGGTATAGAAAAAAATCGCATAGTTTCTAAATGGTATGGTGAGCGCGTCCCGTTTAATGGTTGCTTAACAGAGTATCCTTGCCCAATACCGGAACGAAAACAAAACAGAAGAGTAGAAATTCGTCTCATAGATGTTAACAAGATGAAATCAAATTGATGACTGAGGTTAAAATATTTCTAAATTGGCGGACTTCTGCGGATGACTGGTGTATGAATATGCCATACATTCGCACGGAATTTTACAGTGAAGCAGCTACTTCTAATTATATCAATAATAACAGGGTTTGCCTTTATGGCAGAGGCGCAAACGATGAACAGTTCTGTGAATCCGCGTGCCAAAATGAAGAGCCTTTTTATATACAAATTTGCTCAAGCCATCGAATGGCCGGAAGCATACAAGCAGGGCGATTTTATTATAGCCGTTGTAAATGATGATGATTTGGCGAAAAATTTAGAAATAGCAGCACAAACCAAAAGCCTAAACAGCCAGCCTGTTGTGGTCAAACGCTATAATAGCGCAGCTGATGTTGGTAAGTGTCATGTCATGTACATTTCCGGTAGTTCTGCTTCCGAAGTTGTACCCTACTCCACCAAAGCCAAACAATACAATTGCCTTATTATTACTGAAGCACCTGGCATGATAGACCGTTACTCAGCCATAAACTTCATCGCAGTTGGTGGAATGATTAAATTTGAAATGAATCGTAAACTATTCCGTGATCAGGATTTGATCGTAAGTAATAGTTTAGAAAAACTAGCCGCAAGTGTGGTCAACTAGCAATGAATAGACTATTAATAACCATATTAGTCACTCTTTTGGCATCTACTGGGCTCTTTGCTCAGCTGGATCCCGCTTCGTTGGCACTTCGTGCATATACGAACAAGGACTTGGCTAAAGCTCAGGAATTAATTGAACTGGCAATAAAGGAAGAACAGTCGGCCGCTTTGGCGAAGACGTGGTACTTTAGAGGATACATTTATAAGGATTTGTATAAAGAAGATCGGTTTAGTTCAGCAGGTCATGAGAAACGTAACGTATCGATCGAGTCCTTCTTAAAGACAATTGAATTGGATGAGGCGAAGGAATTCGCTGGAGATTGCGCGCAGTCTCTTAAATATCTTTCATCTACGCTATACAACGATGCAGCCGGATATCTTGACCAAGATCGTATGGATCAAGCGCAAGATTTCTATGATCGATATAAAACGCTTGAGAACAAGATTAATCCGGAAATGGATTTCACCGCTCGAGACATTGAATTTATGCTCTATAAGGCCTCGAAACTTTCCGTGATCTACGAAAAAGCATCCGATCCTGCAGAACAAGATCGACTGAGCATTGATATAGTTAACCTTTATATGGGTGTTATCAAATTAGATAGCAATGATATTGGTGCGAATTACAATCTTGCTATCCATTATTACAATCAAGGTGTAAACATCATTGACAACATGGATTACGAATTACCTTTCGATGAATTGTTCAAAATTCAAGAGAAAGTAATGGAGCTTTTCACAAAAGCACTACCATTTATGTTGAAAGCTTATGAGTTGGATCCAACTCGAAAAGCTACATTGCAAGGTCTTTCAGGTATTTACTTTGGACTAAGCGATATCGAAAAGTCAGAATACTATCAAAAGGAACTTGAGAAGCTAGAAAGCAACGAATAAGTGTTAAAAAATATGTTTTCACAATTCAGCATAGGGCGTAAAATTAGCCTCGGTTTTGCCGTGGTAATTTTGTCGACCATCGTTGCGTTTTACATTACCAATACAACATTCGTTGAGAGTCGTGAGATCAACGAAGAAATCACCAACAATCACAATCCATCCATCGCAAAACTTCAAGAGTTAAAACTCATGATGGTTCGATCGAAGATGTTGATTAACAATTGGGCCTATCAAGAAACCGCTCCAGAAAACGAGGATAAGGTAGCGCTGCAAAAATTGACCTCTGAGGAATATCCTAA
>Ga0115566_10003382_pt1 | contig 12885 bp, 8 predicted proteins | sample COGITO_mtgs_1204_3_FD_87173 | JGI IMG/M metagenome (GOLD analysis project Ga0115566, IMG submission 87173) | Pelagic marine microbial communities from North Sea - COGITO_mtgs_120405 | ecosystem: Environmental > Aquatic > Marine > Epipelagic | place: Germany:Helgoland, sampling site Kabeltonne...
AGAATGTAGCTATTATCAACTTCAAACGCGTTCTGCTGATGAACCGATGACTACGTTTGTGACATGCATTCCTTGTGGTGCGCGTTGGAAATGCTAATAATGCTAATAATGCCAATAATGCCAATAATGCTAATAATGCTAATAATGCTAATAATGCTAATAATGCTAATAATGCTAATATGCTAATAATAATTTTAATATTTATTTTTTATTTTTATAATATTTTTAAAAAAATAAAAAATAAAAAATAAATATATATATATATATATAATATATAAATGAGTAATTCTGGACCAGATGATTTTGAACTTTTAGAAAAAGAGAAAATGTCATTAGAAGATTATGAAAATACAATATATAAGCCTCGTACAACAGGGCTTGCCAGTTATATAACAGGCGACAATGCCGTTTATCCTTATCAAAAAGTAAGTGATTTTAAAGATTTAACTCCCGCACAAATTATAAGTAGACGTTTACATTTAATCCACCCGAAAATGGACGATGGTAATATTATTTCATCGGGGTTAACTAAATCTCAAAAACAAGCGGTCACCCGATTAAATATATTAAAAAAAGATTTTGGAACATCGCCTGAAAAAACACAAAATAAAATGAGAAAAATTTTAATTGACCAAATGGCCAAAAAAGAAATAAAGGGTACACAAGATCAGAGTGAGGTAGAAGAACTTATAAAAGAAGCAAAAGTTAAGGCAGCTGAAAAATTAGAAAAAAGAATAAAAGATGCTGAAGAAGATGGTGATATACAAGCAAGATTAAAAAAACTTAGTGGCACTAAAGATATTTCACAAGCCGAGTTAGAAAAACGATATGCTGAACTTGTAACGAAGGGTGGTTCTAAGCGTAAAACATCTAAGCGTAAAACATCTAAGCGTAAAACATCTAAGCGTAAAACATCCAAGCATACCAAACGTACATCTTCCTCTTCTACCAAACGCAAAGCCTCCTCTTCTATTAAACACAAATCAATTCTTAAACGTAGGAACAAAAAAGGAAAAAAAACTACAAAAAAAAGAATGGTTTCTTTTTATCTGTAACTATCCTCTGTAAAATAATTGACATTAGAAAGACAATGAACTAAATTCATCCACCGATGTTATTATTTTAAATCTTTCTTCAAAATGACCAATAAATTTTTCTGATTTATTTTGGATACAGACAATATCTTTAAAACTATTGATTTTTTCCGAATATACAACCATAGGATTCATTTGACTAATATGCATATCGATTGCTAATAGTTTATTATTGAAATTCAGTTTCGGTATTTGGTTTGATATTAATTTTGATGATGCTTTATTATGTTCTTTTTTTTCTTCTTCTTCTTTATCCCAATTATCCCATGCACTTTTATATAACCAAATATTTTTTAAAGATGATGTATTATACTTACATTTTTGTAATATTTCGGCACATTTAATATGTGTTTTTTTAGGATCAGGGTCAACACATATAAATATATGCTGAGGATTAACTTTATCTATAATAGCGCTCATCTCATTCATATCCTCTTTTGAAATTTCCCTTTCATTTGTAAAATAAAAAGGTAATTTAGCATTTATAACTTGTTCCTGCTCATACCCCAATACTTTAACCGATGAAATCGCTTCTTTTATTCTTAGCTCATTCACATTCACACCCTTTTCAGTTATCTTGATTCCATTTAATTCCATATGACATTCATCTTCGTTTTTTAATCCACCGATTCCATTGGTCATATAACAAATACTAACATTTTGTTTATTCGGTAATAAATCCATCGTTCCGCCCATCCCAATCACATCATCGTCGGGGTGTGGACTGGTAATCAATACTTTGTCCTCAGGAGATATATGCTTATTAATATAATCTATCACAGGATTGCCTATTATATCGGTATTGTTTTTTACAAATTTATGATATAAATAATTTTTATATTTAATCTCTCTAATTGCTTCTTCGTCGCATACCATTATTGTATGTGGATGGGTCTGAAAATAAGAACAAGTATATTGCGATGAAATCGGTCCTTCAATGCATTCTTTGGTTGCTATTGCTTTTTTAACTCCCGAAGACATAATAATCACTTGTTCGGCAGCAAAAACCGTTTGTATACCAATTGTTAATGCTTGTTTGGGCACACTTCCAATATTAGGAAAAAATCTCGCATTGTCTTGTATCGTTTCTAATGATAGTGTTTTAATTCTTGTTTTTGATTTAAGCGATGAACCAGGCTCATTAAAGGCAATATGTCCATCCGAACCTATACCACATAAGAAAAGATCAATCCCTCCATATTTTTCTATCGTTTCTTCATACCTCTTGCATTCTTGTTGTAAATCTTCCGCAAGCCCATTTAATAGATGAATATTATTTAGAGGTATATCTATATGATTGAAAAAATTACTATACATGAAATAACTATAACTATTTGTATCATCCGATGCTAACCCGACATACTCATCCATATTAAACGTTACTACATTTTTAAAACTTAATTCTTTATTTTTGTAAAATTGTATCAAATACTTATATACATTTATCGGTGTTGAACCAGTAGGTAATCCAAGAACAAACTCTTTTTTTTTCATATCGTGGTTATGGTTCATATCGTGATTATGGTTCATATTGTGATTATTTATTTGTAATTTTATATAAGTAGCCACCCAATAACAAATAAAATCATAATTATCTTCTATAATAACCCGCATTTTCAAATATGTAATATTATATTAATATTATTATAACGATTGTATTTATATTATAAAATAGTATATAAATTATTATATAAATTATTATATAGATAATATAAGTAGTATTAGAAAATGAAATTCGGATTATTAATTTTTGGATTAACCGCTTTTTTTGTTACAAATGTATATCATGATGGCAAATATGTCCAGTTAATGAAAACTTGGAAAAAATATTACCAAATGGCGGGAATCGCTTTTATCGGTCTCTCCGCTTATTTATTTATTAAAAAAAATCCAGCCGATAGTAAAAATTTATTTAAACACGCAAATGAAATGGTAAAATATATGCCAATTGATAAAGATGCAACTGATTTATTAATGCCTATTATAGATATGACAAATATGACAAATCTATCTTTATTTAATGATACTAAGACGAATTTACCAGCGAACCAGCAACCGCAGCACCAGCAACCGCAACCGCACCAGCAAAAGCAACAGCAATACCAGCAAAAGCAACCGCAATACCAGAATCTTACTCCGCAACAAAAACGTCTTTTAAATTCCGGTAATAACGGCGGTAATAATGGTGGCAATACACAAAAAGCAACCAAACGCTGTGTAAGCGAAACTAAAAAGAAATTTGTCGCTGCTGCGCAAGGATGGAATTGCGGGTCATGTAAAAAACAATTACCGGCTTGGTTTGAAGTTGATCATAAACTTCGGTTAGAACAAGGTGGCTCAAATCATGTAGATAATTTAGTTGCTTTATGCCGCGATTGCCACGGTAAAAAAACCGCATTTGAAAACTTATAATTATATATAATTATATATAAGTTTATTGGATTATTCTTATTAATATTATTAATATTATTATATATTAATAATAACAATAAATAATAACAAAATAACAAATGGAAAAAAAAACGAATTTCTTTGATCAATTAGAAAAAACAATTTATAGTTATCCAAAATATTTTGGTATTTTAGAATCCATTGAATTTGTCGTATTTTTATTAATTGTTTATAAATACAATCCTTTTAATATTTCAACAAAATACCCTGTGTACACCCAATTTGCGGTTTTAATTACTGGATTCATATACGTTATTCTATTCTTTTTTGTGAAATACAATTTTATAGAAAATTCAGGTTTACTTAATTTAGGTTTACCCAATCCAACCGAAAAGGATTTTATTAAACGGGTCCTATCAACCATTTTTGTTCTTATTGCATTTGCCATAATCACAATGCTTGTATTTTGGCTGTTTCGTAATACTTCCTTCTTCTTTTTACTTTTTAAGTATTCAATACATATTCTTTTAATTGTTGGTATTGTAAGTATCCTTTATCTGCTTACGAATAAACTCTTTTCAAAATTATTAAATGGCATGAATATTGGATCACGGAATGCAGGAACAGCAATTAATTTTTTAAATTTAATTAAAAATTTTATATTATTTTTGCCTTGTCTCTTAATTAGTTTTGTAGAATACATGCAGTACCAATTTAATATTACATCCAAACCTATATGGACGCTATTATTCATAGAAATTATATTAGTATCCTTTTGGTTTTTAATCCCTCAATTCATTCATTATTATTACACGACAACAAACCAAGGAACAGTATTATTAAAAGAGCCACTTTATTTAAATAAAGAACATACTTTAGGCGATTTTGAAAATATCCATTTAGATAACATTAAAAAAAATAAAAACACTAAATTTAATTACAATTATTCTATCTCCGCCTGGTTTACCCTTAACCCACAACCAATAAATACCCGTGCAGCATACACCAAATACACAAATATTTTAAATTATGGGAAAAAACCCGCTATACAGTTTAATAGCAAAAAAAACAGTCTTTTAATCAACACTTTAGTTGGACGCGATAGTGCTACTAATAATATTAATATGGCTGTGGCGGCAGATACAGAGGCCGGACCGAATGCTAATACTGACGCGGATGCTGACCCGAACATAATAGAAATTTATGAAACCACCTCTATCAATTTCCAAAAATGGAATAATGTCGTAATTAATTACGACGGAGGAACCATGGATGTATTTTTAAATGGTATATTAGTTGCTTCTAAAAAAAATGTTGCGCCGTATATGACCTACGAAACAATTACGGTAGGAGAGAAAAAAGGGATTGAAGGTGGTATTTGTAATGTAGTTTATTATGACCATACCTTACCCAACCGCACCATTAAAACGGTGTATAATTATTTAAAAAATAAAGAAACTCCTTTATTTTAATTTTAATATTTTTTAATTTTAATATTTTTTAATTTTAATATATTTTAATTTTTAATATATTTTAATATTTTTATATATTTTAATATTTTTATATATTTTAATTTTTATACTATAATTTCTATCTGTATAGTATATAATAATAGAACTATGAGTTTATTCAACTTAATATTAATTAGTTTAGTTATACTATTTGTTGTTTATTTACTTTTACAATGGTATTCAGGTAATTCAAAACAATTATCTAAAAGCTCAAACGCGCAGGACCAGCAAAGAATTGTTGCTTCAAACATTCCTGCTAATAATAATTCAAGCAATTATACTTATTCTACTTGGTTTTATTTAAATGATTGGAATTACCGTTATGGCGAATCCAAGACTCTTTTAGCAAGAAATGACGCCGATAATAATCCTGGCCCTTCAATTGTTTTGGGTGCTATGAAAAATGACATCACCATTTCAGTCACCTGCTATTCTACTTCTGATGAATCGTCCCAAGCAAGTGATAACCATGTTATACATAATTGCACTATTTCAAATTTTCCTATTCAAAAATGGGTCAATTTAATTGTTAGCTTATATGGACGGACCCTTGATGTTTATCTTGACGGCAAATTAGTACGCACCTGTGTTTTACCCGGTGTTGCCAAAGTAAATAAAAATTCCGATATTTTTATTACACCCAAGGGAGGATTTAGTGGAATGACCTCTAATATCAAATATTGGAGCGATGCTACTAACCCGCAGGAAGCTTATGAAATATATAAAGACGGATTTGGTGGGTTAGGTGGGATCGGTAAGTTTTTAAATAAATATAAATTAAAGATTTCTTTCCTTCAGGATAATAAAGAAAAAGGCAGTTTCGAAATATAAATGAAATAATATATAAATGAAATAAATATTAATGAAATAATATATAAATGAAATAAATATAAATGAAATAAATATAATCTTTTTAAAATTATATAATATATATAATATATAATATATAATATATAATACAATGAGCACTGGCTTAATATCAGAAGGACCGAGTAGGTTTATGAAACCCTTCTCTTCTACAAATTATTTACAAGGAAGTAAAGATTTCTTATCATCTAATAGCATTGTCGCCAAATTTGCATTTTTAATGCTCGTTTTAATTATATTTATCATGCTTGTTCGTTTCGGTGTTTCATTCATCACTTGGATGTTTACGCCTACCAACAATCCCGTGTTAATTGATGGAATGATTGACGCAAAACAGCATTACCAGTTTCATCAAGACCCTTCTATACCGCATTCAAAACCGATCGTGCGTTCTAAAAATTTAACCGAAGGACTTGAATTTACCTGGTCTGTATGGATCCACGTTGAAGATTTTCATTATAAACAAGCTGATTACAAGCACGTTTTCCATAAAGGAAATATTGATATTAATACAACAGATGCGCCTATCGGGTTAAATCGCCCGAATAATGCGCCTGGATTATACATCACACCTGATACGAATAACCTTCTTGTTATGATGAATACATTTAATAAAATTAACGAAGAAGTAATCATTCCCGACCTTCCTCTGAATAAATGGGTAAATGTGATTATTCGGGTAACCAAACAAACCCAATTAGATGTCTACATTAACGGGCGATTAACAAAAAGACATATTCTTAGCGGCGTGCCTAAACAAAATTACGGCGATGTGTATGTTGCCGCCAATGGCGGGTTTGACGGTAAAATTTCAAAATTACAGTATTTTAATAGCGCCTTAGGCACAAGCCATATCCAAAAGATTATCGATCAAGGACCTAATTTAACGGAAAAATCTAAAAGTTTATTAGATTCAAAACCTCGTTATTTATCTACACGCTGGTTTTTCGGCGATAATTATTCATTGTAATTTAATTATTATAGTATTCATTTCATTTATCAATGTTAAATTATAATTAATTCATTTTTAATTATAATTCATTTTAGTATAATTTATTTTAGTTTTTTTTTAAATTTTAGTTTATTGTTTTTTAATTGAAAAAACATATAAACTGTTTAATTGGAGTAGGCAAGACCACCCATTCCACTCATAATGCGAAGAACGTTGTAGTTAATAGCATAGATGTGTAAAGGCGTGGTTCTTGAACATTTTAATTGCGCATTATCGATTCGGGAGAAATTGCAGGTTCCGGAAGGCTGGTGTTCTTCAGGTTTAAGGGCAAACGAGTAGACGGCAATGGAATTTTCAACTAAACCACCGTGACCAGAGTGATGTTGCCATACTTGAGTTCTGGTAAAATATTGGGTGAATCTATCCGCAAAACGGTCATGTCCATTCAGAGTTAATCTAAATGTATCACCTGTGGTCCAACCGAGAAAAGCAGTAGGTTGTCCATTAGCAAAACCACCAGTCCAGATAAGTTCTTTGACCGGGTGATTGAAATTCAGGTTGTGGCTGGTTGCCGTTCCTTCACTTTGAAATTGAAGTTGTTCAATTAAATATTCGTGTGATACTTGCGCAAAACGACGACGTTCATCAGTATCAAGGTAGATGTAGTCAGCCCATAATTTATAGTCACCGGCAACCCCTCCTATTGTGCCCCATTCAAAGATGATTTTAACTTCGTGGTACTGAAGAGCAATTAAAGGAAGAGCAAGACCAGGGTTTCGGCAAAACCAGAATTGAAGAGGAATGGTAACTTTGTTCGACTCTAAATCGAGCACGCTGAACATTGCTTGATCGCCAGCAGCAGCATCTGCAAAAGCAGTAGCAGTATTACTTGCTACACCACATCCCATGCCACTCATATTTTGGAAAAGAGTTCCTACACCTTGTCCTGTTTTATTTTCAACAAGTTCGGCCCAGACTTCCATCCAGTGACCATAATGTTTATCAATACGTTGACCACCAATTTCAACTTCAATTGAATCAATATCACGAGCAGGACCATTAATAACATTAGTGGCGGCGAGTGTTCCAGCAAGATACATTCTATGAACTAAATCACCATTACGAGAGATGGTGACGGTCGTTCGACCACCGGATGCAACGGTTCCATTCATCGTCTGTTCAATGGCTTCCATTGAAAAGTTCGTGTGTCGGCGGTAGACAACTTTAAAAAAGGTAATCTGAGGATTACCGGTAAGGTAGACATCTTGAGCACCATAGGCGACTAATTGCATTAAACCTCCTCCCATTTTACTTTTATACTATATACAAAGAAAAAAAAAATAGAATTTTTCCTAAATATATTATAATTATTCTTATTCTTATTCTTATTCTTAATCTTTATTCATATTTTACATCTATGATTTTTTAAATATTATATAATACTATTTTTCAATACTATATAATATTTTTTTTAATTTTATTTTTATTTATTTATTTTATATATATTTTTCAAAATACCCAATACATATATGAGTATTTAGTTACAGTATATAGTTACTATATTTAGTTAGAGTAGGCAAGACCACCCATACCACTCATAATGCGGAGAACGTTGTAGTTAACGGCAAAGATGGTGCCAATAGTAGGCTGGGCACCTGTAGTAACTAAATTGGCGTTATCAATACGACTGAAATTGCAGGTTCCTGAAGGCTGGTGCTCTTCGGGCTTAAGGGCAAAAGAGTAGCAGTTAATCTTTCGGGTCAGCTGGGATGTGCGGCAAGCAAAACCAGTAGTCTGGGCAACTTGTATAAACATTTTTGCTTTACCTGCTGCGGTAACGGCATTAGCAGTGGTGATTGTTCCATGAATAACCCGAGCTGCAGCTGTATAATATGCAGTTGCAGTAGTACCGGCTCGTGGTAATAGGGTTGTACCGGCATTTGCTAATGTTTCAGTTGTAGTTGATATTATAGAACCAACGACTACTGCACTGGCGTCGTTATTAATAGAATTTGCACCGGCAGCAAATTCATCCGCACCTGCAGATAACCCAACATTGAATGCCGTATCACCAGTACCGGTAGTGAAAGAGTCTGTCACAACTAAACCAAAATGTAACAATACTGTATCCGCAGGTTGTGTAATTGTAAAAGCGGGGTCGGTTGCATCAGCAGGAATATCAACTTCGGTACTAAATATAGTGGTAGTGCCAGAATGTTGATTATGCGGTTGAAACGATGCCGCTGTTGGTAAATTTTGACCCGGGATAGCGGTGTGGTGATCGTAGGGCTGACGAAGCTGGAAATATTCGGGTTTCTGTTCAGCAAAACGGTCATGGCCATTCAGGGTAAGCTTGGTTTTAGTAGTATTATCTCCATCGGTGGTGTCGGTCCAGATAAGTTCTTTAACGGGGTGGTTAAAGTTAAGCTGAACTTTGCCGGTGGCGGTACCAACGGTAGTAAATTGAAGCTGTTCAATTAAATATTCATGCGATATTTGCGCAAAACGGCGACGTTCATCAGTATCTAAATAGATATAATCGGCCCATACCTGAACGGGGGCATCTACACCAACAGTAGCAACTCCAATACCCCAAGTACACTTAAGTTTAACTTCATGGTATTGGAGCGCAATTAAAGGAAGAGCAAGACCAGGGTTACGGCAAAACCAGAATTGAAGAGGAATATGAACCTCATCTACACCAGTTGTTACAGAAGAACCAATATCACCAATCATCGCCTTTAACCCAACCGCTTTAGATTCGGGGGTAGTTAATTCATTCCAAACTTGCATCCATTCGGCGGTATGTCTGTCAATACGTTGACCACCAATTTCAAGTTCAACTTCATCTACAATAGCACTACCATTTGTAATGCCTGTAGCGGATGAAGTCACATAAAGTTTATGGACTAAATCACCATTGCGGGAGATAGTGACAGTTCCACTTGTTTTAGAAGCACCTAACGTTGACGTTCCGTTAATGGTCTGCTGGATGCATTCCATGGAAAAGTTCGTGTGTCTGCGGTAGACGACTTTAAAAAAGGTAATCTGAGGATTACCGGTAAGATAAACATCTTGAGCACCATAAGCGACTAATTGCATTAAACCTCCTCCCATTTTACTTTTATACTATATACAAAGAAAAAAAAATCAATACTATAATTTATTAATTATTAATATACGTTTATTCATTTTTAAATTTACACTGATTTAATTTACACTGGTTTAATTTACGTTTATTCATTTACATTGATAAATCTATACTTATGCTTGTTAAAACTTATACTTGTTAAAACTTATACATAACACAATTAATTATAAATTAATTGTATTATTATATTAATAATATATTATATTATTATTTTTAATATTAGTATTAATTCTTCTAAAGTATCTCTCATCCTATTATTTAAAATTTAATATTTTATATTTTATAGTATTTTTTTAATAATTTTTTAGTATTTTTTATATTTTTTTAGTATTTTTTATATTTTTATAGTATTTTTTGATACTATTTTTCAAACATTACCTAAAGGATTCATTTTTTTCTTTTTAAAATATCAAAATATATCAAAATATCAAAAAATATCAAAAAAATATTATGAATCAATCAATATCAACAAGTATATAGGTTCCATCTATTGTTTTAGCCACCCTTTTTTGGCTATCTGTTTTATGAATTTGGTTATGACAAGCATCACAAACATTAATTAAATTTGCAGGATGATTTTTATGAAAAGAACCAATATAATAATTATTTTCTTTTTTAGCATTTTTTTGATACTGTAAATGATGCACTTCAGTCGCCTTTGTGGCTTTTACAGTTTTTTCTGTTTTTGCTATATCTTCTTCTTTTACAACATTATTACAAATCTCACAATTTCCAACAATTTTTTTTGCATTAAAATGTGATGAAGAAAGTGCTAAATTGTTTTGTTGTTCCGGATTATATTTCATACGTATTTCGTGAGCACGTTGTAAAAACGTTTGGGGTAAATTTAAAGATTTACATACTTCTAAACCATACATACTATCCCCCGATCCTTTTTGTAATTTACGGTTATAGATAAGTTTTCCTGTTTCTATATTATAAATCACTTCCATGTGCATCATTTTCAAGCAAGGCGATAATTTCTGTATTTCAGCATAATTGACAATTTCATGGAAATGCGTCGCAAATAAAAAGGTGCATTTAATTTTATGAAGTATTTCTAAACCAGCAGTAAAAATGCTTAAAGCCGAATCACTTTCAGTTCCCGAACATAATTCATCGCCAAGAACTAAACTGTTCTTATCTGTCAAGGTAAGAATCGTTCGTAGTTCGGTCATTTCAACTGCAAAGGTGGAAAGCCCTTTAAAAATATTATCAGTTCCTAAAATACGGGTAAAAATAGATGAATATGGATAATAGACAAACGTCTCACAAGGAACAAATAATCCTGCTTGCGCCATAATCACCGCAATTCCAATTGATTTTATAAAACTGGTTTTTCCAACCGCATTTGTGCCATACAGAAGAATTCCATTTGTTTCATTATCGCCAATCGTCATATCGTTTGTCACATATAATTCATTGGTTTGCAGATGTTCTATTAAAGGATGTCTAATACCCGTAAAGGATAAATATGCCTTTCCATTTTCATTATCGCCATTTTCATCATAATCATTATCATTATTAGGCTGAATAATGGGTCTACAATAATTGTATTTGGCGGCAATATAACATTTGGATTGTAAAATATCGCAAAGACAGGTATATTGAATAATCGCCGTTAATTCCGTTTCGTATTTACTTAAATGATCTAAATAGGCGTTGTACCAAGTGATAATTTCATTCATTAATTTATCTTTTGATGTTTGTATTTTTGTAACAATTTTACAAATTTGCGGATTAGTTACCACCATATCTTTTTTATTAGCACCGTTTGTCGTGTAGTCTAAATCATTTAAATGTAATGTAAATTCTTCATTTTTTTGCGAATAAGTGGAAAAATAAGATAATTGAACACTGGCTGGTTTCGTTTTAAGTTGGGTTTTTAAAGAACCCACCCGTTTATTCGTGCCAAGCAATACCGTGCTACTTTTAGGGGTTTCATGTATTTTAATGTAGTCGGTATTTTTATTAGATTTTTCTAATTTTTTTAGAATATCCGAAAAATAGACCCGAATCGCTTCTAATTTTGCTTTTTCGTCAAAGGTATCGCGCATGTATTCATCTATTTTGGGGTTTACGCCTTTATTAATAAAATCCATGTAATCCATACTCAATGAACCTAAACAATCCGTGGTAATTTCATTGACTTGTTTACATTTTTCCAAGCCAAAGACATCTTCAAGGTCGGTTACAATTTGCAGGCAACTCGTATAAATCGTTTCTGGAATGTCGTTGTTTAAAAAGTAAGTAGTTAGTTCCTGGTCTTGCGTCGTGATTTTATATAAACTCGCAATACTCTTGATATTCTGCACTAATAAATACAATTCCTTAGGACTAATTTTATGGAGAATTATTTTTCGGCTTAATTTTTCAATATCTTTTATTTCTCCTAATTGTTTACGCATGTATTCCCATAATTTCGTTGAACTATTGTAATTGCTATTGCTATTGCTATTGCTATTGCTATTGCTATTGCTATTGCTATTATCCTTAGTGTATTTCTTATAGGCAGGGAGTGCAGTTAATAGGGTAGAGGTAGGCAAAAATGCCGATGTTAATAAATGGTCGGTAATCGCATATGATTGATTTAAATTTTGGGTATTTGTCGTGGGGTTATGTAAATTGTATATAAACCGCCGTTTGCCCATATTCGTGACACAGTGATTTAAAAAACTGCTTACTGACCGCAATTTACCCGTGTGTCGGGAGTCATCCGTTATATTTAATTGTTTTAAGGAATGGTTGGCAAGAATAAGTTTGTCGGTATGATTTTCAAATAAAGGAGGCGAGAGTTTATACACAAGGTTCGGGTTATGTTGATGGATAAAGTCAAGCAATAAACAAAAAGATTGGGTAGCAATAAAATGGGTAGGAAAATGGGATAGTAATGCCTCTGAAGAGAGATTTGGATAATAT
>Ga0115566_10003394_pt1 | contig 12862 bp, 11 predicted proteins | sample COGITO_mtgs_1204_3_FD_87173 | JGI IMG/M metagenome (GOLD analysis project Ga0115566, IMG submission 87173) | Pelagic marine microbial communities from North Sea - COGITO_mtgs_120405 | ecosystem: Environmental > Aquatic > Marine > Epipelagic | place: Germany:Helgoland, sampling site Kabeltonne...
AGTTGATATTATTAGGCGTGAAAAACGCTAAAACTCCTTTTTCATTGAAATAAAACATTTTCAGGGTTGCTACCATTAGAATAATTAATCCAAAAGCAATACCCAATAGCGTTGAATGATCCAATCGCTCAGCGCCAAACAATTGTTCCGTAACTGGATGTGCGGGCCGTTCAAAATTGACATTGATTTTTTCAGGACTTGTCCGTTTACCCACGTAATAAATAACTACTGGAATAACGGTCAATAAAACAATTGAAACTACAATATTCATTGGGCTAAACACGGTCTCCGAAAATGTAATTTGTTCCGGTAAATCTGCTATTTGAGTTTCCGAATAAATCCCTTTCATAAAGGTTCTAAGATGGTTACTCTCCGCCACTTTCGTTAAAGAAGAGCCCGACAATCCGCCGTGCCAAACCAGTAAAGCAGAGTATCCTGCAGCACCAATAAGTGGATAATTTATTTGAAAGTTCTCTTGTGTGGACTTCTCTCCCACTTTACGTGCGAAAATGGCTCCAAAAACCAATCCTAAGCCCCAATTAAAAAGCCCGATTAGCATAGTTAGAAAAACTACAATTGCCGCTGAGTTAGCCGTGTTTGTACAATAGTGTAAGGCTTTTTTAATGAGCCAATCTACTGGTTTAGTTAATGCCAAGGCATGTCCTAAAACCAGCATTAACATCATTTGCACTGCAAAGACGAGTAGGTTATTGTCCCATATCCCTATTTCCCATGACTCAGCAATTAGAAAAACTCGATCTACTAATCCATCAGATTCAAAATCTCCGAATATGAAAGCCAAAAACCAGGTTACCACAGTTAATATTACTGCGATGGTGAATGGAGCAGGAAGAAATGATTTAAATGCTTTTATGAATTTTTCGGAGAATGACAAGTAGCGAAAATAAAAAAAGCCCCGCTCCTGATAACTATCAAGTCGAGGCTTTTACATATTCTATTTAGATTTGATTTTTAGAAAGGCAAATCATCCTCATCGTCAGCACCTTTAGCAGGAGCGTCAGCTGCTGCAGGAGCAGGAATGTCTTGAATTGGAGCTCCGCCACCAGAAGGTGCAGCGCCAGCTTTTTCAATTCTCCAACCTTGTAAAGAGTTGAAATACTTTACTTCACCTTGAGGGTTTGTCCACTCTCTACCTCTAATGTTAATTTGAATAGTAACATTATCACCAACTTTATAAGCGTCTAATGAAGCAGTGTTGTTCTGAACAAACTCCACCATTATTACTTGAGGATATTGCTCTGCTGTAGTTACAACACATTCTCTTTTTTTAAATCCGTTGCTTCCAAATTCTTGAGTGTCACCTAACACTTTTATACTTCCTGTTACTTCCATCATTGTATTTATTAATCGTTATTGAATGTCAAGAGGGTTTTCCATGCCTCGTTTACTTTATTATTATCAAGGAGCTCTTTCGCTCTTTTATGTAATTCTAATTCTAATTGAATTGGCTCATCTTCATATTCCTGATGCAATTCACTCAGCTCAATCAGCTTGAACTCATTCACCTCAGTTTCATCAGGCAAAGATTCTACATTTCCAAGTTGACCTAAATTATTTCCGGTAAGTACTTTTGAATTCCGAATATCCAAGGGAATTTGATCAACTCCAATACCTAAAGTTGTAAGCGGTTTTTCTACTTCAAATAAGGCGTCACCTTTAGCTCTCACATACCAGTTGCCACCCATTCTACCAACCAAGTCCATTTTTTGAGTATCAATTTTTCCTTCAGCATCTAATACCTCTTCAGAAACATGAACTCTTAAAACTTCGCTTATAACAAGATTTCCAGCACCACCTTCTTTACCCAGCTCTACTACTTCATTCACTCTACATTCCAGTTGAACAGGTGATTCTGCAACTCGAAACGGCTTAACTACATCAGATTTAAGCATAGTAAATCCAGCTTTTTCAAATTCATTTACACCGTCCCCGTATTCCGTTGAGGCTAAACTCATTTGCTGAACCATATCGTAATTTACAATATTGATAACTACTTCTGGGTGAACTTTTACATTCTCGTAAGTATGTTTTGTTGTGTTATCCCTACCTCTTCTTGCTGGTGAAAAAATCGCAATAGGAGGATTTGCACTAAAAACGTTAAAAAAACTAAAAGGACTAAGATTTGGATTCCCCTCTGCATCTACCGTACTTGCAAATGCAATAGGTCGAGGCCCAACAGCACCAAGCAAATAGCCATGTAATTTTGGTATTGAAATTTCTTTAGGATCAACGGAAATCATAGTTCTGTTTTGGGCGACCAAATGTAAATTAACTCTTAACCAAATGAATATTTTTTTACCACAACTTTTCTACAATTTATTAATGCAAAACCAAAGAGATAAATATATATTTGCCGCCCCGTTTAAGGGACGTTCTTTACATAAAGATCACAAAATGCAGGCGTGGTGGAATTGGTAGACACGCTAGACTTAGGATCTAGTGCCGCGAGGTGTGAGAGTTCGAGTCTCTCCGCCTGTACAATTGAAAAGACTCTTCATTAATTTGAAGGGTCTTTTTTTATTTTAATTTTTCAGAAATGTGTGTAATAAAAGAAACGAGCGATAGAGGAAATGGAATATTTGCTGAAAAAACTTTCAAAATTGGAGATGTCGTATTTATTGGTAAGGTCGAAAAAGAATTAGTCAACAATCATTCACATGCCTCTCAAGTCGGATTAGATAAATTCATTTTACCTGACCCCATTTATAGAACAACAAATCATTCTTGCGATCCAAATTGTGGCATTCAATTAAACCCTGAAGGTGCTCATAACCTTATTGCCAAAAAAGATATTGAGGCCGGTGAGGAGGTTACCTTTGACTATGCCATGGAAAATTTTGTAATTGAAAGTTTTCCTGCTCCCTGTAAATGTGGATCTACCTATTGCAGAAAACACATAACGGGTTGGAAAGACTTGAATGAGATAAAAAAAGCAGAGTACCGCAATTGGGCCGCCCCCTATTTACTCATCCACGACTTAGAACTTCAGATCGACTAGTGACCAATATAATTTATCTTATTGTCAATCACCTTTCTATCAAATTAAAGCATTTCTTTGTCTCCAATAATTTTTTATATGAAATATCTATTCTTTCCACTGTTACTAGCCATGTTCATGGCTTCATGTTCTTCTAAGGAAGAGGTAAAAGAAAAACCAATTCCCGAAATTGAGGTGGTGAAAGTAAAGGTCATGGATGTGCCTATTTACGAAGAGTTTGTTGGTGAAATCTTAGGATTTGTCGACATTCCTATACGAGCTAGAGTGAATGGCTTTTTAGAAGGAATTCATTTTGAAGAAGGAAGAAGAGTTTCAAAAGATCAATTGCTTTACACGGTCGACGCACAACCTTATCAAGCTGATGTAGCAGCTCAAAAAAGTAAGCTAGCGGAGGCAAAAACTGAAATGGTTAGAGCTGACAATGAACTTGTTAGATATGAAGAATTAATTAAAACTAAGGCCGTAAGTCAAAGTGATTACGATGCTACAAAGGCACAAGCTGAAGCTTCAAGAGCCTCGGTAACTGCAGCTGAAGCCAATGTAACCATGTCTGAAATTAATTTGAGCTATTGCAAAATTTTGGCTCCAGTTGACGGACTAATTGGGCAGACTCAAGCGAAAGTTGGTGAATTTGTTGGTAAAGAACCTAATCCAGTTATTTTGAATACTGTCTCTAAAATCTCTAATGTTCGTGTAAACTTTTTCCTTACTGAATCAGAATATTTAAGAATTGCGAGAGAAGTTCATGCGGCAAACGAAACCATTAATGATACAATTGAAAGAGAAAAAAAGGCTGAATTATCATTAATTTTATCTGATGGGACAATACATAAACATAAGGGGAAAATTGATTTTGTAAATCGGGAAATAGACGCAATGACTGGGTCTATGTTGGTTCAGTCCTCATTTCCAAATCCTAACAAATTATTACGACCGGGTCAATATGCTAAGGTGAAAATCAAGTTGGATATAGTTCAAAACGGATTACTCATTCCCCTAAAATGTACAATGGAACTGCAAGGTCAATATTCTGTTTTTGTTGTTACAAATGAAAATGTTGTTGAAGCTCGTCAAATAGTAATTGACGAAAAAATTGGTGACATGGTTCTCATTAAATCTGGACTTGAATCTAATGATAAGGTAATCTTAGAAGGAATACTTAGGGTTAAATCTGGAATGACAGTAAATCCGATTGTAACGGAATTTGTAAGTCAAACTAAAACAATCCAATAATTATGGCCGAGGATAAAGGTAACTTTTTTGTACATCGTCCTATCGTTGCAATGGTTATAGCCATTGTAATTGTAATTGTGGGTGCGGTTTCAATGTTGGGTCTACCAATAGAACAGTACCCCAACCTCACTCCTCCGGTTGTTCAAGTTAGAGCCACCTATACTGGAGCTAATGCAACCAATGTTGAAGAGTCTGTTGCCGCGCCATTAGAACAAGAAATAAACGGAGTAGATAACATGCTCTATATGACTTCAACCAATTCTAATGACGGAACCATGGTCATAAACATTTGTTTTGATGTTGGCACTGACCCAGATATGAATACAGTACTAGCCCAGAATAGAGTTTCCGCGGCAAGTGCAAAATTACCTTCTGCCGTTACCAAGTATGGAGTAACAACTCAAAAATCACTTCCTAATATTCTAATGCTGGTATCTTTAACTTCTGACGGAAGGTATGATCAAGACTTTTTAGGGAATTATGCATTAATTAATATCAAAGATCAACTATCAAGACTTAAAGGAGTTGGGCGTGTAGATGTAATTGGTGCTGCTAATTATTCCATGAGAATTTGGGTAAAGCCAGATAAACTCGCGCATATGGGAATCACCGTACCTGAAATTATGGATGCCATAAATGCACAAAACATGATTGTACCGGGAGGTAAATTTGGTGCGGAGCCATCACCTCCGGGAACGGAATTCACTTACACGGTTAGACTTCCAGAGCGATTTAGTTCACCAGAAGAGTTTGGAGACATTGTAATTAGAACTCAAGATAACGGTTCAAAAGTTAGACTTGGTGATCTTGCTACAATTAACCTAGGTGTTGAAACCTATGACATGATTACCCGATTAAACAAAAACACCAGTGCAGTAATTGGTGTATATCAGGCTCCTGGATCCAATGCTGTTGAATTGGCAAAAAACGTTGTTACGGAAATGGACAGGCTAAAAGGGGGATTTCCAGAGAGTGTAGATTATACGGTTTCTCTAGATTCAACGGCTCCTATTACAGCTGGGATAAGAGATATTGTAGTCACTTTAATAGTTGCTCTTCTTTTAGTAATTCTTGTTGTATTTATTTTTATTCAAGATTGGCGTGCAACTCTAATCCCATGTTTAGCAATTCCGGTTTCTCTAGTTGGGGCTTTTATATTCTTCCCAATGCTTGGTTTTACTATAAACGTTCTGTCACTTTTGGGCTTAGTATTAGCCATAGGAATTGTAGTTGATGATGCCATTGTGGTTGTGGAGGCTGTTCAGGTAAATATTGCCTCGGGAATGACAACTAAAGAGGCAACCTTAGAAGCCATGAGAAAGGTAACTGCTCCTGTTATTGCTACAACGTTGGTTTTGGTAGCGGTGTTTATACCTGTTGCGGGAATGGCCGGAATAACTGGGCTGCTCTACCAGCAATTTGCGATAACCATTGTTGTTTCTGTATTAGTTTCATCTGTTAATGCATTAACGTTGAGCCCAGCATTATGTAGCTTACTTCTAAAAAAACCAGAACCCATTAAAGGTCCTTTAGGTAAGTTTTTCGATATGTTCAATCGTGGAATGGGAAAAACTACAGATAGCTATATGAGTTTGGCTTCAATTATTTCTCGAAAAGCAATGAGAAATGCCATTTACATCGTGGTATTTTCTGTGTTGGCTGGAGTTTTTGGAAAACTAGTTCCAGGAGGTTTTATACCCGAAGAGGATATGGGTTATTTATATGTAAACCTCACTCTACCTGACGCAGCATCCTTGCAACGATCGAATGAAATCTCGAAGGAAGTTGAAGATATTTTAATGGAAATTCCTGAAGTAGAATATATCACCAATGCCACCGGTTATAATATGCTTGCTAACGGAACAAAATCTTCGAACGTGGGCTTCATGTTTGTTTCTTTAATAGACTGGTCTGAACGTGAAAAAACAGCCGAAGAAGTAATTGGTGACATCAATAAAATATTAGCAGTAAAAATAAAAGGAGCCCAGGCGTTTTCTTTTGGCCCACCTGCAATTCCTGGATTAGGAAACGGTTCTGGGTTTAGCATCATGATTCAAGATAAAGAAGGGAAATCTCCACAATATCTTGCAGGCAATGCTCAAAAATTCATTGCCGCTGCTTCTGCTCGGCCTGAGATTGCTCGTGCTTTCTCATCATTCAAAGCCTCTGTACCTCAGAGATATATGAATGTGGATAAAGAGAAGGCTCTTAAACTTGGAGTTTCATTGAATGACCTTTACACCACCATTGGAGCATTTATGGGTGGAAGTTACGTGAATGACTTTACTCGGTTTGGACGGTTGTATAAAACCTATATTCAAGCTGAACCAGAATACAGGGTGGACGAAAGCCAAATCTCAAATTTCTTTGTAAGAAATCGAGAAGGAAACATGGTCCCCTTACCTACTTTGGTTACCATTGAGCCTATTTCGGGTCCAGATTTCACAAACAGATTTAACCTGTATCGTTCTGTTGAAGTAACAGGTACACCAGCTGATGGATACACCTCAACTCAGGCGATGGATGCCTTGGAAGAAGTGGCAGGTGAAGTTTTACCCGCTGGAATGGGTTATTCTTGGAATGCGATGTCTTACCAAGAAAACAAAGCTTCAGGATCATTAGGATTGATTCTGACTTTTTCATTGCTATTTGTCTTTTTAATTCTTGCTGCACAGTATGAAAGTTGGTCCCTCCCGTTTAGTATTCTCTTGGGAACACCTTTTGCCATTTTTGGTGCGTTAATTTTTCTTTGGGTTGGTCGTTTATTTAGTCCAACTTTCGAAAACAACATTTTTGCTCAGGTTTCATTTGTAATGCTAATTGGAATGGCTGCAAAAAATGCCATCTTAATTGTTGAATTTGCCAACGAAGAATTTCAAAAAGGGATTACCCTTTTTGAAGCAGCAATGCTCGCTGCAAAATCTAGGTTTAGGCCTATTCTGATGACTGCCTTTTCTTTCATTTTTGGCGTATTCCCTTTAGTAGTTGCAACTGGATCAGGCGCTGAAGCGAGAAAAGTTATGGGTATGGCATTACTAGGCGGTATGAGTCTAGCTACAATAATGGGAATTCTATTCTATCCAATGTTATTCATCCTGATTGGGAAATTGGGCAAGTACGAAGAGAAAAGAGACAAACTTGCCGCATTGGCTAATAAAGAAATTTCAGAATGAGACTAATCGTTTTTATATCATTTGTCGTTTTCCTTGTTTCTTCCTGTAAAATGGGAAAGAACTTTGAAAAAGTTGAAACCGAAACTGACTCAACTTATCGTTTTAACAATGACAGTATTATTATGGCAATGTCTAGCGATAGTATTGCCGTATTAGATAGTAATGGCCTGCGATGGTGGGAACTATTTAGTGATCCAATTCTTGATTCTTTGATTTATAAAGGGCTAGACAACAATAAAGATGTATTAGTTGCCCTAAAGAGTATAGAGCAAGCTCAACTAGCATTTAAAATTCAAAAGGCGGAAATATTACCAGAAATTGATGTACAAGGCAGCGTTACTAGAGGAAATTATTCTGGTTTTTTAACCAATGGCGCTAACTCAAATTTTTACGGAGGTGCCGCAGTAAATTGGGAAATTGATTTTTGGGGAAAATACCGAAGATTGAGTGAATCAGCTAAAGCCGATTACATGGCAACCGAATATGCCTATCAGTCTGTTCAGTTATCACTAATTAGTAATATTACAGTTAGTTATTTTGAGCTTTTAGCTAATAAAACAAATTTTGAAATATCAAAACGTACTCTTGCCGCAAGAGACAGCTCATTGAGTATTATTCAAGAAAAATTTGATCAAGGGATTATTCCTGAAATTGATTTAAATCAGGCTCAAATTCAAAAGGCCATTGCGGCAAGTGCAGTTCCTGTCTATGAAAGACAAATTTCACTTTCAGAAAATGTGTTGAGTTTACTAATTGGCTCAATGCCAAAATCTGTTGACAATATCAAATTAATCCATGGACGAAACAATATCCCTGAAATTCCAACAGGCTTGCCTTCCGAATTATTGAATAGAAGGCCAGATATTTTACTTGCTGAACAAAATATTGTTTCTCAAAATGCTTTGGCAGGAGCTGCACAAGCTGCAAGGTTTCCAGCAATTAGTTTAACTGGAATTCTAGGCGTTGCCAGTAGTGAACTTACAGGATTAACCGGAGCTGGGTTAGCATGGAATGCTGGAGCTAGTTTAACCGCCCCATTATTTCATTTTGGAAAAAACAAAAGAAGAGTAGAAGTTGAAAGAGTCAAAACTGAACAAGCCATTTTAAATTATGAGCAAACAGTTCTAAATGCTTTTAAAGATGTGGAAGATGCTTTGGTTAAAATAAAAACCTATAAGCAAGAAATGATTGCTCGAGAATATCATGTAAAAGCAGCACTTAATGCTCAAAACCTATCTAGAATGAGATATGACCGAGGCGTTACGAGTTATCTTGAATTTTTAGAACAGCAACGTCAAGCATTTGAGGCGCAACTTCAACTTGTACTAGCTAAACAAAGACTTTATACTTCCTACGTTGAATTGTACAAAGCTCTTGGAGGCGGTTGGGCCAGGCCAAATTAATAAAACCACTTTAAGTTTTTAGTATCTAGCGTTTCTTCACCCGAAAATCTATAAACTGCAATTCGGTTGATTTTTACTACCCAATCTAAACAACATACATTCGGTTTTAATAATTCGGGCATCCCTTTCATACTGTAATGTCCAAAAAACAAAGGTTTTCTTTTGGCTGAATAATTCAGATTATTAAAATCTTTTGGTAAATCTATTTTAATGTCTGGTAAAGATTCGGAATCTTTAATGGCAACCTCTTGATAAGTTTTCCCTTTTACTTTATTCCACCATGCATATCGCATGGCTGATCTAGATTGCCCATCTTTATCCTTTTGAGACATTTTGCCGGGCAATTCTAATTCTGGACCAGTTAGCAACAACTTCACTGCATTTTCGAGTTCAGAACCACACACGTAACTTGCTCTTAACCCTTTTTCGGATAAAACACTTCCAACATTATTTTTCACAAACTTGTAGGCTTTCTTATCCCAGCAGGCGTGAACAGCTCTAAATCCAGGTTTATTTATGTATAATGGTAAATTGCTAATCCACTTCAAATGATCTTGTAGAATTTGATCTTTATTCTTGTAACTAAGTAAAGTCTTACTTACTTGATTTCTATTTTTGGATGAATGGGTACGAAGAAACTTGTTTTTACTATCCTTGGTAAGATAGCCGAACAAATTGTATTCATGGTTCCCCATAATGGCTTCGGCATAACCGGCTTCAACCATATTTTTCACTAATTCAACAACTTCCAAGGTGTTATCACCTCGATCAACCAGATCGCCTATAAAAATAGCCAGATGATTCTTTTTATAGTAAATCCCTTTTTTCTTTTTGTATCCTAAGTGTTCTAAAACGTTTTTTAACTTCAAAAACTGCCCGTGAACATCTCCAATGAGGTCGTATGTCAATCTTTAGATATTTTTGTTTGAATAAGAAAACTAAATTGCAAAACTTTATTGAATTCTGAAAGAAGTAATATGGAAAACCCCACAATTTTACATCAACTCGCATTTTTATACATCGGATTTGGACAACTATCAAACAATGACATTCCTCTGGAGCAAGAAATGGCTATTAAAAGAAAAATAGCTGAATGGATAGATTTAAGCTATAAAAATGTAGACCAATATGAAATGGTCATGCGCGAATCATTATCCTGGTTCAACACTATTGACAACGAAAAAAAAGAAGAAAAACTCATGAAAGTTGCCGACGAAATTACTTCTAATGATCACATGGACCCTGTAATGATTAAAAAGGTTCTTTCTGAAATAAGAGATATTGCTGTATCGAACGGTAAATTTGATCAAGGAGAAAAAAAACTTCATGATAAAATTGCTGCAAGAATGGGCGTAAACATTGTAACTGCCGATGTAGATTGTGAGATACCTATTCCTAATTCTGATGAGGAAAAACCAGACGATGAAAAATCACAAAGTGAAAAAGCCAAAAGCAAAGGAATAGGCTTTAAATATGGAAACACAGTTGATACTAAAAAGAAAAGAAAAAGCAAAAAATGACCATTTACCAGATCAGTGGATTAGGAGCTGACATTGAAGTCTTTGACAACATAACGCTTAACTGTCCTACTGTTTTTATTCCCTGGATTGACCCAATACCAAATGAATCAATAGAATCGTATGCCAAAAGAATGGCCAAGGATATTAATACCTCAGAGCCCTTTTCTTTAATGGGAGTATCCTTTGGGGGAATTATGATTCAAGAAATAAGTAAGTTCCTAAACCCCGAAAAGCTTTTTGTTATTTCAAGTGTTGAAACTCCTCATGAAATTCCAGTTTATATGAGGTTTTTCGCAAAAACAGGATTAACGAAAAAAATCCCTAAAGCAGGTATTAGTAAAACAAAGAGGATTACTTGTATGCTTTTTGGAGCAAAAAAGAAAAAAGAAAAAGCGTTTATCAGTCGAATTCTTGATTCAATAAACATAGAATATGTGCGCTGGGGTTTAACCCAAATCGGTTTATGGAAAGGAACTCCAGAAAACAAAAATGTAATTCGACTACACGGAAAAAATGACTTGCTGTTTCCCACTCGAAATTTAAAAAATATTGACTATTGGCTCAGCGGAGGTCATTTAGCATCGAATACTGATGGAGAAACGATTAGTACAATTGTAAATAAAGAACTCTCCAATTTAAGCTAAACTCTTAAGTGCTAAAGTTCACATACTTTATTCTTAATCCTAAACACATTTGCATAAAAACTAAGCTATGAGTTATTATAAAAGTGCCTTTGTAAAAGGAAAAGATTTTGATGAAGCCATTGATTATGTGACTTCGGAATTAAAAAAAGAAGGATTTGGAATCGTAACGGAAATTGATATCACGGCAACTTTTAAAAATAAACTTAACGTTGATTTTAAAAATTATAGAATCTTAGGTGCTTGCAGTCCTTCTTATGCCCATCATGCAATTGAAAATGAAGATAAAATAGGAGTCTTTTTACCTTGTAATGTTGTTGTTCAACAGCACGAAAACAATGATATTGAAGTTTCAGCCGTTGACCCAATCGCATCAATGATGTCGGTTAAAAATGAAAACTTAGGTGGTTTAGCTACAGAAATTCAAACTAAACTTTTCACGGTAATTGATAATTTGAGCTAGAGCTAGCCACTTATTGCAATCTTTTCAGAATCTAGTCGTTTGAGAATTTCACTTCTAAATAGGTAATAATAAATTATTTACTTTTAAGAAATCAAAATAAGGACGTTATGAAATTCTCAATTATTACCTTTTTATCCATTCTAATTATTTCCAACTTTTCATTTGGCCAAAGTCAAAAGCTCACGTTTCAAACTGAAAATGGAAAAATTGAATATGAAAAAACTCAAGGACGTTTTCACGGCTTATATACTTCTTACTACTTAAATGGAAAGAAAAAAGCGGAAGGCATGTTTGAAAACAATTACCGAACTGGGGTATGGACAATATGGGATGAGAATGGAAAAGAAATTCTTAAAAAAGAATACTTCAGTCCATTCGTAACCAACCTTGCTGATGCGGTTTCAGTTAAAGAACAGACTTATGAAAAAAACAAAGAAGGTGTAATTCCCTACTATCCTTTTGAGCAAAAAAATGTGGTTTGGTCAAAAAGAATTTGGAGAACCATTGACAAAGAAAACAACCCACTACTTTTTGGTGAAAACAGCATGTTCAATATCTTTTTTAATTTGGGAGTTAATGGTGATATTTCTATTTACGATCCAGCTGATGATGAATTTGGATCAAAATTAGACTTAGATAGAGTAAGTAAAATTGACCCCGATGGCAAGAGAATAGTTGGGTATAAAATTAAAGAAGAAAACTTTTACGACAGTGAAAGGCAGGTTATGGAAACTCGAATTATTGGAATATGCCCTGTAGCAAAAATAAATAAAAAAGGAAAAACGGAAGATCTATTTTGGGTTTACCTTCCGGAAGTTCGTAAATATCTAGGTTCTCCAAAATTGACCAACTCAGTTCTTCCAGAAAAAATTACATCAATAGACGATTTGTTGTTTTACCGATATTTTTCTGGTCAAATAACACAAGTATCTAATACAATGGGAAATACAATTGCAGAGCTTATTGAAGATGAAGAAGAACAACTAAAAGAATCCGAAAAAATTGATTTGGCTACTATTGAAGCTGAACATAAGCTTTGGCTTATGCCAAAGTAATTCTCAGCTATAGTGTGCTGAATAATAATTTTGGTAATCTCCTGAAACTACGTTCTCAAGCCAAGGTAAATTCTTTAAATACCAATCTACCGTAAGTTTCAAGCCTTCTTCAAAAGTTACAGAAGGCTTCCAACCTAACTCAGTCGAAAGTTTGGTAGCGTCAATCGCATATCGCATGTCGTGACCAGCCCTATCTTTCACATAAGTGATTAGCTTTTGAGAGTCGCCAATATTTTGCCCTAATGAATCATCCGAAACATCACAAAGTAACTTTACCAAATCAATATTTGTCCACTCGTTTAGCCCACCAATGTTGTAAGTATCTCCCATTTTTCCTTTATGAAAAATAGTATCA
>Ga0115566_10003395_pt1 | contig 12856 bp, 13 predicted proteins | sample COGITO_mtgs_1204_3_FD_87173 | JGI IMG/M metagenome (GOLD analysis project Ga0115566, IMG submission 87173) | Pelagic marine microbial communities from North Sea - COGITO_mtgs_120405 | ecosystem: Environmental > Aquatic > Marine > Epipelagic | place: Germany:Helgoland, sampling site Kabeltonne...
ACAGTTGGTTCAACAGAAATTATTTCATCAGCAGGTAAATTAGCTGCTACTGCAATATCTTTGTTAACAACAGATAACTTGACAGAAGGTTCATCTAACCAATATTTCACATCTACTCTATTCAATTCATCATTTGACACTAGATTATCAAGTGCAACTATTGACGGAGGCACCATCTAATGACTGCTAAAAACTTTAACATAAAAAATGGTCTATCGATTGCTGGAACAGAGGTTATTACTTCTGCTGGTGCAATCACAGGTGGAGCAGTAAACGAAGCAGTTGACGATAGAGTCAATTCACTATTAACAGCAGGTGCTGGTATTGGTTTATCATATGATGACAGTGCTGGAACACTTACAATTACAGGTAATGTTGGTGATATCACTGGTGTTAACGCAGGTGCTGGTTTAACAGGTACTGCAACTTCAGGTGATGCAACATTAAACGTTGGTGCTGGAACAGGTATTACTGTAAACGCAGATGACATTGCAATCGACCTTAAAGATGAAGATGACATGTTATCAGACAGTGCATCTCACGCTGCATCACAGCAGTCTATTAAAGCATACGTTGATGCAAGTATCTTAACAAAAGATAATACAGACGAGATTACAGAAGGAAGTTCAAACCTCTACTTTACTGCAGAAAGAGTTGCAGATACAGTTGGTGGAATGGTTGGTTCAAACACTGAATCAGGAATTGCAGTCACATATGACGATAGTGATAACACTTTAGACTTTGTAGTTGGAACACTTAACCAAAATACAACAGGTAGTGCAGCTACTTTAACTACTCCAAGAACTATTTCAGGTACTGCATTTGATGGTTCTGCAGACATTACTTTAACGACTGCTGGAATTACAGAAAACACAAACCTTTACTTTACAAATGAAAGAGTTGACGACAGAGTTAATTCTTTAATTGTTGCTGGAACAGGACTTACATCTACATATGACGATACTGCTGGAACACTTACACTTAACGGACAAGTTGGTGATGTGACTAGTGTAGTTGCTGGTGATGGTTTAACAGGTGGTGGAACTTCAGGTGACGTTACTTTAAACCTAGATGCGACAGTAGCAGGTGATGGACTTGCACACTCAAGTGGTGTTCTTTCCGTAACAGTAGATGACAGTTCAATCGAAACAAATTCAGACACATTAAGAATCAAAGCAACTGGTGTTACTAATGCCATGTTAGCAGGTTCTATTGCAAACAGTAAACTTGCAAATGATAGTGTAACAGTTAACTCACAAGAAGTTGACTTAGGTTCTGCTATCACATTAACGACTGCAAATGTCGGTGAGAATACAAACCTTTACTATACAGACGAAAGAGTTGACGATAGAGTTAATGCATTATTGGTTGCTGGTACTAACATAACAACATCATATGATGACAGTGCTGGAACATACACAATTAACTCTTCAGGTAAAACACAAGAAGAAATAGAAGACATCGTAAATGGATTAGTAGTTGGTGGAACAAACATCACTTCTACATATGACGATACTGCTGGAACACTTACACTTGCTGGATTATCAGACAGTGCTATCCAAGGTAAAATTACTGTAACTGATGCTGGTGGAGATGGTTCACTTGCATACAGTGGTGGAACAATTACATATACTGGCCCTAGTGCATCTGAGACAAGAGCTCATTTAAGTGCTGGAACTGGTGTAACATATAGTGGTGGTGCATTCAGTATTGGTCAGGCAGTTGCAACTTCAAGTAACGTAACGTTTGCAGACTTAGTAGTAAGTGGAAACTTAACAGTTAATGGTGCTACTTCAACAGTTAGTTCTACAAACACTACTATGACAGACTCATTAATTGAGTTAGGAAATGGAACAACTGGTACTCCTGCTGGAGACGCAGGTATTGTCATTGAAAGAGGTGATGAAAGTAACGTGTTTATGGGTTGGGACGACAGTGCATCAAGTTTTGCATTCGGAACAACTACTGCAACAGGTGCTTCAACTGGTGCTTTATCAGTAACACCAGCAGCGGTATCTACAGGTGCATTAACAATAACAAATGCATCTAACAGTGGTGGAACTGCAAGAAATGTTTACCAATCAACATCAGCTCCTACGGGTAGTGATGGTGCGGTTGGTGATTTATGGGTACTTTACTCCTAATATAGGGGTTTAGTATCTCAATAAATATCAATAATTAATGGAATAAAGTAAATGGCATCAGGTTCACAAAAAGTAAAAACACCAACAGGTTGGAATTCAACCCAAGGTGCATGGGTAAAGACTGCATCTAATACTTGGAAAGCAGTTGACCAAATTTATGTTAAAACACCTACAGGGTGGAATGATGCATCAGGTCAAGAATTAACCCAAATACCTTATCCATATATTGCTAATGCACAAGAACCAAACATAAGGGATGCACAACAACCATATCCATATATTGCTAATGCTCAGGAACCTAACATAAGGGATGCACAACAACCTTATCCTTATATTGCTAATGCACAACAACCAAACATAAGGGATGCACAACAACCATATCCTTATATTGCTAATGCAAGACAACCTAGTACTTATCAACATAGGTCACCATTTACTTACAGAAACCCAAGTAATGCAAGACAACCTAGTACGTATCAACATAGAAGTCCTTTTACGTATCAAAGAACTGGTCAAACACCTTTCACATATCAATACAGAAGTCCTTTTACATATGCAAGACAAGGTCAAACACCTTTCACATATCAATATAGGTCACCTAGTACGTATGCAAGACAAGGTCAATCACCATTTACGTATAACTTTAGGTCACCTTCTACATATGCAAGACAGGGACAAACACCATTTACTTACCAGTATAGACAACCTAGTACGTATGCAAGACAAGGTCAAACACCATTTACTTACCAATATGGAAGTCCTTTTACATATGCAAGACAAGGTCAAACACCTTTCACATATAACTATAGGTCACCTTTTACATATAGAAGTCCTGTATCTGCACAAGAACCTAATATAAGGTCAGCACAACAACCTAATATTAGGGCAGCACAACAACCTACTATTAAGAATGCACAACAACCAAATATTAGGTCAGCACAAGAACCAAATATTAGGAATGCAAGACAACCAAATAACGCACAGAATCCGTTTACGTTCCAAAACCCGTTTACATTCAATGCAAGACAACCGAATAATGCGAGACAACCGAATAACGCGAGACAACCAAATAATGCGAGACAACCGAATAATGCGAGACAACCAAGTATTGCTCAACAGCCAAGTACATACATTGCATACTTCCAACAGAGTTATTTCTTCACATTTGGTGGTTTCCAGTTTGGTGGTGGCGGAGAGGAACCTTAAGGAGTAAATTATGCCAATTGGATTTAGAGTCATACCATATCACGCACATGCCAGAGCTTCGGTTAATGTACAGACGCCGTTTACATTTCAGGCACCCTTTACGTTTCAGGCACCCTTTACGTTTCAGAACCCGTTTACGTTTCAGAACCCGTTCATTGCATCTGCACGTCAACCGAATAATGCAAGACAACCTTTTACGTTTCAGAACCCATTTACGTATAACTATAGGTCACCATTTACATACAATCATAGGTCACCATTTACATACAATTATAGGTCACCATTTACGTACAGTCATAGGTCACCATTTACGTATCAACATAGGTCTCCGTTCACTTACAGGAACCCTGTATCTGCACAAGAACCTAATATAAGGAATGCACAACAGCCTTATCCTTATATTGCTAATGCAAGACAACCAAACATAAGGGATGCTCAACAACCTTATCCGTATATTGCTAACAATCAACAACCTAATATAAGGAATGCACAACAGCCTTATCCATATATTGCTAACAATCAACAACCTACGATTAAGAATGCACAACAACCTTATCCGTATATTGCTAATGCACAAGAACCTAATATAAGGAATGCACAACAACCTTATCCGTATATTGCGTCTGCACAAGAACCTAATATTAGGTCAGCACAACAACCTTATCCGTATATTGCTAATGCACAAGAACCTAATATTAGAAACAATCAAGCACCATTTACATATCAAAACCCTGTAAATGCACAAGAACCTAATATTAGAAATGCTCAGACTCCGTTTACGTATCAAAGAACTGGTCAAACACCATTTACTTACCAGTATAGAAGTCCTTCTACTTATGCGAGACAAGGTCAAACACCTTTCACATATCAACATAGAAGTCCGTTTACGTATCAAAGAACTGGTCAAACACCATTTACTTATCAACATAGAAGTCCATTTACCTATGCAAGACAGGGTCAAACACCTGAAGCAAGATGGGATGGAGTTGTATCACAACAGTGGCCTGCAACACCTATTAGTGGATAGTATTAAAGTAAAGGAAAGAAGAGGGACTATGTCCCTTTTTTTTCGTCCTAAATATATGCATGGAACATATTGAATCATTAGAAAACCTCAAACAGGTAGTAAAACCAAATCAAAACTATAGGGAAAAACTTTTCCATATTGGCAATTTCGATTTAAAAAAAGAAAAGACTGAAAAGGAAGAAGAAACTTTAAGTATGTTAGAGTATCTTTTTAATGAAGTATGTCCACCATTAAAGTATTTCACTTGGGGTGATTTTTTAGAACAGAGAAAGAAAGACAAATTTACGGGTTTCAATGGTTTACAGAACCAATCTTCTACCTACCACTACTTCTTACCACATGGTTATACTGCAGAGGTACGACCTGAAAAGGTGACAAGAGGTCATGCTGGTATGGACATGAAGAATTTAGAAGACTATATTGATATTAGAGACATTGCAAATTGGGAAGTTATTGAAGGTGGAAAGGATAAAGACCATCCACATGCATATGAAAGTCTTTCCTCAATGTATTACCATAGTGCAAAAGCACATTGGATTATACAAGATATCCAAAAGAATGGACTAATACATCCTATTCAAGGTATAACAAAGGAGAGTGGAGACAAGTTTGGTTTTTCAATTCATCCAGGCTCTGTTCGTTCAGGTTGTTTCGAAGAAATGGAAGACCCATCTATGGAAGTAATGATATGGGATAAACACGATGTCATTACTGGTGTTGAACCAATGACATTAAATGATGCACTTGAATTTTGGGAAAAACGATTAGAACAACAGGGTGCAGATGTATTCAATATATCCTTTATGTTCAATGAAGGTCATTTAGAGTTCCAACACGACCTATCTAATTTAAGTTTTAGACCAAAGGTACATGAGTTCAATAAGAAGGTACATAAACTTTCCAAAGGTAAACCCATTAATATTTACATTGGATATGATAGTAGACACACTACATTACCTGAAATCAATAAACATTCTATACTCACCAGTATTAAAAGAGGTCTAGGAAGTGGTTGGTTCCATGACCAAGTTCGATGGGAACCTGAGATTAAGTTCCTTGACAAATCTAAAATTCCCGAGTATAATAGAGAGTATGCAAATCAATCTACTGAGTTTACATATAGTAGATTTCTAATTCCTTACCTAGAAAACTATGAAGGGTTTAGTATATTCTTAGATGATGATTTCATCTTTGAGAAAAGTATACTACCAATGTTCTATTATCTAAATCCTGATGATGCAGTTGCATGTGTAAAGTATCCACATTACGAACATGATGCAACTAAATTTGATGGAGAAGTTAACATAGATTATCCATGTAAGTTGTGGTCAAGTCTAATGGTGTTTAATAATGGACATGAAGATTGCAAGAAACTAACACCCGAAGTTGTTAACACTTGGACTGGAAAACAGTTACATCAGTTTGAGTGGACAGATAAGATTAGTGAGATACCCCAAAAATATGTCTTTGTAGAGGGTTATGATGACCCCAAAGAGAAGTGGGATTTTACTGCAATTCACTATACAAGAGGTGGCCCGTGGGTAGAAGGGATGGATTTTAGTGGTATAAATAATTTGGAACACTACAATAAGTGGTTAAAAAAATATAAGAACGAGGTAATTAATAATGAATAGTTTAGTATATACAGAAGATAGTAAGTTAATAGTCGAAAAACCTAATGGGTTAAAGTATGAGTTTGATAATGTTGATGCTCCTGATTTAGGATTTGAGTATGATATGGTTGTCTATGATGACATAGAAGTCAAAGTTTTAAAGTGGGATGATGAGAAGGGTGACTTCAATTCACAAGATAAGATACCATTAACAAACGAAGAGAAAGATGCAATTGAAACATACATTGCAAACTCTGAACCACCTATTGGATGGAACTTAAACAATCAATATCTACAACAAATAAATGAAATTTGTCATCAATACGTTGATGATTGTTCAGAGAAATATGGGTTTCAGAATCATATAGAGTGTACCTATGTAGGAAGAGAAGGGTCAGCACACCCATATAGAAGTAATGCAAAACGTGTATTAGAATATGCAGATGCAGTATGGTGTATCTATGTACAGATTGCAGATGAAATTCAATCTACAAGAGAAGATTTATTAAAATCTTTAGATGAATACCTTCAAGTTTTACCCGAAGCACAACAAGCTCCCGATTCTAGACAACAGTAAAAAGGTTTTCAGTGAAGATACATTATGTAACTGAACCATTCAAGTTATCAGAAATACCTTTAAAAGATGTTTATGTCTTTGATGATTTCTTATCTTCAGAAATGCATCGTGCAATAGATTCACATATAACTCGTTCAAGTATGTGGTCTAAGACAAATCAAGTTAGAGGAGATAGTCCTACTGGGTTATCACATCATAGTTTTTGGGGTGCAACATACTTTCGTGGAGTAGAAGGTGGAAGTAAGAAAATAACCGATAGTGATATGAAACCAAGTGATAGTTATCTTGCACAATGGTTTAATAGAAAGATACAAACCGACTTTGGATTTCAGTGGGTCAGATTTCAATACATGGGACTGAATTCACAAACACAAGGTCTTCAAGGAACAACACATGCAGATTGTTCACCCGAGGATGAATGGAATCTTTCATTTCTTTACTATACCAATAAATTTTGGAATAAGGAATGGGGTGGTTCATTGAGATTTTACGATGAAATGCAACAAGGAATTGATGGTAGAGATGAACATATTAAAAATCATCAAATTGGTGAAGTAGAGTTTAAACCCAACAGACTACTAATGTTTGACGGAAGAATTCCACATGGTGCAGATGCACCTTCTCCTAAAGCAAGATATATAGATAGAAAATCTATTGTTCTTAGAGGAGACGAAATAAGATTAATAAAAGATACAAGTGAGTGGTTTCATGCCAACGATAGAATTTACAACATTTAATACAACAACACTAGAAGACTTTAGGCCTGTTCTTGCTAAGAAACTTACACCTGAGTGGTGGAAAAAAACTAAAGTTAATGTTGATGTACGAGGACATAAAGTGCAAACTATACGTTCTTGTCCTGCTATGGATGATTGGTTAAAGAGTGGTTGGTTGTTAACTGCAAATAGAGACATACATGTAGATTTAGAGAATGGTTCTGATACTACTTTTAAGACAAGAGCTCATAATGGGTATGGTTCTCCATCTCATCCTAATGTGCAGACTGCAAATGCATTTGAATACTTAGGAGATTCAGGCCCTGTTAAGGATGCATTTAAAATGAAGAATCCATGGAACATAATAACTCCAAAGGGGTATTCATGTTTTTACTTAGACCCATTCTTATTTCAAAATGAATACTTTGCAACATGGCAAGGTATAATAGATACTGATAACTTTAATAAAAATATTGATAATGCACAAATCATATTCTATCCTAAAGTAACTCACTCATTTACTATAACAAAGGGTACTCCTCTTTGTCAAGTAATACCATTCAAAAGGGAGACTTGGAATGCATCTTACATTGTACAGGACTCACAAACCTTTACAGAGAATAGGTCTAAAGTCACCTCTCATCATGATAACGAGTTTCCTACTATGGATGAGATGGCACGACATAAGGGTCTATCGGAAGAGGAAAGAAAGGTAACTGGTAAGATGGGTGCATATAGAAAAGAAGGATACTGGCAAGAGAAAGGTAAAAACTTTAAACAAGATAATCCACCACCTGAGTGTCCTATGCATGTGGTTAGTGAAGACACACCTGAAATACAATTGGAACTTCCAATAGGAGACAATAATGGCAGTTAGATTACTATTTCCTACCTTTATATTTGAAGTAGATTTACTTAATGATGATTTACATCCTAACGATGGACTCACTAAAGAGTACTTAAATCTATTAAAAGATACTATGGATGGAATGAGACAAAGAGACCCCGAAGGACGAAGAATATCTAATGCATATACTGGATGGCAATCTAACGATGGTTGTGAAACAAATCCAATATTTGCACAACTACATAAAAAAATATCACGAGTTTTTACAAGAGAAGTTATACCATTTCATGGATTAGACCCATCAAATGCAATCATGCAAATGGGTAATATGTGGGCAAATATAAACGATTTTAGTGCATGGAACAAACCACATTTGCATAATGGATGTTGGTATAGTGGTGCATTCTATATCCATGCAGACGGAGACGAAGGTTCTTTAGATATTATAGATAAAGACTGTAAGGTCGTGTCAGACTTTCCACATTCAACTAGAACACCTACATCATATTCTATTCAACCTACATCAGGAAAGTTAGTATTGTTCCCTAGTGGTACTATGCATATGGTAGAACCTAACATGACAAACAAAGAACGTTATTCAGTTGCATTTAATATTGAAATGAGATATCAGACTAATCAAGGTAGATTTCCAATAAACGAAGATACTTACAATCAAGATGAATTTAAATTTGAAATAGACTCAAATGGAGACCCCATACTGAAGTAGATATACTAAATACTGGTATGGATATCATAGTAAACCCAGCAATTCTTTGGAACGTCATCATAACTGTAATAGTTTTGCCGATTGGATTCCTTGTTCGTTCAATCTTAACGGAACAGAATAGACTAAACATTCTTGTCAATAGAACTAGAGAAGAGATAGCTAGAGACTATGTTACTAGAGACCAAATAGAAAAAGACTTCGAAAGAATCATGGATACTATAACACGTATTGATGAGAAACTAGACAGACTTCAAACAAAGACATACTTCCAAGACTAAAAACGTATAAATAGTATTACAACAGGAATACTATTATGGCACAACCGAATTCAAAAGACACATTTAAGCAATACATTAAGAGGGCTCTTGGAGCTCCAGTCTTGGAAATCAACGTTGATGATGACCAAATGGACGATAGAGTCGATGAAGCACTTCAATATTTTCGTGAATACCACTATGATGGTAGTGTAAAAACTTATCTAAAACATCAACTTACTGAAGCAGAACTTACTGCATGGAAAACAAACGAAACCCATAATGCAGCCACAACTGGAACTCAGAATATTGCAAACCAAACTTACGGAGAAGGTCAAAACTATATTACACTTCCCGAACATGTTCTTTCAGTCATAAACCTATTCCCATTCTCAACTGGTGTTAAGTCAAACATGTTTGATTTACAATACCAACTTAGATTAAATGACCTTTGGGATTTAACATCTACAAGTATTTTATACTACTCACAAGTACAATCTCATCTTACGATGATGAACAACATGTTAGTAGGTCAGATACCAATACGTTTCAATATGCATAGTAATAGACTATACATAGATTACAATGTAGATAAACTAACAGCAGGTGAGTTCATTATCATCGAATGTTACAGAAAGTTAGACCCAACAGATATGACTGATATCTATAACGATATGTGGTTGAAGAAATATGCAACTGCAAAAGTTAAATATCAATGGGGTGAGAACCTTTCTAAATTCCAAGGTATTCAGTTGCCTGGCGGAGTTACACTTGATGCACAACAAATAAAACAAGAAGCACAAGAAGAGATTCAAAGACTAGAAGAAGAATCAAGATTGAACTTTGAAATGCCTGTCATGGATATGATTGGTTAATACGGACATAAATTATGCCTACAAATGTATTTTTTAACCATGCAGTAAACACTGAACAACACCTCTATGAGGACTTAGTTGTTGAGTCGTTAAGAATGTATGGACATGAAACATTCTACCTACCGAGAGAAATTGTAGAGGAAGATACAATTCTTGGAGAAGATGTGCAATCATCTTTCGGTGATGCATATTCTGTAGAGATGTACTTAGAAAATACGGAAGCATTTGAAGGAGAGGGAGACCTCATGTCTAAGTTTGGTGTCCAAGTAAGAGACCAAGCAACCTTTGTTCTTTCTTTAAGAACATGGGAAAGATTCATATCACTAGACACTAACCTTGCAACATCCCTAAGACCTAACGAAGGAGACCTAATCTACTTCCCTCTTAGTGGTTCAATGTTTGAAATTAAATTCGTGGAACATGAAAATCCATTCTATCAAGTTGGAAAACTATTCGTGTTCAAAATGCAGTGTGAACTATTTGAATACAGTGGAGAAGATTTCGATACTGGAATGGCTGCAGACTTCATAGAAAACGAACAAGCATACACAATCGAGATGACTATGGCAAGTGGTGGAAGTGGAAGTTATACAGTTGGTGAAGTAATCAATTACAACTCAGCAGCTGCTGGAGAGGTCATTGGTTGGGTAGAATCAACACGAACACTTACTATTAAAGATAACACTAGAACACTTGCAATCGGTGATACCTTAGTCGGTGTGTCATCAACTGCATCATATGTCATCGAAACAATTGTAGATGTCTTGACATTTGCAAACGATGGTAATGCACAAAACAAAGACTTTGAAGATAAAGCAGATGGATACTTAGACTTCTCAGAAACCAATCCTTTCGGTGAGGTTTCATAATGTTTGGAACATATTTTTATAATGAAACGATTAAGAGAGCAGTCTCTATCTTTGGAACATGTTTTAACAACATTACAGTTAAGAAAGTAAAAGCAGACGGAACTGTTCTAACCGAACAAAAGGTTCCAATATCATACGGCCCAAAACAGAAATTCCTAGAAAGACTAGCAGAAGATGCTAACCTAAGTGATGGTATGAGAAGTGCAATCAGTCTACCGAGACTTGCATTTGAATTAAATGGGTTTAATTACGACCCACAAAGACAACAAAATAAACTAATTAGAAATACAAGAACAACAGTTGAAGCAAATGATATCGGAAAGAGAGGGTATCAATATCAACCAGCACCTTATGACTTGAACTTTACACTAAGTGTTCTTGCAAAGAACATGAATGATGCATTACAAATCGTAGAACAGATACTACCATATTTCCAACCCGAGTATACAGTCACTATGAAAATGATTGATACTATGACTGATTACAGAGATGTACCGATAGTATTGAATTCAGTTGCAATGAATGATACTTATGAGGGTGGATTTGAAGAAAGACGTGTAATAGAATATACACTAGAGTTCACAATGAAGTTATACATGTTTGGCCCTGTTTATACTGGTGAAGTTATCAGAAATGTTATTGAAAGAGATTACATTGGTGATGGTAATGATGCATTTACAAGTACAGAAATAGATGCAGCTGGTCTAGTCAAAGAGGTCAAACACTATGAACCTGCGTTCTCAGCAGTTTCAAATGCAGTTTCAGGTTCCACAACAGTGACCTTTCCTACTGCAATAAATAGTTCTATAAGTGCAAATGATGAGGTATTCGGAACAAACCTATCAAGTAATCCGACTGTCTCAAGTATTGCAGAAGATAAATTATCAATAGTGGTGTCTAGTGCAATTACTATAGATGCAAACACTACACTTAAATTTGTAGGTTCTGTAAATGCAAACGATACATTCGTAATTGCAGAAACTGTAAGTTTTTATGATGACGGAGCTGGTTCTACATTTACTGAAGATAAGGTCACCGATGCGAGTTAACTATGAAAGACAATATAGACGATAAGTTAAACGACTTATTAGATATCGATACAGAAATCAAAACAGTAAGTTCCAATGTTGTGAAAGTCACTCCTCGTTCAGAGAGTATTGAGAGTGACTATAAGTATGCACGTGAGAACCTCTACAACCTCGTAGAGAGGGGTCAGGATGCAATTGATGGAATACTCGAACTATCTAAAGAAACCGAACACCCAAGGGCATACGAGGTCGCAGGGCAACTTATAAAGACTGTCGGTGAGACTGCAGAGAAACTACTTGATGTGCAGAAAAAGATTAAAGATTTAGAGAAAGAAGACGAAAGAAAAATAGGTACACAAAATAATCACCTATACGTAGGGTCTACTTCAGAACTACAAAAGTTTCTAAAGAAAGAGAAACAAAAAGAATAGAGTATGGTTGCAAAAATTAATGATGGTTATCTTGGTAATAATCTCGTAAAACGTGCTGGTGTAGAAACCAAGTATACGGATGAGGAATTACAAGAATACATAAAATGTTCTAATGACCCTGTTCATTTTATAGAATCATATTGCTCTATTATATCACTAGATGAAGGTCTTGTCAAATTTAAACTTCGTGGATATCAAGAAAACTTAATAAGACATTATAATGATAATCGTTTTAATGTAGTTCTTGCATCACGTCAGAGTGGTAAGTCAATCACATCATGTGCATATCTATTATGGTATCTACTATTCAATCCCGAGGTTACTGTAGCAGTTCTTGCTAACAAAGGTGTAATTGCAAGGGAAATGATATCCCGTATTGTTACTATGTTAGAGAGTGTCCCATTCTTCTTACAACCAGGCGTCAAGATTCTAAACAAAGGTAATATCGAGTTTGGAAATGATAGTAAAGTAGTTGCAGCTGCAACATCTTCGAGTTCTATTCGTGGATTGTCTATAAACCTCTTGTATCTTGATGAGTTTGC
>Ga0115566_10003405_pt1 | contig 12843 bp, 13 predicted proteins | sample COGITO_mtgs_1204_3_FD_87173 | JGI IMG/M metagenome (GOLD analysis project Ga0115566, IMG submission 87173) | Pelagic marine microbial communities from North Sea - COGITO_mtgs_120405 | ecosystem: Environmental > Aquatic > Marine > Epipelagic | place: Germany:Helgoland, sampling site Kabeltonne...
CGTGCGGTTCGGACGACCCGAGCACCGTCCCGACGCCGTCGATGTCAACGCCGTTGTGCCGGAGCGTGACCTTCGTCCCGGGCGTCAGCGTCCCGAGGTCCAGCTCCTCCAACGCGCGAGACGCGTCGTATCTCGCGCGGTACCTCGTCAGCCGCCTGGCGCCCAAGGCGCCGAACGCGCAGAAGATTACCGCGAGGCCGACGAAGCAGAGGATCACGACGGTCGTCGCCGTGTCGAGGTCGCCGCCCTGGCCGGTGTTGACGATGCTGTACCCGCCGCCCCTACGAGCGCCAACCTTGGCCTCCACATCCGCCACGAACGCCAACGCGCACGCCAGCGCGAGCGCACCGCCGTGCCCCATCCCTAGTGATGACGAGCAATCTTCTCGACCAAGTGTTAAAAATATTTTTATTCGTGGTTCGTGTGTTCTTACAAGCGAGGAGTGCGCTCCTCCGATAGGCTCTATCGTTACATACGTGTCCGCGGGCGTGCGATGTACGCGTCGCTGCAATAAAAAGTCTCTTCCCCCATCCGTGATGATCAGAATACGTCGCGGTTATTGTGCGACGGCACCTGCGGCGAAAGCGCCTCCTTCAGGTGCACTCCGAGGGAGTAATTCTGCCGTTGCGCCTGCTGCAGCTGCTCCTGGTACCCCGCGCACGCCCGTTGCAGCTCCAGGATCTGCCGTTGGAGCTCCCCGGACTCCTGCTGCCGCGCGTTCTGAATGGCGACGGCGCGTTTCAAGATGAGGTTCTCCTCCGCCAAACGCGCCAGCCGTCGTTTTCGTCCTTCGCTCCCGTTCTGCATAGCCACGCCATCCGCTACGTCCTCCTCCGCGACGACCGCGCCGCGTACCGCCGCCTCGAACGCCTGCATGACGCGCGTGGCCCTGGCGTGCGCGTCGTCGACGTCCGCGGACGACTGCATCTCCTGGACGAACGCGCGGACCCAATCCTTGGAGAGCACGGCGGGCGCGGCGGCGGCGAGATTCGCGGCAGCCGAGGAAGCCGCGTCAGCCTCCGCGGCTTTGCGCTCCGCCGCCTCCACGTCCAAAACCTTTTCCTTTTGTAACTCTGTGTCGCCTGCGGGTCGTAAGGGTTAGGGTTTAGTGTTGGGTCAGTACGTGCGGGGTTGGATCTCGCGTCGAATCTCAGATCTGGGATTTGGCTCTTCTTCTCCCTGGGTTTGAAACCCGGGAATCGCGCCCCGGGGCGAAGGGCGCGCGCGTGCGGCGCGGGATGGCGGCCGCGCGTGGGTTCGCGCGGGCACACCGGGCGCGTGTACACGCGGGGAGTTCACGGATGGAAGGAACGGGCGCGTACCGGCATCGTTCGTCGCGGTCGCGACGTCATCACGCGCCGCCTTGCGCTCCGCGGTCAGCTTGAGCGAGGTGAGCTGGCGGATGGCGTCGTCGATGTCGCCGCACTTCTCCAGGATGGAGGACACGTCCTGTACCGGGTTCGAGGATGGGAATGTCTTCGTCAGTACGCGTGTCGGATGTTGAACGGTGCAGACCCGGGGTTTCAACGGCGCGCGTCCGCGGGGGGCGCGCGGATCGCGGGCGGGGAAAGGGGGGCGACTGAAAAAAAAGGGCAAGCTAGGGCAAGCGCACGCACCCTGTCCATCTCAGGCGGGAACTGGTCGATGAATCGCACGAGCTCGTCAGCCTGCTGAACGTTGAGGGAGAAACCCCTGAGGTGCAGGAGCCTCCTGGCGAACGAGTGACCGGTCCTGTGCCGCTTGTACCAGTTCGCGCCGCAGCCCTCCGATACGTGCGAGTCGTAGCCGTGCCTTCGCTTTCTCCGTTCGTTGGGGCTAATTGGGCTGAGGACGGCGGGGGCCGTCAGGCAGACGTCGGCCATGCAGTAGGTCGAGGCACGACGCGGCGCGTGGACCGTTCGAGAGTCTTACGCGCGGGCCGTGCGAGATGACACGGGGGTGACCGGCGGAGACTCGTCTCTCGGTGGCGTCGCCCGTGTGCGGCGGGCAGTGAGTGTCCCGCAGATCTTGTGATAAGAAAAACTCCTTGTGAAAGTGCGATGACGAAGCCAAACGGAAAAGGACACATGGCGCGAATTGCGAACTTGGGTCCATTTTGTAACCTTTTACTTCTATACCAAAGATTCGTAACTTTCTCCAGGGGAACGTTTTCGTGTCACCGCGCGGTGGCCACAGAGACGCGCGCGCCAGGGACGAGGTACGCGACGGTCACGATGGCGACCGCCCAGGCGACCAAGAACAACATCACGCTCAAGGGAAGCACCGCGATCGTCACCGAGTTCTTCGGCTACGCGGTCAACTCCATCCTCTACCAGAGAGGCATCTACCCGCCCGAGTCGTTCGAGCGCAAGAACAAGTACGGCCTAGGCATGCTCGTCACCACCGACGAGCAACTCAAGGCGTACCTGGTGAACATCCTGCAGCAGATCAACGACTGGATGGTCCAGAAGACACTGCAGAAGCTCGTGCTGGTGGTCACCGCCGTGGGATCCCACGAAGTCCTCGAACGATGGGTCTTTGACATCGTCCAGGAATCGGGCGTGGATGGCGACGGCACCGCGAAGGTGGAGAAGAGCGACAAGGAGATCCAGACGGAGATATCCGCCATCATCCGGCAGATCACCGCGTCCGTCACCTTCCTCCCGCTCCTCGAGGAGGCGTGCACGTTCGACCTGCTCGTGTACACCAACGACGACGCCGAGGTACCGGTGCAGTGGGAGGAGAGCGACGCCCGGCTCATCGAGACCAACGAGGAGCAGGTGAAGCTCAGGAGTTTCAGCACGTCGGTGCACAAGGTGGAGGGCTCGGTGTCCTACAAGGCGAGCGAGGACTAGAGTGCAGATAAGAGGGGGGTAGGGAACATAAACGAGAGATGAGAGAGGGACGAACGACGTTCATTTCAGACCATTTGTAACAATCAAAATCAATTCTACAAATTCGCGAGCCGGAGCCGAGTCCTGAGTCTACCCCTGCAGCTGAGTCCTTACCAACTCCGCGTACGCACCGTCCCGTCGCTTCATCAGCTCATCGTGCGTCCCAATCTCAACGATCCGCCCATCCACCAACACCCCCACGCGATCCGCCCGGCGCACGGTGCTGAGCCGGTGCGCGATCACCACGGTGGTTCGGTGCTCACACGCGGCTGTAAAGAAAAACACGGCGTCAGTCTAATTGCGAATATGGAAATAAAAAGAAACTTACCGTCTAGAGCTCGAGACACCGCGCGTTCCGACCTCGCGTCCAACGCACTCGTCGCCTCGTCCAGCAGCAACACCGCCGGGTCCGCGAGTAACACCCTAGCGATGGCGATGCGCTGACGCTGACCCCCGCTCAACTGCGCGCCGCGTTCGCCAACCTGAGTGTCGTACCCGTCTGGGAAGTTGGCGACAAACCTGTTGCCAAAATATGCCGTCATTAGTCTAATTGCCCGTACGAAAATAAATAGAAACTCAAATAAAAAGATACCCACCCGTGCGCGTTGGCAGCCGCCGCCGCCGCCTCCACCTCGGCGCGGCTGGCGTGTGGCCGCGCGTACGCTATGTTCTCCGCGACGGTCCCGGCGAACATCGTCGGGTCCTGGGACACGACGCCGATGTTCCGCCGGAGCCACGATAGGTCGTGGGCGGATACCGACACTCCGTCGAGACACACGGTTCCCTCGCTCGGGTCGTAAAAGCGCTCCTGCGAGTGTTGAGTGGTGAACAAAACACGCCGTCAGTCCAATTGCCCGTACGAAAATAAGAGAAAAGAAACGCACCAATAAAGCCCCCACGGTACTCTTGCCCCCGCCGGACGGACCCACGAGCGCGAAGGTCTCCCCGGGCACCAGGTGAAGGTCCAGGCCGTCGAGGACAGTCTTACCGGGCCGGGACGGGTAGGAGAAGACGACGTCGTTGAAGTCGATGGCGCCGCGGAGCGTTCGATGCGGCGCAAGACCCGATTCTTCTTCGCTTTTGCCCTTGGAGGAAGCCTCTGCCCTCCGTTGGAGCCTTACACGCGCTTGTGCTTCGATGACCTGCCTCGTCCCCAACACCCCCGCCGCCCGGTCCGCGGCGTCCACCCCGCGAGCAACCTCCGCGTGTAACTCGCTCAGCTGCGCCAACGACCCGGCCACCTCCAACGCGAGCGGCACCACCGTCGTCAACTCCCCGACGGTCATCGCGCCCCTCTCCACCAACGACCCGCCGTACCACAGCCACGCGGCGACTGCCGTGGACGGTACCGCGGCGAACAACGCGAGGTGCAGCGCGTGCACGCTGGTGGCGTGGTGTCTCGCCCGGGAAGCCTCGGCTAACGCGGCGTCGTATCGATCGAGCTCCGCGTCCTCTTGCGCGAACGTTCGAACCGTTCGAATACCCTGTACACAAAACACGGCGTCAGTCAAATTGCGCATACGGAAATAAAAATAAACTCACCGCCAGGCGCTCCGCCGCGACGGACGCGGCCCTCTCCTTGGCCGCCATCGCGCGTCTGTGCGCCCGCGACGACAACGCGCCGAGCGTGCCGAATAGCGCCACGCCGGGCGGGACCATCCCGAGCGCCAGCGCGGAGATCTCCCATGATATCCGACACAGGCTCACCGCTCCGTGCGTAGCGGTGGCGACGGATTTAACCCCGCCGGTCAGCGCCCGCGCCACGACGTCGGCGCCGTGCGCAACCTCCGACCCGAGCCGCTCGCGCTGCTCCCCGGCGCTTCGTCGTTCCATCGCGCCGGTGTCCTCGGTGATCAGGCACGCGAAGATGCGCCGACGGAGGTTTGCTTCCATCGAGGTCCGCGCGTCTCCCGTTGTTTTTGCGAGGACGAACTTTGTAAACGCCTCGGCGGCTCGGATGGCCGCGAGCTCGATGAGCGGCCTCGCGGGTATCCCCCGCTTATTACCACCCGCGCTGCTCTTACCGATGAGGTCATAGAGCGTGGACATGTGCCGCGTGCCGTGCATCTTGAGCAGAGATGCGACGACGGCGACGGCGACGGCGAGTAGTAGCGACGCCCAGTGTTCGGCTGCGAGGTCGAGGATGAGTTTGACGCCCGTGAGTGGCGCGTCGTCGTCGTTCGGCGCGAGGGAGTCCAGCTGGAGTTCCTCGATGGAGTGGTCCTCGTCGTCCTCGTCGTCGGCGACCGTCTCTTCTTTACCTTCGGGTACCGCGCTCTTGCCGAACAGCCGATCGGCGCCGTGCCAGAGATGATGACCGGGATGATGCGACGATGACGAGTCGCAGAGGGCGACGAGCGTCGTCGGGGCGATGGCGACGGCGCTTCCCGCGACGACCGCGCCCCCGGCGACCACCAGCGCAAGCCCCGCGCCGCCCGCGGGGGTGCCAATCAACGCCCGAATCGCGGCGAGGGTCGTGGCGTTGGGGGCATTGGGGGACGGCACGGAGGTGAACGCGCGGGTATGATGGTTGTAGACCGCGTCGAGGGGCCGCGATGTGTTGACGGTGAGGCGCGCGCCGCCCGGGTACGGCGGCGCGGGAGCGCGCGCGCCGTGTCGCAGCGACGCCTCGACCGCCCTGCGACCCGCGCGAGCGAACGTCATGTCGCCCCGCTCGCGTGGTGTCTGCACACGACACACGGGGCTGTCCGTCCCAGTCAGCACCAAAAAGTTAACCTACAGGTCCGAGAAAAAGCCACGACCCTTTCGCTCTTCGTGAAGCGACGACGGCGTCATAAGCCATGACGCGCACGCGCCGCGCCGACTCGGCGGACCCCGCGCACGAAACCGTCGACTCCACCAAACAGCTCAAGGACACCAAGCGCCACCTCCCGGGCAAGAGCAAGCTCCCGCGCGCCAAGAAGAGCGGACGTATCCCGGAAGAAGACCACGACCACCTGCTCGCCAAGACTAAGAAGTACGCTCCGCCGCCCGCGCATCACGCGTCCGGCGTGCACGTCGAGACGTCGAAAGATCCCAAACACGACATCGTGCCGCCCAAGATGCGCGCGTCCACGAGCCCGAGGCGCTCCCCGCGCCTCGCCGCCGGCGCGACCCAACTCGTTCAGCCCAACAGAACCGCGAGTGCTATCGCCGCGGCTACCGCGACGAGGACGCCCGGTCTCGCGCTGCCGGTGGTCCCCGGGTCGCTCGGAACGAGGGTGAAGGGACCGGATACTTCCATCGGAGGTGCGTTGAGCCGCGGGGCGTGAGTCATCGGGGCGCGATACGACCGAACGTACGCAAGAAACCGGGTGTCGTTGTATTTCATCCTCAGCTTTCAGTATCGAGCTTGTGTGAAGTTTCATCGACGAGACCTACCAGGTGGTTTTGAGGTTTTTACTCGGTGTGACGTGACTTCAAACGCGACGTACATGACACGCATCAAACCACATAAACATGTACGTCGCGTTTGGTACGCCTCAAAACCATCTGGCGACGATGAAACTTCTTACTGTTTGGGAGTTCTGTGGTGAAGTTACATGGTGACGATATGGTTTTGATCTTCGTCCACTACTTCAAACGCGACGTACATGGTCTCTCTCCCATATCCGTCACAAGACATGTACGTCGCGTTTGGCATGGATCAAAACCATCTGGCGACGATGTAACTACACCACCGCGAGGAGCAACACAACGACGCTCGAGACAAATGTGAATGTACATAAAAAATAAATCCGCGTCCGTGTCGGTCATCACGCGATGAACTCCTCCGACTGCGCCTTCAACGTCCACGCGTCCATCTCCTTCTTGAACTCCCCTTCCGTCATCGCCGCCAGCGTATCGTCCCCTTTGAACGGCGGCGCGAACGCATCGCCGCTGAGCAGCTTCTTCAGAAGGTGCGCGCCCACCCGTGGTCGGAACTGCGGCACCATGTGTCCGCTGCCGTGCACGGTGACGAAGCTCAGTCCTTCGCCGTACGTGGTGACGTGCCCGCCGAACTGCGCGCCCGCGTTCGGGACCGCGAGCGACGGCCCAAACAGCAGCGGCTTCTCGTCTAGCAACGCGAGCGGCACGCCGGACGCGTTGAAAAAGTAAGGCCGCTGCGCTCCCCCCGGAGTTTGACCCAACCCGATGCTTCTCACCGCCTCTCGGGTACCTTCGTAAGACACGCACGGGTCGGTATCCCCGTTGAACACGATCGTCGTATCTAGCCTGGGCGCGAGGTACCGGTAGAAGTCAACCATGCTCGGCGTGCCCGGGACCGCGTCGTCGTTGCACGCGTTCCACTGGCTCGTGTACGTCCACCCGGTATCGGGACCCGGCCAGTCGGTGTTAGGTGACTCCTCGACGTGAAGCGCGGCTCTGACGTCGGCTCTGTTCATCCACGTCGACATGTCGTGGTCCAACGTGCCCGGCACGTCGTTCCGGACCACCGCGGCGGGGCCGTACAACGTCAGGTCGTTGATCCACGCGTGCGTCCACTCCTGCGAGAAGCCGTCGGACGTGGCGAGGAGGAACCGGCGGTGCGCGGCGACGCATTCGGGTGCATCTAATTCAAAATCCAAATTGCGCCTCTTTGACGTTCCGTCGTGTGAGAGCACGCGCGGGTGCCTCGCCGCCTCACTGAACCCGTCGCGTGTCTTGGTCCACGTACCCGCGCCGAGTACGTGTCCGTATCGAACCTTACACGTGTTCCACAGAACGTCAAAGTCGTCGTCGGGGACGAAACCGTACTTGTGCCCGTACCACAGCATGTCCATCTGTAAGAGTTAAAACAAAACACGACGTCAGTCTGATTGCCCATATGGAAATAAAAAGAAACTCAATTGTAAAGGCAAAAGCAACTCACCGAATCCGCCTGGAATTTGTTATCGGTGCACGGGTCACCCGCGGCTATGCCCTTGAGGTTAATCTTGAACGACCCGTCCTGATCGTTGTGGTCCACGATCCACCGCGCCAGTGTGGGCACGTACACCCCCGCGTAGGATTCGCCGGTGATGTAAAACTGGTTACGCGCGAGTGTCGGGAATTTGTTTTGGAAAAAGTCCACCACGGACGCGAGCGAAGTCGACGCGGTTGAGTTGTCGGTGTTGGCGCAGGACCCGCCGCCCAGCGAGGCTTCGCAGTAGGAGTACCCGACGCCCGCTGGGGACTCCAGCGCGAGTAGGTTCGCCTGTTTGGTCCACGCCCATGGGTTACGCATGAGTCCTCCGGTGCGATTGATGAGGAGCGGTCCGTTCTCTTGCAGGAAGCCGAGGATGGAGCTGGAGCCGGGGCCACCGTTGAGCCAGAGCACGGTGGGCGCCGCGGCGGCGTCGGGCACCTCGGCCTGCGCGAACCAGTAGTGGAGCTTGGTGCCGGGTTCCGCGGCGGACGCGTCGAGGAACCCGCTGTACTGCGGCGCTGGGGGCGCGCCGTACCCGGGCAGGTGCGCCACGAGATCCTCAGCGGGCCCGAGACCGTCGGTGGGTGTCGGGGCGGGCGCGTCGGGCGCGGGTGGCGTGGGCGGGGTCGGTTTCGCGCGGAACCCGTCCGGGCGGCGTTCGATGCGCATCGCGACGCGGGGCTCGCGCATCGCCGCCGCCGTCCCGCAGGACGACAGCAGGATGACACACAGCGTGGTGAGGACGCGAGGTGACATTTTGTGAGTGACACGCGAGCAGCTCGCGGGTTTTTTGAAGAGCGCGTGAGGTCAGCCATCGGTCATCACTTCAGCCATCGTATGGGTGGAGGAGAGTCGAAGCAGGACCAGGTCGTCCAAGATCCCGCACCCACACCGAGCGAGCCTCCCGCCGCTCCCGCACCCAAGGCAGAACCCACCGTCGCACCCAAGATGAGCGAGCCCACCGCCGCTCCCGAGCTCAAGGAGTACCCCGAGTTCCCGGGCGAGAAGCTCTCCAAGAGGTGCGTTTACACAGCTGTGCGATCTGCGATGGCGCGCGACGTCCGGGGCGGGCGTGGATGCGCGGGATGCACCGTGGGCGCCCTATCGCATCCCACGGGAGTCACACGGACCGAACGGTGCCGTCGATGTGTCCTGAAGCGGCCTGAAGCGGCGTCACGGCGCGACAGAGGGCGCCTCACCGCGTCCCGATCGCCGCCGCCGGTTGGACCGCGTACGCGCAAACAGTCTCCAAACAGTCGCGTTTTTAACCGCCCCGATGCCCTTTCCCGATCTCGACGCACCCGACCCGAATCCCTGACCCTTCCAATCCCCCATCCCCACCACCCGCAGCGAGTACAAGAAGAAGCTCAAGGCTGCGCAGAACGCCAAGGCCAAGGCTGAGAAAGAAGCCGCCAAGGCGGCCAAGGCTGCCGCCCAGCCCGTGAAGCAAAAATCCGAAGAGGAGGCTGAGGGCGAACTCGACGCCACGCAATACACCGCCAACAGGATCAACAAGATCCTCTCGCGCAAGGAGAAAGGCGAGCACCCGTACCCGCACAAGTTCCACGTCGACACGCAGCTCCCGGCGTTCATCGCCAAGTTCGCCGACACCATCGCGGACGGCGAGGTTGACACGAACGTCGTCGTCGCCGTCGCCGGTCGTCTCATGTCCAAAAGGGCATCCGGAACCAAGCTGTTCTTCTACGACCTGCGCGGCGACGGCGTCAAGGTGCAGGTCATGGCGGACGCCAAGAACGCCACCGAGTACGATTTCGAGAAGGCGCACGCCGCGACGCGCCGCGGTGACATCGTGGGCATCCGCGGGCACCCGGGGAAGTCCAAGAAGGGCGAACTGTCCGTGTTCCCGTGCCACATGGAGGTACTCACGCCGTGCCTGCACATGCTGCCCGGTTTCTCCGGCCTCAAGGACCAGGAGACGCGGTACCGCAAACGGTACCTCGACCTCATCATGAACCCCGAGGTTCGCGACATCTTCGTCACACGGTCCAACATCGTCCGATCCATCCGCAAGTACCTCGACGACAAGGATTTCATCGAGGTTGAGACGCCGATGATGAACATGATCCCCGGCGGAGCCACCGCCAAGCCCTTCATCACCCACCACAACGACCTCGACATGACCCTCTACATGCGCATCGCGCCCGAGCTCTACCTCAAAGAGCTCGTCGTCGGCGGACTCGACCGCGTCTACGAGATTGGCCGACAGTTCCGCAACGAGGGCATCGACATGTCCCACAACCCCGAGTTTACCACATGCGAGTTTTACATGGCGTACGCCGACTACGAAGATTTGATGAAGATGACCGAGGAGATCATCTCGTCCATGGTGCTCAGACTGAAGGGCTCGTACAAGATCCAGTACCACGCCAACGGGCCGGACGAACCGGCGGTGGAGATTGACTTCACCCCGCCGTTTAAGCGCTTCAGCATGATTGCCGATTTGGAAAAGGCGCTGGATATCAAAATTCCGATGCCGCTGGAGAGCGACGAGTGCAACGCGTTCCTCAAGGCGACGGTGAAGCGCGTGGGCAGCGAGTGCGGTTTACCGCACACCACGCCGCGCCTCCTCGACACCCTCGTGGGCGACTTCCTCGAGTCGCAGTGCATGAACCCCGGGTTCGTGTGCGACCACCCCAAGATCATGTCCCCGCTGGCGAAGTACCACCGCGATTTACCCGACATGACGGAACGGTTCGAGCTCTTCGTGAACAAGCGCGAGGTTTGCAACGCGTACACCGAGTTGAACGACCCGATCGTGCAGCGCGAGCGGTTCGCGGACCAGGCGAAGCAGAAGGCGGCTGGGGATGACGAGGCTATGTTCGTGGACGAGACTTTTTGCGAGTCGCTAGAGTACGGTTTGCCGCCCACCGGGGGCTGGGGCATCGGCATCGACCGCCTGACGATGTTGCTGACCGACACCGCGAACATCAAGGAGGTGCTGCTGTTCCCGGCGATGAAGCCGGACGATAACATGGCGAAGGATACCACGCACGAGGTGCCCGCGGCGGTGGCGGCGGCGGCGGCGGCGGCCAAGGTGGGGAAGATGTCGGTCGCCGAGTGATTCGACTCCCTTTTTCCCCGAGCTTTACTTCGATACGTTCCAATCAATACACACTCACACTAGGTCCTCCACAAAATCTCACGCCACGTACTCACCCTTACCCACCACCATCACATCTCAGGCCACCAAGCCCGCGCCACCGAGCAGCGCCGAGCCCGGGTCCACTACCAAGCCCTCCGAGAACCAAAAGCCCAAGGCTGAAGCCCGCGACTGAGCGGAAGCCCCTGCAGCACGACGAGCCCACGAGCGACGAGTGGTCGACCGGGAACTTGGGCAGGCCCGCGGGTGCGTTGGAGACCAAGGGATGGGGCGAGACCTTCTACACCGCCCCGACGAAGTGAGCGATCGTGTGTGTGATGAGTCGGGGGAGACGGCGTATTCGTAATGCGAGTTAAGATTTACAAAGAATGTCTATGTACCGCCCCGGGCCTCCGAGGGCGCCCTTGTATTCGCTCTCACTTGGATTCCTCCTCGTCCTTCCTCGCCATCGCCTTGTCCATGGTCTCCACCTCGGACATAGCTCCGAGGTCGCCGAAGCGATCGCCGAAGCGAGACACTCGGCCCGCGTTGGTCATGACGGCCGTCTTGACCCCTTGGAAAAAAGGGTGGTTGCCGGACCAGATGTCCACCACGTACTCAGCCTGGGTGCCGCCCACGGTCATGACCTCCTCGCCGTTGCAGAAGACCTGTGTGTACGATATACATAGAGGACGGCGCTTTGGTCAGTTACAAGTCGTGTGGACGCGCGGTGGGTGAGTGGGGGGCGGGGGCATCGGCGATTGGTGCACGGCTGTGCCGTGCGGGCACAGGTTCTAGGGTTTATTTGCATCTTCACTGGTGGGAGAGGGTTCGGACGCACCTTGGCCTCGGGGAACCACTCGGGCTGCTTGTCCTCCTGCGCCATGCACACCGTGGCGGCCTGTGGATGTGGAGTTTAGTGGGGGTAAGAGGTCAGCGATGCGGTCTCGTGCGGTGCATCGAGCGCGGCGCGGTCGACGCGCGCGTGTTCCGGAGCGCGGCATTGGCCCGCTTTATCCAGTCGACGTGGCTCTCGATTTTCCCCGGGAAGGTCGCGACGGAGAAGGGACGCACCCTCTTGGAGCGACCCGCGACACCGGCGCGGCGAACGTTGGCCACGCGAGGGGCGACAGCGCCCGCGAAGCAGATGGAAGACATCTCTCTAGCTTTCTCTACACTGGTCGACGACGCGACAAGTAATGGCGAAGGTGGCAGTTTGACTCTGGCCCACTCCCGCTTCAATCAGTGGATGACCCTATCTACCCTATGGCGGCAGTCACGAAATCGGGGCGGAAATAAGCAAATACAAGCACAAACCATACATCGAACAACTGGAAATATGGTGTTCGATGAATGAAAAAATGGCTACTCTTATTCCTCCTTTGGCTTGTCTTCAGTTTTTTTGAGCCGAGCGAAAACGGCGCCCATCGACCACGCGACCGTCCCAGCCAACAACGGAGCCGCCGTCGCCGCCGCCGACGCGTGCTGCGCCCAGTGCGCCATCCCCGGCGCGCACGCCCTCAACGCGAGCGCCTCAGCCACCACGAACGCCGTCAGCGTCGCCAAATCCCCGCCACGCATCGTCCCGGGCGACGAGCTCTCCGACGCGGGCAACTCTCGGAAACTCGTCGCATCCCTGTTGCCAAAAAAAAACATGACGTCAGTCTAATTGCCCGTATAGAAATAAAAAAGGAACCCACCTCTCCGAACCCACGTACCCGACTGGCGCGAACGCGAAGAACGCCGCGGGCACCGCCGTCGCGATCGCCAACACCGCATCTTCAACCCCGTGCTTCAACCACGGGAAGAACATCGCGCGGACGTCCCTGCCCTCCACCGCGCACTGCACCGACGCCGCCAGCGACGGCGCGATCATAGACGCGGATTGCGCCAACGCCAAAGTTCGCAAAAGCGAAGCGGTACACCTGGCGGCGCCCTCGCGGAAGACGTCATCCTCCTCGTTCGATTCGAGGATGATTCGA
>Ga0115566_10003412_pt1 | contig 12825 bp, 9 predicted proteins | sample COGITO_mtgs_1204_3_FD_87173 | JGI IMG/M metagenome (GOLD analysis project Ga0115566, IMG submission 87173) | Pelagic marine microbial communities from North Sea - COGITO_mtgs_120405 | ecosystem: Environmental > Aquatic > Marine > Epipelagic | place: Germany:Helgoland, sampling site Kabeltonne...
GGGGGGGGGGGGAAATATTTGTCTTTAATCATATGTTACAAAGAATATCCATGTAACTAAATAACATTACTATCATCATCTTTTCCACTAAATCCCAGTTGTGTGAGTGCTTCATAAAAATCGTTGTCTTTGTCTTTGTTTACCTCTATAGAATAATCATTTGAATCTTCATCTAATCTATGTAATAACAAATTTATTTCTTTTATTTCATCATCAGTATATTGTTTTATATTTATAGCAATATATCTTAGAAACCTTTTAAATATTTTTGATTGGTTCGTTGGTGTATAATTGATTTTTCTGCCGAATATTAATTGATTTAAATTCATGTCATCCTTTTTAGATTGCGTTGATTTTATCCATTCTGTAATTATATCGCGCGGCGATGGTGGAGTGTATGTATGAAACCATCTATTACGATGTACAGAATTATAATTGTAGCACCCATCCTCACTGTCATCATAAGGACATTTGGGTTTTGCATATGGTGATGGTGTTTGTTTCGGTGATCGTGATGTACGTTTTTCTGTTTTCATTCTACCACTTCCAACTGCATAAAAATGATGTTTTTTTTTAATTGTTTTATGATTACACTTCTTTGTTTTATGATTACGTTTTTTTGTTTTATGATTACGTTTCTTTGTTTTATGATTACGTTTCATTGTTTTATGATTACGTTTCATTGTTTTATGATTACGTTTCATTGATTGTAATATATATTTTTATTTTATTTTATTTTATAAAATAAAATTGATTATACTATCTATAAAATAAAATATATAAGTTATTCGACGAAAGATGATGCGTATAGTGTTTAAAACCATATATGATATTATTGCATCAAAATATTGTTGTTCAAAAAAGGCACTAAATGAAAATAGTACAAAATATCATGGGACGCCGTTTTCCGATTTAAATATAATGTTTATTATAATTTATCATTATTTTATGTTAATGAATGTATCGTTTATTTTGGTTTCAACAAATATTATTCCATTATGTGTACTGTATTGTTTCTCCTATTATCTACCTATTTGGGTAATTGTATATATTTCAAATACAATTACGATGACGGTAATGTTTAGTATTTTATGTCAAATTAAAGAAATGGTAAAAGATATGAAATGCGTGTGTTCAAATAATAATATTCAATTAAATACCGAAGAAATGATAAACGCAGTTGAAACAAATAATATTAGTAATGATAATAATAATCAAATCATGAATCACGGTGAAAATAGTTTGATTAATGAACTAATTGAAACACATAATAGTAATGATAAAAAGAATAATTAGATATACTCTATCTCATATGTTTTATTTCCGCCTTCATCCTTGATTATTAAGTTACCAATTTTTAAAATATGACCACTTTGATAACTTTCTAAATCAAATAATTCATGCGTTAATGCATTATAAGCATATTGGTTACCATCAAACTCTATTTTTTGTGCTTTCAAAGTAACTTGTTTTTTATTAATATCGCCCATACTATCACTTTGTTCATCTTGATAACTTGGTTTATATGAAAATTTCGAGTTATCACTAGAACCGAATGCAAAGCATTGTAATTTTTCATTACTATTTGATTTTGAGTGTAAAACACAATCAATAGATGATTCTTTTACTGCATTTAAAATACTATTAGAAATAATTTCTTTTGTAGATGAAATTTCATATAAACTTTCATCTGTTGTAATTGGTTTATCATTAAGTTTACTTTTATCATGTAGACGCAATTCGCGTGTTTCGTCTCCTTTTAATTGTTTTTCTGAAATACTCATTAAGTATAAGAAAACATTAACAGATCTTAATTCTTCTGGTAAATCTTGATGACTACATATACGACGAGCACGACCAATAACTTGTTCAATACGCACTGGATGCCAATATGGTTCTGTAATATGAACATAACGAACATTTTTTAAGGAAATTCCTTCGGCACCGGATGATGTAATCATTAATAATTTAATAATATCGCCCATATTATTGTTAGGTGAAATTTGTTTTAATTTTTGTACAATAGTGTCGGGTACATATTTCCATGCATTATTTAATACGTTTCTTATAATTTCTTTTTCTTCGGCTGTTTCAGTACCAGTATATAAAGCAAATGTAGGTTTTCCGATATCTTTTTCAGGTATTGCTAAATTCCAAATTTCTCCAGTTTTTTTTATTTTAAATTGAGTAAATCCATTATGTTCTAATATTAATTTTAAAATACCAATACCTTCTATTTGTCTGAATTGTGTATAAAGTAAATGAATGCCTTGATGATCATCGTCTTTTACATTTTCCAAAATATGTAAAAATTTAGGACTATAAATTTCAAGTGCTTCTGGTGTTAAATATTTATCACTATTTTTCTTTAAATTTGATAATGCGGTATTAATCCGATCTTTATAGGTGGTTGATATATCAACTGTATCTACAAGTGATCTAGATGGGTCAACTTCATCGCCATCATTGTCATCATCAAACGATTCATCTCTATTTAAAATTTCTGTATTATCGACAGCATCAATTAAATCCTCATTGATAACATTATTATTAATTGCATCATTTAAATCCAATTCTTCTCCATTATCTCCTTTTTTGTCAGGCATAGGTCTCATAATTTCTGGTTGAGGAAATACGAAATTGCAAAATAATCGTGAAAAAATACGATAAGTAGATGTTGATTTTTCATACAAATCATCAGTAACATTTGTTTGTTTCTTCCCTTTTAATGCGTTCCTTTTATCCTGTGCTCTTTCAAGTACACGTGCTTCTTCGTAAATAGCAAATTGGAAATCACTCATAGGTATTTTAATGATTTTAAAATCATCTGGATTTGTTTTTGTATATCGAGGCATTAATGATTCTTGTGCACTACGGAAGTAAGATGTAAGACCCAATATACGTTTTTTAAACATATTCATATTTTTTAATTCTCCGTTCGATTCAATAAAATAAGTTTTAAATTCATCAAGTGTATCTGGTAATGCTTTATAATTGGCAACAGATATATTTGTAGGCATAAGTGTAATATTGTTTTTTTTTAAAATAGCAGTAACCAATTTTATAAAATTCTCATCGTTAATTTCACCGCGTTCGCCGATTTGTAAATTTATTCCAGCATATGTTTTATCCTTTGCAGATACTTTATTTACAAATCCAAATGGATTACGGGTAATAACGAGTGTTGTATTTGATGCCTTATATTCAATCAAATCCAAAATATGACCACCTAAAATAGTTGGTTTAAATAATGATTGTAAATATTTTGCATTAACCGGTTGTTTTGATGAAATAGTAAGTTTTAATGTCCATGTTGTAATATGTCCACGTAAAATATTGAATAATATACCAATTTCATTTGGGTAATTAATAACAGGCGTTCCTGATAATAAAACAATTTTTACATTTACTGCTTTCATTAATAAGTTATATAAAGAAGTAGCAATTGTAGGTTTTTTTTTAGATAATTTATTAACAATACGACTAACTAAATTATGTGCTTCATCAACAATAACGACAGCATTATCAAATGGATTAATTGTATTATTGTGTGTTAATTCAGTTATTTTTTTTTCGCGTAACCCATTATAATTAATGAATTTATATTTATGTAAAATCATTTCATCAATTTGTTTATTAAGGGTTAATTTATCATTTTCTGTAAGTGAATCATAATTAGATGGTTTAGACATATTAACTAACCATGCTCCTCCATGTTTATTAATATAATCTACAGATATAGATAAAACCTTTGATAAATTTTCAATAATTTCTTCATCTTTGCCTTCGGTTTGAATAAATTCCCAAAATTGATTTTTTCGATATATTTCATCTCCGCATTTTTTTAATTCTTCTCTATAATTTACTTGGAGAGAAGCAGGTGTCATTACAATAACTTTTTTATCTGATTTCATTCCTTCTGCAATTGCAATAGAAGAACATGTTTTCCCAGACCCCAAACCATGATATAGTAATAATCCTCGATAAGGAGTATATAAATTTAAATAATCTTTCACTATTTCTTGATGCGTCATCAAAGAAAACTCATTGGTTTGATCGTTTCCTGCACATGTCGCAGGTTTACTTGCTTCATCTGATAATTTTTTTTTATATTTTAAGAATACAGACGATATAAAATTCACAAATATTTCTCGATTATTCATATAATAATTTGATGCAGGTATAAAAATAGGTTTTTCCAGTTTTTTTTTAAGACGTATTGAGATAGGTATATCATCAATTACAATATCAGAAATAGGTCCTTGTTTGATACCAACTAATGGTTTTTTAGTTCTTCTTCGCATTGTTATTTTTGGCAATTTAGTTTCTTCTTCCTTTTCTTCTTCATCTTCCTTTTCTTCTTCGTCTTCCTTTTCTTCTTCGTCTTCCTTTTCTTCTTCGTCTTCCTTTTCTTCTTCGATGCGAGATAATTGAACTTTAGGTTTTATTTTTAATGTTTTGTTTTTTTTAATAGTAAATTTTTTTTGGGTAACGTTTGGTTTTGTTTTTTCTTTTGTTTTTTCTTTTGTTTTTTCTTTTGTTTTTTCTTTTGTTTTTTCTGTTTCTGTTTCTGTTTCTGTTTCTGTTTCTTTTTCGTGCAATATATTATCGTTACCTATTTCATCTCTATCTTTATCATTTTCAACTATATCAATAACTGGTTTTGTTTCATCAACTATTTTTTTAGATTTTAATGTTTTTAAAAAATTACTTCTATCAAAAAAACCGTTATTTTTGGATTTATCAATAATATTTACAACATTCTTATTCACTTCTTCGATATCGATTGGTTCATCGTCTTCATGTGGTAATTCTTCTTCTTCCTTTTCTTCTAATTGTTTTATCTCTTTATTAAATTTAGTACCTTGTTTCGGTTGACCGTTTACCTTAGGTTTTAAATTCAATTCAAATTTTTTTTCAACTGCGGGAGGTTTATTAATTTTTAATTTAGCTAAAAGCAATGCTGACATATCTTATATTAAATACATATTTTTAAAAACAAAAAAAATATGTATTTAATTAGTTAAAATATAATTATATATATTTATATAATTTACATAACGCTGCCATCAATCATTTGTATAGATTTTTCACTGGCAATTTGCTCTGCTTTTTTTTTAATCTTATGTACACCTTTTCCTAAAAATACAAATACATATGATTGTTCTAATATTTTTTCTTGAATTTTTTGAAAAGAACCAAATGTTTTAAATGGTACAATATCACTACTTTGCATTGCATGAAGTGGTCGCCCTACACGTAAAATAACATCCATTTCATAACCATCTTCTAATGTATGACTAATTTCTAAATAATCAGGTGTTGTTTTAAATTCTTTCTGAATTTTTACTTGAAGAATATTTTTAAAATTGTCATCAGTGTTAATAATTTTACTCCAGTCAACATGTGTTTCAAAAACAGATTCTACAAAAATTTGTGCCATTTGAAATCCTGGACCAGTAACAAATACATCCTTAAACCACCCATGTTCATCATTAACTGTAATTTTATTAAAATCTAAAAATAATGCACCAATAAATGCTTCAAATAAACAACCCAATTTTTTGAGATTTGTTCTTATTTTCTTTTCCTCTGCGTATTTTGAAATAATTAACCATTTATTAATGTGCATATCATATGCTAATTTACCAATATGTTCATTTTTTACAAGTGCAATTTTTTTTTCAGTCATAAATCCTTCATCTGCTTTAGGAAAACGACGATATAGATAATATTTTGTAATAAGTTCCAATACACCATCTCCGATAAATTCTAATCTTTCGTTTGATTTAGTCTTTAATTTAATACAATCAGGAGGACAATCAACAATAGTAATATTATTAGTTTCATTTTCAAATTGTGGACGTTTTGTATAAGAACTATGAACAAATGCACGTTTATATAATTCTAAATTGTTTACAGGAGCATTTATACCATACCGCGTAAGAATAGATTGAACATTATTCAATGTAATCTCGTTATTTTCATTATTGAAAGGGTTAAACACTAAGTTATCTCCAAATTTAGTAACATCGCCATCTTGTAAAATATGTTTAATTTAATCAGAATTTAGTAAATTTGGTGTGTTTTCGTTTTCCATAATAGTGTATTAATAAATAGTATATTATATTTAGAAGATCGATTTTTTTAAATTTGTTTTAATTATAATTTATATAAAAAAATATATAGTGTAATATTATATATATAATGACCATTGCAAGAATTGGACAACGAAATATGAATATGGCAGATAACGCTAACTCTAAATGCCCAGGACTTGCGCCAACCGTCGGTCTTAACTCGTCGGTTGCTGCTGTTTACAGAAAACGAATTGGATGCTGCGGAAAGTGCGTTATTTCTATGACGAAAAACACTGCATATGGTTGCAGTGTTGGTTGTACTACACGTAGACATTAAATATTTAAAAGGAATTATATATAAAAAGGAATTAAGTATTATTCTTTTAATAAGCATATTAGTATTTAATGCTTATTAAAATAGATTATAGAGAGAGTAAATTATTATTATTATGTAATGCATATATTCAAGATAATTCAGATATTCAGATAGTTAGTGAGAATTTACCATTAGGAGATATTATAATTTGTGATAATAATGGGAATGAAAAAATTATAATAGAGAGAAAAAATCTGAATGATTTAGCTTCAAGTATTCGCGACGGACGTTATAAAGAACAAGGTTATCGGTTAAATCAATGCGATATGCATAACCATCATATTTATTATTTGGTTGAGGGCGATTTGAGATATTATCGTCCATTTAAAGGATTGCCTGATAAAAAGACTTTATTATCAGCAATGGTTAGTATCAGTTATTTTAAAGGATTCTCTCTTTATCGAACCAATAATTTAGAAGAAACATCAGAATGGATCCTTCAGTTTGCAAATAAATTAATTAAAGAAGGGAATGATGCTGTACCGTATTATGATGGAGGTGCCGAAATAATTAATGAAAATACAGATTATACACAAGTAATTGGAAAAAGAATTAAGAAAAACAATATTACACCCGAAAATATATCGGAAATAATGTTATCTCAGATACCTAATGTAAGTAATGTATCAGCAAAAGCAATAATAGATAAATTTAAAACATTTTCAAATCTTATACAATGTATTGAAAAAGATTCAGCATGTTTAAATGATATTTTATTATATAATAAAAACGGGCAATCCAAAAATTTATCAAAACCATGTATTAATAATATTTATGAATTTTTAATAAAAAAATCAAATATTACAATAGATACTTTATAATGATTAAATTTATAATGATTAAATTTATAATGATTAAATTTATAATGATTAAATTGTAAATAAACTAAATATATTATAAAATAATAGATATTATAATATATAATATGTTTTCTGATAATACTTATAAAATTATTGGATATGTAGTTGTTCTTTTTTTTTTAATATGTGTTATGTGTAAATCCATTCAGTTCCAAAGTGGTATCATAATAGAAGGTTTAGAAGGAAAAGATAAAACCAAAGATAATAAAAAAATGATAGATAATAAAGACGATAAATCAAAGGAAAGTAATAAAGAAATTAATGATACTATAAATGATGCTATAACCCAATATAAAGATTTAATAATAAGTGAAACAGATTTAGATCTAGATGATATTGAAAGTCGAATAAATAATAATAAAATTCAAAATATGGAAAAATATTTATTAAATATTACAACATTAACCAACTGTAAAAAAATAATCAATAATGAAGAATAATTGTATTATTCAATTATATAAAATATAGTTAATAAAATATATTTTATATAATCATTTAGTTATCGACAATGTCTCTTGAGTATGAAACTCCTCCCCAATTAGTGTCCATTGCGTTTGCACTATATTGTCCATTTTCACCATTTGAGTATATTTTATCTAACGGAGTATTAATGCCTATGTTTTGATTATTTGAATCGTATCCAGGGTAAGAGTTAACATTATAATTATTATTATTGTCTCGACCAGCATCGATCAATTTATTTATCGGGGACTCTGTTGGTTGTTGCATTATTTTTTCATCTAAATGCGTAAAATCTGGGATGTCATTTTCACTTTCATTTTCAGTAAAATTAGAACTATTTAAATAATAGTCAGGTAATCCACCATTTATTTTAGTTGGACTAGAATGTGCTTTATAAACAGGTTCTCCTTGCGTATTATATGAATGTTGTAAAAATAAAATAGGACATATAATTCCTTGACTACGTTGCCATTCGGTGAATTCAGTATATTCTTCTAAATTTTTAAAACGTATCGGGTTTACGCCGGGAATTGTAGCACGTTTAGTATTATATAAAAAGAAGTTATTACTTTTTTGGACAAGCATATCCGGGCAATTTTCGGAAATAGTATGTTCATTATCATTGTCGTTGTCGTTATCGGTTGTAAATGTTTCAATATCATTTGAACGATATATAAAATAAAATCCCAATAAAAATAAAAATAAAATTATAATTAGTTTATACATGTATATAAAAATATATATATTATAATTTACAATAATATATAGAATTATAATTTAATTTCTAAAGAATGTATATAACACAATAATGTCAAGTAATAAAAGATATTTACAAATAGCACATATAGAAAAAGACAACAAAGATATAAATAAAAAAGACATAGATTTAAAAGAAATTACTACAGTTTCGTCATTGGATGTTAGTAATATGGTTACCAATAAAACCCCAATATTTATAAAATTTTATGCAAACTGGTGTGGGCATTGTATACAAATGCATGAATCGTGGATAGAATTAATACAATATTTTAAGAATAATTATTCAGATGCAAATATGTCAATTGTATCAATTGAAGAAAAGTCAATAAGTGATGTGAATATAAAAAATAATTTAATAGATAAAACACAAAACCTTACAGTTAATGGATTTCCTACAATTGGGTTGATTGTTTATAAAAATGATAAACCATCATTTATTCAATATAATGGATCGAGAACAAAAGATGAAATGATTGCTTTTATAAAAAAAAATGTATTATTAACAAATAAGAAAAAAAATGGATTGAAACGTGTAAATAAAATTACGCGTAAATTCAAAGGGAAAAGTAATAATGTAAAAAAACCATCAAATAAAAATATAAAATCCATTAAGCAAAAGTATAAAACCATTAAAAAAAAGTATAAAACCATAAAAAAAAATGTAAAAACATTAAAAAAAAAATATAAAAACATTAAAAAAAAGTATATATAATAAATTCAAAAAACGTATATAATCTATTATAACATGTGTAAATTAATTTTATCATATGATAAAATTAATAAAAATATTAATAATAAAATTGAATTAAGTAAATAATAATACAAAGATTGTACACCATACTATACCAATATTGAGATGTACACGTCATATCGTCTTCTTACCTTTGAAACGTTCGACGAGGAGACAGTGAGTGAAATAACAAAGAGTGGATACGAAAAGAAAGAAAAAACATTCGGAATTAAGATGTTCGGTATAAATGAAAAGGGTAAGACTGTTTGCATTTATGTTATTAATTATACACCGTTCTTTTATGTAAAGGTTAGCGATACATGGACAGATACGGAACGAATACAGTTTGTCGAACAAATTAAAAATGAAATCGGAGAGTTTTACGGAGAATCTATTTTATCTACTAAATTAATTAACCGAAAAAAATTATATGGTTTTGATGGAGGCAAAACTCATAATTTTATAGAATTTAATTTTAAGAATGAAGCAACAATGAAAAAGGTAAAAGGGTTATGGTATTCCAAACTGAATCCTCAATCTGAATATCGATTAAAACCAGAAGGTTATTTATTTGATTATGAATCAACGCGTTTGTATGAATCTCAAATTCCACCGCTTCTTCGTTTATTCCATATTAAAGAATTTAGTCCATCTGGATGGATTGGGTTGCCAAAAAACAAAAGAAAAAAAATTTCGAATAAAACAACAACATGTAATTATGAGTATAGTATTAATTATACAGATATTATTCCCTTATCAAAAAAAGAAACACAAGTTCCATATAAGATATGTAGTTTTGATATTGAAGCAAGTAGTAGTCATGGTGATTTTCCATTACCAGTAAAAAATTATAAAAAACTCGCGTTGAATATCATTGATACATGTTTATTAGAAAATAATTATACACGTGCATTTATAAAGTCATTGATTTATACTGCATTTGGTTATGATAGTATCGAAAATATTGATAAAGTATATCCATTAAAGAATCACTCAATTGAAAAAATTGAAAAATATTATGATATGTGGATTAAAATAAAACCATCAACATATAAGAATGATGAGGTAGATATTGATATAGGTATATCGCATATGAAGTATGAGGCAAATGAGAGTATTTATGAAAATGATGACAATAATGATAATGATGATAATGATGACAATGATGAAGATAATAAATTGAATGAACAAGTTGAAGAACATAGAAAAAACTATTTACATAAACCCAAAAAATACAAAAAGAGCGGAACTATAATTGACTTATTAATGGATAAAGAAGAATTACGCGAGGTAAAGGTATCAGAATTAACAAGGACATTGAGTTCTATTTTTCCCAAATTGGAAGGAGATAATGTTACTTTTATTGGGTCTACATTTGTTCGTTATGGAGAAGATAAACCGTATTTAAACAATTGCATCGTAAAGGGTACATGTAATGAATTAGAAAATGCAGAAATTGAAACATATAATACAGAAAAGGAAGTATTACTTGCTTGGTCAAAGTTAATACAGCGTGAAAATCCAGATATTGTAATTGGTTATAATATTTTTGGTTTTGATTACCAGTTTATGTATTTAAGAGCAAAAGAATTAGGTTGTGAAAGAGAGTTTTTAAAATTATCAAGAAATAAGAATGAAGTATGTTTAAATAAAAATTGGAGAACGGGAGAAGAGGGATTAGAAGAGAATACACTTGTTATTGCAAGTGGTCAGCATGATTTAAAATTTGTAAAAATGTCAGGAAGATTGCAAATTGATTTATATAATTATTTTAGACGTGATTATCAATTGACTCAATACAAATTGGATTATGTTGCTGGGTATTTTATTGGCGATTATGTGAAAAAAATAGAACATTTAAATAAATCAGAAGAAGGATCATCGAGTGAATATACAAAAATTTATAGTAAGAATTTAGTTGGATTAGAAAATGGAAGTTTTGTTAATTTTGAAGAAGAAGCACATTCGTCAGATCAATACAAAAATGGTAAAAAATTTGAAGTAAGTGACGTCGATAGTGAAAATGGTACATTTATTATTCGTGGTAAAGAAGAACCAGATTTGATAAATAAAAAGGTAAAATGGGGTATGGCAAAAGACGATGTAACTCCTCAAGATATTTTTAGAATGACAAATGAAGGTCCAGCAGAGCGTTCTATTATTGCGAAATATTGTATTCAAGATTGTAATCTTGTTCATCACTTGATGAAAAAAATAGATGTTATTACAAGTTATATAGAAATGGCATCATTGTGTAGTGTTCCGATGGACTTTCTTGTTATGCGTGGACAAAGTATAAAACTAACAAGTTATGTTTCAAAAAAATGTCGAGAAAAAGATACATTAATGCCCGTTATTGATAAATCGTTAGATGATGATGGGTATGAAGGTGCAACTGTATTAGAACCCAAATGCAATTTATATTTAGATACACCAGTTGCTTGTGTGGATTATAGTTCACTTTATCCTTCAAGTATGATTAGTGAAAATATTTCACATGACAGTAAAGTATGGACACGTGAATTTAACATGGATGATAAATTAATTATTGAAACAGGCGAAAAAGACGATAGAACCGGCATTTATATATATGATAATTTACCTGGTTACGAGTATGTTAATATTACATATAATACATATAAATGGCAACGCAAAAATAATAATCCCAAAGCAGGAATGGAAAAAATTAAAATTGGATATAAAATATGCAGATTTGCCCAATATCCTAAAAATGAAGAAACAGGTGAAACATCACACGCAGTCATGCCGTCGATTTTAAAGGAACTGTTAGCAGCACGTAAATCAACTAGATCGCTTATTAAAACCGAACCTGATGAATTTATGAAAAATATTTTGGACAAAAGACAATTGAGTATTAAAGTTACTGCTAACTCATTATATGGTCAAACTGGTGCAAAAACAAGTTCTTTCTATGAAAAAGATTGTGCTGCATCTACAACGGCAGTTGGTCGTAAATTATTAACATATGGTCAACGTGTTATAGAAGAAGCATATAAAAATGAAATAGTTGAAACAACAAACTATGGAAAAGTTCGTACTCGAGCAGAATATGTGTATGGTGATACAGATTCAGTATTCTTTCGATTTAATCTAGAAGATTTAGACGGAATTCCTATTATTGGTAAAAAGGCATTAGAAATTACTATTGAGTTAGCAAAACAAGCAGGTGAATTAGCATCAATGTTTTTAAAAAATCCCCATGATTTAGAATATGAAAAAACATTTCTTCCATTTTGTTTACTATCTAAAAAACGTTATGTTGGTATGCTTTATGAAAATGATCCAAATAAAGGGAAACGTAAATCTATGGGTATTGTATTAAAACGGCGTGATAATGCTCCTATTGTAAAAGATATTTATGGTGGAATCATTGATATTTTAATGAACAGTCATAATATTGAGGAAGCATCAACCTTCTTGAAAGAGTCGTTACAAAATATAGTAGATGAAAAATGCGGTATTGATAAACTTATCATTACAAAATCATTAAGGTCAGGTTATAAAAATCCACAACAAATCGCACATAAAGTATTGGCA